>OLGI01002886.1_pt1 | contig 11599 bp, 15 predicted proteins | sample 1605221 | NCBI WGS metagenome assembly OLGI01 (sample SAMEA3888915, study PRJEB22519) | human gut metagenome | biome: human gut; feature: human-associated habitat; material: faeces | place: Denmark | collected 2010 | reverse complement strand
TTACCGCAGAACAGTTGAGAGAGAATGCTCAGCCTATGTTGAAGAATGACTATGGCAAGTATCTCCTTTCAATACTTGAAGAGAAAGAACAAACATTAAAAAAGAATTTAGAATATTAAAAACAATGAATATAATAAAGACGGATATTGAAGGTGTTCTCATTATAGAGCCACGCCTCTTCCGTGACTCTCGTGGCTACTTCTTCGAGAGCTTTAGCGAGCGAGAGTTTGATGAGAAGGTTGTCCCAATCTTGGGACACAGTGTTCACTTCTGCCAAGACAACGAGTCAATGAGTAGCTATGGCGTGATGCGTGGCCTGCACTTCCAGCGCCCACCATATACTCAGAGTAAGTTGGTACGCTGCGTAAAAGGCAGAGTCCTCGATGTAGCTGTAGATATTCGTAAAGGCTCGCCAACTTATGGTAAGCATGTGGCTGTAGAGCTGACAGAAGACAATCATCGTCAGTTTTTCATTCCAAAGGGCTTTGCTCATGGTTTCGCCGTTCTCTCAGAAACAGCCGTCTTCCAATACAAATGTGATAACTTCTATCATCCAGAGGCAGATGGAGGTATCTCTATCCTCGATGATAGCCTTGGTATTGATTGGAAAATCCCAACCGAACATGCCAATCTCTCCGAGAAAGATACGAAGCATGCGATGCTGAAAGATTTCGAAACACCATTCGATATCAATGTAGATCTCTACAAGTAATTGAGCAGAGTTGAAAAAACTCCTCCAAAAATTTGGTAGTTTCATCAAACCCCCTTATTTTTACACCTAAAAATGGAGATACAATTATGAATACAGCTACATATACATTAGATGTCCCTGCAACCGATATTTCTCTTTTCAAATCATTGATTAAGAAATTCGGGTGGGTTGCCAAAAAGCAAAAAGCCCCTAAGGCTTGTAGATTAGACAAGGCATTAGAAGCAGCAAAGAATGAAAAACTCTTTGCTACTAATGATTTGGATGAATTAATGAAGAGTCTTGCTGAATGATGAAATATACAGTTAAGTATTCAACTTTGTTTAAAAAGTCATTTTTAACCGATACAGGTACACATAGTGACATTTTTGGCTGGTAGCCCACTAATATGAGTTATCTGAGTAAAATGTTATAGTAAGTTATAGCAAAGCGGTCCCATCCCGCACAACCTGGCGAGGGCTTTGATGCCCCGTCAACCATAAAGCATAGCGGTTCCGAGCACCGGAGGGCGGTTACATCCCTAATCCCTATGGTAGGGATTTAGGGCTTGGGTATAGGGTAAGGACTCCCTCTTCGCAAGAGGGGGACAGGGGAGTCGAAGCAATACAATAATTAATAAGGAGATTACGTTATGAATATAGAAGAAAAAAGCAGATAAGGAAGCAGAATCATTCTGTGTGTTGTAATGTTTAGCCATAAGCCAAGCATAGGTTAATAAAACAATATTCTTCATTCGAGCGACGACAAGTGCAGAGCGATACTGCATGTCTTTCTTATCACTTCGTGAAAGATGAGCACTTCTGTTATTTCGATGACATGTATTGTCCCGACTATACCTGCTCCGATATTTTGAAGTCCATCATTTCAGAAATTAAGTCAGGCAAAGTTGCAATCGAAGATGTAGCTTACCTCGATGCTGGCATGTCAAAGATAGCCCAGCTAGAGTCCTACGAAGATTACGGCAGTCCCTTCTGCGTGACGGATTGGGAAAGATATAAAGGATAAATAATGTATTTATAGTGACCTCTTACTTATAATAATAAAGAATATAATGATGGATTCAATATATTATTGGTTGGCAAATCATACCGCAATTTGCACGTGGCTACTTGCAATATTTGCAGTACTCACCTTTATTTTCACTTTCATTTTTAAGAAAAAGAAAGAGCATAGGCTGAATATATCAGATGTACATGATTCTACGATAAATCAAGCAGGTGGTAACATATCAATAAATTCAAAAGATGCTGAATAAAGACGAACAACAGATTAGTGGTGTTAGTAATTCAACCATTAATCAAGCTAAAGGTAATATCATTAATAATTATGGTATTAGCGCAAAAGATGTTATCGACATTGTTAACAGTGTTGTTGCTGATAAGATGTCTGTCTTTCATAAAGAAGCTGAGGAAACGGCCAAACAAAGGCTCACTGAATTTAATCGTGAATTGATAAAAAAGCTTCAAGATAAAGCAGAAGAACAGATTGGTAAGTTTAATTCGCCTGCACTTCAACTAGCTGCGCGAAAGGCAGCTTGGGGGTATGTACAAAGCGGTGATACAAACGATAAAGAAAATTTCGTAGACTTACTTATAGAGCGAGTGTCTGTAGAAGAAAAGTCAACGAAGCAACATCTTATAGATGAAGCTATTGAAATCCTTCCTTCATTATCTCCAAATTGTCTTCAACTCTTGACTTTTTTAGCTTTTTCTCAGTTGATGAAGCAAAGTAAGATTTCAGAGTATGAGAATTGGATAAATAGCATAAATCCCATTCTCGATAATATATCGAAAGTTACATCTCTGGATATTGATTTTCTCAACCAGGCTAATTGTACATTTAATACAGTAGGCTTTCATTCTTCGAATTCTTTTATTGATAATCAATTAAAAAGTTGTGATTTGTTATTTCGCCACAAACCTCCGAGGGATTTTGTTGATAAGTTCTTTGCAAAGCATCAAATTACTCGCCAAGATAATACTTATTTATGGCCTGCAGGAGAGTCCTTAGACAAAATAATGACTTTAAATGAAATTTTCGATTTGGTGAACTATCCTGAAATAAAGATGATGTATACAACTTTTTCAAGTGTTTGTGACGGACTTGCAAAGCGAGGTTTTTCTGACATTGTCGATGATATACATGATTATTATAATCAAACTCAGCCATACACAAAAGAAGAAGTAGAGCAATATTTTATTGCAAAGAATCCTCATTGGCAGGATGCTCTTAGCTTATTGAAGCGTGAAGACATACGTTCCTTAAGGTTAAAGCCTGTAGGTGTGTATATTGCATGCAGACAATTGGTAAAGTTTACAGGAGACGAACTCTCTCTTGATATTTATTACAAGTGATATTCAAAAGTGTGTTGACACCAGATATTCCTTTATGGGAGAAAGATATGTATAGTAAGCATATGAGAGTCGTAGGATTGCAACCTTTCTCACGCCCAGGCGAGCAGGCCGGATGTGTTTTACGACTGGGAAAGAAGGATGATTTTCGGAAGAAGGTACTGAAGAAGATTAAATTTCGTCAAGACAAAGATATTAGGAATCTTTTACTCATTTTATCCGAGACAGATATAATTTATCTTATAATGTGAGCAATTGGATACATGAAACGAATGATGATATCAAGCCATTGGATATGCATGCAAAGCCATTTTGACAATCATGTGATGTAATCAGAATGAATACAACGAACAAAGGGGAACGACCAAAGACTGGTTGTTTCCCTTTGTTCGTTTAGAGGCAATTGTATCAGGTGTATCTGTCATCTCTGATTTCCCCATTAATTATCGGCTTGCGGTAATTGGTGGGGAGGAGGGACTGGTAGATGATGCCAACGCCAAAATATTGGCAGCCCTATAAGCCACAAAAGTGAATAAAAAAAGGGGATTTTGTAAAATGAACCAAAATGAACCAAAATGAACCAATTTTCCTGAATCTTTACATAAGAGACACAAAAATGCCGAAAACATTCATTCAATCAACGACTTAGAAAATTGCGTACGAAAAGAAGGCTAAAAAAATGTTGAATTTCGTAGAATGATGTTATTTTTTTAACACGCATAATTTGCTAGTTTCCAACAATTTTCGTATTTTTGCAGGGAGATTCTGTGTCTCTTATATCGAGATTCAGATGAACGACATCATAAAACGAACTTGATTCGCATGATGAAAGAGACAAATATACAATCACAGGTTACGTCCACTATTGCAGGGGACGACGGCGAAGCCATGGCAAAAAGTGAAGGATATGTAGCTGAAAATGGGATAGAAAATTCGCCTTGGAGACTTGGCTTCCTTTGGAAAGACGTATCATGATAAACTCCTTTTAGCTAGCAATGCCAGCCAAAAGGAGTTATAAGAGTTAATCAAGGCGGTGTCGAGCAGCCCAGCTTCCAGCATCCAGACACGGACACTCTTTGGGAGTAGTCCCAGGCAAGTCCCGATGGCCCACAATCTTTGCTTTCGGAAAGAGAATCTTCAGATTCTTGAAAAGATCAATGAGTCTCGTTTCCTGCTCAGCCGTCATGGTGTTGCAAGGTTTGCCTTCCTCATCCAAACCACCCTCATAGCAGATGCCGATAGAGCATCTATTATAAGGTCTGGCATGAGCCCCCACCTCCAGCAATTTACGATGCTGCGACATCGTACCATCCTTTCGGATATAGAAATGATAGCCGATGTCATAAAACCCACGGGCCTTATGGTCACGTCGCAGCTGTTCCACACTATAGTCCTGATTGCGTCGGGTAGCCGAGCAATGCAGCACCAGAAATCTCACAGAGTCGGCAGACATCATGTATTTGCCGTTTTCAACTCCGGTGAGAAGCGTACGTTCAGATCGTATATTCTCCCCACCGATGTTCATAGGAAATAAATCATTCATCATCATGGCTCAATAGTCTTGTCCTTCTTTTCGTCACCGTACTTGACGAGTTCGATGGTATCGGGAATCAGGTTGTAGATGTGAGTACCATTCTTCAACTTGTGGTATGAAGGTCGGAAGGCAGGAATGATGCTCTTCACGAGTTTGGCATTCGCATCCTTCTCATTCTCCACAGCCTTGCCTGTAAGGAAACGGAGGTAGAGCTTGCCGAATCCAAGCAACTCGATGTCGTAACCCTTCTTCAGGTTCTCCTTCACGTAGTAGGCATAGCGGTCGAGCACCGCCTTGACGTCAGCAGGAGTAGCTGTAGACTCCACTGCGATTTGGGTAGCAACCTCCTCGGTGGTTAAGGTACCGTAACTGTAAGGTCTAACAGAATAGACTGTCTGTCCCTTCTTCTCACCCATATTCATGGTCTTTTTTGACACTTTGTAACTTTTACTCATAATAGTAATCATTTAAACGTTTATAAATAAGTTGCAGAGATAAAAGATCTCCATTGCGTTGTCGGATGATTCTGTTCATCTTTGAACGCAGTGCAAAGGTACTAAATTCTGGAGTCGAAAACAAGCGTCATAACTGGCGTTCACTATGTGTTTACTTTTCATTCACGATACGTTCACTTTTAATAAAAATCATAGCAATGGAAGATAATAACAAGGCAAATATCGTCTTTAATATCTCAGGAGGTAACAATCAGATTCTGCCCAATGCTACCAAGGCTGAGCAAAACTTCTATGGCGATAAGTATATAGGGGAGATGATGAAGGCGAAGACCAAAAGTCAAGAGTCTGCAATCTCACCAGAGTCAACTCGCCTCTCCCTATATATTAATAATGTGGAAGCATTAGCAGAATATGTAGCCAAGCTTTCTGCATGTGCCAATGCCAAGGAGTTGGCTCAGGTGGTGATGGACATGGTGAATGATCCTGGTGTAAAGGTAGACCAATACAATATGGTGAAGCAGGAGTTCATAGAAGTCTTGCAACCCTTGGCTCCCCAGGTTACGACAGGAATTGGTAATATCCGCAAGTATATCAACGAAGCATGGTACAAGTGGAAATGACCACTAGAAAAGTAATGTGAGAAAAATGTTGGCAAAAGGCTCATTTACGCACTCCAAAATTTCAGAATTTTCCATCACTCCAAATTCTTTTTGTAGAATCGAAAATATGAAAGTATTCTGTAAGTAATTGATAATTAGGAGTATGTGTAAAATGGAAAATGTGGAAGACCTTCGGAAAATCTATAGTTGTACGACTATGACCCCTATAGTTGTACGACTATAACTCCAGAGTTGTACAACTATAGCATGTATGGTCGTACAACTGTAGCTTTACAGTCGTACAACTATAGAAAAATCAACTCGCAGAAATGGTGGATTATAAGCAATTGCTGCTGAAATAAGGCTTTTATTGATTCTAGATGGTTAATTTAGTATGGAGGATAAATATTTGTACATGATACAGCAGGCACAGGAGTTCATGAATGAGAACCACTTTGCCGACGTCTCCCGTTTGCATTGTCTGCTACGCAAGATGATGCCCAAGGAGTATCATGACCTCATTGATCAAATCAAGGAGTGCCAGGATCCTCATGTCATCTTCAATATTCATGGAGGAAACAATCTCATTGCGCCCAATGCCAGCCATGCAGAGCAGAAAGTGGTAGAGAAGTATGTACTCTCCGTCAATCCAGAATATCATACCAAACTGTTCCCAGATTCCATTTTGAAAACAGAACAGAAGTATAACTCCATACAGGATGTATCGGAGACCAACAGTATCTATAAGATATATATATGCTGGATGCGAGGAGTCAAGGAGTTGAAAAAAGGTGATAAACTCATTATCTATCGCACCAACGATTACAAGGGGGCTGCTGCTTATCGTAGTGTCTGTACCTCTGATTGCACCGTCTGCGAGGTAAAGACAATCAAGGACTTTGCCAACGAGGATGATTTCGTAAAATATACGAATCGCTATTCCGTCTTTGGCGAGGAAGAATTAAGAGGTTGGTACAAGAATAAGGACTATTTTACCGTTGTCAAGATGGTATACAATATAGCTTTTACCAAAAAAGTAATCAATAAGGTAATGAAAGAGCAAGTCGGTCTGAATCCCAGATATTGGGGCTTCTTCAGATTGACCGATGCGCAGTTTGACAAATTATTAGAATTAGGAGAAATTAATGAACGTTATATTGTCGATTAAACCAGAGTTTGTTGAGAAAATCTTTTCGGGCGAGAAGCAATATGAATACCGCAAGATTCTCTTCAAGCAAAAGGTTGATACCGTATATATTTACGCCAGCCGTCCCATCAGCAAGATAGTAGGTGAATTTAAGATAGACGAAATCCTTTGTGATACTCCAGAGAATATCTGGAAAGAAACCAGACGCCAGTCTGGCGTTACCCGGAAGTTCTTTGATAAGTACTATAAGGGAAGGGAGAAGGCAGTAGCATTGAAGATAAAGGATTGTAAGGAATATAAGGAAGCAATTAATCCCGAGTCATTACTCCCAAACTTCAAGGTCCCCCAATCTTTCATCTATATAGAGGATAAGATTACTCCCCAGACCGAATAGGTCTAAGGAATCTGTGTTAATCTGTGAAATCTGTGGGACATTAGAGCACAAAGCAAAAACTCCTCCAAAAATTTGGTGGTTTCAAAGAAAACCCTTATATTTGCAGGAAAAAAGGAGATACAATAATGAAGACAATAGATCAGATTTTGAAAATAAAGGCAGTAGTGCTTTATATACTGAAAGCATTCCCTGAAGGAGTTGATTATATTCATCTCTTTAAGGTAATGTATTTTGCGCAGCAAGATCAGTTGAAAGAGTATGGATTGCCAATCATGTACGATACCTTTGTTGCAAGAAAGCATGGTCCTGTACCAGCTTTAACCTATAAGGTGTTGCGTGGTATTGAAGGCAAGGCAGACCTTTCTTCGCCAGAATTGAAGGATTTTGCAGATTCATTGAATATAGCCATCTCTCAGGATGGTCATCAACTTGTTCTAGCTTCCAAGAATGCGGAATGCGATATGGATGAACTGTCTGTAGCTGATGTGAAGATGTTGGATAAATGGATTGAAAAGTGCAAGGATGTAGAATCCTTTGACCTATCTGATAAGTCACATGAAGACAGAGCTTGGAAACGGGCAAAGCGTCAGGCAGACAAGACAGGTGAGGACTCCAAGATAACCATGTATGATATGGCAGCTGCGGCAGGAGCAAGCAAAGACATGCTATGTGTTATTCGTGACCGTCAATCTGTTCAAAAAGCATTGTCATGGATTTAAGGGAGTTACAGAAATCCTATCTTGATAATCTTCGTAAGGTTACCGAAGATAAATTAGAAATAGGTTCGTTGGTACGAACAGTTATTTCTATAGAAGAAGGTTTGGTTTTCAAGGATGGAAGAAAGCAGAAACCAAAGAAGTTAGTAATTATCGGAGTAGATAAAGTGAAAAAAGTATGTTATGGTTCAGTATTGGTTAATACAAAAATGAGTCCTAAGGCAGCTTATTCCGATTCTTTTCTTTCAGCCCAGTATCTTCTTCATCAAACAGATTATCCTGAATTCTTGAAGTATGATAGTTTTGTTGATTGTGGCATGCTCTTTTCTATCCCATTAAAGAAATTGATGGAAGGAGAGTATTTTGGAACTTTGACCTCCCAAGATCTTCAGGGAATCTTTGAGGTACTTAAAACAACCGAAACTCTTACTAATAAGGAAAAGAAGAGATTTGGAATCATATAAACTATTCTTCCTCATTCGAGTGACGACCAGTGCAGAGCGATACTGCAATGAGGAACAAAAATAAAGGTGAAAAGAATAATATGGAATGCATTTTGCATCCTTCACCCAAAGAACAATAATAAAATCTTATTAAAGTACTATTGCCTGTGATGCTCTCAATGCGCCTGCCGACACATAATCGCAACTTTGTTGCGTAAGATTATTATCGGCAGCCCCTTGCGGGCACAGGCTCCGCTGCCGATGCCAAAACTCTGGCGGAGGCTATAGCGTAGCCAGCTACATCCTCTCGTCCCTGAGGGAAGAGAGGCTAGGTGAGAAAGGTGGAGCCTTCCTTAAGGGTAAGGAAGGACGGGTAGGTTTTCGAAAATAATACTATTATGGCAGATAAAGAAGTTTTAGAGCGAATCCTCTCGATGATTCCAGAAGATTTTCAAAACTTTTACGATGCCCCGCAGAGGCAAAAGAGATGCGCAAGAAGATGGATAAGGACTATAAGTCTATGGCTCCATGTTACTATGTTGATAAAACAGATGAGGTGAAGGAGTGTGCTTAGCAAATCCTTCACCCTAAAAGATAATGCAAACGAGCGCAATGAAAGCTGGCTTTCAAATTGCCGAGTGCAGTTTATCTTCTGCAAAACGATACAATAATCACTTTTTTCAAAATTGTTATGTGTGTAACTGCTTGTAAAATAGTGGGGACGCTGTAATGGTGATATACATCCCTCTTCGTGGTTATTTCTTACGATGTAATACATTCGATGAAAAATTGGTTTTACCCTTATGGGATGGTCATAAAAACTATCGGTTATGCAACAAATAATAGATATAGTACAAAGATTGATGGAAGAACTGGATGTTACAGTCTTAGGTCTTTTATGTGGTGCTTTCTCTTTTATTCTTGGAATTATCATCTCACAGTATAAATTAGAGGAATGCTTTCATCACAGAAGGGTATGGTCTAGGCTTGCTGTGTCTCTAGGCTTACTGATCTTAGCTGTATGCATGAATTCCTATGTTGAGGCTACTTTGGTATTTTTATTGCTCGTTTGTTTGACAATTTTCCTACCACTTCCCCATGAATTACTCATCATATATTATTATAAATCCCATCTTGACGATCTGGATAAGGGAAAGTATCGTGGTTGGCTTGTTACTACAAGTGCAAAACTGCGTTTCTATGCATTAAGAATAAAGGCTTGCCATGACGAGGTCGACAGGCAAAATGTCCAGGTGGAATTTCTTGATGAAGCAAAGAAATGGGATTTATTTGATTATGAGTATAAGCAATATTACTTACCCCATCTCGATGTTTTGTTCAAAATAGGAGCGGTTAAGGCTTTTGAGTCTGAATGTGTGCGTTTATCCAGATTCAAAGACAATAGCTATATGTTGTGTTTCCAGACATACTTGGCACATAATGCTTTTGACTATGAAAAAATGGTAGAGTATGAGTCCAAGAACACCGATACATCTGATGAGTCTCAGCTAGTTTCGCTCCTTAACCTACTATGTGCATATGAGGCTTCTGGAGAGAAAGAAAAGATGAAGCCTATAGTTGCAAAATTACTTGAGTATAAGAAAAAAGGGATAATTCATATTGAAATGTACCGAGATTTGATGCATTATTATGATGAGATTTTATGCGATAAGGTTGCTGGAGATAGACTTGCTGATGAAATTGTGAAAATGAAGTTGGCTAGATTTGGTGATTTTCTAAATCTTTTAGATGTAGCTTTTATGCATTATAGAAGAGAAGGCAATCAGGCCAAGATAAATACCATGTTGGATAAAATTCTGTCAGATAATGATTTGATGCAGCATGATGAGAATCAATTGATAACAAGGATAAACCTGATGTATGTTATTTTTGATAATGGATATAAATGGCAGGAATATTCCCTCAAGCTGTTTTTCGATAGGGAAAGATATCTGAAATGTAGCTATCGGGTTGGAGCTTTATTCGTCAAGGAATCCCTTCGATTGATACGGGATGTTAATGCATTGACGGGAAAAGGGCTTCAGCAGAATTTGTTGTCAGATATGTTTGTAGATTTCAGTCGAAATTGTGAACGCTACTTATCGGAAATTGATTCGGATTTAGCTACATTGGATGAGCGATTTCTGTATAGGTACATAAGTTTATTGATGTTGAAACAGGAATTATTAAAATTTATGGCTGATGATGATCTTGTTCTTGTGCGGAAGAATAATGATGAGATATTTGAAAGGATTAGGGCTAGATGTGAGCACAATGGTAATCAAAGGGAATTGCTTCATTTCTTAGTGGTTCAGATTGATGATATTCTTTCTATGAATAAGCAGATTCTTGATTATGTGTCTGCTAATAAGCAATTTACCTTATCTCAGAAATTTATTGATTATAAAAGTCATTGGGATGCCTATTTTAATTATGCAGAGAATCTGATATGTGATGTAGTTAAGATTTTGCAGTCTAGAAATTATGACAAGTCGTTAGCTTACTATGTCCTCTATACAGCCTATTTTTATAATTTGATAGGTAATGGCAAGCGTAGTGTATTTTTCCTTTCTCAATTTGAGAGATATGGAGTAGATTTAAAAAACTGGACAGTGCCTATACAGGATTTGTATGCCAAAATAGCGATAAGTAAGACAAGTAAAATTTAATATTAAAACATAAACATACAATATAATGTTTAATCTCAGTAAATTCATAGGTCAGTATGTGACCAAGCGTGAAACAAGTATAATATTATGAGCGAGGAACAATACAACGAATTGCTGAAAGCCTACACAAAGGAAGCTTTGGCAAGTATGATAAAGGCTGATATACGCAGTAGGTTTCCTGAACCTTATGCAAGTATGTATTGCCAGCAGTTTGATAATTTCAAGAATGTTGCAGATTTCTTTGAATTTGCAGCAAAGTTAATGAGAAGATAATAACATATTTATAACTAGTCTTTGCTTTTTGCAGATTCAAGTAAATAAGGCTTAAGGTTAGGTATAGAAAGCCCAGCATCAAGGCGGTCCCATCCCGCACAATATGGCGAAGACCTTTGATGGTCCGCCAACCTTAGAGCGAAGCGGTTCCGAGCACCGAGTAGGGCGGTTTCTTCCCTCGCTCCTGAGGAGAGAGGGTCGGGGTGAGAGGTGGAGCCTTCCTTAACGGTAAGGAAGGACGGGTAGGTTTTCGAAAAAAGCCTTTTTTAATGGTAAAGAAGGACGGGATGATTTTAGAAAACATGTTAT
>OLGI01002885.1_pt1 | contig 11605 bp, 8 predicted proteins | sample 1605221 | NCBI WGS metagenome assembly OLGI01 (sample SAMEA3888915, study PRJEB22519) | human gut metagenome | biome: human gut; feature: human-associated habitat; material: faeces | place: Denmark | collected 2010 | reverse complement strand
TTTAACAACTTAAAATAATTATCTTTATGAATCCAAATTCAGATTTAAAGAACAAAAAGAACTATGAGAGTGTAATGGCAGCTAATGCCGAGTCTTCAACTCTTGATGCAGGCTATGCCGAGTCAAGAATTTCAGCGTATGCTGCCCGTTTTGCCGCATACAGCGATGAGCGTTTGAAACAGACCGTGGATCACGAGCGCAAAGTTCGTGGTTGGGGCAGCGAGCGCAGTTACTTCCTTGCCGCCCTGCGAGGAGAGTGCAAGAAACGGGGCATTGATTACTGCTGGAAGTAGGGGATTGGTTCCCACAGATTTCACAGATTTCTCTGATTTCACAAATCTTTCCGTTTGGTGGGATAGATTTGTGAAATCAGAGAAACAATGAATTCTTCTCGATATGAATCAAGCCCCATCTGTGAAATCTGTTGATTGGTCCACTTCATGTGCAGGTGGGTGATGCCGAGGATAAGGGCATTGATGAGCATGAAGATGAAACATGCAAACTGGAGGAAATATAAAGAGTCCATCATTCTTACTATTTTGTTGTTACTTTCTTGTATTTTTGATTACTTGCTGTAGGATTTTCAGGATTGGTCATCTGCAAATATCCTGCTGCAACAAGGGATGTGATGTAACGCTCTCGGTTCCTGATAAGTAAATACGCTTGCAAAAGTACGAAAATAATTTCAGAAAAAGGTAAAACATTCTCAAAATGTTTACGAAACATGCAAATAATTGAGTATTCCGCAATATTATTCCTTTCATTGATAATCATAAAATATGAGCGAAAAAGGTTGTTTGGGAGATTTTCGAGTTACTACTAACACAGAGATGACATAAATATCATTTCATTGACCTGCACAATCAAAAGACAAAATCGGAAAATTATCGTTGTTTTCAGTGTTATTGATGGCTATGTTTCATCGTATATATAGGAAAAAGTTTTTCTAAAATAATGCCACATCTGCCACACTTTGATATAAGTGGTTGATATATAGAAAGAAAGGCGTGGCAATAAGGCATATTTTTATTGCCACCTATTGCCACGCTATATTTATATCACTTATTGCCACTCAGAAGCGTTTGATTCTGAGTGGCTACTATTTCAGTTTTATAAAATTGAAAGTGTCTACCTTTCTAGTTTATAAAGTAAAAAAGTGTCTACTGAAATCAGGAAAAGTCACTCAGAAGCGTTCTTGATTCTGTCCCCAAAGCTAGATGAATGTGCCCCGAAGTATTGCCCAATTGTGCCCGAGACGTTGGGTACTTTTGCCCGAAGGCTTCGGTTATATTTCCTCATAGTTACGGGCAAATTTCCTCGTAGTTCTGGGTATATTTACCCGTAGAGCCGGGCTGGTACTTGCGATGCTTCCCGCAATTATTTACGATATATTTAGAAATCGCAAGGTAATGCAGAGAGCTGCTGCATGATAGTCTTCGCCATGCGGGAGTGGCCGGCATCATTAGGATGAAGACGGTCGGTATCTGGCTTGTTGAACATCTGGGCACCAGCATCATAGATTGGGAAGAGACCGGAAAGGGAGTTGAGGTCGATGACAGGCACTGCCCAGACATTGCCCACTTCCTTAATTGCCTTCACGTATTCATCGAAGAAGATGCCACGTACGTTCTCGTACATCTCATCGGGCTGGATGTTCTTGTCGCTGCTTCCAAAGTAAGCACGATGGATAGGAGTCATCACCACAATTTGCTTGGTAGGATACATCTGTTTCAACTTCGACATGGCAATGTTGATGCGACCTTTCAGGGTATTCTTGTCCATACAGAAGTGGCGGTGGCGACGCTGAACCATTTCGCTTGGCTTGTGAAGGGCTACTCTTACGCTGTCGAATGTCTCCGTGTACCATTCACCGATAGGCACACCGTTGTTGTAATCGTTGGTTCCCATAAAGATGAGAATGGCATCAAAATCATCGCCATGCTCTTTCTGGAGTAGATCAGCCTGTCGGGGAATGTCGTTCCACTGTCTGCCGCTCACGCCATAAACGTAGGGGGTAATGCCGAGCCAATCCTGCAGGAATCCCCAGTATTTCACCTTCGATGCCTTGATTCTTGGATCGGTGATGGAGTCACCGAAATAAGCCACCTTCTTTCCCTTCCAAGGATGTTGAAGGTTCTTGAAAGCCTTTTCTTTTTCGGCGATTTCTTTCTTGCTCATCGCCTTCTGGGCGAAGGCGGGCATGGCTGGCATCGCCAAAGTCAAGGCGAGTGCCAGGGTAATCATTGTCTGTTTCTTCATTGCTAGTTTGTTTTTAATTCTTTTTCTGAGTGCAAAGGTACGTCAAAAATCTTATACCGAGCTATATTTTTTGTTCAAATATCACTCTTTTTCTGCTTTTTTTTGTAATTTTGCAGCCGCAAATAAATAGGTATATATAAATAAAGGTATTAATAGGGATGACTGTAAGTTTGAATCACTTGGGAGATTTGGCCCGTAAGCGAGTGGCTGTTGCGGCTTATTATTTTGTGCCGGGAGTGGTGTTTGCCAGTTGGGCAAGCCGTATTCCGGATGTAAAACAGATGTTGCACTTGAGCAACGGACAGCTGGGAACGGTGCTTTTCGCCATTCCTATCGGCCAGCTTCTGATGATGGCTTTTTCGGGCGTTTTGGTGAGTAAGTTTGGCAGCAAGAAGATGATTCTCCTTGCTGAGGTGCTCTATGCTTTCGTGTTGTTCTGTATGGGAAGCAGCAGTACGGTGTTCCAGCTGATTCTTTCTCTGGTGGCTTTCGGAATGATGGCAAATCTGATGAACATCGCTACCAATACGCAGGCTTGTCTGGTGGAGAAGATGTATGGGCGCAACATCATGTCTTCTTTTCATGGTCTGTGGAGTTTGGGTGGATTTTCGGGTGGTATCATCGGAGCCGTCTTTGCCAACACTCTGCTTCCGATAGAGGCTCACTTTGGAGCAGTCTTGGTGATGAGTCTTCTCATTATCGCTATCGGATTCAGATATCTGGTAGATGATGCTACGGCAAAGGCTGAAGAGGAGGATGTTCCGAAGTTCTCTTTCAAGACCATTGACCCGATTCTGTTTCTTCTGGGATTGATGGGATTTGCCGGCATGTTCTGTGAAGGAACTGTTTATGATTGGAGTGGTGTGTATTTCTCATCAGTAGTAAGACCCGATGAGGCTTTTATCCGTGCGGGCTATGTGGCTGGTATGGGAGCGATGACGTTGGGGCGTTTCATGGCTGATGGCTTTGTTACGAAATACGGTCCAGCCAGAGTATTGAAGGTTTGTGGTGGTTTGATATTGGCTGGTTTGTGGATGGCTGCTGCCTTGCCTTATCTGATTCCTGCCACCTTGGGCTTCCTGCTGGTAGGTTTCGGCATCTCTTCGTCAGTGCCTATCTGTTACAGCATTGCCGGAAAGCTGGGAACCATCAAGGCGAGCATTGCCATCACCATCGTTTCGAGCATCAGTTTCTTCGGTTTCCTTGTAGGACCACCGGTTATCGGATGGCTTGCTGAGGCTACCGGTCTCCGCATTGCCATCAGCATTGCCGCCTGCCTGGGCTTGATGATAGCGTTTGTTGCCGCAAAGGTTGGAAAGAGATTATCTTGAAAATGAGATGAATATCTGAATAAAAAAACAAAAAAAACGTGGATGTAAGGTAGCATCCACGTTTTTTTGTTATAAATGATGTTTTTTACACTTCTTCGCAAACCACTATTTTTTATGAATATCAGAATGGCTATCATAAGATTCTCCATTATTTTCCGCTTTTATTCTATTCCATCTTTCCGATAAAAGCGATATCTTTGCACCCGGAAAAAACAAATAAAAACAACTAGCATGGAAACAATAAACAAACAATTTGTGTATTTCATCTGTCTGGTATCGGCGATGGGTGGATTGCTGTTCGGTTACGATTGGGTAGTGATTGGCGGTGCTAAACCCTTCTACGAACTGTATTATCAGATAGCCGATAACCCTTCAGACCAAGGTTTGGCGATGACCATCGCCTTGATAGGCTGTCTGATAGGAGCGATGCTCTGCGGTTCACTTGCCGACCGTATCGGAAGAAAGAAGCTTCTGATTGTTGCCGCCCTGATTTTTTTCTTCTCAGCGATAGCAACGGGAATGGCTGACACCTTCAGCTACTTTCTGGTGGCCCGTTTCTTCGGAGGCATCGGTATCGGAGTGGCTTCAGGACTTTCACCTATGTATATTGCAGAGGTGGCATCTACTTCCATCAGGGGAAAATTGGTTTCGCTGAACCAATTGACCATCGTGCTTGGTATTCTGGCGGCACAGATAACCAATTGGCTGATAGCAGAACCTATCCCAGCTTCTTTCCTCTCAGCGGATATTGCTGCATCCTGGAATGGACAGATGGCTTGGCGATGGATGTTCTGGGCGGCAGCCTTTCCTGCGGCAGTATTCTGTGTGATGGCTTGTTTCATTCCTGAGAGTCCCCGTTGGCTGGCTATGAAAAATAGAGAAAAGAAAGCTTTCGTTACATTGAATAAGATCGGTGGAAACAGCTATGCGCAGGCTGAGTTGCAGGCCGTGAGAGAGGCAAACGAAAAGGACTCCTCGCAGGCAGGACTGAAGACTTTGTTCAGCAAGCCTTATCGCAAGGTGCTCCTGCTGGGTGTGGTGGTTGCCTTCTTCCAGCAATGGTGCGGAACGAATGTCATCTTCAATTATGCGCAGGAGATATTCCAATCGGCAGGTTATGCCATCGGCGATGTGCTTTTCAATATCGTGGTAACGGGAATAGCCAATGTTATCTTTACATTTGTTGCCATTTTCACGGTAGATAAATGGGGAAGAAAGGCCTTGATGAAGCTGGGTGCCAGCGGACTTTGCGGCATCTATCTCATCCTGGGCATCTGTTATTTCTTCCAGATTACAGGATGGTTTATGATAGTTCTGGTAGTGGCAGCCATCGCCTGCTATGCGATGACCCTGGGACCTGTTACCTGGGTGCTTTTAGCTGAAATCTTCCCCAACAGGGTGCGTGCCGTAGCGGTAGCTACCAGTACCTTTGCCCTCTGGGTGGGAAGTTCTACGCTTACTTATACATTCCCATTGCTCAATGTGGCACTGGGCAGTTATGGCACCTTCTGGATTTATAGTGCAGTATGTCTGGGTGGTTTCCTCTTCGTCTCCCTGATGTTACCGGAGACCAAAGGCAAATCGCTCGAAGAATTGGAAAAAGAATTAATAAAACATTAAATAATTATGGTTAAAGCTTGGAGAGAAACAGTGGTGATTCCAACTTATGAGGTTGGAACCCCTGAGAAGAATCCTATTTTCCTGGAGAAACGAGTTTATCAGGGTTCGAGTGGAGTGGTTTATCCTTATCCAGTCATTGAGCGTATCAGCGATGAAAAGGTAGATAAGGAGTGGCATGCCATCTGGATTGAGAATGAATACATCAAGGTGATGATTCTGCCCGAGTTGGGCGGTCGTGTGCAGATGGCATACGATAAGATCAAAAAGCGTCACTTTGTATATTATAATCATGTCATCAAACCGGCATTGGTGGGCTTGACTGGTCCGTGGATCAGTGGTGGTATCGAGTTCAACTGGCCTCAGCACCATCGTCCAAGTACCTATCTACCAGTGGATAGCACCATCGAGGAGAACGAGGATGGCTCTGTTACCGTATGGGTGAACGAGATGGAAAAGATGTTCCATCAGAAGGGTATGGCTGGATTCACACTTCGTCCTGGCAAGGCTTATCTCGAAATCAAGGGTCGCCTCTATAATCGTACCAACATGCCTCAGACTTTCCTCTGGTGGGCGAATCCTGCCGTGGCTGTGAACGACTATTACCAGAGTGTGTTCCCTCAGGACATCAATGCCGTGTTTGACCATGGCAAGCGTGCCGTGAGCAGTTTCCCTATCGCCACGGGTACCTATTATAAGATGGACTATTCCGCTGGTGTGGATATTTCCAACTATAAGAACATCAAGGTGCCTACATCCTACATGGGCGTGAACTCTAAGTTCGACTTTGAGGGTGGCTATGAGAATGATACACAGGCTGGTATGCTCCATGTGGCCAATCACCATGTTTCTCCAGGAAAGAAGCAGTGGACATGGGGTAATGGCGACTTCGGACAGGCTTGGGACCGCAACCTCACCGATACTGATGGTCCATACATCGAGTTGATGGCAGGTGTGTTCACCGAGAACCAGCCTGACTTCACATGGCTCATGCCATACGAGGAGAAGCGATTCACCCAGTACTTCATGCCATATCGTGAGTTGGGAGTCGTAAAGTGTGCCACCAAGGACTTGATCATGAACATCAATATGGTGGATGAGGATGGCAAGATGACGACTGCTGATGCCACAGGCAAGGTGAACTTCAAGTTGTTTGCTACTTCCAAGCAGCAGGTGAAGGTGGTTTTGCGCAATGACGATGGCACTGTATATTATGAAAAGGAAGCTGCCGTTGATCCTGAGAACCTCTTGGACGAGACGGTTGCCGTAGGCGATAGCTGCATCGGCCAGCTCACTTTCGAGTTGACTTCTCCTGAAGGCAAGCATCTCTTGTCATGGCATGCAGAGCCAGATGAGATTCGTCCTATCCCTGACCCTGCGGAGGCAGCCCTCTTGCCAGAGCAGATCAAGACCAATGACCAGCTCTATCTCACAGGTCTTCACTTGGAGCAGTATCGTCATGCCACTTACAGCCCAGTGGATTACTACGAGGAGGCTCTCCGTCGCGACCCTATGGACTATCGTTGTAATAACGCCCTCGGCTTGTGGTATATCCGTAAGTGTCGTTTCGACAAGGCGGAGGAATATCTCCGTCGTGCCGTGAAGGTATTGATGAAGCGCAATCCTAACCCATACGATGGCGAGCCTATCTTCAACTTGGGTCTTGCCTTGAAGTATCAGTATAAGATGGATGAGGCTTATGATATGTTCTATAAGTCAACATGGAATGCCGCTTGGCAGGATGCAGGCTTCTTCTCTTGTGCAGAGATTTCCGTGATGCAACATCGCATGGACGATGCCGAGGAGGAGATTGAGAGCTGCCTCATCCGCAACACCCATAACCACAAGGCACGTGGCTTGAAGGGTTCTATCTTGCGATTGACAGGCCGCAAGCAGGAGGCTATCGAGTGGTGTGAGGCATCGCTTGCCATCGACCGCTTCAACTATCACTGCCTCTATGAGTTGTATCTCTTGACAGATGACAAGAAATATATGGAGCAGGTGGCAGAGATGATGCACGGCATGTCAAACAACTACGATGAATTGGCACTCGACTATGTTTCTGCTGGTCTCTATGCTGAGGCTCTCCAGATATGGCAACTTGCTATTGAGCAGGGTGCGGTTACACCGATGACCTATTATTATATGGGATGGATTGGCGATACGGAAGCATTCAAGGAGGCTGAGAAATATGCATCTGATTACTGTTTCCCTAACCGCGCTGAGGCTTCACTTGCCTTGAAGGCAGCTTTGAGCGCTTTCGAGGGTGAGGCAGATGCTACTTTGGGTAGCAAGGCCAACTATTATCTCGGTTGTCTCTATTATGACAAGCGTCAGTATGAGTTGGCCATCGGTTATTGGCAAAATTCTGCTGCAAAGGATGCTCAGTTCCCAACAGTATGGCGCAACCTCGCTTTGGCTGAGTTCAATAAGTTGCATGAAGAGGATACAGCCCTTGTTCACATGGAGAAGGCGTTTGCGCTTGATACCACCGATGCTCGTATCTTGATGGAGCTAGACCAGCTCTACAAGCGTATGGGTAAGGCTCATGCCGATAGATTGGCAAATCTCCAGAATTATCCAGAGTTGATAGCCAAGCGTGACGACCTCTTACTGGAGGAAATCACCCTCTTGAACCAGACAGGTAAGTATGAGGAGGCAATGAAGAAGCTTGATGCCCACCAGTTCCACCCATGGGAAGGTGGCGAAGGCAAGGTGAGCGGACAGTATCAGCTCTCTCGTCTGGAATTGGCGAAGAAAGCCTTGGTGGCAAATGACAATGACAAGGCCATAACTTTGCTGGAGCAGTGTCTGGAGTATCCTCATCATTTGGGTGAAGGCAAACTCTATGGTGCCCAGGAGAATGACTTCTATTACTTCTTGGGTTGTGCTTACGAAGCTAAGGGCGAGAAGGAAAAGGCCAAGGAGTGCTGGGAGAAGGCTACCGAGGGACCTCAGGAGCCAGCAGCAGCCATTTACTACAACGATGCCAAGCCAGACAAGATCTTCTATCAGGGATTGGCTCTCTTTAAGTTGGGCAGACAAGACGAGGCTAACGGCAGATTCTACAAGCTCGTGAACTATGGTAAGAACCATCTCTTCGAGGATGTAGTGATGGATTATTTTGCAGTATCGTTGCCAGATCTTCAGATATGGGAGGGCAACTTGAACCTCTCTAACCAGATTCATTGCAAGTACATGCTTGCGCTTGGATTCGAGGGATTGGGCGACAAGAAACATGCCGAGCGTTATCTTGCTGAGGCTTCTGCCTTGGATGTCAATCACTTGGGCATCTTGTCGTTCAAGACATTGGTTGAATTAGGATTCTAAGTTGTAGTGCTCTGTTTATATATGTTTTCTTCATAGGATTGAGTTGTTTTTTCAGGAAAGGGATCTTACTTGTTATCACAGTAAGGTCCCTTATTCTTAGTTATTCTTGGTTATTCTTAGGGCTATTGCAGGCAATCGTAAGAAAGTCTATGTTTTTTCAATCTTTTTTTGCAATCCTTTTTTCTCTATATTTCTTGGGTGATATTCCGATAGTCTTTGTGAAAAGACGTGAGAAATAGTAAGAGTCATCTATTCCCAGTTTGTAACTGATTTGAATGATTTTCATATCTGTTGTTTCAAGAAGTTCACAGGCTTTATTTATTTTTAGAAGATTGAAATAACTCAATGGACTATGTCCTGTGCTGTTTTTGAAAATAGCAGAAAAGTGGGAGACAGAATAACCTGTATAGTCAGCAAGTTCCTTCAGACTTATAGATTTTTCTATGTTCTCCTCCATATATTTCAAGGCAGCATTGATGATGCTATGTATCTCGTTATCATTTTGTTCCTCTCTCTTGTGGAATTTCCTGTATTGTGGCATATAGCGCAACGAACCGAGATAGAAATGCAGGAGCGATGAGGTGTATCGCAGATTTTCCAAGCTATATCCATCGGATAGGGTCAGAAACATATCTTCGAAGATGTTGTTTCTGTCAGCTATCCTTGAATTCAGATTGGGGGATATCGTGGTTGGCATCTCTGCACCTTCGGCATAGATGTGTGCCAATGTGCCACTGAAGTGAATCCAATAGATGGTCCAGGGATCGCCGTTGTTGGAGGCATAGGCATGGGATGTATTGGCTGGAATGATGAAGTATTGGTTGGCTTTTACTTTATATTGTTTGCCATCGATGCTGTAATGTCCGCTTCCCTTTACACAATAGATAAGCACGCATTGGTCGATGGGCTCCGTCCGTTCTCTATAATGATAGGTAGCGTGTGGATAGTAGCCTATATCTGTGATATGCAAGGTCCGCAATACCGGGTCTGAATCTGCCAGATCCAGAATCATCTCCGGCATTACCAATGAGCGTTCCCCTTGAAATCCGTTTTTTATTTTGATATTTTCCATCGCTTTCTTGTATTTTTTCTGCAAAAATACAAAATATTTTTGAGACTTGTCCTATTTTCCGGTGTTTCTTTCTTCAAATCATAAGATAGTCTATGTATTTCTGCTAATAAGTCTATCTGTTTTTCCCCTTTTTGTTTGTACTTTTGCAGCATCATTAAAACAATTGATGTTATATGAATATATCTGATTACAAAAGCGATTTGGTATGAAATGATAGATATCTCATATTTTCGGACGATATTATATTCCTATTTTGTATTTATATAGTTATATTTGCAAACGAAAAAAGCATATTAAACTTTAAAACAGATAAAAATGAATAACCAGACAAAGATTATAGTGTATTCGTTATTGGTATCGGCTGTAATTTCAAGCTCATTTCATCCGGTGGAAGCCCAGGCACAGATTCCGCAGCAATCTATCCGATGGGATAAGCATAGCCTCATCTTCGATGGTAAGCGAGTGGTGCCGGTGATGGGCGAGGTACATTATTCTCGAATCCCTCAGAATGAGTGGAGAGAGGAAGTAAGGAAGATGAAGCAGGGTGGCGTTACCATGATTGCCGCCTATGTGTTCTGGAACCATGTGGAGGAAGTAGAAGGTGTGTTCAACTGGAGTGGACAGCGCAATCTTCGTGGTTTCCTTGAGGTATGTAAACAGGAAGAGATGCCGGTGGTTCTCCGACTGGGCCCTTTCTGCCATGGCGAGGTTCGCAATGGTGGCATACCTGACTGGATGTTTACCAAGGGATGCAAGATGAGAGAGGAGAATACCACTTTCCTGAAATATACGACCGAACTTTATCGTCAGATTTATTCGCAGGTGCAGGGGTTACAATGGAAAGATGGTGGTCCGGTAGTTGCGGCACAGTTTGATAATGAATATCGTGGCAGGGGTAGTTATCTGATGGCGCTGAAGAAGATAGCCCAGCAGATAGGTTTCGATTTGCCTTTCTATACCCGTACTGGATGGCCTGAACTGAAAACGCCGGTGCCTTTCGGCGAGATGGTTCCGCTTTATGGCGACTATGCCGATGGTTTCTGGGAGCGCAGCCTGAAGGAGACTGCTGGTAATTACTACAAGGCTTTCAACTTCAAGGCTTTCCGAAGCAGTACGGCAATCGCTACCGAACAGCTTGGCAAACAAGAGGCGAAGATTAACAAGGGGGATGAAGCCTATCCTTATTTCACCTGCGAACTGGGTGGAGGTATGATGACTTCCTATCATCGTCGTCCGTATATTTATCCGGAAGATGCATATTCGCTGGCTATCGTCAAGTTGGGTAGCGGAAGCAATCTGCTGGGATATTATATGTATCATGGCGGAACCAATCCTACTGCGATGATGCCGGGTGATCTGGACGATGGTAGTGCGGTTTATCTGAATGAAAATCAGCGCACTCAGGCTACCAATTATAATGATATGCCGGTAAAGACGTATGATTTCCAGGCGCCATTGGGTGAATTCGGACAGAAGAATCCTCATTATTTCATGCTCCGCAAACTGCATCTCTTTATGCATGATTATGCAGAAGTACTGGCTCCGATGGAGGCTAGTTTCCCATGCTGTCAGGATATAGAGAAGGGTGATGATTCTCATCTTCGCTGGTCGCTTCGTTCTAAAGATAAGAGCGGTTTTGTTTTCATTAATAACTATGAGCGATTGCAGCAGTTGTCTGCCAGGAAGAATGTGCAGTTTGAGGTATGTGGCGTGAAGTTCCCTCAGCGTCCGATGACGGTTCCTGCCGGAGCGATGTGCATCTTCCCGGTGAATATCGATGGCATCCGATATGCTACGGCACAGTTGATTGCCAAGCGGGATGGAAAAATCTTTCTGGAACAGATCAAGGGTATTCCTACCGAGATTGCAGTGGATGGAAAGGTGCTGAAGAATGTGAAGGCGAAGGGTATCGCCAAACCTGTTTATAAGAACATCTATCTCGTAGATTCCAAGACGGCGGAACATCTGTTCCTGCAGGAGGAAGGAAAATCAATGA
>OLGI01002884.1_pt1 | contig 11606 bp, 9 predicted proteins | sample 1605221 | NCBI WGS metagenome assembly OLGI01 (sample SAMEA3888915, study PRJEB22519) | human gut metagenome | biome: human gut; feature: human-associated habitat; material: faeces | place: Denmark | collected 2010 | reverse complement strand
TCGGTGTGAAAGCCTACAATGACCTCCCGAACAATTATTTAAAACATGTGATATCCAAATACCGCTGGCTGTACCAGCTTGGACTCCAGGGACCGGATATCTTTTTCTATAATGTCCCGATCCTCCGTCACAGAGACTACCGCAATGTCGGCTCCCATATGCACGAGTATCAGGTGAACGACTTTTTTAAGAACAGTCTTCTTGAACTCTCTGAGATCCGCTCAAGACAGCAGAAAGAGGAGGCAGCGGCGTTTCTCGCCGGGTTCATGTGCCACTATATCGCCGATTCGATCTGTCACCCGTTCGTCTACGGAAGGATCCAGTTCCGGACCGATAAGAAAAAGTCCGAATGTCATGGACTCCATGCCGCGCTCGAGAATGATATCGACGCGATCCTGTTGTGGAAGTTCAAACACAAAAAGCCGTCTGAATTCAATCAGGCCGCTTCTCTCTGTCTGAACACACAGGAAAGCCAGTTTGTCTCAAGATACCTGAGCAGGTGCATCAACCGCACCTACTACCAGATCACAGAAAAGAACAATTTTCAGGTGACGGAGGGAATGGTCGCCCGGTCCATCTTTGCGATCCGCTTCGGAAGCCGGATCCTGTCCGATCCTGCGGGACATAAGACCCATGTGATCGGCTCCCTGGAATCAATCTTTCTAAAGCATCCGATCGCTTCTAAAAAGCTTGTGACGGATAAGCTTTCCGCCCAGGTCCGCGATATCCTGAACCTGGACCATGAGGTCTGGACGAATCCATGGGATAATTCCATCGCCTCGACGACGTCATTCCCGGATCTGTACCATCAGACCTTGAAGAAATGCAATGCAGTCTACTATTACCTCAATGCGTTCCTGATCGCGAATGTCTCATCCGGGCCGCCGGATATGTCCGCGCTGTTGGCGGAGCTCGGAAACTATTCCTACCACAGCGGGCTTGATGTGGGATGACCTGCATCATCTGATGCCAGACACGGATCCTGGGAGGCTTCGCTTTCCGGGGCATACCGCTTAAAACGGATGATTTCTGCCCTGTGCTGCAGAATTATCATATACTATCATAGCTGTTTCACTTTTTAAACAGCTGCCATCTATCAACTTCCGCTCTGTCTGTATGAGAGACAGCCGGATCCATTCCGGCAGATTTCACTACGGGGACAGGCAGACGGCAGAAATGGAAAAGGAGAATTACATTATGAAACCATTGATCTTACTGACCGGTGGAACCGGTGCAGCAGCCAACGGAACACCGACATGGGCATTAAACCAGAACTATGCTGAGAATATCCGCCGCGCAGGCGGTATCCCGATCCTCGCTGTCAACAATGACTGCGCTGAGGAGTATGCGGATCTTGCTGACGGTCTTCTCTTAAGCGGCGGCAAGGACGTTGAGCCAAAGCTCTATGGCCAGGAGAAAATGTTTGACTTCGTTATCACAGATCCGCAGCGCGATGACCTCGAATACAAGATCATCAAAGCGTTCGTGGACCGCAAAAAACCAATCTGGGGCATCTGCCGTGGAATCCAGATCTTAAACGTATACTTCGGCGGCACACTCACCCAGGATATCCCGACTCAGCTCGGCGGCGACCACTCCAAGGGAGTCTGCCATCCGGTGCGCATCAAGAGTGATTCCATTCTCGGAAACCTCTACGGAGAGTCCATGGAAGTAAACAGCTACCACCACCAGGCACTCGACAAACTCGGCGACGGCTTCCAGGCGATCGCATGGGGCGAATCCAACGGTCACACCTTCACAGAAGCGATCCAGCATGAATCTCTTCCGATCTGGTCCGTACAGTGGCATCCGGAGCGCATGACCGGTCCGGTCACGAACCCGAAGGAGTGCGTGGACTCTCTTCCGATGTTCGAGTATTTTGTAAAGCAGTGTGCAAAATAAATGTACAAACACACCAAAAGCGCCGTATCTGTTCCCATGATGAGAACTGCGGCGCTTTGTCATTTTTTCATGTCTTAAACAAGCGAAAACACGCTTCGCGAATTTCCCCTTATTATCGCGACAGTCGCCAAAGTCTCGCGCAAGCGCGGACCTTGGCTCGTTGTTCGTGTAAATAAAAAATGGCAGAATGTTTTCCCCGACTTTGTGAGAAAACATTCCGCCGTCTTCTGATCCTAAATTGATTACCTTTTCGTAATTATTTCAATTATTTGGTCAATTATTTTGCAGCCTTTGTCTCGTCAAGCTTCTTCGGTGAATCGTCGGCAACGTCCTCCGGACCTGCTGCTGCGGACTCACTGCTCTTGAGGTCGATCTTCTCGCCGGCTTTGTAGCTCTTATCTACGAGTGTCTTTCCTCCCTCAGTAACGACTTTCACGTCAAGGGAGAACTGGTTCCAGAGTGTTCCGAAGGAATCAGCGCTGGAGTTCTCGAGATCCATGCTCTGTGCTGCGATGATGTCGTTGAACTGTTTTACCATAGTTACGGCGTAATCCATCGCGTCATCGTTTGTTGTATCGTTCTTAACTGTCCATGTGAGACCGATATTTAAAGCGGACTCATCATAAGTGAACTCCATCTTTACAGACTGCGGGAATGCAGTTGTATCGTTGAACAGTCCGTCGCACTCGCTCTGTGCCTGCTCCCAGTCGTACATTGTTGTCTCGACTGTCTCGTCCTCTACAAGGAAATTCTGGTCTCTCGGCAGTGTCTCGTCGTCGTCATCTGCCTCTGTCTTTGCCGGATCGATCTCTTCACTTCCGGACACCGGTGCATCTGTTGAAATGCTGCTCTTTGTACATCCGCCAAGGGCAAGAACTACTAAAGACAGCACAGCCATTCTCTTTAATAATTTCATGATAAAATTCCTCCTCTGAATTCAACGGATCTCCCATTATGCTAAATAGAATTTTCCGGGAAATCGGCATACTCACGTATTATATACGATTCCCTTTTATTTTTGAAGTCCTTTTCTCAAATTTACACAAATAATTCATGATTTTGTAATGTTTTTCCATTTGTTCCGGTGGGAGTCCGCCGATCACAGCTGAAAAAGTCCCTGCCAGGATCATTTTCCATGCATAGAACCTACCGGGCATCCTGTCCATCTGTATCTTTGCTTCATTTTTTTTTGATATTAGCAGTATCTTTCACGATATACACCGGCCTGTCCTTGATCTCCGCAAACAGGATCGCGATATACTCGCCGATGATCCCCACGATCACAAACAACACGGAAAACATAAACGAGATCAGTACCACGATGGTCGCATAGCCGTTCGGCGCCCCATAAAGCTTCCAGGTATAGACGGTATAGATCACCATGATCAGTCCGAAAAGCGCTGTGATCACACCGGAATAGATTCCAAGCTTTAACGGCAGATCAGAAAAGCACAGGATCGTGTTGATGGAAAACTTGAACAGACTCTTTAAGCTGTACTTGCTCTCCCCTGCAAAACGCGGTCTCGCCTCGTACTCGATCGTCGTCTTCTCGAATCCGATGCTCTGCACATAGCCGCGCAGGAAGCGGACCTTCTCCCGGTAGTTGTTCCGGAGGACCTCCGCCGCATTTTTGCTCACTGCGAAAAAGTCTGAGGCATTGGCCTCAAACTTCACGTCTGAGAGGTGGTTGATCAGCTTGTAGAACGCCGCGGATGTGACATTCTTCACCAGCCCCGCCGTCTTATTCCTCGTGCGGACCATGCTGATCACTCCATATCCCTCGTCAAATTTTTCCACGATCTCCGGCAGGCACTCCGGCGGATGCTGCAGATCCGCGTCCATGCAGACGATACCGTCACCGCCCGCATAGTCCAGCCCTGCGATCATCGCCGCCTCATGCCCGAAGTTCCTGGAAAAATTGACGATCTTCACTTTTTCGTCCGACGCCGCGAACTCCTTTAGGATCGAAAGGGACTGATCCCTGCTGCCGTCGTTCACGAACAGGAACTCGTAGTCCCAGTCCGCCGGCAGCGTTTTTAAGATCTTCCCCGTCTCCGCGTAAAATTCACGAAGCGCCAGCTCCTCGTTGTATACCGATACAACGACCGAAAGCAGTTTAGTCATAAATCTTGATCTCCATATCGGAATGTTCCGGAATCTGTTTTTCCTTCGGCGGAAGTTTCATGTAATCGCCGTAGAGCTGTGTCAGAAGTTCGTCCCAGCCGGACGGCACATAGAACTTCGTGTCCTCAAACGGCATCTCGACAACCTCGTCGTCCCACTCGCGCTTCATTTCCACATAGAACCAGTTTGGCGCATAGCCCGTGTAGAAATACAGCGGGCGCTCTTTTCTGCTGTCAAAGCGGCACAGAGCATTCCAGAGCTTCCAGATCACCGGGAATGGGATCAGCTTTCCGATGGTCGCGAGAACTGCCACAAAAAGCTTCATAACGCCCTTGTAATCGCTGTAATCGATCTCATACCGGTGTCCCAGGGCAAATCCGTAGAGAACGCAGTGGGAGAGCTTTGTGAGCTTCTTCGCGAGCTTTCCCTCCGGAAGTCCGTCCACGATGAACAGGTCCACGTTCAGGCGGCTGATCTTATCGTCATAGAACTCCATCTTTCCGGAGTCCTCGAATTTCTGGCTCTTGTTGTACGTCACTCGGGAGATAAAGTCGTAGAATGCCTTTCCTCCATGGTATTCATTCGGCTCCACGAAGGACATGTCCTCCGGCAGTTCCCGTCTTACGACCTTCGCGAACATCTCATAGTTCTTTCTCGTGAACATGACATCCACATCGTCATCCCACGGGATGAAGCCGCCGTGGCGCACCGCGCCCAAAAGCGTGCCGGAATCCAGTGCGTACTTGATCTTGTACTTTCTGCAGATCCGGTCGATCTCCTTTAAAAGCTTTAAGTTGACCTCATGGACTTTCGTCAGGTCAAAGGATTTTTCTTCACTCACTGTAACAGCCCCTCTTTGATCACTTTCGCCATATAGTCGATCTTTTCGTCTGTCATTCCCGGATAAACGCCTACCCAGAAGGTATCGCTCATGATCCGGTCGGTATTTTCGAGTGTGCCGACAACTCGGTAGCCCTTTTTCTCCGCTCTCATTTCATCGAAGCACGGATGTTTGATCAGGTTTCCGGCGAACAGCATTCTCGTTTGGATGCCTTTGCTCTCGATGTACTGGACGAGTTTATTCCGGTCTGTTCCCTTCTTGCATGTGATCAGGAAACCAAACCAGCTCGGTCTGGAGTTCTCGGCCGGAACCGGGAGGATCAGGCGGTCTTCCGTCTCCGCAAGAGCGGCTCTCAGACGGTCAAAGTTATGTCTTCTGCGCTCCACGAAGGTCGGGAATTTCTCGATCTGCGCGCAGCCGATCGCTGCCTGAAGGTCTGTCGCTTTCAGGTTATAGCCGAAATGGGAGTATACATATTTATGGTCATAGCCGAGCGGAAGTTCTCCGTACTGTCTGTCGAAACGATGTCCGCACATATTGTCATGTCCGGACGGGCAGACGCAGTCGCGGCCCCAGTCGCGGAAAGAGCGGATGATCTTATTTAACAGCGGGTTGTCCGTATAGACAGCTCCTCCCTCGCCCATCGTCATGTGGTGCGGCGGGTAGAAGCTGGAAGTTCCGATATCGCCGACTGTTCCGGTGAATTTCTCCTCGCCGTTGATCGTATATCTGGATCCCAGTGCATCACAGTTGTCCTCGATGAGCCATAAGTTGTGCTTCTCGCAGAACGCTTTGACTGCCGCAAGGTCGAACGGATTTCCGAGTGTATGGGCAATCATGACTGCCTTTGTCTTCTCGGAAAGTGCTTCCTCGAGCTTTGTAACATCGATGTTGTACTGCGGGATCGTCACGTCAACGAACACCGGGACAGCGCCATACTGGATCGCCGGAGTTACGGTGGTCGGGAAACCTGCCGCAACAGTGATGATCTCGTCTCCGCGCTTTACGCGGCGGTCGCCGAGCAGCGGGGAGGTCAGGGTCATGAATGCTACCAGGTTTGCGGAAGAGCCAGAGTTTACAAGAGCACAGTAGCGCACATGGAGGTACTCCGCAAGCTTCTTCTCGAACTCATCCGTGTAGCGTCCGGATGTGAGCCAGAACTCCAGGGAACTGTCCACAAGGTTTACCATCTCTTTGCTGTCGTACACGCGGGACGCATACGGGATGCGGTCTCCCTCATGGAACTCCTTTTTCTGGTTATGGAATTTATCGGCATATTCAGCTACGAGGTCAAGGATCTCTTTTCTTGCCTCTGCTTCTGTCTTATTCTCAAACATAATTTTTCCTTTCCTGTCTATTCCTCTACTGAAACATCTCCGCGATCTGTCTGTCCATCACAGCGACAACATCGCCGTTCTTCTCATACTCCTGGCACCACTCCACCGTGAGTCCGATCGCTTCCTTCACGCCGTAACGCGGGTGCCAGCCGAATGTAGTCTTTAACTTCGAACAGTCGAGCTTTAAGAAGTTCGCCTCATGGGGACCTCCGTCGCTCTTATTCTCCCAGGAAAGTCCGTTTCCCCAGGCATTGCAGAACATGTCCACAAGCTCACCGGTCGTCACACAGTCCTTGTCATCCGGTCCCACGTTGTAGTAACCGGCATATTTCCCGTCCTCATACTGTGCCTTTGCGACCATCAGATATGCCGCTAACGGCTCTAAAACATGCTGATACGGGCGGGTGGAATGCGGATTGCGGACGATGATCGGCTTCTTCGCCATCGCTGCGCGGACACAGTCCGGAACGATCCGGTCATTCGCAAAGTCTCCTCCGCCGATCACGTTTCCGGCACGGCAGGTCGAGATCGCACAGTGTCCGTCCGCAAAGAAGGACTTTTTATAGCTGTGTGTCACAAGCTCGGAGCACGATTTGCTGTTGGAATACGGATCATAGCCGTCCAGGCGGTCCACCTCGCGGTAGCCGTACTCCCACTCCCTGTTCTCATACACCTTATCCGTCGTCACGTTCAGGAATGACTTTACACACGGGTTCAGGCGGACGCACTCTAAAATATTGACAGTGCCCATGACATTCGTCTCATAGGTGTAGACCGGATCCTTGTAGGAATCCCTTACGATCGGCTGTGCAGCCAGATGCAGGACGATCTCCGGCTTTGTCTCCTCAAATACCTGTTTTAAATGGACGAGGTCCCGGATGTCCCCGATGACGGAATTCATCTTTCCATCAAGACCGGCCATGTCAAATAACGCCGGATCTGTCGGCGGATTTAAAGAATATCCTGTGACGTTTGCTCCGGCATTTACCAGGATCCTGGAAAGCCATGTTCCCTTAAAACCGGTGTGTCCCGTCACCAGGACATTTTTTCCTTTATAAAAGTCAAAAACTTCTTTTAAGTTCATCTCATCTTCTCCAATTACGGATCTTTATTTCCTTATTCCCAGATCTTCCAGGGCGCGTTTCCGGACTGCCACATCGCCTCTAACTGCTGTTTCTCACGCTGGGTATCCATGCACTTCCAGAATCCCTCATGGCGGTATGCCATAAGCTCGCCGTCCTTTGCAAGATTTCTTAACGGTTCCTGCTCGAATACGGTGGAATCGCCCTCGATGTAGTCGAATACGCCCGGGTTCATGACCATGTATCCGCCGTTGATCAGACTTCCGTCGTCATCATTCTTCTCGCGGAAGGAATTGATCTTTCCGTTCTCCTCGAGGTCAAGGACGCCGAAACGCTGTCCGATATTGACGGCTGTGATCGTTGCGATCTTTCCGTGGCTTCTGTGGAACTCTTCGAGCGCTTTCAGGTCGATATTCGCAAGGCCGTCACCGTAGGTCAGCATGAACGGCTCATTTCCGACATAGTCTCTGATGCGCTTTACACGTCCGCCGGTCATGGTATTTAATCCTGTATCGATCAGGGTCACCTTCCAGGGCTCGGAGTAATTGTTGTGGACCTTCATGCTGTTGTTTGCGAGATCGAAGGTCACGTCGGATGTGTGAAGGAAATAGTCTGCAAAGAATTCCTTTACCACATACTGCTTATATCCCAGGCAGATGATAAACTCATTGTATCCGAACTGGGAGTAATATTTCATGATATGCCAGAGGATCGGCTTCTCACCGATCTCGATCATTGGCTTTGGTTTTAAATGGCTCTCCTCGCTGATCCTTGTTCCGAATCCTCCTGCCAGGATAACTACTTTCATAGGTCTACCTCCATATATTCCAACCGTTTTCTTTCAGGATCGTAAGCGCTGACCGGCATCCCGGTTTGTGATATTCCAGCGCATCCTCCAGTGTGTTGTCTGACTCATTTTCAAAATTTAATAAGATCTGTTTTACTTCATCCCGGTTATGTTCTTTCCGGTATTTTCCGAAGCGGAACTCCTCAGTCGTCGTCATCACGTTTCCAATGAGGAACATGGCTGCGAGAGCGATAGATACAGTCTTTACAGGCATGGCCAGTGTGGCTTTTTTCCTGCAAAATCCGCACTTTGCCGCCAGGGCAAACGTCAGGAAGATCCCGATGATACCGATCTGGTACTGCAATGCGTATCTGGAGCTCATTCCATATTTATCGTTCGGCATAAAGATATATCTGCTCACGAGCACCATCAGATGGTTCATGCCGCCGCCCGCCAAAAGCATCAGCGGCAGGATCGTCTTTTCCTCGATCCGGTAATAAAAATTCATCCACAGTGCGAAGAAGTACGAAACCAGTACGATCACACCGACCGCACACCATACTTTCCCCGGAATTCCCGCAAAGTTCCTGTCAATCAATTCTACTCCAAAAACCATGGAAGCAAAAGACTTAAGAAGAAATTTAATAAAAAATTTCGGATCCTGTCGGAAAGCCGTAAAGAGCGGCACATTCACCGCACCCGAATACTCATACACCGCCTGGGAATTGCTCCAGAGATAGATGAGGAACGGGATGACTGCTGCCGCGATCAGGGCGATCATGCGGGCCGTTCCGATCCCGGAACGTTTCGGAGATATTACAGCGATGATTCCGTTATCTTTTTTCCAACTTGCTTCATTTCCTGTTTCTGCTCTGTTCTTCTGATCTGACTGTTTGCCGGTCTGTCTTAAACACACGACATCCCGCACATAGATAAAAAGATATGCGAGTACGATCGTCACCGTATAGATCGCGCAGTACGGACCTGCTGCCCCGATCGTGATCACGAAAGGCAGCACAAAGAGCAATACCAGCTCCGACCGCTTTGCATTCCTGAAGCCTTTTTCATATACCCGGTCAAGCAGCGCATAATTCCAGAAGAACAATCCAAATGCCAGGAAATGCGCCCATCCGGTTCCGTTGTACAGCATCTCCCATTTATTCAGACTGAACATGACGATCATCATAACCGCATACCAGACCGGACAGAGTTCTTTTTTCCTGCTGTACCAGCCGATCACCAGTGCGGAAAGCCCGAATCCGAGAACGCCCATCACGCGGTCCACGGTAACGCTGTAGCCGAAGATCATCACATTCAGACCGCGTTCTAAAAAGTTTACCGGAATTCTCGTGAGAAGATCCGCAACAAAGAACTTATCCGGATTCCAGACGTCCGGCAGATAGGAATTGATCAGCCGGATATAGTCGGAATACACCATGTCGATGGCGGAGCGTTTTAAATATGCCAGATAAAAGAGGATCCCAAGGATCGGAAGTCCGATGTAGATATAACTTTTCTTATTCTTCATGATCTCCTCCGCCTGCTGCGGTCTTCGCTGCCGGTCTTCTTCTCGCTCTGCGGCGTCTTGCCGCCTGTTTCGCCGTGTTCTCACTCTGTGTCTTCTGTGTTTCCGTCTGCGGTTGTTTATCTGCTTTTGATACTGCTGATCTTGTACTTTCGTTCCTGATCTGATCAGCTGCTGTACGTCCGCTCACCGGCTGGCTGAGTGTCACGATCCTCATGGATGTCGCCGGTGCGGCCTGACGGGGGCTGCGTTCTGTCCTGTTCCCTTCCTGACGAGCCGGGCGGGATTCTGCCGGTCTGACAGGCTTTGTCTGCGGTGCTGCAGTCTCACGGGACTCACGATTCATTCCAGACGTCCCGGCTGCCTCTCTTGCCGCCTGTGCCCGCTTTCTTCTCTGGCGTCTCTTTGCGGAAGAGCTTAACTTCTCCTGCTGTACATCCTCTGTTTTTTTCTCCAACGGCATCAACGGAAGCGGTTTTCCTGCAGTCTTTTCCGCTGGGGTCACCGGCTGTACCGGCTGCACTGTCACGATGGATCGCGGCTTTCTCTCTTCTGACTTTCCAGCTGTCTGTACTTTGATACTCACAGCAGCCTCAGCTTTCTCATTCTGCTGATGTTTATTTGTTTCCGGTTTCACTTCTTTGCCTGGCTGAGGCTTGTTCGCTTCGGTCTTCACAATCCTGCTCTGCTGAAGTTTGTTCGCTTCGACTTGCGATTCTTTCTTCTGTGGATTTTTTACCTTCCGCTCTTCCGGAACCTTTTTCGACATCGGCTGATCTGCCGCTTTTCTATTTTCCTTCGCATCCCGGTCTGCATTTCCACCTGTTCTGATATTCTGTCCATTCTTAGCGGCGGACTGCTTTGTGTTGGACTGCTTTCCGTTTTCGCGTCTCTGAGCCTGTCCCTGACGGTTGCTTTTCGTCTGAACGTGCTCATGTTTTCCTTCGCCGCTCTTCGCCTGATCTCGTTCCGGCCTTCCCTGTCCACCGTTCTTTGACTGGCTTCGTCCAGTCTGATTCTGGCTATGTCCTTTTGACTGTCCGCGTCCCTGTGACTGATTCTGACCGCGTGCTTTCGTCTGCGCTCCGTATGTTTTTCTCACATTTGTCCCATAATGTCCTGTCTGGCTCTTTTTGATCTCCGGCCCCCGTTTTTTATGACGGTTCGCATGGCGGTCCGCAACGATCCGCAGAAGATCTTCCATGTAGTTATACTGATTCCAGGCATCTTCCTTGGAAACATAATTTTCATGTACCGCTTTGTTTCCGATCACGCGGATCTCATTTAATTCCCACTTTCCGACACGGTCCAGATACCCGTTCTCATCGAGCCACCATCCAAATTGCTGGAATGTCATGACTCTCTGGCGCTTTCTTCCGTTCATCCGGTAAGTCTCGCGCTGTCCTCTTCCATCTGAACTGCTCCGGGCATTCGCCATCGCCTGGGCGGAATTATCAAGCTCGATCCCGTTAAACTCTGCCACAAGCTTTAAGAACAATTCCAGATTCTGGCGGCCTTTTACCATTGCCGCATTATACTCCCCGCGCCGCAGCCATTGCTTTTCCTTCTTTAATTCCCGCTTTACGGGAGCAAGATGGGCGATCATGTTCCTCTTTCTCCGGAAAAATCCGATCACGAGGATCAGGACCACTGCAATGGCAAATCCCACGGTCATGGGAGCCAACTGCTGTCCATTCATTTTCTGATTCTCCTTTTTTCTCCGTAACAGCCATGCATCATCATGTCCGGCAGCCGCTGCACTTTTTTCGTGAAACCTTCAGATAAGCGGTTCCCTCGGATATCGCGCAGCTGCTGCCGCGGCTGCTTACTGGTCGACTACCTTCACGACCATTGCCAGATTTTCTTCCCCGCGGTGTTCCCGCGCACCTTTCACATAAAAGTTGCACGAAAACTCCAGCGTAAATCTCTGATACGGTGCGGCTGGGATTTCGTAGTACATCGTATTGTCCGTAAATACAAGGTCATCCATCTGCCGTCCGTTCACCTT
>OLGI01002864.1_pt1 | contig 11661 bp, 10 predicted proteins | sample 1605221 | NCBI WGS metagenome assembly OLGI01 (sample SAMEA3888915, study PRJEB22519) | human gut metagenome | biome: human gut; feature: human-associated habitat; material: faeces | place: Denmark | collected 2010 | reverse complement strand
CGCACAATAAAACCCTTGCGGCACAGCTTTATAACGAGCTGAAGGAGTTTTTCCCCGAAAATGCGGTAGAGTATTTCGTCAGCTATTATGATTATTATCAGCCCGAGGCGTATGTACCAAGTACGGATACCTATATCGAAAAGGATTCCTCTGTCAATGATGAAATTGATAAGCTGCGCCATTCCGCCACGGCGGCGCTGGTGGAGCGAGAGGATGTTATTGTTGTTGCCAGCGTTTCTTGTATTTATGGCTTGGGTGACCCTGAGGAATACTACGGCATGATGCTTTCCCTGCGCCCCGGCATGGAGAAGGACAGGGATGAAGTCCTGCGCGCTCTGGTGGAAATGCAATATGACCGCAATGATCTGAATTTTGAACGAGGTACGTTTCGTGTCCGTGGGGATGTGGTCGAAATTTTCCCGATCGGCTCCTCGGAGCATGCCATTCGTGTGGAATTTTTCGGGGATGAAATCGACCGTATTACGGAAATAGATGTGCTGACAGGCGAAATCATCGGGACAAGAAACCATATCTCGATTTTCCCTGCCTCTCATTATGTCACCGCGCCCGAAAAAATGCAGCTGGCCATTCAGCGGATTGAAAAGGAGTTGGAGGAACGCTTGGCAGAGCTCAAACGAGAGGACAAGCTTCTGGAAGCGCAGCGATTGGAGCAGCGCACGAATTATGATTTGGAAATGCTCAGAGAAATGGGCTTCTGTACGGGCATCGAAAACTATTCCCGTCATCTTTCCCTGCGCGAAGCAGGCAGCACGCCCTTTACGCTGATTGATTTCTTTCCGGAGGATTTTCTTATCATTGCGGATGAATCCCATGTTTCTATTCCGCAGATTCGAGCCATGTATGAGGGAGACCGTTCCCGAAAAACAACTTTGGTGGACTTTGGCTTCCGCCTGCCCTCCGCATTGGATAACCGTCCGCTCAAATTTGCGGAATTTGAAAGCAAAATCAATCAAATGCTATTCGTTTCCGCAACCCCCTCTGTTTATGAAAAGGAGCATTCTCAGCAGACAGCGGAGCAGATTATTCGTCCGACAGGCTTGTTGGACCCCGAAATTTCCGTTCGTCCCATTCATGGGCAGATTGATGATTTGCTTGCCGAGGTCAGAAAAACCACAGAGACAGGCGATAAGGTTCTTGTGACAACCCTGACGAAAAAAATGGCAGAACGCCTGACGGATTACCTGCGTGAAGCAGGGGTGCGCGTGCGCTATCTCCATTCGGATATTGATACATTGGAGCGTCTGGAAATCATTCGTGATCTGCGTATGGATGTGTTTGATGTGCTGGTCGGCATCAACCTTTTGCGTGAGGGTCTGGATATCCCCGAGGTCAGTCTGGTTGCCATTCTGGATGCAGATAAGGAGGGCTTCCTGCGTTCCGAAACCTCGCTGATTCAGACTATTGGGCGTGCGGCAAGAAATGCCAAGGGGCGCGTCATTATGTATGCCGATGTCATGACAGAAAGCATGGATAGGGCGATTACGGAAACCAACCGCCGCCGCTGCCTTCAGCAGGCGTATAATGAGGAGCATGGCATCATTCCGCAGACCATTCAGAAAAAGGTGCATGATGTCATCCAGATTACGAAGGCCGCAACGGAGAAGCAGAAATTCGGTCTGGAAAAGGACCCCGAATCCATGAGCGAAAAGGAATTGAAGCAGCTGATTGCAAAGTGGGATAAGGAAATGAAGCACGCCGCGCTGGAATTGCAGTTTGAACGTGCGGCAGAGCTGAGAGATAAAATTTTGGAAATCAAGAAATTATTGTAAGAACTTGGGCAATCCTCTGAAAAGGGATATCCCAAGAAAAGGAGACGCTATGAAGGATAAGATTGTAATAAAGGGTGCGAGAGCGCATAATCTGAAAAATGTTGACCTCACCATCCCCAGAGATCAGCTGGTTGTCTTTACGGGGGTGAGCGGCAGCGGCAAAAGCTCTCTTGCTTTCGATACGATATATGCAGAGGGACAAAGACGCTATGTGGAGTCGCTCTCCTCCTATGCAAGGCAGTTTTTGGGGCAGATGGAAAAGCCGGATGTAGACCTCATCGAGGGGCTTTCTCCTGCCATCTCCATCGACCAGAAAACAACGAGCCATAACCCCCGTTCCACCGTCGGTACGGTAACGGAGATTTATGATTATCTGCGTCTGCTCTACGCAAGAATCGGGATTCCCCATTGCCCGAAATGCGGCAAGGAAATCAAAAAACAAACCATCGACCAGATTGTAGACCGCATTATGGAGCTGCCCGAGCGGACGAAGCTACAACTGCTAGCACCTGTGGTGCGCGGCAGAAAGGGCGAGCATGTCAAGCTGCTGGAGGATGCAAAAAAGAGCGGCTATGTGCGTGTGCGCGTGGATGGAATTCTGTATGACCTTTCCGAAAAAATCGAATTGGAAAAAAATAAAAAGCATAACATAGAAATCGTGGTAGACCGTCTGATGGTAAAGGAAGGCATGCAGATGCGTCTGACCGAATCCATCGAAACGGCATCGGCACTCAGCGGCGGTCTCCTGATTGTGGACGTAAATCAGGGAGAGGATGAGCTGCTGTTCAGCCAGAGCTTTTCCTGCCCCGACTGCGGCGTGGATTTGATGGAAATTGAACCGCGCATGTTCTCCTTCAATAATCCAAGCGGGGCCTGCCCGACCTGTACGGGTCTGGGGATGCAGATGAAGTTTGATGAACAGCTGATTGTGCCGAATGAGGAGCTCAGCATCATGCAGGGCGCAATTACTGCCCCCGGCTATAATTCCGTCAATGCGAAGGGGAGTATGAGTAAGGTTCTTTTTGATGCACTGGCGGCGAAATACGGCTTTTCTCTGGAAACGCCCTTTAAGGATTTGCCCCGAAAAATCAAGGATATTATTTTCTATGGCACGAAGGAAAAGCTGCGCATTACCTACAGCAATGTGCGTGGTACAGGTACCTATGATTATGCCTTTGAAGGGGTCATCAATACTCTCCGGCGCAGATATAACGAAACCTCCGAAGCCATGCGCGCGGAATTTGAGGAATATATGACGAATATCGAGTGTCCCGATTGCCATGGGAAACGCCTGCGTCCGGAGGTGCTTGCCATTACTGTCAACGGGAAGAATATTTCCGAGGTGACGGAGCTTTCCATTGGCAAAATGCAGGAATTCTTCCAAAGCCTGACGCTGACGGAACGGGAAAATATGATTGCGGAACGTATTCTGAAGGAAATCCACGCCAGAGTCGGCTTTTTGATTGATGTCGGTCTGGAATATCTGACGCTTTCCAGAACGGCAGGCACGCTTTCCGGTGGGGAATCGCAGCGTATCCGTCTGGCAACGCAGATTGGCTCCGGTCTGGTCGGCGTAGTTTATATTCTGGATGAACCGAGTATCGGTTTGCATCAGCGGGATAATGATAAGCTGCTTGCAACATTAAAGCACCTGCGTGATATCGGCAACTCTCTGATTGTGGTGGAGCATGACGAGGATACCATGCGCGCGGCGGATTTTGTTGTGGATATCGGCCCCGGTGCAGGGCGCGGCGGCGGTGAAATCGTTGCGGCAGGTAGTGTAGAGGAAATTATGGCAGTGGAGCGCTCCGTAACGGGTGCATATCTCAGCGGACGCAAAAAAATCGAAGTGCCAAAGGAACGCAGACCCTTCGTACAAGACCATAAATTAGTCATCAGGGGCGCGGCAGAAAATAATCTGAAAAACATCGATGTGGAAATTCCGCTTGGTGTGTTTACCTGCGTGACGGGTGTCAGCGGCAGCGGCAAAAGCTCTCTCATCAATGAAATTCTGTATAAACGTCTGGCGAAGGAGCTGAACAGAGCCAAAACCAGAGCCGGCAGGCATGAGGAAATGCTTGGGCTGGAGAAGCTGGATAAGGTCATCAATATTGACCAGTCCCCCATCGGGCGCACCCCTAGAAGCAACCCTGCAACCTATACCGGTCTGTTTGATATGATTCGGGATGTGTTCGCGCAGACAACAGAGGCGAAGGTCAGAGGGTATCAGAAGGGCAGATTCAGCTTTAATGTAAAAGGCGGCAGATGTGAAGCGTGCAGCGGGGATGGTATCGTCAAGATTGAAATGCACTTCCTGCCTGATATTTATGTGCCCTGTGAGGTCTGCCATGGCAAACGCTATAACCGCGAAACCCTAGAGGTAAAATATAAAGGGAAAACCATTTCCGATGTACTGGATATGACGGTCGAGGAAGCATTGCAGTTCTTTGAAAATATTCCCCGTATCAAAAATAAGCTGCAAACCTTATATGATGTCGGTCTTTCCTATGTGCAGCTGGGGCAGTCCTCCACAACGCTTTCCGGCGGTGAAGCGCAGCGCGTGAAGCTGGCAACGGAGCTGAGCCGCAAAAGCACAGGCAAAACGGTCTATATTCTGGATGAGCCCACAACGGGTCTGCATACGGCGGATGTGCATAAGCTGGTGCAGATTCTGCAAAGGCTGACTGAGGGCGGTAATACGGTTATCGTCATTGAGCATAATCTGGATGTGATTAAAACGGCGGATTATACCATCGACCTTGGCCCTGAGGGCGGCGATGGCGGCGGCACAATCGTTGCAGTCGGCACCCCCGAAGAAATCTGTCGGGTACCTGCTTCCTATACGGGAAAATATCTGAAGCCGCTGCTTGATGCAAAAGTCGAAACAAGCCGAAATCCTGATTTCGACTGAGCATAAGCATAAGCGTATATAGGTTCTTATTGACATTTTGTGAAAAACTAAGTACCATAAGAATAATGAAGTACTATGTGATTTTTGGAGGAAGCTATGGCAAAAGAAAAAGGACCGGTAGCAGACTTTGTGCAGACGAGAAAGCGTATCAACGATTATTTCGGCTGCGAGGGGGATTTCTTCATTCATCCGCTGCTCGATTTTGAATGGGCAGTCAGAGAGGATGAGGATTTTACCTTCCTTTGCTATTGGACAGATGAGGGGAAAAAGATAGATGCCGTTGTAGTTAAAAAAAGCGGTACACCTATGATTTACAAAACGAAGGACTACACCATGGTAGTCGCCATCGACTGCGTGAAGATCGGCTTTATCTTCCGCAACGGAAAAAATCAGACACAGCAGTGAAAACGGGATGTGGATTTTTTGGCAGGTCTGAACGGCTGTCTATCCGCATAAACTGATTTATTGAAAGGATCATTGCTAAGGGAAAATCTTTGGCAAAGCAAAGGGGAGAAAGAGATGCAAATGGAAGGATTGCCGGAAAACAATACTGTTCTGATTGCCGGTAAGATCGTAAAAGGCTGTGTCTTTAGTCATGAGGTATATGGCGAAGGTTTCTATACATTTCAGATTTCTTCTGAACGCCTCAGTGATAAGGAGGATATCCTGCCTGTCACCGTTTCCGAACGGCTGATAGATATGAATTTATTGCAGGTAGGGACAAAAGTGGATATTGTGGGACAGTTAAGGAGCTACAATAACTACAACAGTAAAAAAAATCGTCTGGTGCTGACCATCTTCGCGAGGGAGATTTCCCTGCCGGAGGAGGAAGAGGGAAAGAATATCAATCAGGTTTATCTGAATGGTTTTATCTGTAAGCCCCCGATTTACCGTAAAACGCCTTTTGGAAGAGAAATATCCGATATTCTGGTAGCGGTCAACCGCGCCTATAATAAATCGGATTATATTCCCTGCATTGCATGGGGCAGAAATGCCAGATATATCGCAAATCTGGAGGTGGGTGCCAATATCCATATCTGGGGCAGAATGCAAAGCAGAATCTATCAGAAACGCATTGGCGAGGAGGTAGAGGAAAGAGTCGCTTATGAGGTTTCTGTTGCAAAAATCGAGCTGCCGCATAAGGCGGAGCACGAAGCGGAAGAAAAAGGCGCGGACGAGATGGTCTGAAGCAAGAAAAACAGGAGTGAAGATAACGTGAGACAAGGTCAGATTTCAATTTATTATGGTATGGGGAAGGGGAAAACAGCCGTAGCCGTTGGGCGTGGCATGCGCGCCATCGGCGAGGAACAGCGTGTTGTTATGATTCAATTCTTGGATTATCATAACAGCAAGGAAATTGCACTGCTGAAGAAGCTGGAGCCTGATTTCCGTATTTTCCGCTTTGAGAAGGATCGTGCGGCAGAGGATGTGCAGGGGGCTGAAAATGATGAAGCACTGCACAAGGAAATATTCAACGAAATCCGCAACGCGTTTAATTTCGCAAAGAAAATTGTGGATACGGGTGAATGTGAAATGCTTCTGCTGGATGGAATTCTGGAATGTGTGGAAAAAGGATATCTACAGGAATCTGATTTGCATGAGATTATTGGAAAGCGCCCCGATTTTATGGATATCATCCTGACGGGGACGATTCTTCCGGCAGGCATTGCAGGGGAAGCAGAAAATATCTATCAGCTTGTAGCGGAAAAGGAAAAAGAATAAAAAAGAAAATCCTCTGAGATTCCATCTCAGAGGATTTTTTGTGCTTATTGCAGAACTTCCTTCATAGTGTATAGACCGGCAGGCTTGCCTGCCAGGAATTTTGCCGCCTTCACTGCGCCAACGGCGAAAACCTCGCGAGAGGTTGCGCGATGGGTCAGCTCAATGACTTCATCTCTGCCGGCAAAAATGACATCATGCTCGCCGACGATATTGCCGCCGCGCACTGCATGAATCCCGATTTCGGTTTTTTCTCTTTTTTCACGCACCTGAGAACGATCATATACATAATGATACCGTTCCTCCATTGCCTGATTGATGGCATCTGCCAGAGCTATTGCGGTGCCGCTGGGGGCATCAATCTTCTGATTGTGGTGTTTTTCCACGATTTCAATATCGAAGCCGCTTTCTGCCAGAATGACTGCCGCACGCTGCACCAAATCCAGTAACAGATTTACGCCAACAGACATATTCGCGGATTTCAGAATCGCAACCTCCTTGCTTGTTTCCTGCATCAGCGCGGTGGTTTCCTCGGATAATGCTGTGGTGCAGAGCACAACGGGGATTTTTTTTGCCTTGGAAAATGCCAGAAGGGCAGGAACTGCCTTTGCTGTGGAGAAGTCAATGATGACATCCCCTGCAACATCGCAGGCTTCGCAGCTGGGGAATACAGGGAAATCCAACGCAGGGGTGGTGGGGTCGATACCTGCCACAACCTGACAATCCGGTTCGTTTTTCACTAATTCGGCTACAACGTGACCCATTTTGCCACCGCAGCCATGAATGATTACATTTACCATTTTTTACACTCCTTTTTTTCGTGAGACTCTGCCTCACACTCCGCCAAGGGACTCAAAGCATCTTCCCTTCGGGAAGACGGCTGTGCCGCCGCCTTGTTCTTGGCGGTGCTCATACCCCTTGACTCCCCTTCGCAACACCATGTATATGGTGTTGCAGTATCGGGTTCCAAGGGGATGATCCCCTTGGTGGGAGTTTGAGGGCAAAGCCCTCAAAAAACATCCCCTCAAGAAAAGTAAGTCCTTAAATCAGACCGTAGTTCTTCAGTGCGGTTCTCAATGTTTCCAGATTCTTGGGCTCCATCTCGCACAGAGGTGCTACACAAGGCCCAACCGCATAGCCCATTTCATTCAGCGCAGTCTTTACGGGGATGGGGTTTACTTCGCAGAACAGTGCGGAAATCAATTCAATCGCATCCAGCTGCAGCTTTGTAGCCGCCTTTGTATCCCCATTCAGATAATGCATAACCATGTCGTGTGTCTGCTTGGGTGCTACGTTGGACAGGACGGAGATAACGCCCTTGCCGCCCAGAGACAGAACGGGCAGAATCTGGTCATCATTGCCGCTGTAAATATCGAAATCGGGGCCAACCAGAGCCGCAATTTCAGCCACCTGAGACAGATTGCCGCTTGCTTCCTTCACTGCAACGATGTTCTTTACCTTTGCCAGCTCCGCAACTGTCTTGGGTGCAATGTTGCAACCGGTTCTGCCGGGTACATTGTAAAGAATGATGGGAATATTGATGCTGTTTGCAACTGCTGTGTAGTGCAGAATCAGCCCCTTCTGTGTTGCCTTGTTGTAGTAGGGGGTTACCAGCAGAACGGCATCAGCGCCTGCCTTTTCGCAGCCCTGTGCCAGTGCGATACAGTGTGCGGTATCATTGCTGCCTGCACCTGCGATAACGGGAACACGACCTGCTGCAGCCTCTTTTGCGAAGCGGATACATTCAATCTGTACCTCATCGGACATGGTAGATGCTTCCCCTGTTGTGCCACAGATAATCAGCGCGTCTGTATCATTTGCAATCTGAAATTCAATCAGTTCCTTCATTTTATCAAAGTTTACGCTGCCGTCAGCATGCATGGGTGTTACGAGGGCTACGCCTGCGCCTGTGAAAATAGACATATGTATGACCTCCTTCGAATATTGAACTCTCTTATATAGTATGAATGACTTATTCGTTCATTGCTTTTATGATTTCTTCCGCAATCTGTACTGCATTTGTTGCCGCACCCTTACGGATGTTGTCAGCGACTACCCAAAGATTTACACCGTTTTCTACGCTTTCGTCGCGACGGATACGTCCGATGAATACCTCGTCCTTGCCTGCTGCGGTAACAGCCATAGGGTATTCGTTGTGTGCGCTGTCATTCTGCACAACAACACCGGGTGCATTTTTCAGAACCTCAATCAGCTCATCCAGATCGAAGGGCTTTTCAAATTCCACGTTGATGGATTCGCTGTGAGAATCGAAAACAGGTACACGAACGGTTGTTGCCGTCACGCGCATAGCATCGTTATGCAGAATCTTTCTGGTTTCGTTTACCATCTTCATTTCTTCCTTTGTATAGCCGTTATCCAGGAAGGAATCAATGTGGGGCAGGCAGTTGCTTGCAATGGGGTGAGGAAATTTCTTGGGAGCCTCGCCCTTCATGCCGTTTTCCAAATCCTTCCAGCCTGCAACACCTGCGCCGGATACTGCCTGATAGGTGGAATAAACCACACGTTTGATTTTATATTTATCATCCAGAGGCTTCAGCGCAACCATTGCCTGAATGGTGGAGCAGTTGGGGTTGGCAATGATGTTTTTGTGCCAGCTGATATCCTCAGGGTTTACCTCGGGAACAATCAGGGGAACCGCGGGATCCATTCTCCACTGGGAGCTGTTGTCGATGACGATGCAGCCATGAGCGGCTGCGATGGGTGCGAATTTTTCGCTTGTGCCGCCGCCTGCGGAGAACAGTGCGATATCAATGGGCTTATCAAAGGAATGCTCATTCAGCTCTTCCACAACATAGTCCTTGCCATTGAATTTCAACGTGGAGCCTGCGGAACGGGCAGATGCCATAACATAGAAGTTTTCGATGGGCAGCTGTCTTTCCTCCAGAACCTTCAGGAAAGTTCTGCCTACCATGCCTGTTGCGCCGACTACGGCGAGATTGATTTTCTTCATTTTAAAATCCTTCTTTCTTTTGCGTTAATGTTTTCGATGATAAAAGGTCGATGGGCTGTGCTTTGGAATAGTTTATAAACAAAAACAGCCGACGCACGCGCCGACCTCCAAGGAAACTGTGGTATCCTTGAATGCCGCAGTTTGATTGTTCTTTGTAGCGCTCCATTGGGTTTTCCAATGACAGTCGTACAGATATTAGCTGCACAACCAGAAGGGGAAAGATAAGGCTTATCCCTTCTTCGGCGTTTTCCCCTTTCTGCGGGCTTCCTCTATCCCTTATGACATTTGCCCGGATACTCTTGAAAAACGCACCTCTACTTTAGAAAAATATGTATTTGTCTCATAGTCTAACACCAGATAGGTATTCTGTCAAATAAATTTACGAAAAAATATTGTATTTTTTAAAGAGTCATTCGTCTGCGCACAAAATACATGTTTTGGCGGAAAATGTGCATAATGAGTGGAAGGAAAAGGACAGAAAGGGTGATTTGATTGCGAAAAAAGAAGGAACTGACCGAGGCGGAAAAGCGTGATTTGGCGATGAAATACGAGGTTGCCGAGGAGCTGGGGCTTCTGGAGAAGGTGGAGCGGTGCGGTTGGAGGGGGCTGACATCGAGAGAAAGCGGACGCATCGGCGGCATTATGGGGACAAGAAAAACGGCGGAGCGAAAGCGGACAGAAGCGGACAAAGCGGACAGAGTGGACACCTAAAAGGACAGGCAGTGGACAGGGGAGTGGACAGGGGTATGGACAGCAGAAAGACATTTCCTGTCTATAAGGATTCCTGCTTGCATTTAAAAACGGATAGAGCTATAATATAAAGTTGTGAACGAATATCTCTCTGTAGAAGGGCATGGAGGAGGGCTTTATGAGCGCATACGAAACCTTTGCATCGGTATATGATCTTTTTATGGAACAAGTGGAATATGACGAATGGCTCGACCACATCCATGCGGTTTGGAAAAAATACGGCATCACGCCGAAAACGATTCTGGATTTAGGCTGCGGGACAGGCAGTATTCTGCTTCCTCTGGCGCAGGAGGGCTTCGATGTGATTGGCGTTGACCTTTCCCCCGAAATGCTGACGGAGGCAGACCACAAGGCGATGGAGGCGGGTGTTTCGGTGCGGCTTGCCTGTCAGGATATGACGGAGCTGGATCTGGGCGAGCAGGCAGATTGTATTCTGAGCCTTTGCGACTGCATGAATTATTTGATTGAAGACGGGCAGTTGGAGAGTGCCTTCCAAAGCATTGCCGCTCACATGAAAAAGGAGAGCCTCTTTTTATTTGATATGAATACGGAATATAAATTTCGAGAGGTACTGGGGCAGAAGGTATTCGGTGCGGCAGAGGAAGCGGCGGCGTATATCTGGGAGAACGATTACGACGAGGAAGAGAAAATCAACGAATATTATGTAAGCTTTTTTATTGAGCAGGAAAACGGATTATATGAGCGTGTGGAGGAATACCACTACGAAAGAGCCTACAGCATAGAAGAAATCGAGCAGGCCTTGCAGGCGGCAGGGATGGAGCTGCTGGAGGTTACGGATGGCTATAGCTTTGCAAAGCCGCATGAGAAAAGTGAGCGCTTGCTGTTTGCGGCTCGATTGAAATAAAGAACAACCGGAGGAAAAAACATGAGTGATTATATTGTAAGAGCGACGGCGGGCAACGGCAGTATTCGTGCTTTTGCCGCAACAACGAGGGATTTGGTGCAGCATGCAAGAGAGATTCATCATACCTCTCCCGTTGCATCTGCGGCACTGGGCAGAATGTTGACGGCGGCAGCGATGATGGGCAGTATGCTGAAGGGCGAAAAGGATATTGTAACCCTGCAGATTCGCGGCGAGGGCCCCTTGCAGGGGCTTGTGGTAACGAGCGACAGCCATGCGAGAGTGAAGGGCTATGTATTCAACCCCAATGTGGAAATTCCGGATTTATATCCCGGCAAGCTGAATGTCGGCGGTGCAATCGGCAATGGCTACATGAGCGTAATCAAGGATATCGGCATGAGAGAGCCTTATGCCGGACGGATTGAGCTGGTGACAGGGGAAATTGCAGATGACCTGACCTATTATTTCGCACAGTCTGAGCAGACCCCCTCCGCGGTTGGTCTGGGGGTGCTGGTGGAAACGGATACCTCTATCCGCAGAGCCGGCGGCTTTATCATTCAGCTGCTTCCCGATGCAACGGATGAAATGATTGAGAAGCTGGAAAAGAAGCTGGCAACACTTCCTTACGTTTCGGATTTACTGGATATGGGGAAAACGC
>OLGI01002862.1_pt1 | contig 11686 bp, 8 predicted proteins | sample 1605221 | NCBI WGS metagenome assembly OLGI01 (sample SAMEA3888915, study PRJEB22519) | human gut metagenome | biome: human gut; feature: human-associated habitat; material: faeces | place: Denmark | collected 2010 | reverse complement strand
CATCACATTCCAATTACCATTGATATTCTCCGGACGGGTGATTCTTCCACCAGTCGTCTCATCGTAGGTCACCTTGTTGCTGATGCTATTGTTGGTGGTAGAGAAGTTGATGAAGGTCATGACACCCTTGTTGTGGTTCTGCACGAAGTTGTTGTAGAACAATCGGAAGTTCTGAGTGAACGATGGCTTCAAGCCAGGGTTACCCTTCGAGATGTTCAGCGGGTCGCTGTTGTCGGTGATATCAAGCAACTGCGAGATGCTTGGCTGCGAAGTGGTACCACGATAGTTCACACGCAGGTTGCTCATCTTTGAGAAGCGATAACGGAAATCGAGGGTTGGACTGAAATTCGTCACGTTGCGAACGGTATCTACATGCACGCCCTGATAATCCTGGATATACTTCGACTGCTGAGGCTGAATCATCACACCGAAGTTCAGATTATACTTCTTACGGATGAATCGCATCATTACCTGGATATCATGGTTATAGTTGCGATACTCAGAGAAACGGCTCAACTCATTATCCCTATAGTCATTGAGTTGACCGGCAAACGGATTCAGATAACTATCCCAACCACGATACTCATGGTCTCCTGTCATGGGATACTTGCTGAAATCGTAGGTGCTGCGGTCGCTCTTGGAGTAGCTGTAAGTAAACTTATAGCTGAACTGCAGGAAGGTAGCCTTCCAGAGTGGTTCACTATAGGTCAACTGGCCCGCATAACTGTAATCCTTTGAAGGAGTCAGATTGTAGCGGTTGGTCTGATAGGTAGAATCCTTACCCTCCGCTGTCTGTACGAGATAGAGCTTGGCATTGTTGAGCGAGATGCTCTTGCTGTCCTTATCCGTATATTTGGCATCCACACGGAAGGTGATGTTGCGTCCCTTGTTGCCCAACTTGCGGTTGATCTGCAACATACCACGTATATTGTTGTTATCAGAATAAGTGATGCCATTGGTCAACTGGCTGTTTACCATAGCTTCCGCCTTCTCCAACTCATCAATACCTTCCTCAGAAAGAGGGTCTTTGGTGGTGATGGTGTAAGGATCCTTGTTGTAAGATGCCGACTGGCTGCCGCTCAAACCATCGCTGGTGCTCCAGGAGATGGAAGGACGGAAGAGGATGTTGGTCATCGTATCAGGCATCCACTCCAATCGTATGTTACCATTCCAACTGTTGCTGCGGGAGAAACTCTGGCTCAGACTATTGCTGAAAGAGCTACTGCTGCCCATGAAGTTCTCGCTGGAACGACTGCTCCATACATCGCCATCGCTGTGGTTCCAGCGGAGGGAAGTATTGAACTTGAACTTGTTCTTCAACTCATAGTTATAGTTGGCAGCTATCATCTTGCTGGCATTCAATCCGTTGGCACCGCCCCAGAATCCTCTGCCAGGACCACCGCCGAATCCACGGTCGCTGGTATTGTTGGCATTGGCAAAGAGCATGAATCGGTTGTTATCATTGAAATAAGCACCCATGCCACGCATATTGTAGCGGCTCTTGTTGCCCACACCCAGGTCGATATTGGAAATCATACCCTTGTTCATACCCTTCTTCACACCGAAGTCGAGCACGGTCTGCTCCTCGCCGTCATCAATACCGGTTACCTTAGAGAGATCACTCTTCTCATCGTACGCCTTGATTTTGTCGATGATGCTGGTAGGCAGGTTTTTCAGGGCAGTCTTGGTATCGCCCGTCATAAACTCCTTGCCATCCACGAGAATCTTCTTCACTTCCTTACCATTAATCTTGATGGTACCATCGTCGCTTACCTCAGCACCCGGCAGGCGCTTCACCAGCTCCTCAACCACCGAACCTTCCGGTGTGCGGTAAGCCGCCGAATTATAGACGAAGGTATCCTCCTTCAGGTTCACCTTCTGCGCCATGGCAGTAACCACGGCACCCTTCAGCATGATGGCATCTGCACCGAGAACCACATTGCCCATTGCCAGATTCTTATCATCGGCAATCTGCACACGCTTCACGGTAGTCTTATAACCCACACTCGAAATCTTTAGTAAATACTTGCCATTGGCAGGTGCATTGAGATGGAAGAGACCCTTCTCGTTGCTAATGGCACCCGACACGTAGGTGCTGTCGGCATTAAGCAGTTGAATCGTTACTTGCTCCACGGGATCCTTAGTATCGCGGTCGACAATCGCACCGCTTATCAGGCGTTCCTGAGCGAAGGATGCCATGGCGAAGATAGCCAGGAGCATCGTCAGAATTGATCGTTTCATTATTTATTTGATATTATTATTTATTCTATGTAGTTTATAACTGCCTATTTTGACGCACGAAATATAACAAGGTTTAAACTTTTATCGTTAAAAAATTGCATTTTTATTTTGTTTTGTCTGTGATTTAACGTACCTTTGCAACATAATTTCAGATGAGCCAGCCAAAGATGGCTCATAAATAATGACCTTTAAAATGTTTATATGTTATGAATCAAAGAGTTATCATATCAACCCATCTAGAAGGCGAACTGGTGAGCGCCCTTGCCGAATGTGAGCACGACAAGCTGTTTGTTCTTACTGATACCACTACCCAGAAAGAGTGCCTCCCGCTGCTGAAGAAATTCTACTGCATGAAGGAAGCACAGGTGATTACGATTCCGGCAACCGACAGCCACAAGGACATCGAGAGCCTCATGATGGTTTGGAAAGGATTGCAGGAGGGTGGCGCTTCCCGTCACTCTTGCATGATTAACCTGGGAGGCGGCATGGTGACCGACCTGGGAGGTTTTGCTGCCAGCACCTTTAAGCGTGGCATCAACTTCATCAATATCCCTACCACCCTGCTTGCCATGGTGGATGCTTCGGTGGGCGGAAAGACCGGTATCAACTTCGGCGGTCTGAAGAACGAAGTGGGCGTTTTCAACGACTCTAAGTTCGTGATTCTCGACACTGAGTTCCTGAAGACTCTGGATGCCGAGAACATCTGTTCGGGTTATGCCGAGATGCTGAAGCATGGTTTGATTTCTACCGAGGCGATGTGGGAAGAACTGGTGAGCTTCGACCTTGCCAACCCCGACCTGAAGCAGTTGCAGCGAATGGTGGGAGACAGCGTGAAGGTGAAGGAGCGCATCGTGGAGCAGGACCCTCATGAGAAGGGCATTCGCAAGGCACTGAACCTGGGTCACACCTTCGGTCATGCCTTCGAGAGTTGGGCATTGAAGCGCAAGCCTATCCTCCATGGCTACGCCGTGGCATTCGGCTTGATTCCAGAACTTTACCTCAGTGTCATCAAAACGGGATTCCCTACTGAGAAGATGCGCCAGACCGTGAACTTCATCAAGGAGAACTACGGTACGCTGAACATCACCTGCGATGACTACGACGAGCTGATTGAGCTGATGCATCACGACAAGAAGAACCAGAATGGTATCATCAACTTCACCATGATGGGAGGCATCGGAGATATCCGCATCAACCAGACGGCTACCATTGAGGAAATCAAGGAAGCACTCGATTTCTTCAGAGAAGGATAGATCGCTTCGGCTTTCCGGTTTCGGTAAGCGGAAGATGATCTACATGAAGGTATTCCCTTGGAATCCAGTATTTATGACTTTTATGATCAGAAGATTTTTCATCAGATAAGAGGCGGCGGATAGTCGCCTCTACTTTTTTTATATCCTCATCTTCTGTCAGGAGAACGGCAATTTCTCCAAACTTCTCATCTTTCTTCTTGGCTATCATGAAAGGCTTTTCAAGATGAGGCTTCAAGAGAGCCTCCACTTCTTCTATCTGAATCTTAATACCACCGCTGCAGATTACATTATCCTTTCTGCCCTTGATTCGGAAACGAAGTTTTTCCACCTTATTATGTTTTCCCACCTCTTCATGGTTTTCCACCTTATTATATATATAAGGCTCTATTTCCACGATATCATTCGTTACCAGGGTTTCGGCACAAACCAGAGGAGCATCGATGACGAGACAGCCTTCATCGGTCTGACTGATTTTCACGCTATCGAAAGGCTGATACCATTCGCTAGCCTCATCGCCATTGATTCTTCGCAAGGCGATATGAGATAAGGTTTCGGTCATGCCGTAAGTGCTCCAGATGGCGATATTGCCAGGAAGCGAACGGAGTTCTTTTTCTAAAGATGCATCGATGGCTCCACCTCCGATAATCAGATGGCGTACGTGAGTAAGTCGCTCCCGCTCCTCAGGAACCTGCAGGGTGTTATACACCTGCATCGGAACCATGGCAGCAAAAGTAATTTCCCCGTTTATATCTTTTCCATTTGCATCTTTCAAATTGATATCCTTCAGCGGATGGCCACTAGGAGAAACAGAAATAAGATGGAGATGGCGCTCTATACTGCGCACCACCACCATCTTACCTGCAATATAATCAAGCGACATACAGAGCAGAGCGCTGTCACCCGGCTTCAAACCCAGGAAATCACAAGTAATGCGGGCGGAGTTGAGCATTCGCTTCTTCTCCACCATCATCGGCTTGGGCTTTCCCGTGGAGCCACTGGTATGCACCAGCACCCTGTCGTTATCGTTATTCCATTCAGAATAGAAATCTTCTAAAGTCATTTTACAACAAATAATTTATCTCCCCGGATTTCCAATGGCATCGGGATGTTATCAGTAAAGAGCTGACCGGTGCCCAACCCCTGCGGCATCTCGACATTCGGACCATATACCTTGGCAGCATAATGGGCGATGGCATGGAGACCGATGTTGCTCTCCAATGCCGAGGTAATCCAACTGCCGATGCCTCGCTGGCTGGCCAGCTGAATCCACTCATTACAACCATAGATACCACCATGGAGCGAAGGCTTCAAGATGATATATTGTGGACGAATGGTATCGAGCAAAGCCTCCTTCATACTCCTGACATTCACACCAATCAACTCCTCATCCAGGGCAATAGGGAGCGGAGTTTCACGGCAGAGCTGAGCCATCTTAGGCCACTGATGCTGCTTGATAGGTTGCTCGATGGAATGGATATCATACTTGGCTAAAGCCTCCAACTGACTCATGGCATTCTCTGGCAGAAAACCGCCATTGGCATCCACTCGCAACTCCACCAGTTCTTGGGTATAGACATCACGAATGCGCTTGATGAGGTCGAGTTCTTTGAAGAAATCGATTGCACCAATCTTCAGTTTCACGCAATGGAAACCCGCCTGGAGCTTCTCCTCCAGTCGTGCCAGCATTTCCTCGTAAGTACCCATCCACACCAGTCCGTTGATGGTGATGCCCTCTTCTCCCCTACCGAAAGGAGAGTCGAAAAGATCTGTCAGGTTCTCCATTCCTGCTGGAACAGAAACACTTAAGTTCTGCTTCTTCGCTGCATCGAAGAACGAAGCGAAGGCTGTTTCCAAACCGAAGGTAATACTAGGGTAAGCACGAATCATATCGTATGGAATGCGTCCCATCTGCTCCACCATCTGGCACACCTGCCGAAGGGTGACAGCATATTCCGGTTTGGCATCACAACTGAGATCTGGGAGCGTAGCACACTCTCCCACTCCCTCTACTCCCGGCAATTCATCCGATGTAAGGGTGAGATAATAACTGTGTCTCGTGGTATAAACCCCACGAGACGTGCCTGCCGGCTGCTTGAAGTGGAGCGTGCGCTCCGAGATGTCTATCTTATACATTCTTTATATATTTATATATCTATATATCTATGTATCAATACAATTGAATTCTTCACTCTTCGTTCTTCACTCTTCACTTAACTTACTTCTTCTGCTTCAAGTCATAAAGATCCTTGCGGCGATCGCGAAGATTTCTTACAGCACCATAGGTATGAAGCTCGTTCAGAAGGTTCAAATCTACATCTGAAACGAGAATCATCTCGGTATTCGGTGTTGCCTCCGAACGCTTGCCGTCGTTAGGGAAGGCGAAGTCGCAAGGGGTGAACACAGCACTCTGGGCATACTGGATATCCATGTTGTGAACACGAGGCAAGTTGCCCACACTACCCGCAATGGCTACATAGCACTCATTCTCGATGGCACGCGCCTGGGCACAGACTCTTACTCGGGAGTAAGCATTCTGCGTATCGGTCATGAACGGAACGAAGAGAATCTGCATGCCATCCTCTGCCATTAATCTTGACAACTCAGGGAACTCCACGTCATAGCAGATTACGATACCAATCTTACCGCAATCGGTGTCGAAAGTCTGGATATGGCTACCGCCGCTCAATCCCCAGCACTTCTGCTCATCTGGCGTTACGTGAATCTTCTCATACATATCCACGCTACCATCTCTACGGCATAGGAAGCCCACGTTATAGAGGGAGTCGTCCTTGAGATAAGGCATACTACCCGTGATGATGTTGATGTTGTAACTGATAGCCAACTCGCGGAATCGGTCACGAATCTCATCGGTATATTGAGCCATCATGCGGATGCTCTGTGCCTCACCCAAATCGTTGAATCTCGCCATCAATGGCGCATTGAAATACTCTGGGAAGAGGATGAAATCGCTCTTGTAATCACTCACGGAATCCACGAAGAACTCCACCTGCTCAAAAAGGTCGTCCACCGAAGCGTATGGACGCATCTGCCACTGTACCAAGCCGATTCTCACGGTTGGCTTTCTATCTACATAAGAATCCGTAGGTGGCTGATAGTAGATGTTATCCCACTGCAGCAGGGTGGCGCAGTGTTCGCTCTCCTCATCACTAGGAAGATAGTTGCGGATGACACGGCGAACGTGGAAGTCGTTGGAAAGCTGGAAGGTAAGAACCGGGTCGTAAATCTCACGGTTTCTTACGTGCTCGATGTACTCCTTAGGGCGCATCTTGTCGGCATACTTATGATAGTTTGGAATACGACCACCAAACATGATCGCCTTCAGGTTGAGCTTCTCGCAGAGTTCCTTGCGATACTCATACATACGGCGAGCCAATCGCAAGCCACGATAGTCTGGGTGGATAAACACCTCAATGCCGTAAAGGATATTTCCATGAGGATCGTGGGTATTGAAGGTTTCATTACCCGTTACCTGAGCGTAGGTATGGTCGCCCTTCACCATATTATAGTTAACGATGATAGAGAGGGCACAGCCCACAATCTTATCATCCACGATGATAACCACCTGTCCCTCAGGGAAGATAGTAATGAGTTTCTTAATCTGTTCTTTTGTCCAGAATACATCTGAGTCAGCGTAAATACGCTTAAACGACTTGGCGAGCTGGTCGTAATCCTCCATGCGGAGGTTGCGCATACCCACCTTTTCTATTTTTCGAGTTGGTTCCATAACAACTGTATTTTTATTATTATCTAAATCCGGGTGCAAAGATACTGCAAATTATAGACACGACAAAGAGTTTTCGCAAATAATTGATATTTACGAAAACTCTTTTCATGAATTTTACATCAGGAAAGCCTTTTCCTTGTCATTTAAATACTAAAACTTGGCATCCTCCTGCGGAATCGCCTCATCATGATCATCCAGATAAAGCAACCTGGCAGGATGATACCTTCCGCTTGCCACCGAATATTCATCCAGACGATAAGGAGTTCGGATGCCGCCGATGCCCAGCATGGTATGGAAAGCGGAAAGACTCGTCTGCACCTGTTTCGTGCGATTTTCTCCCAATGCCTTCCATGTGTTTGGATATTCATTACCGAAACCTTCTGAGGTCCAGATGATGAAAGGCACATGCAGTTCGTAATCAGATGCCTTCGGGGCAGCATGCAGAAAGAGGCGACGGTCGTCATCAAAGATATTCTCGCCATGGTCGCTGGTATAGAGCATCGCCGATGTAGGCTGGCAATATACCCCATCCGTCTTTGCCTGAGTCTTAGCTAGAGCCTTAGCTTGAACCTTCTCCCATTTCTGCAGACGTTCTACGATACCATGCAGGATATAATCTGTATATCGAATGGTATTATCGTAGGCATTCAGCAGATCCTGTCGATTCTCCGGCTTCGCTTCACTCCTGCTATCGGGCTTGAAGTAAGCGAAACTCCTAGGATAGCGCTCCTGATAATTGAAGTGCGAACCATAGGTATGAAGCACCACGAAGAGCTTGCGATAGCGGTAATGGGAAGAGGATGAAGCATCCGCCTCTGGCAATATCTCATCCAGTTTCTTCAGCAAATCCGCATCGTAATGATCCCCTGCATCATAATGATTTCCCTTAGAAGCATCCTCTGTCTTCAGGAAATAATGCTCATCAGCCTGTTCTCCCAGAAAATCGATAAACGAATGGTTGGGCTGTTGGTTACTGATAAACACGGTATGGAATCCGGCTTCCTTGAATGCCGCCAGGATGCCTTTCTCATGAAAGAGTCGCTCAAAATCCTCTGCCGATGCTGCCGAAAGGAGCATCGGTACACTCTTGTGGGTGGTGTTGCTCTGCGTCGTGGCATCGGGAAAAGCGATGATACCCGGTGTCTTTGAAAGCAACGGGTTGGTATCCCGCAGATAGCCATAGAGACTGAAGTTGTGGGCTCTCGCCGTCTCTCCCACCACCATCACATACACCTCGGGAGCCTCAGCATCGTGCTCACTCCTGGCATCAAACTTGAAATCCCTGCTTGCCTCCCTGTAATTTTCCGATGCCGCATTGCGCTCGAAAGCCAGATAGAGATTGTAGCAGACGTTGACAGGATAGAGCTGGTTGCGCATGCGGTAATCATCCACCACCACATAGCATGCCAGCAGACTGAAGAGGCCGATACCTCCCACCTCCATCACCCATTTTCGAACGTGATGCTGAAATGCAGTCGATATCTGATGTTTCTTCCTGATATGGATAATGCCCAGAACCAGCAGTGGCAGATAGATGACGAAGACACCCACCACGGCAGGAGCCAGATTATCCAGGAGTTCCATCGCTTCACCCGCATTGGTGGTTACGAGATTCAGAAACATATCCACCGCTATCACTCCCGTTCCGAAGAGATAGAGCAACACCAGCTGAAAGGCTGCAAAAAAGATGAAGATGAACGCCCACCATACCATCTTTCCCGGACATCTGGCGATGGAAAAGAACCACATATACAGTGCCAAAGGCAGCAGCACGTTGACACCACAAGCCCAGAAAGATAACCTTTCGGTAAAGCACAGGGCTATATTAGGCAGCAGCAGCGCCACCACCGCATAACCATAAAGAAAGGCTCCCGAAGACACCTTATTATATATCGTTTTACATATCGAATTATTCATAGCCTACACCTTATTATATATAGAGCATATCGTGAAAAAGCCTCATCAAAATGCTTCGTTGATATTGAAGAGGAAACCGGATTGTCCCGACTTTCCAAAACCATAATCCAATCTTACATTCACATCCTTCTTGAATTCCCAGCGATAGCCCACACCGGCATTCGGCAGAATCTGTCGGCTTCTCAGGGCAGAGAACTTAGGAAAAACGGTGCCGGCTCCTGCCCAAACCACAATGCCGTTGCGCTTCCACACATGCTGGCGCAGCTCCACCGTAGCCTCCAGTGAATGCTTGTCACGATAGCGGCCTTCGTAATAGCCACGCATCGAACTGGTTCCGCCCAGTTCCGCCATCATGCCCCACGAAGGATTTCCGAAATTAAGATTCGCTCCAAAATCCTCGGCAAGTATCGTTCCCTTACCCAGCCGCTGATAAGCATCAAAGCGGAATTTCGTAGTGCTGAAGGCATAGTCATTGCCCATGAACTTAGGCCGGAACATCTGCTTGATATTCAGATAGATGCCCCGATGCGGATTCGTCAGATTATCGCGATTATCATAAACCAGCGATACACCCGCTCCCACATTCCAGGTATGCTTATCCATGCCCTGCAACAGTTCTGGCCGTTCTATCTGCTTTCCGATTACATAATCATAAGCCGCCATCGGTCCTACATAGAAGTTATCAGCCACCTTGATGAGGAAGCTTGCTTCCACTTGAGCCTGCCATCGCTTCATATCGCTCTTGTTGTCGTCGTTATCGCCCATCTCAAAGCCCATTCCCCAGAAATCAGAAGGGAATGAATAGAAATAAAGGTGATAGTCAATGCGATAGCGCCCCTGGGGTGCGAGGTGGTTACCCCTAACCCCCAACATATAGAACCCCACCGTGCTCACATCGCCAAAGAGCGATACATTGGAAGGAGGAAGAATGCTGTCGTTCACATCTGTACGATAGAGACCCGCCGCCACCATGCCCAAGCCAAACTTGGTATCGGATGCATAGTGCGGACCACCTATCACACTGAAGTCAAAACGCTTATGCTTCTTGTTCTTATTGGCATCATTGAAGTAATCAAGAAAACGAGTCATCCACGATTTCTTGGCTTCATGGATTGTATCTGCAGAAAATGGCTCCGAGGCATAGCTGCCCAATGCCAACATCGCAACAAGTATTGTCAGGATATGCTTCATAAAGTCGATATTTAAAAGTCAATATTTAAATGATTAATACACCATTGCCACATTATCAATCCACAGGGTATTGCCCGGCGTACCGATATAGGCTCCGCCATGCGAAGAAGAGAACTGCAGGATGAGATGGCTCGGCGTATCGCCAGCACTCGCCCATCCCACTTCCTTCACAGGCACACGCTTTCCCTTGCTGTTGCGGGCGTAATCGGTAGAACGGAGACCCATCGTGGCTGCATCGTAACCAGCCATGTGGCGGATGTCACCATAATGAATGGTATAGGTGGCATTCTCCACCCATCCATTGGTGCTCTTGCCATACTTTACCACCATCGTTCCCACACGCTTGGCCGTGATGTTGCCCTGGGCATCCTCATGACGCTTTTGCAGATAGAGCACGGCGATGGCATAGTCACGACCCGCCACGGTGGATGCACTGCTGAATCCGGTCTGCTTGATACGATGAGCCACATTCGGCATGTAGGTCTTGTAGTCGAACCTCACAGCCTTAGGACGTGCCGTAAACGGGATGCCCCAGTTGATAGCCTTCGGACCATCCTTGGTACTGGTAATCGGTTCGCGCACATCGCCCAGAAAGAGGGAGCCGGCAGCCAGCACCTTGATGTTGATGAGTCCGAGCACCTTCACCTTTTCTATATGGGTAACCAGTTTGGCACAATATCCCCCCTCGTGTTTGTCACGATACACCGAGTTGTTGGTTTTATAGATGCCCGATACATGTGCCAGCACATTGGATGATCCCCATGGCGAACCGCCCTTGTTGGTATAAGGCGTATTTCCGTTGATGGTCATATTCGGTCCCACGGCATAGATGGTTTTCTGATTACCGCCGATGATAGCCGATTCCTTGATATTTCTTACTACCCAGTGGTCCATATTTCCATATTTCAATGGAACCACCTTTTCCTGTCCCTTTATAGGGAGGCACGACAAGGCGGCAACCGCCATTGCTATGCCGAATACATTATGTTTCTTCATCTCAATACCTTTTATTATTCCTTAATTCTTTCTAGGATATTCTTGTTACTATTCTAGGATATTCATTATCTAACTTGAAACTGCAAAGATAGAAAAATATTTTCTACTTTTGAGTTTTCCTTGAAACAAATATGAAAATATTAAGAATTTATAATAGATTTATAGGTTTTTAATCGATGAAAAGCAAAAAAGCCCTGCATTTGCGCTAACAAATGCAGGGCTTCTATATGTATGATAGGATGTACTACATACCGGCTTCTATATGATAGGATGTACTACTATCGGTTAGAATACATGTTGTCGTAGTACTTCTGGTAATCACCAGAGGTTACGTTGTCCATCC
>OLGI01002859.1_pt1 | contig 11706 bp, 11 predicted proteins | sample 1605221 | NCBI WGS metagenome assembly OLGI01 (sample SAMEA3888915, study PRJEB22519) | human gut metagenome | biome: human gut; feature: human-associated habitat; material: faeces | place: Denmark | collected 2010 | reverse complement strand
TCGGTCATGAGGGCAAAATGACGGGCGACTACTGTCATGATTGTTTCTGCCGGAACGATGTCCGAATGATAACCGATCCCGGTGCAAGTCGTGTGTCGCGGATCATCAATAACATCTTTCGCCAGTTTATTCTTCATAATATCCAAGTAAGCCCATTCCGAACCCGGGAAGAAAGTCTGGCGAATACAACTTCTCGCGTAAAAATAGTGATCATCGGCTATCTCTTTCTGATAATCCTTCCATATCTGTTGTTTACCCTCTAAATTCATCTTTCAATTTTAGATTTTTAATTTTAGATTTTAGATTTCCCTGCGCATTCCCATTCTAAATTCTAAACTTTAAATTTTAAATTCTTTTTACTGGTGTTTCCCGCTGTTTTCCATGTATGTTTTCAGGAAATAAGCCTCTTCCAGATCGACTTTCTCTTCGTCGGCCACGTGCTGGGAGCAACTGTCAATTTTTTCCAAGAATTCAGTTCCCCCGGTAACATCGAAAATTTTCCGCAATTCATCCATACTTTCCGAATCCACTTCCCGTAAGGCTCCGGCTCCCGGTTGACGGTAGTTTGAGTGCATACGTTCGTACACGTCGTCCAGATGCTCGTATATCCATTCCCACACAGGACCTTGCTCCGGGTGCATTTCCGGTTTCACTAAGTCGGGAGTAACGCAATATCCTCTTTTGAGGATGGATTCCCCGATCACGTGCTTAAGTGCGTATTGTTGACGTCCTTTTTCCGAATAGACAAAATATCCCAGTTCCTGCGATATTTTTCTTAATGCCATGATCACGAGGCCCGGCGTGTTGCAGCGAGGACAACGGGTTTTACAAGACATACATTCCCCGCAATACCAGATCGTGTCGCTTTTCAACAACTCTTCGATCTCTTCTTCATTCCCCCGTTGCACGGTTTCCACGATCACCCGCGGGTCATAGTTATAGAATTCGGCTGCCGGACAAATTGCCGTGCATACCCCGCAATTCATACAGCTATTCAACCCTTCGATGAAATGAATATCTTTTTGTAACTTCTTTAAAATCTCTGACATAATTAACTCTATATGAAAAAATTACTCGTCATAATTCTTTTGCATACAAAAGTATATCTTAATATTTTGCAACTAAAGGAGAGAAATGCGTAAAATGTGGGGTATTTATACTACCATCACGTCTGCTTGATAGGTAGTGGTTACAAGTTGCAGGTTGACCGGTTACAGGTTCGGTTCTAAATAGCTTGTAACTTAAAACGTCCTTTTCCCGTAAGAAAAAGGAAAAACCATGAACAAAAGTGTAAAGGGTACTTTAACAGAGGCCAATCTTTTAAAATCATTTGCCGGGGAATCACAGGCAAAGAATCGGTATACTTTTTTCTCTGAAGTAGCGAAAAAAGAGGGGTACGAACAGATAGCGGGCATATTCTACGAGACCGCTTTGCAAGAAGAGATGCATGCGAAACGTTTCTTCAGTCGTTTGGAAGGTGGAATGTTGGAGATCACTGCTGCGTATCCTGCCGGGGTTATTTTGGACACGGCCAGTAATCTGGTTGAGGCCGCGGAGGGTGAGTATGACGAGTGGCATCACTTGTATCCGGAATTTGCCAAAGTGGCCGAAGAGGAGGGATTTAAGGACATCTCCGTGATGTACCGTATGATTATCGAGGCGGAAAGAAATCATGAAACAAGGTATCGGAAACTCTTGTCGAACTTGCAGGATGGTATCCTTTTTGAACGCCCGAAAACGGTAAAATGGTATTGTCGCAAGTGCGGGTATGTCCACGAGGGTCCCACGGCTCCTAAAGTTTGTCCGGCTTGTCTCCATCCGCAAGGATTCTTTGAATTACTGGTAGAGAATTATTGAGATGAGTAGCATGAGTACAGGAACCTGAAAATGAATTTTGTCGTTTTCGGTTTTTTTATATGATTCGAATTACAATAATTACTGTCATAAATAATTAAGACAAGGGATAAGTATTATGCCGTTTATATATATGGCTTCTGCGCTGTTGCTTAAAAACAAAATATCAGCTCAATCTCATAATGGTGTTGTAGGACAAATCGGACTATATTTCGTGACTACAGGAAGATTATCAAAAGAAAATGGACGTTTGTATTCTCGTTCTACATCTGGATCGTTTTCATAAGAAATATAAGGACGAACGACGAGACGTTTCGTTTGACCGATTGCCTATATGTAGGGGAGATGGGGATGCTACGGTAGAGCTTGCTTTACAGGAACAGAATCCAGTTCATCTCTTTTATTTCTTTGGTTCTGTGGATAATACACGCTTTTCGGGTTCGGGGTATTTCCAGTTAACGTGAGTTTGGATATTTAATTAAGAAATTGTGACGGATGAGGGAATAATCGTAGATACTCTCATCTGTTTTTTATGTGTGTTAAAGTTTGTGTACCAATAGGAAACAAAAAATTTGTCCAAAGAAAAGTAGGATGATAAAAAGGGATTGATATTGAAATGTTTATTGTGTTAATAAACGATCGATTATTGCGTTGCAAATATACTAATTTTTCATGCTTACAAATGGAATGCAGATATTTTTTTTCTTTTTAACCATCAGGAGGTTGACATATTTGCCTAAAATGAAAAATTATTAAATGTGTTAATATCATCAATCGATCGTTTTTTAGATCAATAGTCTAGAATCAGTAAAATCAGATTATTTGCGTGGGAATGAATATGATTCTTCCAAAAGACAGTTTTTACGCGCTGTACCTGTTTAAGGATGGTGCGTGAGGCACATGGGCATAAAAAGTTAAGCCTGATTCTAAAGGTTAGTGCGCGAAGCGTATCTACGTCAATCGTGATATATAATTTTTTTATTAATCAATCACGAGAATTTCCAGATTTCACAAACTATAAATATGTCAGAGGGTACGAGAACATTGCATTGGTATGCGGCGTACACTAAAATCAATCAGGAATTAACGATTAAAAAGCGGTTAGATCATTTGGAGATAGAAAATTATCTTCCCATGCGTGATGAGGTTCGTGAAACTTCTTCCGGGAGGAAAAACGTGCGGGTAATCTTGATCCCTCATTTGATTTTTATTCGAACGGATCAAACAACAGCTTTCTCGTTACTGAATGAACAGGGTTTAAACGTCGTTTACCTGAAAGATTTAGAAACTCGTCATTTGTTGATTGTTCCCGATAAGCAAATGCGTGATTTCATGTTCTTGCTTGACTTTTCAGATTCCACCGTGGAGGTGATCAACGAAGAGTTGAAGCGAGGCGATCGGGTAAGAGTAATCAAAGGTCCGCTAATAGGGCTTGAAGGAGAATTGCTCCGTATAAAGGGGCATAAACGCGTAATAGTGCGCCTGGAAGGGGTCGTTTCTGTGGCAACCTCTTACATTCCGGGATCATTCCTAGAAAAAATTAAATAGAGATAGTGGCGATGAATCTTAATGATTTGTACAAAAAAGTATCGGTCATCCCAATTGGAGATTTCCCTCCATCTGCGTTGTCCGGTTTATTGCATGGGTATATTTCAATCTATTCCATCGTGCGAGTAAACCCGTGGTTGGAAGACGTGTATGGTAGCCAATGGGATATCCATGAACGGATTCGTGAAATAGCGGGAGAATTAGCCGATTTGATACAAGATCCATCTATTGCATTGGAAGATCGAGTTGGATATATTGCCGACTTGATGGAAACTTATTTGACCTATTCCGACATGGATTTCTTGGATATAGCCTTAGATGCAGCTTATGGGATAATATCATCGGAGGGTAGCGATGAGATTGTATTACCTTGTCGAACACCGGAGATGTGTCGGTTGTTGTGTAGTTGTTATTATTTCACGGGGGAGGAGGAGTGTGCAAGGTTGGCTGGAGAAATAATTGAAGGTAAGGAACAACTTTTTGTTACGTTAGGTCATGATTATGACCTTTTAGAGATCGTTCATACGTGGAGATGGAAACGAGTGATCGAATTTTATGAAAATTCAGTTATAGAAGAAAAAAAAATGGGTTTTGAAGTGCCTGATTTGTTTGATAAAATTTCACAATTATTGATAGAAAATTCTGAAAGAGATGATTATATGCTGTTAACAACCGTTTTTGATTTGTTGACAGCACATGAATGTGTAAAAGAAGGATGTTAACATTAAGCATTATAAGATGAAAGTTTTAGTTACAGGAGGAGCTGGTTTTATTGGTTCAAACTTGTGTGAATATTTGTTGGAGAATGGTCATGACGTGTGTTGTTTGGACAATTTTGCAACAGGTAAAATGGAGAATATTATTCCATTATTGCAAAAATATTCGAAACATTTCAAGTTAATAATTGGTGATATACGGAATTTGTGTGATTGCCAAAAAGCAGTTGATGGGATGGAATATGTGTTACATGAAGCAGCATTAGGATCTGTCCCTCGAAGCGTAAAAGATCCAATTACTACGAATGAAGTAAACATAGGAGGTTTCCTAAATATGCTGATTGCATCTAGGGATGCCGGAGTGAAACGTTTTATTTTTGCTGCAAGTTCGTCCACTTATGGTGATAGTCAAATACTTCCTAAAGTGGAAAATGTTATAGGAAAACCTCTTTCCCCATATGCAATTACGAAATATGTGAATGAGTTATATGCAGATGTTTTTGCAAAAACCTATGGAATTGAATATATTGGTTTACGTTATTTTAATGTGTTCGGACGTCGTCAAGATCCTAATGGTGCTTATGCTGCTGTTATTCCTTTATTTGTAAAAAAGTTTATGAATTATGAATCTCCTAATATTAATGGAGATGGAGAATACAGTAGAGATTTTACATATATAGATAATGTAATACAAATGAATATGTTAGCTCTTTTGACAGAAAATGTGGATGCGGTGAATCAAATTTATAATACGGCTTGTGGGGAGCGTACGACATTAAATCAACTAGTGTCTTATTTACGTGAGTATTTATCTAAATTTGATAGTGAAATTGCTAAAATAGAACCTACATATGGTTCTAATCGTGTGGGAGATATTCCTCATTCATTAGCTTGCGTGGATAAGGCTAAAAAGTTGCTTAATTATACTCCAAAATACGATGTGAAAATTGGATTGAAAGAGGCTATAACATGGTATTGGGAAAATTTGAAATAAAAAAAAGTAAGGAATTCATATGGAAATAAAAATTTGCGTAATAGGTTTAGGCTATGTGGGACTTCCTCTAGCTCGCTTATTTTCTACAAAATATAAAACACTCGGTTTTGACATGAATCAGAATCGTGTGAATTCTTTAATGGCAGGGCATGATATGACATTAGAAGTATCTGATGAACTATTACAAGAAGCGATTGCGAATGGTTTTAAATGTACAACTGATATAGAAGCGATTCGTGACTGTAATTTTTATGTCGTGGCAGTGCCAACACCTGTTGATGAAAATCATAATCCGGATTTAACACCTTTGTACGGGGCAAGTGAGACAGTTGGTAAGGTTATTTCTAAGGGAGATATTGTTGTTTATGAATCAACGGTATATCCAGGAGTAACGGAAGATGAGTGTATTCCTGTTGTAGAGAGAATTTCTGGATTGAAATGTAATGTTGATTTTTTTGCAGGATATTCTCCTGAACGAATAAATCCGGGAGATAAATTGCATACGGTAGAGAAAATTAAAAAGATAACTTCTGGCTCAACCCCAGAGGTTGCTCGAAAAGTAAATGAAGTTTATGCTTCGGTTATTGTTGCAGGAACGCATATAGCTCCAACAATTAAAATTGCAGAAGCTGCAAAAGTAATAGAAAATTCACAACGTGATATTAATATTGCTTTTGTGAATGAACTTTCGAAAATATTTACGAGAATGGGAATAGATACACAAGAAGTGTTGAAAGCTGCTAGTACAAAATGGAATTTTTTATCATTTAAGCCAGGGTTAGTCGGAGGACATTGTATAGGGGTCGATCCTTATTATTTGGCGCAATGTGCTCAACGATATGGTTATAATCCAGAGATAATTCTTGCTGGTCGTAGAATGAATGATAGTATGGGGGAATATGTAGCGAATCAAGTAATAAAATTGATGTTGAAAAAAGGTATTCAAGTACTTGGTTCTGATATCTTAATTCTTGGGTTTACTTTTAAAGAGAATTGTCCTGATGTGCGTAACACTAAAGTTATTGACATTATAAAAGGACTTAATGAATACAGTTTGAATATAACAATTTATGATCCATGGGCGAATCCTCTTACTGCTAAACATGAATATGATTTAAATGTAGTTAAAGAATTGAGCATAGGGAAAAAATATGATTGTATTATTTTGACTGTTGCACATGATGAATTTAAAGCTTTTAATATCTCTTCTTTTTGTAAAGAATCTTCTGTGATTTTTGATGTAAAAGGGATTTGGGATTTTAAAGTTGATGGTAGACTTTAAAATGGAATAATCAATATAGTGATGAATGTTTATTGAAAAATATGAACGTTGATAAAATAAAATTATGGTGGTTTAATGATAATAATTTTGGAGACCAAATAGGACCATATCTTGTACACAAACTAACAGGTAAAGAAGTTGTGTATGTAGAACATTTACGACTTAATACAGATAATGTTTTGCTTTTAATAAGGCAATTAGTAGCATTGATCTTTCGTAAAGGGTTTATTACAAGTTTGCGGATTTTATATCAGACTTTGATCGTTAATAAGTTATTTTGTGTTGGCAGTATAATTCACAGAGCTAATTATACTTGTCATGTATGGGGAAGTGGTTTAATTGAAGAAAAAGATAGCATTCATACTCGTAATGTATATGCCGTTCGAGGACCTGTAACTAAATCTAAGATTTCTAATTGTATTAACAGTAATATTGCGGTAGGAGATCCTGCGATATTATTACCATTAGTCTATAATGGTAATAAATCGTCGAAGTATAAAGTCGGAATCATACCGCATGTTGTAGATTATGATAATGTTGTTTCGAGAGTTTATAATAAATCCATTCTAATTATAGACATAAAAACTAAAGATGTTGAGAAAATTATTGATGAAATATGTTCTTGTGATGTGATTGTTTCTAGTTCTTTGCATGGTTTAATAGTTGCACATGCGTATGGAATTCCTGCTCTGTGGTTTTCTTTTTCTGATAAATTGGTTGGCGATAATGTTAAATTTAGAGATTATTTCCTTTCGGTAGGATTACCTTTATATACAGCATTCTCTTATGAATCTGTTAATCTATCTTCAATTGAAGCTGTTTGTTCTTTTTTTTCGAAGAAAAGGTGTTATTCATTACCCTCTGGTAAAATATTGATAGAACGTTCAAATGATTTAATTACTAAAGCTCCTTTCGATATCTTGGAAGATAAATTAAGGCTTTTAAAAAATAATAGAGAAAGAATGTGATGAATATCATTGATTTTACTAAAAATTTAATACGATATTATCTAGATAGGCTGGATAATAAAACCCAATTATTATATGTGAAAAAGATTATGTCAGAAAATAATATTCCTAATCGTCCAGTTGAGGGTGAAAATCTTTTTGTAAAAAAATGGAGTAAACTTTCTTCGGATGTTATGGTTGAATATTATCGTTGTTTTTCACAGTATGTTGGGACTGATATAGATATTTTATCTGGTAATATATCTGTCCGTTTTATTGAACCAATATTGAATCCATTAAAATATCGTGATTATTATGAAGATAAAAATATATATGGAAAACAATATTCTAAAAATTGGCTGCCTAAAACTTATCTTCGTAACATGAAATTTTTATGGATGAAGATTATAATATAATAAAAGGATTTAATGATAAATTTTTTTCTTCACTTGTAAAAAATGTTGATCGTTGTGTGATAAAACCAACTGTAAATTCATGTAGTGGACAACGTGTAAGAGTTTTTCAACGAAAAGATGAATATTTACTTGACCAGTATGGAGAAATTTTATCATTAGAAATGTTATTTAGAGAATACAGGAATAATTTTATTATTCAAGAATGTGTAGAGCAATCAGAGTTTATGGCACAGTTTAATTCAACCTCTGTAAATACACTAAGAATAGTTGTATATAGATCTGTCATAAATAACAATTTGTACATTACTAATAGTATTTTGAGAATAGGTTTAAAAGATTCTGTTATAGATAATGCTCATGCTGGTGGGGTATTTATTGGTATAGATAGTAATGGTAAATTGGGAAATATTTTAAGTAATACTTTCGGCGTCAAGCAAACAATATTTAATGGGATAAATTTTAACGAGGAAGAGTTTGTTATTCCTAATTATAATGATGTGATTCTATTCTCTAAAAATATTGCTCAACAAATACCACATCATCGGTTAATAGCATTAGATATTGCTTTAGATCGTAATAATAATCCAAAGCTTATTGAATATAATATAGGTGCATTTAGTTATTGGTTATTTCAATTTGTAGAGCAACCTGCCATGAAGGGATATACCGATGAAATAATTGATTATTGTAAAAATTATAAAGATCATATAGTTCGAAATAACATCGTTTTGTGATGGTATGTATGTGAAAATAGTTTAATGTATTTATGGGATACCTTATTGCTTGTATTACTGATCAATTTGGAGAAATGATTGGCCAAATGGAAAATAATTGATCGAATGCTTTGTTATAGATAATCGTGTTACATTTTAAATAAATATAGTAGTGAAAATAGGGATTCATAAACGAGAAGGGTCATATAGTGATTTTTGGATTGAGTATTGTGAGAAAAAAGGAATTTGCTATCAAATTTTAAATGCTTATGATAATAATATTGTAGATCAACTTTCAGATTGTGATGCATTTATGTGGCATTATCATCATGGATCAAATAAAGATAAATTATTTGCAAAGCAATTGCTTTTTTCCTTAGAAAGTATTGGATTAATTGTTTTCCCGAATTTTAAAACAGGTTGGCATTTTGATGATAAAGTAGGGCAAAAATATCTTTTCGAAGCGTATGGGATAAAATGTGCAAAAACATATGTTTTTTATGATAAAAAGGAAGCTTTGGCATGGGTTAATAGTACTGTTTTTCCAAAAGTTTTTAAATTACGCAGTGGTGCGGGTGCTTCTCACGTATATCTTATTAAATCTTGGAGGGAAGCTATAAAATTTATAAATAAAGCTTTTGGTTGTGGATTTAAAGCTTTTAGTGGATGGAATTATTTTAAGAATGCAGTAAAACTATATTGTAGTAAGACTTTATCATTACCTGGCGTCATAAAAGCTTTTGGGCGAGTATTCATTGTTCCGCATTCCATAAAAATTTTGCCTAAAGAAAGTCAATATGTTTATTTTCAGGAATTTATACCTAATGATGGTTATGATTATAGGTTAGAGATTGTTGGAGATAAAGCTATTGCAATGGTACGTTTTGTACGGAAGAATGATTTTAGAGCGTCTGGAGGACATATGGATTATTTTAATCATGAATTAATTACGAAAGAGGTTATTAATTTTGGTTTTGAAATCGCTGATAAACTTGGGACTCAGTCTTGTGCTTTAGATATTGTACGTCATAAAGAAACGAAGGAATTATTTCTTATAGAGATATCATATTGTTATGGTGTTGATCAAGATGAGTTTAACCATGGATATTGGGATCGAGATGGCATTTTACATTTGGAAAAATTTAATGGTTTAGAATGGATGGTTGATGAAGTTATTGAGAGTGTAAACCAAAAGCAAGATAATCTTAAATCTCAGAGCACATAAGGATGGGAAGACGGCAGATTGCAAAAAATACTTTTTTCTTATATGTGAGGATCCTAGTAACCATTGTTGTATCATTGTATACATCAAGAGTTATTTTACAAGTATTAGGAGCCGAAGATTTTGGAATTTACAATGTAGTAGGTGGAATTGTTGTGATGTTTTCTTTTCTGAATGCGGCAATGGCTACTGCAACTCAACGTTTTTTGACGTTTGAGATAGGAAGAAATAATAGAAATGAAACTCAGCGAATATTTTCTATGTCATTGATTATATATGTATTGATGGCATTAGTAATTTTTGTATTGGGGGAATCAGTAGGATTGTATCTATTTTATCAATTAAATATTCCAGGGGGACGTCTTGATGCAGCATTGATTACGTATCATATAACTATTTTTACTTTTATATTTAGTGTTGTAAGGATTCCATTTCATGCTTTAATTATAGCAAAAGAAAAAATGGGTGTATATGCAATAATTTGTATTATAGAAACATTTTCTCGTTTAGGAATTCTGTATGTAATTCAAATGATACAATTTGATAGCTTAGAGTTATATGCTTTTTTCTTGTTGTTGATCTCTATTTTAATTACATTGGTGTATGTGCGTTATTGCCGAGTACATTACATCGAGAGTAAATATATTTTATTTTGGGATAGACAAATGTTTTTTATGTTGACTAGTTATGCTGGGTGGAATTTATTTGGAAATATCGCATTTATTGCTGCGACACAAGGAATAAATATAGTGCTTAATGTCTTTTTTGGTCCAATTGTTAATGCCGCACGAGGAGTTGCTTTTCAGGTCCAAGCTGCTGTAAAAAATTTTGTTGCTAATTTTCAGTTAGCAGTAGATCCTCAAATAATTAAATCTTATGCAAATAATGAATTGAATTATTGTAATGATTTGATATATAGTGCTTCTAAATATTCTTTCTTTTTACTTTATTTATTGATTTTGCCCTTGCTTTATAGAATTGAATATATTATGGAATTGTGGTTAGAGAATGTTCCAGAGTACACGGTAATATTTTGTAAACTTATATTAGTAAATGCATTAATTGATGCTGTTTCTGGGCCCCTCTCCACAAGTGCTCAAGCTACGGGTAAAATAAAATTATATCAATTTATTGTTGGTTCTGTATTATTATTGAATTTACCAATAGCGTATTTAGTGCTTTATTGGGGAGGATCCCCTCAAAGTACAGTATATGTATCAATCGTAATATCTATAGTGTTAATATTGTTACGGATATTTATTTTAGATAAATTTTTGCACGTAATTAAAATATCTCGTTTTATATATCGGGTCATATTACCTGTGTTTGCTGTCGTTTTTCCGACTTTATTGATTTTATCTTTTCTAATTAGATATGTACCTGATGGTACTTTTGGGGGAATGGTTCTTGTACTTTTAATGACTGCTATAGTTAATTTGGTGGTTATTTTTTTGGCAGGGTTATCTATTTCTGAAAAGAGATTTGTAATTCAGAGTATACAAAGTGTACTGAAAAAGAATATGTGATATATGATACCATATATTTTATTAGTTTTTTTTCTCTTTTATGCTAGTTTTCTTGGGAAAAATAAGTGGTTACAATTATTTTCCTTTTTAGTGATTTTTATTTTTACTGCTTTCCGTGCAGAAACGGTTGGAACTGATACTAAAGGTTATATTAAATTAGCTACTTATTTTTCAGATTTTAGATTGTTTGGAGAGTCTTCTAATTCATTTGAATTTGCTTTTCAAAGCTTATTGTATTTGATAAAATCTTTGGGTTTATCTCCTGTTTTTTTGCAAGTATTTTTCGCTATCATAACACTTTCTGTGATGTATCGTGCATTTCAAAAAGCGTCGTTGAATCCTGTTTTATCATTTTTTTTATATGTAATTTGTGGTTGTATGTTTTTTTCTTTTAATGCAGCAAGGCAAATGACATCAATTTCATTTGTGTTATTATCGTATACATATATAAGTAATAATATATATAAGTATATATTATGTTTCGTTTT
>OLGI01002853.1_pt1 | contig 11729 bp, 8 predicted proteins | sample 1605221 | NCBI WGS metagenome assembly OLGI01 (sample SAMEA3888915, study PRJEB22519) | human gut metagenome | biome: human gut; feature: human-associated habitat; material: faeces | place: Denmark | collected 2010 | reverse complement strand
CATGGGAGAACGGGATATATTCATCGATGAAGATAATGATTGGACGGTTATTACCGAAGACGAACAACCTTCCGCTCAATGGGAAAACACCATATTAATCACGGAAACCGGGAACGAAATATTAACCTGGTAACCCGTTTAACATGGCTAGCGAACAAATACCTTCCCCCTTGGTTGATCTCCTGCGGCAATACAAACTATTGCAAGAGGAATTCGAGTTTGAAAAAGAGACATTCTACCAACAAACACAACGTGCAGGAATCCCTAAACGGATTCAGCAAGGCGTTTGTTGGTATCCCGTGTCAGCGAATAAAAGTTACTACAACTCGTTAAACCAGCTCATCATCGAGATCAAACGGGATGAGAATGATGACACGGATCATAATTTCGAATACGGTCGTCCGGTTTGCTTTTTCCGTTTTGACCAAACGGGGGATCTGCGTTATTTCAGTTTCGCGGCAACCATCAGTTACGTTCATGAAAACACGATGCTTGTCGTGTTGCCTAACTCCAACAGCCTTCTGGATATTCAAGGATGCCCGGATCTAGGCGTACAACTCTACTTTGACGGGACCTCCTATAAAACCATGTTTGCCGCCCTAACGGAAGTCATGGAGGCCAAGAATAACCGCCTTGCCCGCTTACGGGAAGCCATACTGGGAAACGAGATGGTGGAACAACGGAAACTTCAACCGATTCACTTGATGTGGCTGAACCATTCACAGGAACAAGCGGTAAACCGAGTACTGGCAGCCAAAGAGGTTGCAGTTGTTCACGGCCCTCCCGGAACCGGAAAAACAACCACGCTCGTCGAGGCCGTCTACGAAACACTGCGACGGGAGAATCAAGTAATGGTTTGCGCCCAAAGCAATACTGCCGTTGACTGGATCGCAGAAAAACTACTGGACCGGGGAGTCAATGTACTACGAATCGGGAATCCCACACGGGTAAACGACAAGATGCTGTCATTCACGTACGAACGCAAATTCGAATCCCATCCTGCCTACCCCACGTTGCGAGCCGCGAGAGCATCCATCCGGGAACTCTCCGGACGCCTGAAACGCTTGAAAGGAGCCAAACGGGAATCCGCCCGCCGAATGCTGCATGATTTACGGGACCAAGCCATCAAATTGGAAATCAAGATTGATGCCCAACTCTTCGGGGAGGCCCGCGTGATTGCCTGTACGCTGGTCGGTTCCGCCAATAAACAATTAAACGGGAAAATGTTCTCCACCTTGTTTATCGACGAGGCCGCACAAGCTTTAGAGGCTGCTTGCTGGATTGCCATATCCAAGGCCTACCGGGTAATACTTGCCGGGGATCACTGCCAGTTACCTCCCACCATCAAATGTTACGAAGCAGCGAAAGGTGGGTTGGATCGCACGCTACTCCAAAAGATTATCCAGCGTAAACCCGAAACTGTTTCCATGCTCGAAACACAGTACCGGATGCACGAAGACATCATGTACTTTCCCTCGAAATGGTTCTACAAAGGCCGTTTGCAGGCATCTCCGGAAGTACGACACCGTAATATTCTCGAATACGACACTCCCATCGAATGGTTCGACACGGCTCTCTGCGAGTTCTCGGAAGATTGTGTTAACGAAACGTATGGACGAATCAACAAGCCTGAAGCCGAATTGTTGGTAAAACAATTACAGGAATATATCGAGAAAATCGGTATCGAACGAGTGCTGGATGAAAGAATCGATTTCGGGTTGATATCCCCTTACCGGGTGCAAGTACAATATATCCGGCAAATTATCAAACGGAACCGCTTCTTTATCCCCTTGCGGAAACTCATCACGATTCACACCGTGGACGGGTTCCAAGGCCAAGAACGGGATGTTATCCTAATCAGTCTCGTACGGGCCAACAGCGAGGGAAACATTGGATTCCTGAATGACCTGCGCCGCATGAACGTGGCCATCACCCGAGCCCGCATGAAACTCATCATTCTGGGAGACGCCACCACACTCACCTCCCATCCGTTTTACAAGGCCTTGTACGAATATATCCGGGAGAAGGGAAAAATCATCGAGATCCACCCGGAAACACCCGACACGGCCCCATCCAAGCAAAAGTAACTTCATTGCAACATTATTTTCATTCGAATGTAACAATTCTGCACCTACTTTGTACTCGTAAAAAACAGAATGTTATACCAGATGAAGTATGTTATACAATAGAGAATTAAGTTGGCTTTCGTTTAACGAACGTGTCATGCAGGAAGCCCAGGATAAGAGCGTCCCGCTTATACAACGCCTCCGTTTCCTCGGAATCTATTCCAACAATCAAGATGAATTTTTCAAGGTGAGAGTTGCCAACCTAGAACGGCTGGACAAGAAAAAGAAAGAAAAGGATAAAAAACTCTCCGGAAACCTAACCTCGCTGGAACTACAACGCAAAGTGTCGGAAAAAGTCTGTGAATCCCAAAAAGAATTCGAGAACACCTACACGCAAATTCTGGACGAAATGGTCAGCCATCATATTTACGTGGTTCATGAGAATGCTCTAGATGAAAACGAAAAACAATTCTGCAGACAATACTTCTCGGAGAAAATCAGTCCGTTACTCGTTCCGCTGATGTTAAGAAAAAGCGTCCGGCTCCCCTACCTGCAAGACGAGCGCATCTATCATGCCGTTAAAATGGTCAACAAGAATCCTACCAAGAACAACCGATACGCCATCATCGAAATACCACACAACAGCCTCTCACCCCGGTTCATCGTACTGCCTTCCCCAAACGACAATACCCGGATCATCTTCATTGATGACATCATCCGTCTTTGTCTGGATGATATATTTTTCATGTTCTCGTATGACGAGATCTCGGCCTACACTTTCAAATTCATGCGGGATGCAGAGCTGACACTAGATGACGACGTATCGAAAAGCCTTGTTGAAAAAATGGAGCAGGGATTGAATAAAAGACTTTACGGTCGTCCCGTTCGTCTCGTCTACGACGAAGCGATGCCCGGAGATCTGCTCAACATCCTCACCGACAAGTTAGGACTAAGTAAAAGTGGTAATCTTACCCCCGGCGGGCGCTATCATCTGATGCGAGATCTGATGAAATTTCCTAAAATTAATCCAAAATTAGAATACGAAGAGGTTTCCCCGTTACGCCATCCAGCCTTTAAACCTTTTTCCAGCGTGATCGACGTGATCCGGAAACAGGACATTTTGTTAAATTATCCCTATCACACGTTCAACCATTTCATCGACTTTATGCGGGAAGCCGCCATGGACCCGCACACGGATTCAATTTACATCACGCTATACCGCACGGCCGAAAGGTCAAAAATCATCAACACGCTAATCAATGCCGCCAAGAACGGGAAAAAGGTCGTCGTGTTACTGGAATTACTGGCCCGATTCGACGAGGCCAGAAATATCGACAATGCCGAGGCATTAAGACAAGCCGGGGTAAAAGTAATTTACGGGATACCGGGACTGAAAGTCCATTGCAAACTCGCCTTGGTCAAACGTCGGGAAGGCTCTCAATTAAAGGGATATGTACACGTGGGAACCGGAAATTTCAATGAGGACACCGCCAAAATATACAGTGATTTCAGCCTGTTCACCGCCAACCGGACCGTGGCGGAAGATGCGGAACGTGTCTTCGAGTTCCTACAAAATAATTACAAACAACTCGATACAGACCTGCTACTGGTCTCCCCCTACAACATGCGGGAACGTTTCGAATCCTTGATCGACAACGAAATCAAAAACGCTAAAGACGGAAAAAAGGCTTACATTTACGTAAAATGTAACAGCCTCACGGACGAACGGATGATCGGACTACTCTACAAGGCCAGTAAAGCCGGGGTACGTGTACGCTTAATCGTGCGAGGTGCCTGTTGCTTGATGCCCGAAGTAAAAGGCCTAAGCGACAACATCAGGGCTATCAGTATCGTGGATAAATACCTTGAACACGCCCGCCTGATCTTGTTTTACAACGGGGGAAAAGAAAAGGCATTTATTCTCAGCGCAGACTGGATGACCCGCAACCTAAGCCGCAGAGTGGAAGTCGGTATCCCGATTCAAGATAAAACCATACTGAACACGCTAAAAAATACATTTTCCATCCAGTGGAAAGACAAGGTAAAAGCCCGGAACCTGAATTTAGAGGTCATAAATCAGCGGGTGTCACCTTCCTCACCGGATGAAACAGACCTGCAAACTCGCTCACAAGTGGCACTATACAATTTTTACGCATCACAAAACGAGACACAAAAATGACCATAAACACGAAAACACTGGCCGCTATCGATATCGGCACGAATGCAATCCGACTTTTCATATCCAACGTGGAAGAATACCCCACGGAAACCCTGTTCAAAAAAATAGCCTTTCTGCGAGTACCCATCCGGTTAGGAGAAGACGTATTCACAACAGGAGAAATAGGGCAACAGAAAAGAAAACGCCTATGCGAAACCATGCAGGGATTCTCGTATATCATGTCTGCATTCAACGTGGAAAGCTACAAGGCATACGCGACCTGTGCCATGCGAGAGGCTCGAAACGGTAAATCCGTGGCCGAACAGATACAAAAAGAGTGTGACCTGAACATTGAAATCATCAGCGGGACCAAAGAGGCAGAAACCATTTTCGCCGGAGGCATGAACGAGGTGGTGGATGATGACAAAACCTACTTATACGTGGATGTCGGTGGCGGTAGCACCGAGGTAATTGTTTATAGCAAATCCGTCAAGGTCGAGGCTTGCTCTTTTCCGCTGGGAACCGTGCGTATGTTAAATGACGCCGTGGACAAAGAGGAGATGAAACACTTCAAAAAATGGTTGAAAAACATCACGGAAAAATATACCCCGGATGCCATTATCGGGTCGGGCGGAAATATCAACAAGATTCATAAATTACTGAATAAAAAGGAACGGGAACGAATCACATATCAGGAACTGGATATTCTTTACGAATACATGAAATCCTTCAACCTCGAAGAACGGGAACGGATCATGAAACTGAACACCTACCGGGCCGACGTGATCATACCCGCCATGAAAATATTCCTCACCGTGGGAAAAATATGCAAGATAAATGAAATCATCGTCCCAAAACTCGGATTATCTGACGGGATCATCCGGTTGCTATACGAGGAGGAAAAGAGAGGGAGAGTATAGACTTTACAAGCAGAAAGCGTGTTAAAATGCCTTTTAACACGCTTTCTTAAATCAAAAACAACAACTAGACTCAACAGATCACTTGCTTTAAACCACTAATCCAAGCATCTATTCTCTTATCAGTCTGGTCAGATTCATTGGATTCATCCAAGGGAAGTCCCACGAACTGACCATCCACACAAGCCTCGGAAGAGTCGTAACTATACCCATCGGTATCCACCGAACCGGCAAATTGACACCCACTTCCTTGTAGCTCGTTATAAATTATTCCGATAGCATCGCAGAAAGACCCGCCAAAAGAGGCAGAATCCCCGCATCCGAAGATTGCCACGGTCTTACCCGACAAATTCTTCGCTTTCAGCTTATCCAAGAAATCGTTCCAATCATCCTGCAACTCTCCGATTCCCCATGTAGAACTACCCAGCAACAAAACATCGTACTTGTCGACCTCGTCCACTTTTGTAGTTCCCACGTTATGTATATCTTCACTTGCAACACCCAAACGAGCCGCAATCGTTTCAGCTACTCCTTCGGTTGCTCCCGTCGTGGAGCCATAAAATATTCCAACTTTCTTCATCTCGATGTATTATTTTATTTTGTACATGACAAAGATAGCGCACCCGACAATACCGGAAAATCCCTATATATGATTAAATTTACCCCCGCCAACCCCTATTCATGGGGATGTGGTTAAAGCAGTAACAAACCATGATCCCGGATCGCCTGCATCTCTTTGCTATACCAGAAAGGCAGGAAGTCATCGTTAAACAGGATCTCGTAATTCCGACTAAAGTCTTCCAGCAGATAAGGATTCACGGCATCCACTCCCACCTGCATCAGCGACTCGTGGATAAAATGAGCCCAGTCACCTCTCATTTTGATCGCCATCTCCCGGCTATTCGTATGTAGCAATAAAACGATCGAATATTTTCCTTTTTTCACGCTCTCCGGCCCCAACTCCACCCGACCTCCTAACCAGTATAGGCGCCGGGAATGTAATTTTTCCACGGGTTCCTGTTCTTCCGCCATGTGTGCGACAAAGCGAGGCGGAATCGTGGTTGCCGGAATCTTGCAGTCAAACCACTTTTGTAAAGGCAAATCAAACCCCACTCCCCGCATATAATTATATAGTGAACGACTTAATCCATCCCCCAGTTCGTCATGATCACCACCTTGTAAATCCTCGAACGCCACATCATTCCGGGCAAAGCCCCCGAAAGGCGGTTCAGTTACCCGGGTTCCGAATCGTTCGGGACACAAACCCACCGGACTATGTGCCGTCATGGCAAAACGATGCCAAAAACCGGAATGGATATATCCCAGCTCGAATAACTGGCGCACCACTTCAAGCGAATCAACAGTTTCCTGTGTTGTCTCCGTCGGGAAACCATACATCAAGTAAGCGTGAACCATGATTCCCGTCCCCGTGAAATGATTGGCCGAACGGGTTAGTTGCTCCAGAGTGACCCCTTTATTGATCAAGCCCAACACCCGGTCAGACGCCACCTCTACCCCGCCCGACACGGCAATGCAGCCGGATGCCTTCAGTAAACGGCACAGGTCTCGTGTATAAGCCCGTTCAAAACGGATATTCCCCCACCAGACAACCGTCAGTCGTCGGCGCAATATTTCCAGAGCCAGCTCTTTCAATAAAGCGGGAGGCGCAGCCTCATCAACAAAATGGAAACCACCTTCCCCCGTCTGTGCCATCACTTGTTCCATACGGTCAACAAGCGTTTTCACCTCATTCGGTTCATAACGCCGGATATAGTCCAGACTCCCGTCACAAAAACTACACTTTCCCCAATAACACCCGTGAGCCAGAGTCAGTTTATTCCATCGTCCGTCACTCCACAACTTATGCATCGGGTTTACGATCTCGATCACCGAAACATACCTGTCTAACAACAATCCGGAATAATCGGGTACGCCGACTTCCTTCTGCGGAATAATCACGGCCGACTCATCATTCAAAAACTCGACCTTCCCGTCTCGTAAGCAAAATGCGCGTACCAAATCGGAATCCCCGATCTGCCCCGTCACGTGTTCAAGCAAACGCACTAACGGCAACTCACCGTCATCCAACAACAAGTAATCGGTAAAGTGGAAGAAACGCACGTCTGTCAATGACCGCAATTCCGTATTGGCAAATCCCCCACCCATCACCACCGTGACTTCCGGGTAATTAACCTTGATCCACTCCCCGCAACGCAAAGCACTATAAAGATTCCCGGGGAACGGGACAGTGATAGCCACCACCTCCGGACGATATTCTTTCATCCGGCCCGCAAGTAGCCGTATCAGGTAATGATCCGTGAAAGTCAAAGGCTTTGCCAGCTCCGCGTTCAACTCATCAAAAGAAGAGGCCGAACGCCCCAGATGCTCCGCGTAGCGACTAAACCCGAAATGCTCATCCACCGTCTCTTGCAAGAAATCAGACAAATCTTCCAAGTACAAGGTAGAAAGGTAACGAGCTTTATCCTCCAACCCCATCACCCCGAAGGCCCATTCCGTATCTTCCTCCTGTTCGAAACGACTTGCCCGGGGCAGGAAATAGGATTCGCAAATCGAGTAAGCCAGCGTCCGGTTCCTTCCTTGCAGGAAAGCCATGACCGCATCAATTGTGCGCTCGTACTCCTCCTGCAAAGCAAAAATACGCCGGGCGTTATCCGACAAACGGATTTCCCGGGCTGCCACCTGTTGAAAAAGCTCATGTAGCCCCCGGGATGAAAATATTTCCAGAATCACTTCCAAGCTCAAATCAACCTGCACGGAATCAACTCCTTTCGTGTTCAAAAAACCTTTCAAATACATCATCGCCGGGTAAGGTGTATTCAACTGCGTAAACGGTGGTGTCACCAGCAACACCTTAGGGGAAACATTCATTATCTTGAATTTATGATTAAACAAATGTACACTTTTTTAATTCCAAGACAAAATTTAGGATATGCCACTTTTATTTCTTAATTTAGCGAATCGTAAAACTACTAACATTTAGCTATTATGAGTAGAAAGGAAAAAAGCATTGAATTATTAAACAAAGCAGTTGCTGACGAATTGCTTGCCGTACACCAGTACATGTATTTTCATTTCCGTTGTGACGATATGGGTTACGACCTGTTGTCCGGGTTATTCAAACGTACCGCCATCCAAGAGATGATGCACGTGGAACAGCTTTCAGAACGTATCTTGTTCTTGAAAGGAGAAGTGGAAATGAAAACCTCCGGGGATGTTCAGAAAATCCACGAACCGAAAGAAATGCTGGAATTGGCCACGGCCATGGAAGAAGGTAGTGTAAACGACTATAACGCTTGGGCTCAAGAATGTGCTGCCAATGCGGATGCCGTATCCAAGAAACTATTCGAAACGCTTGTTGCCGAAGAAGAAGTTCACCAAGATCAGTATGAAACAGAACTGGACAACTTGGAGAAATTCGGAGCCAATTACTTGGCCCTGCAATCTGTTGAACGCAGTAAAAGCGTGGCCGTGGGAACCGCTCCCGCGGGAGAATAAATGATTAAGAAAGCGACTCAAAACGGGTCGCTTTTTTTCACCTCGGGCTTTATCAACAACCGCAATGACTGATCGTACGTCACGTAACTCCACATCCAGTTGATAAATATAAACAACCGGTTCTTCACCCCCACGATACTCATCAAGTGAACCAACAGCCACAATAACCATGCAAAAAATCCACTGAAACGAATACCGGAAATCTCTGCCACGGCATCATTCCTCCCGATCGTGGCCATGGACCCCTTGTTCATGTATTTAAAAGGACGCAAGGGTTTCCCCTTGATCATGTGTCGTAAATTCTTCGCCAACAAACTTGCCTGCTGTATGGAAGGCTGCACAACTTGCGGGTGACCGTTCGGGTAGTTCTCCGCCACCATCAAGGCGGTATCCCCCAACGCGAATATATCCGCCATCCCCTGTACCCGGTTGAACTCGTCCACGAGAAGACGATTTCCCCGACCGTAGATATCTTGAGGTAACCCTTCCAGACTGTTCGCCTTCACCCCAGCTACCCAGAACACGTTGTTCGTAACAACCTGTTCACCATCCACGAACGTCAATTTTTTTCCGTCATACTCTTTCACGAACTTTTTCAACAGCACCTCTACCTTCATATCCTTCAAATTCCGAATAACGTCCTCCGAAGATTTCTGTGAAAAAGCGTTCAGCAACCGTTCTCCCCCGTCTACCAAGAGAATCCGCATCTCGTTCCAATCCAGTTCCGGGTAATCCTTCGGTAACACGAACTTCCTCATTTCTGCCAAAGCACCTGCCAACTCGATCCCCGTGGCCCCACCTCCCACAATCACGAACGTCAGCCAATGTCTCCGTTCCTCTGCATTCGACGTGTTCAGCGCCCGCTCGAAACTCTCGATCATCCGGTTCCGGTTGAACAAGGCGTCCGATGTCGTCTTCAACTGCATCGTCCGTTGTGCCAAAGTTTGATCCCCGAAATAGTTCGTTCCTGCCCCTGTGGCAATTACCAAATAATCATAAGAAACATCCCCGATGGAAGTTTCCAAACGATTCTCCTGCGGGATCACTCTTTCAGCCGTGCATATCCGCACGTGAAAATCATGTCGTCTCTTGAAAATTTTCCGGAAAGGGAAAGAAATCGCACTCGGCTCAATTCCCGATGTTGCCACCTGATACAGCAAAGGCTGGAAAAGGTGATAATTATTTCGATCTAATAATATAACTTGAAAATCCCGGTCATTCAACTGACGAGCCAATTTCAACCCTCCAAAACCACCACCCACAATAACAACTCGTTTTTTGGTTCCTTTACTAGGAATATTGCTCATTGTTTCCATACACGTAATAACTTTTATCTTCAGTTATACGTGATATTTCATTGAATCGTTCCGTTCCCGGTTAAAAATAAAAGTTTATAAAGTCGATAAGGTTTATAAACAAAGGGGTTGTCCAAAAAGTCCTGCCTGTATTTGCCAACTACCCCCTCCAGCTCCCCCTGTGTAAGGGGGAGTTAGTGGGGGTAGTTGTTTAAAATTGACTTTTTAACAGCCCCTTATATTAAAATCGGTAAGAAATACCTATTGATGGCGAGAATGCCGTGGATTTATATTTTCCCTCGAACATTTCATCCGCTCCCGTGACCACGTTCTTGTACGGGTACTTTCCGTGTTGGCTGAACCCTTGAATGTAAAGGAAAGCCACGTCAAATTGCAATCCCTTGTAAGGCTCGAAAGTCAATCCGGCAGAAAGCCCTAATTTGTCCATTCCCGGAGTTTCCGGGTTGTACAACTTCTTACGAATCGGGCTTTGGTCATAATATACTCCGGCACGTAACACCAAACGATCGGTTGTCTTGTAGCTTGCCCCGATACGGTAAGTCATTGAATTCTTATAATCTTTCTCCGCTTTAATCGGTGCGATTCCCAATTCCGCCTCGTTAAAATACACGTTCAAAGAATCGTAAGCATTCCATCCCACGTATTGTAAATCCAGTGCCAATTCCCAACGATCCGTGGGACGATAGCTCACTCCCAACGTCGTGTTAGAAGGTAAAGGCAATTCTGCATGGAACGTTCCTTGATCATACTTCGGGATAGAGATATTCGGGATCGTTATTCCCATTTGTCCTACCACCGGCCCGTATTTTGCAAGCAATGCCTCCATGTTAGCGAACAAGTCTTCAATACGACGATTAGCGTAAGTCAACGAAGCCTCACCTTCTTTCACCCGCATCTTGATCTTGGAACGATAAGACAAACCAACGGTCACTTTGTCACAAATATCGTACATGATTCCCACGTTAAAACCCACTCTCATGTGCGCATTTCCTTCCAAACGAGCATAAGCCGGTGGAACCTCTGTCCCTTTCATCAACGCAACCATTTCCTGCATGGCCTTTTTATCCTCATCCGGGATTATACTCGAAGGAACACCTGCCAACTTAGGCAGTAAACTCTCGAATTTCGTTCCTATTCCCTGCAAATCGCTCGCCCCCATCAATGCCCTAGAAAGATTCACGTTTCCCCAAGCCAGTTGCAAACCGACACCGATACTCAAACGATCCGTGATCTTGTAAGAAAGCGTTGGTTGAATCACGTATGATTTCAGGCTAATATCCTGAATCAACCCTGCCCCGGCCCAGTTCTTCGGCCACTTCAAGGAGTTCCCGTAAGGAGTGGTCAAGCTGATTCCGGCAGCCAAATTATCGTAAATCTTAAACCCGGCGTAAGCGTATAGCGGCGTTCCTACCGGGTTATCCGTCTTGGCCGAATACCCGTCGTAACTATATTTAGCCTTGGCCATGATAGCTGATATACCTAGTGAAAAATCCATATTGGTACGCAAAAACACCAGCCCTGCCGGGTTAAAATGCATACTCTCCGCACCCAATTTCATCCCGGTCCCCACGTGTCCCATTCCGGTCTGTTTCGTGCTTAACAAATTGACTTGGTATCCTTCGGCAAAAACCGTCATGCTCAAAATAGAAGCCAATACTACAATGACTAATCTCTTCATAGAATCTTTTTTACATTATTACTTAACGATCAAATCATTAAAACAATCTAATCATTATTTTCTAAATTTTAAGGCGCA
>OLGI01002847.1_pt1 | contig 11745 bp, 8 predicted proteins | sample 1605221 | NCBI WGS metagenome assembly OLGI01 (sample SAMEA3888915, study PRJEB22519) | human gut metagenome | biome: human gut; feature: human-associated habitat; material: faeces | place: Denmark | collected 2010 | reverse complement strand
CCGTTTTCCGGGAGGAGGATGTGGTGCAGGCTCCCATCACCAATAGGAGGGATAAGCACCAGAGTGCAGTTTGTTTTTTTCATGGTATTACGTATTTAAATATGTATGGAGCAAAAATACGGGTTTCTCTTCGGTAAGGGGTGGATGAATTGATGTTTAAAATGGAATTTTTGACCGGATTCAGTCTTATGGATGAAATTTTACATAATTAAGTCGCGTCCATTTGTTTTTTCCGATGGTGTACGTACCGGCAATGCGTGCCGAGGCTATATGGACGGTTTCGTCTGTCCGGTAAGCATGTTCCACGGCGGGTAGTTGGCACGAATGCCTGCTTGCCGTGCGGGAGTTGACGCGGAAAGTCACAAGATTTCCGGAGGTGTCTTTCAGCCTTAGTATTTGCCGGACATAGAAGTAAGGGGTCGTACCCCTGACTTGTGTCTTGTAGGGGTCGTCCTCCAGCCGGACACTGAGAACGGTCAGGGTCAGATCTGTCACTTTTTCCCCTTCTTTCCCAAGAAAGCGTCCGGCAGGCGGTTGCTTGGCTTTCCGTTGCAGGATGTCAATGTATACGGAATGGTATATCCGGGCGATGTGTGCGAAGCGTTCCTGTTTAGGAATTCGGGGAGTGAACTTGAAAGCTATCCAGGTGAGATAGCCAGGGTCTATCCGCAGGATTTCGTGCAGATAATGTCCGTGATATTTGCCGAACGAGATAATATCGTCGCCCTTATTCTGCATTCGTTTGGCATTATACTCCACTAACGACAGAGGACGGGGGGAGTAGTAACATAAGGTGCTTGCCATTCGTAAGGCTTCGTGTATATCCTCGCTCAGGTCGAATATGTAAAATATGGATTGCCTTTCGGGCAGAGGGGAGTAAATCCAAAGTGAATATCGGGGACAATCTGCTCTTGGCAATACCACAAGATAGGCGCCTACCTCTTTGAAAGAAGCTTTTTTCAGGTTGTATTCATTTAGCTTTTGATACAACACGTCTTGTTCTGCGGCAGTGATGCCCGGAATAAGCGGATTTGTCATACATCAATTTGCTTATTCCAAAGATATGTAATTTTTTTAGAATCGTACCATTAATTCCAATACTATTTTGTCTTGTTCAGATTCTTTTGCAATACTGCTGTTGGCATAGAAATATTTTTCATAATTCAGGCGCAGGTCTGTGCGGAATGCTTTACTGAGGCTGAAGGTGATACCGCCTGTCAGCCGCTGGCGTTTGTAGTCGGTGGTGACCAATGCGCCGGTTTCTTCATCGGTGGTCTTGGCGTCGCTTTGGTCTGTCATCATGTCGTAGCGTAGCAGGAAAGACATTTTATTGAATACTTTACGCAGCGGAAGGTCGTAATTGATGAATGTGTTTACGGCTCGCACATCTTTGAAGGCATTGTCGGAATATTGCTTGTACAGATATTCCGCTTCGATATGGAAGCGGTCGGACTCATAGTAAGCGCCGATGTCGTACGATTGCACCCGTATTTCTTCCGGTTGGATGCTTTGTATGCTCAGTGTCAGGTTCAGCCCTTTGATGAAAAGAAATTGGGCTTTGGCAGAATAATTCACTTCTTTATGCCATTCTTTTTGATTGGTCAGGCCCGAACCGTTGTACAGTCCGCCTTCTATCGTAATAGGCAGGTCGGTAGGCAGGGTATATCCCAGTGTGATACCTACATCGCGTACGTTGCCCACCTGCTTGGCTATGAACGAGCGGTTGGCAAAATATTGCTGGTGGGGTGATCGGTGTGCGTCGATGGTAAAAGGCACGCGCATCTGCCCGGCGGTCACTGTCAACCCTTTTGCCGGAAACAGGCGTGCGTAGGCATCGAGCATTTTGATGCTTCCCTCGTCCGACAGGTCTATTTCGGCTTTGTAGGCAACAATCGGCAAGACATTGCCGGTAACGCTGACACGTGCGTTTCTCACTTCGAAACGTCCGGCGCCCATAGTGGTCTGGTATTCGTATTTGCCCCGGATTGTTCCGTGTATTTCGGGCAGATAATCCTTGCTTTCCAGTTTTTCCTTGTCTATCTTCTTTCCGTCTTCGCTGTTTTGGGTGTTTTGGGCTTTTGCCATAAAGGGCAACAGGGTGAGGAACAGCATCAATGCGCTTTTTTTCATAATTTGTTGTCGGTTTGTTTATGTTGGCAAAGATACGGTCGTATGTGTTGTGATTTTATGTCATATGTGTTTCGTTTCTGTTACAAAGTCACGGGCAAAACGATATGCAGCTATGTGAACTCTTGCAAAAAAGGCATGCCTTTTCTCTTTCTTCTGTTTGAAAACCTGTATTTTTGCATCTTAAACGATGTATATCCGAGAAATGAACAAGGCAGAAAAACGAGTGTTGGTTGGAATGAGCGGTGGCATTGACAGTACCGCTACATGTCTGATGTTGCAAGAGCAGGGTTACGAGGTAATCGGTCTTACGATGTGGGTGTGGGGAGAAGAGCCGTTGGAAGCCCGCCAGCTTGCTCAGAATATGGGCATTGAACATTATGTGGCTGATGAACGAGAGGCTTTTCGTGAGGTGATTGTCCGGAACTTTATCGATGAATACCGGCAGGGGCGTACCCCCAATCCTTGTGTGATGTGCAATCCTCTGTTCAAGTTCCGCATTCTAACGGAGTGGGCGGATAAATTGAATTGCCGGTATATTGCTACCGGGCACTATACCCGTCTGGAAGAGCAGAATAGGAAAATATATATAGTTGCCGGGGATGACGATAAGAAAGACCAGTCTTATTTCCTTTGGCGCTTGGGGCAGGATGTCTTGCGACGTTGTCTTTTCCCGTTGGGAACCTATACCAAGATGCAAGTGCGCGATTATCTGAGGGATAAAGGCTATGCACCGAAAGCCGAGGAAGGAGAGAGCATGGAAGTATGCTTCATAAAAGGAGATTATCGGGACTTCCTGCGTGAGCATTCGCCGGAGATAGACAATGAAGTAGGCCCGGGATGGTTTGTCAATTCGGAAGGAGTGAAGCTGGGAGAGCATAAGGGCTTTCCTTACTATACCATCGGGCAACGGAAAGGACTTGAAATCGCATTGGGAAAACCTGCTTATGTGTTGAAAATCAATCCGCAGAAGAATACCGTAATGCTAGGAGATGCAGAGCAACTCAAAGCGGAATATATGCTTGCGGAACAGGATAATCTGATTGATGAGGGGGAAGTTTTCGGAAGCGGGGAGCTGACGGTTCGCATCCGCTATCGGAGCAAACCGATACCTTGTTCGGTAAAGCGTCTGGAAGACGGGCGATTGCTGGTGCATTTTGAGACGGAAGCATCTGCCATTGCGCCCGGACAATCAGCTGTATTCTATATCGGAAAAAGGGTGGTAGGCGGTTCGTTCATTGCTTCACAACGTGGTATCGGCATGTATATTTGAAAATTAAAAACTGAAATTTGAAAATAAAAAGAGATTAATGGGGAAGAGATTGATTATTCTTTCAGCTTTAGTGTTGTTTCTGGCAAGTGCGTCGGCACAGCAAGATACGTTGAAATACCGTATTAGTTTAAGAGACAAGGCAGCTACCGTTTATTCATTGGAGCATCCTGAACAGTTCCTTTCGGAGAAAGCCATTGCAAGACGTCAAAAACAGAACCTGGCGGTTGATTCCACCGACCTGCCGGTTTGCCGTCAGTATATTGATGAAATACGCAGACAAGGAGTGAATATTGTAGTTGTAGGGAAATGGGAAAATTTTGTTACGGTTTCCTGCAATGATTCCGCTTTGATAGAACATATTGCCGCATTGCCGTTTGTACGCGCTACGGAGAAAGTATGGACTGCTCCGAAAATGAATGAAGGAGTGGGGGATGCAATGCGCGATTCTGTAATCAATGAGCCGAAGATATATACAGACAGTATTTACGGTCCTGCTCTCACTCAAATTCAGTTGAGCAATGGAGATAAGTTGCATGATGCCGGATTCAGGGGGCAGGGAATGACGATTGCCGTGATTGATGCCGGATTTCATAATCTGGATAAGATAACGGCTATGCGGAATATCTGCGTCTTGGGCATGAAAGATTTTGTCAATCCTCAGGCGGATTTATTTGCGGCAAGCAGTCATGGACTGAGTGTGCTTTCCTGCATTGGAATGAATCAGCCGGGAATTATGACAGGTACTGCACCGGAAGCTTCCTTTTGGCTCTTCCGTAGTGAAGATGAGGCTTCCGAACACTTGGTGGAACAGGATTATTGGGCTGCTGCCGTAGAGTTTGCCGACAGTGTGGGAGTTGATGTGCTTAATACTTCTTTGGGGTATTATGCGTTCGATGACAAATCGAAAAATTACAAATATCGTGATTTGGACGGACACCATGCCTTGATGTCGCGTCAAGCCTCGCATATAGCCGATAAGGGTATGGTACTGGTGTGCAGTGCCGGTAATTCGGGAATGGGGTCTTGGAAAAAAATAACCCCGCCGGGAGATGCTGATAATGTGTTGACGGTAGGCGCTATCAACAAACAGGCGGTGTTGGCGCCATTTTCCTCTATCGGCAACACGGCTGATAACCGGATTAAACCGGATGTTGTAGCTGTGGGCGAAGGAGCGGATGTGATTCGCACGGATGGAAATCAGGGTAAGGCAAACGGGACTTCTTTCTCTTCGCCCGTCATGTGTGGAATGGTGGCTTGTTTATGGCAGGCATGCCCCCGGCTGACAGCGAAAGAGTTGCTTGAATTAGTCCGTGCTTCCGGTGACCGTGCCGACTATCCGGATAATATCTACGGTTATGGCGTGCCGGATATGTGGAAAGCATATAATAGCTATAAATTAAAAATGAAGTAAGGACAGGAACTTTGCATACTTATACTTAAAGAATGGATGCCTTATCACTATACGAATTAAATGCGCTGGTGCGTCGCAGCTTGGAGCAATGTTTGCCTGATGCCTATTGGATACAGGCTGAATTGAGTGATGTACGTACCAACAGCACCGGACATTGCTATCTGGAGTTCGTACAGAAAGATGCCCGTAGTAATAGTCTGATAGCTAAGGCGAGAGGAACGATATGGTCGAACGTCTTTCGTTTGTTGAAACCTTATTTTGAGGAAGCTACGGGACAGGCTTTTGTTTCGGGTATCAAAGTGCTGGTGCAAGTGACCGTCAGTTTCCATGAACTGTATGGATATAGCCTTACAGTACAGGATATAGATCCCACCTATACTTTGGGTGATATGGCCCGTCGCCGTAAAGAGATTTTGAAACAATTGGAAGAAGAAGGGGTACTTACTTTAAATAAAGAATTGAGAATGCCTCGTTTGCCGCAGCGTATTGCGGTTGTTTCTTCCCCAACCGCTGCCGGATACGGTGACTTTTGCCACCAGTTGCAGAATAATCCGGGAGGTTTTTACTTCTATACGGAACTTTTTCCGGCATTGATGCAGGGTGATCGTGTTGAAGAATCCGTTTTGTCTGCTTTGGATAAGATAAATTCCCGTTCGGACAGTTTTGATGTAGTAGTTATTATCCGGGGCGGTGGGGCAACTTCCGATCTTTCCGGATTTGATACTTATCTGCTCGCGGCTGCCTGTGCGCAGTTTCCTTTGCCTGTTATCACGGGTATCGGACACGAACGCGACGATACGGTTCTCGATTCCGTGGCCCATACCCGTGTCAAGACTCCCACTGCTGCTGCCGAATTTCTGATAGACTGCATGAATGAGGCTGCCGATGAATTGGAATCGCTGGCTGCCCGCCTATGCGATGGTGTCCGGAATTTGCTGGTACAGGAGCGACAGAAGTTAGTATCATACAGGAATCGTATTCCCTCTGCTGCTTATGGTTGCATTTCGGATGCAAAATTAACTTTGCTTACCGTCCGAAAAGATATTGTACAAGCTGTAACAGCCTCCTTGTTTCGTCAGCATCATCGGCTGGAGTTACTGCAACAACGGCTGGCGGATGCTTCTCCGGAAAAGCAATTAGCCCGTGGCTACAGCATTACATTGAAAAACGGTAAAGCAATAAAGAATGCTTCTCTCTTAAATGGGGGTGATGAAATTATCACTCGCCTGTATAAAGGAGAAGTGGTTTCAGTAGTAACAAATAAACTGTCAAAAAAATAAATAATCCTATGCCTGCACCCAAGAAAAAAGAGACTTATTCCCAAGCGATGGAACGGTTGGAGAAAATTGTCAGTCAGATAGACAACAATGAACTGGAAATAGATGAACTTGCCGTAAAGATAAAGGAGGCAAATGAAATCATTGCTTTTTGCAGTGATAAGTTGACTAAGGCAGACCGTGAGGTTCAGAAACTTCTATCGGACAAGCAGGAAAGCTAAATAACCTTGAGTGGCTTTTGTTAGCTTGATTTTTGATGTATTAATATTATATAACTCTTTTGGACGCTAAAAGAGTTAATACTGCTTTTTTTGTATTATAATAATAATTAATTTCGCTGGTAAAATTGTTTAAGATGAATAATAAATTGTAAAAGGGTGGAGGACTTTGCCGACTTTGATTTCTTTTTTAAAGAGTATTATGTCTCTCTTTATTCCTATGCACATTCTCTCATTAATAATTGGGAAGTAAGCCGTGACATAGCGAGCGATGCTTTTGAATATATATGGAAGAATTTTGATAGGATAGAGAAGGCCACAGCTAAGTCGTATCTCTTTATATATGTACGCAATCGTGCTATCGATTATCTGAGACATCAGGATATACATTATGCTTATGCTGAATTCTCTCAGAAATTGTATGAAAATTATACAGAAGTGGAGTTCAAGGAGCAAGACGAGCGTATGATGAAGATTCAGAAAGTGTTGGATGGAATGACCCCGCATACGAGGCATATCCTGGAAGAGTGCTATCTACATGAGAAGAAGTATAAAGAAGTAGCCGCAGAATTGAATATAAGCATAAGTGCGGTTAGAAAACATATTGTTAAAGCCTTGAAGGCTATTCGTGAGGAATTTGCTAAATAAATATAAAAAATAGGCTAAACGGTTCAAAATAAGTTTTATAAACGCATTTATAATAAGGTATTAACTAAACTAGCGGATTTATGAGTAATCAAGATAGTACATCTGAATTTGATAAAGCACTGGATTTAATGGAGAGTTCATCCGATAGCTCTGACAAGAAATGGGAGGATTTGAAAGATGTGGAGACATTAGATGCCTGTAAGGATTTGATGGATGTCAGATATCTTTTGCATAAGTGCCAGGCTTCCGGTATGGTTGATGTGGAGGCTGAATTAGCTCGTTTGAAAGGTAGACAGAATAAGAAAAAATATCTTAAGATGTTTTGGATATGGAGCAGTTCGGTAGCAGCTATCCTGGTAGGAGCTTTTGTTTCATTTAATTATTTATTTAATATACCGGTTGCCCCGCCTAAATCTGTCACGGTATTTGCTGCGGATCCGAATGAACAGCGTATTGTTTTGGAATTAAATGACGGCAAGCAATTCTTTTTGGATGATGAGCCTAAAAAAGAAAACAAACAAGTAGAAAAACGGCGGACTCTTGATTATACTAATCTAGCGAGGAATTCCGTTCCGGTAGTGAAAAAGATGTTACAGACTCATTCTATTGTAATCCCCAGAGGCGAGACATTCAAATTGATTCTTTGTGATGGTACGGAGGTGTGGCTGAATGCCAATAGTAAATTGGTTTATCCTACAGCTTTTATAGAAAGGGAGCGTACGGTTTTTCTTGAAGGAGAAGCGTATTTTAAAGTTACAAAAGATACAAAACCTTTTATTGTAAAGACGGATTATTTGCAAACTAAGGTTCTCGGAACGGAGTTTAATGTGAAAAGTTATACAGCCGAAGACAGCCATGTAACGCTGATTAGCGGTAAGGTACAGGTTCGCAGCCATGAAAATGCACGTTTTGTGGATTTGGAACCAGGTAAAGATGCCATACTCCTTTCCAATGGGCAGTTTGAGGTGAAGGAAGTAAACAGTGAGGCCTATACTTATTGGAAAGATGGATATTTTTATTTTGATGAGTTGACTTTGGCGGATATTATGAAGTCTATTGGACGTTGGTATAATGTGAACGTTATATTTAGAAATAAAGAAGCCATGACATATCGCATACATTTTATGTCCAATCGCCAAAGCGGCATCGAAGAAACTATTCGTTTAATGAATCGTTTAAAAAAGGTAACGTTAACACTTTGTGAGAATACGGTCTATGTTGACTAGATGGAGGCATGTTTTGTGTAATTTCTTCCATATTGTAGATGCTTTTTAGAGAAAAAGTTTCATGAATTGAAAAAAATAAGGTAAAAAGGTATCTTGTTATTCAAGTCATACGTATTATTAATAAATGAAGCTTCGCTAATATTATTAAAAATAAACGTATGAGAAGAAAGAGGTACTTATTATTTCCGCTTTTCTTTTTTCTATTTTGTCTTCCGTTCTGTGCGGAAGCTCAGGTAGGTGAGAAGAAACTTACAGTAGAGTTTAAGAATGAAGAGTTGTCTTCTGTATTTAAACAGTTGAGCAAAATTTCAGGTTATAAAATCCTTTTTACGTATGATGATGTGAAGTCATATACGTATAGCGGTGCCATCAAGGATAAGAATATCCGGGAAATTTTGGATATTGTGCTTTCTGGTAAGAAACTTGAGTATACTATCGATAAGGAGTTTATTACCATTACAACAAAAGGTCCTTCCAAACAGGCTAAAGTGTATACGGTAAACGGCGTTGTGCTGTCTGCCGATGACGGTGAGCCGCTTATTGGAGCTACCGTTATGGTGAAAGGTACTTCTACGGGTGTGCTGACAGACATAGACGGTAAGTTTACATTGCCTAATGTTTCCAGTCGTTCCAAGTTGGAGTTTTCTTATGTCGGTATGCTTCCTCAGTCGCTTTCTCCTTCGCCGACTATGAAAGTGACTCTCCAATCGGATGTACAGACGCTGTCCGAAGTTGTTGTGACGGGTATGCAGCGTATGGATAAACGTATGTTTACCGGTGCTACCGACCAGTTGAAAGCAGAAAACATCAAAATGGATGGTATGGCAGATATCAGTCGCGGTCTGGAAGGACGTTCGGCAGGTGTATCTGTGCAAAATGTATCCGGGACTTTCGGGACGGCGCCTAAGATTCGTGTGCGTGGTGAAACTTCCATTTACGGAAGTTCCAAGCCGCTGTGGGTAGTAGATGGTGTTATCATGGAAGATGTAGCTGAGATAGGTGCTGACGATCTGTCCTCAGGTGATGCTGAGACTCTGATCAGTTCAGCTATTGCCGGTTTGAATGCCGATGATATTGAGAGTTTTCAAATTCTAAAAGATGGTTCGGCTACCTCCATTTATGGTGCACGTGCTATGGCAGGGGTGATTGTGGTAACTACCAAAAAAGGTAAATCAGGTACGAACAAAATCAGTTATACAGGTGAGTTTACCATGCGCATGAACCCCAGTTATAGCAATTTCAACATCATGAACTCTCAAGAGCAAATGGATGTATACAAGAATATGGAGCAAAACGGTTCCCTGAGTTTTGTTGATTCTTATCGTGCTTCGCAGAGTGGTGTCTATGGTAAAATGTATCATCTCATTAATCAATATTCGGCAACAGGCGGTGTATTTGGTTTAGCCAATACGCCTGAAGCACGGGGGGCTTATCTGAAGCAGGCCGAGTTCCGTAATACCGACTGGTTCGACCTGTTGTTCAGCAATAGTATCTCACAAAATCATGCTGTGAGTATGGCTACCGGTACAGACAAGGCTTCTTATTATACTTCCATCAGTGTGATGAACGACCCGGGATGGACTAAGAGGAGCAAAGTGCAACGTTATACGGCTAACATTAATTCTACGTATAATATCTTCAAAAACCTTACACTTAACCTTATCGGGAATGCATCTTTTCGCAAGCAGCAGGCTCCCGGTACTCTTGGTTCGCAAGCTGATCCCGTAAGTGGTGAGGTGAAACGTGACTTCGACATCAATCCTTACTCATTTGCGCTGAATACTTCGCGCACATTGGATCCCAATGAATACTACGTACGTAACTATGCACCGTTTAATATTTTCCACGAGCTGGATAACAACTACATGGATTTAAAAGTTACTGATATGCGATTCCAGGGTGAAATGAAATGGAAGCCTATTCAAAAGGTAGAATTGAGCATATTGGGGGCTTACAAGTACTCATCTACTACCCAAAACCATTATGTGAAAGATTATTCTAATCAGGCATGGGCTTATAGGGCTATGGATGACGCTACCATGCAGCAAGCCAATCCGTGGCTCTATACCGATCCTGACAAAATCAATACTCTACCGGAATCGGTACTGCCCGTAGGCGGTTTCTATCGCGATACGAAATATACTATGTCGAGCTATGACTTGCGTAGTACCGTCAGTTACAATGATGTATTCAACGAAAATCATATCGTAAACTTTTTCGGTGGTATGGAACTAAATGCCACAGACCGCAGCAAAGTGTGGTTTAACGGTGCAGGTATGCAGTATGGCATGGGTATGCTTTCCAGTTACGACTATTTGTTCTTCAAGCAAGGCAACGAGGAAAATACACCTTATAATACTGTTGACGAAACCAAAGCACGCCAAGTGGCTTTTTTCGCTACCGGCACTTATTCATGGAAGGGACGCTATACCGTGAACGGTACAGTGCGTTACGAAGGTTCCAACAAACTAGGTAAAAGCCGTTCGGCTCGCTGGTTGCCTACATGGAATATTTCCGGTGCTTGGAATGCGCACGAAGAAACTTGGTTCAGCAAACTGAATTCCATATTATCTAACTTGACGCTGAAAGCAAGTTACTCGCTGACTGCCGACCGTGGTCCTGCCTTTGTGAGTAACTCGCTGGCAATGGTGAGCAGTTATAATCCTTGGCGTCCCAATGCCGATGTCATGGAGTCGGGACTGGGCATCCTACAAGGCAAAAATTCTGAACTGACTTACGAAAAGAAACATGAACTGAATCTGGGTATCGATTTAGGTTTTCTGGATAACCGTATCAACTTCAGCATGGATTGGTACAAACGCAAGAACTATGACCTGATAGGATGGTTGAGTACTACCGGTCTGGATGGAGAAATTGGCAAGTATGCCAATGTGGCAAGCATGCGTTCGCACGGTATAGAGCTGACTCTTTCTACCCGTAACATTGCCAAGAAGGACTTCAAGTGGAACACTGACTTCATTTTCTCTAAAACCAAGAACAAGGTAACCGATTTGGAGGCATTCTCATCGGTAATGGACATGGTGAGCGGATATGGATTTGCCATGCAAGGCTATCCGGTAAGAAGTTTGTTTTCGCTCGACTTCCGTGGACTGAATGAAGAAGGTCTGCCTACTTTCATTAATGAAAATGGCGAATTGACCACAAGCAACATCAACTTCCAGGAGCGTAACAACAAATCACACCTGATTTATGAAGGTACTACAGATCCTACCATTACAGGTAGTTTGGGAAATGTATTCAGCTACAAAGGTCTGAAACTGAATGTGTTTATCACTTATTCTTTTGGCAATGTCATCCGTTTGGATCCGGTATTTAGCAACCAATATACCGACCTTGATGCTATGCCGAAAGAATTCAAGAACCGTTGGATGAGGCCGGGCGACGAGCATCGTACCAATATTCCGGTGATAGCAGATAAGTATATGAATGTGAACGATAGTTATCTGAGCCGTGCCTACAATGCTTATAATTACTCCAGTGACCGCATCGCAAAGGGTGACTTTATCCGTTTGAAAGAGATTTCGCTTTCATACGACCTGCCCAA
>OLGI01002838.1_pt1 | contig 11772 bp, 10 predicted proteins | sample 1605221 | NCBI WGS metagenome assembly OLGI01 (sample SAMEA3888915, study PRJEB22519) | human gut metagenome | biome: human gut; feature: human-associated habitat; material: faeces | place: Denmark | collected 2010 | reverse complement strand
GCAAAGGTACGAACAAACGAGAAAGCTACAATGGTATAAACGCGGAGCCGCTTACGAGAACGGCAAAAAAAAGATGAAGGGCGGTGAAGGGTTAAATTTTACCATTCACCCACGAATCCCCAGTATTTATCGGCTTTTCTGGCGAACAGGTGAAGGGTGAAGGGAAAAATCATTTTTCGATTTTAAATTTTCTACGCTATAAAGTTTTTTCCAAAATCTACCACATCTATTTTTATAGAAATACTGCTACTATCAATTTCTATAATAAGGAAATAGGAGAACAGAATGCCAAGCAGATTTTCTCGTTTCGCCAAGTTTGCAAAGCGCCTAAGGAAGGGCACTATTGCGCCAAGGTAAAGGCACCTTTGTGCTCTTACCCGAGCACAAAGGTGCCCCCGAAAAGCGCAATGGTGCACAAGTCAGACACCACCCGTAAACCCGAAGCCCAGATTTCTATCTTTCAGAGATATGAGATGTAAACAAATCATTTGCACTTCGGTAACAAGCGATATAAATTTCTTAGAATCTAAATCCAAAGAACATCCTTACACGCCATTTATTTCTCTTCACTTGAAGGTGGTCCTCATCTCCTGCAACAGAGAAATTATAAACTGCTGTGGCACCTGCAAATTTATTTCTCCAAGAATAGACTGCTGCACCTCGGCCCGTAATTATGGCTGACGGGAAATGATATTTCATACTATTGCGGATGGTTTGGTATTCATTATCAACATTCCCCTCTTCTACTTCCGCCTTCATCTTGGTATAGTCATGGGAATAAACCGTGATGGAGGCAAGGCTGAAAGATGAAAAAGCCAATGAGAAGATGGAACGAAATTATATCCATATCCTGCTCCAAGTGCGAACTCGTTAAGACGAATGGTCATACCCTTCACTTTCGTCTTGGACCCATCAAAACTGGCACCTATCATCCAACTGCCGGCACTCCGCTTCTGTATATAACTTTGGCTGAAAGCTGCCGGGAAGGAGAATTTACGATAATTGAAGGCATAATAAAAATTGAGATTGAGCGCCTGCTGGGAAATTTCTCCTTTATGAACATCAATCTGATTGGATCCTATTTCCTGGCTACCATGAAAAGTCTTTGATGAAAGATACACGACATCGAAACCATATCGATTGCTATAAGAATTAAGATAGAACTCATAATCCTGATTCTTACCTGCCAACTTGGCGGGATTAACAGCCAAACCCAGCCCTAAACCTCTATAAACCACTGCCATAGAGAGAGTTCCACGACAGTCTGCCATCACCTTCGTTCTGGATTCTATATCATTCGTCTTCACCATTGTTTCCAAATCAGCTCCAGAGAGATTGCCTCTCATTTTTATCGTCCATCTGGCATTGGGACGGGTGATATAATTGGTATCATACTTGACCTTGTAATAATTGGCAGCCAAGAGAGAATCACCCCAAAAGAGACGGCGGTCATAGAGACTCAAGCGTTTTTGAATCTTGGCATAATGCTTCATGAATCTTTGCTTTTTCTTTTCACTCATTTTGCTTTTACTCAGTTCTGCCATGAGAAGAGAGTCGCCCCATTGAAGCATACGCCCCTTATCAGCAGATTGCCGCAACTGGAGCCGCAGACTATCCGCCATCTGGAGCCATTCTCCTTCAACTTCTTGCGAGGTTTCTTATTCTGGGCGACACCAGGGGTAAGTATTATCATCAAAAGTACGATCACCAGAAATGATACTTTCAATATCATTCCTGATTCCGTATTCATTTTTCTTTGTCTATCAAAATTCTTAGTCATGAGAAATCTATCTTTCTATTTTACGCTCTTATTGGTTACAAAAGTACTGCAAAACTTTGAGAATAGAAAGAAAAATGCTCAGAAATCAAAGATTTAAGGCCCCAAAAAGCGATAGGAATACAGGATTTAGAAGATATGGAGATGAGAAGTTATGGAAAAGAACTCATGAATGAAATAAATTTCGTATCTTTGCATCGTCAACCAAATGGTTGATTTCGCTATGGTAAGGAAGACTTACATGTACTCTCCTACCCTACTGGCGAGAACAAAAAGGTACCTTTTAGATATGGCAAGAAGGAAAAAACAAAATAAAAAGAAACATATAGGCAAGAAACTTATCTATCTTGCTATCATCCTCTTAGCAGGATGTATCATCGGGTTTGAAGCATATAGAATGATCACATCTTATATAATAGAGAAATCATCAGATAACAAATGGCCTACCCATGATTTGACATCAGGTCAATATTCAGGAAGTTATGATGGGATTGATATCTCGAAACATCAGGGAAGAATTCATTGGGAAGAACTCAGTAATGTAAAACGATTGAAATTCATCTATGTGAAAGCTACAGAAGGAACAAGTATCAAGGATCCTTGGTATGAAGAAAATATTAAAAATGCGAGAAAACATCAAATATCCGTAGGTTCATACCATTTTCTTACTAAGATGCCTGCTGTTTTACAATTTGAGAATTTTCGGGCTGTATATGATAAGGAAAAACAAAATCTTTTGCCCGTAGTGGATGCAGAGGATGATGGTACAAAGGGACTCAGTAAAAGTGAAATCCAGTCACTCCTGAAAACTTTCTGCAAACTCTGTAAATCCTACTATGGACATACACCTATTATATATTGTAGTGAGAGTTATTTCAAAGATTATCTTAGTCCAGAGTTTGACGGCTACTACCTTTGGATTGCCAGTTATAATCATGAACCTGTTTTACCAGGTAAACCCCATTATGATATCTGGCAGTACAGCAGACATGGTCGTGTACCTGGAGTTTGGAACTGGGTGGATCTTAATAGATTTGCCAAGAATAGAAGTATTGACGATATACGAATCAACTAATAAAAATAGACATTAAACTGCCAGCATCATTGCCAGCAGACTTCAAAAACCTTTAATTAACGTTACTCTTTATCTCACTTTCAATGGAGCAATTACATTGTAGATTTAAGACTTAATCTAATGACACATTTTACCCACATGAAATTGATGAATCCTCAGTCCTTTTTCTCGGGATAACACCTCAAAGCAATGTTCTCCCGTACAATGTCCTGTGTAAAAAACTACATCGGGATAGCGGTTCGCTAATTCTGATGCAATCTCCTGCAACTGCTCATCCGTTTCATAATACTCACTCAAATGACTGTCTAATAGATGGAAACCTCCTATACTCAGCCGAATAAGTTCCTGAATGGATTCCAGAATATTCAAAATGCCATGATGAGCACAGCCAGTAAAAAGAACATCTCCAATCACAAAAGCCAGTTCATGAGAAAAATCATCCCCTACATACTCACCATTATCAGTTTTAATCAATAATGTTCTATCCCCCAATGGCTTTGCATGATGATGAGCCAAATGGGTATAAATATGGATACCATCCACGAAAGTATCCTCATGAATAAAAATGAAACGCTGATGATACTTCTGAAAATCAACATTGCCAGTTATTGAATGATGATAACGTCTAACAGAAGCATATTCTGCCCCAGGAATCTCATCAGACAAGATGATCTTTGCTCTGTGATTCATCTCCAAAAAGACAGAAAGCCCACCTATATGATCATTATGTCCATGAGAAATCAAACAATAATCCACTTCGCACAAATTAACTCCAAGCTTCTCTGCATTGCGTATAAACAAATCCGAAGCACCAGTATCCAGCAGGTACTTCCTACCATTATACTCCATATATACGGATAATCCATGCTCAACTTCAAGCAGTGGATTAACGGTTCGATTGTCACTCAATATGATAATTCTAGTATCCATCTTAAAATACAAGTTTTTAATGAAAACAACAATTAAAAAGGAATAAATTCCGAAATAATAAAATTAAATTGCATTTTTGAGATGCAATATTACAAAAAAAAACTGTAATATAGGTCTTTTAAAGGAAATAATTGTAAAAATGAATAAGTCTGCCTGCATTACAGAAAGCAAATCTCAGGAGAGAAAATAAATAGAATCTATTATTGAATTCATGTCTGAACTCAACACTACAACATTGAAAGACTAAAATTATTGTACATCTTAATATCTTTAGTACGACTCGAAAAATCAAGCTTGTTTGTATGCAAACATGTTTATTTGCTTAATAAACGATCTTAAACATTGTATATCAGGGATTTAAATAAATGTTTGCAAATCGTTATGTTAACTACACAACATGTAGTCTTGCAAACATTTATACATTTCTACATAACAACAAATTATTTAAATATACAGTCATCATGTCGTATTCCAATCATACAAACAATTACACAAAGATGAGATTTTGGTACCACACAAGTAATTATACAAAAATATAGTTTTGCCATAATGACGACAGAAGAACATGTATGTATGTTATTGCGCAAACAAAAAAAATAAAGGAAATTTACTGAGACAGGATAATATGATATAAAAAGTTTAAGACATGAATGCAAACATGAAAGGGTACACGAATGCAAACATGAAAGGATACATGTATGCAAACATGAATGAAGACAGCCAGAAAAATTTGTAAGTAACAAATCATGTAGACTAAATAACAGAATCACAATCAAACATTCTGTATTGTTTACTTGTAGTTTTTTCGACATGTAATCTTGTAGCTTTGTTTGCATTTAATTTTTGAAAGTGATAGAAATAGAAATAGAGAAAATATAAATATCTGTGTATGAGGGATTTGAACAACTTGATATCAAAACATCATTCTTTCATACCATCATGTTTGCATGGTATCACACAAACATTCGCAAAATATAAGTAAACCATATAAAACAACGTATACAAGATTAAGCGAAAGGATTCAAAATTGTTTGCTACCAAAATTCACGACAAATATACATGTTTGCATAATAAAGAGAAAAAATAAAAACCGAGAACTTGATTCCCGGTTTAAAAAAAAGAATTTTATTGATAATTCTTTATATATTCAATCAAACTGTCATGCAAGATCTCCTCAAATTTCTTTTTGGTTCTAATCTTTGCAATCATCAGCATTTCGTATTCCTCATCAGTTAGATAAGTTTGTACACCATGCAATTTGGATCTTCTTTCAATAGCGGTCATCTTCTTCTCGACAGGAGCAGCAGGTTGAGAAGCTGCCGGCTGAACGTTACCTGCACCACCTGGACGAACCGCTTGATTCATATTACTGAAAGCTGCACGAAAATCTTTTGCCATAATTTCAAAATTTAAAGAATGAACTACTATAATATAAATTAAATACCAAAAATCTCTTTAATAACCGCAGAATAATCATTTGCTGCTGTACAATATGGAGCATAGTGAAAGAGATCAGTCATTTCGGTCTGAGCCTCATTTACTTTGATGCATCTGCGAATACCATGTTCGATAACTTTTCTTCCATATGTATCCTTCAAGTATTGTATCGCCTGACGTACTATTCTTGGACGCTCATCTACCATAACAGGCAGTAAACCAAGCAGCTCCAGGTCCTTATTCAATGCAAAACGACCATTTTTAACTTCCTCCATAGCTCCCAGAATTGCAGCTAATCCATTTACAGAAAGGCCTTCCATCTGTACAGGAACCAACAAATGACTGGCTACTACCATAGCATTATAGGTTGATTGAGATAGGGCAGGAGGGCAGTCAATAAATATATAATCAAAAAAATCAATTGGATTTTTAATACCTTCACCTGTCATATCAACACAATCGCTGTTAATACATGCTCCCAAAACCTGTCGAGGAGCACCAGTATTCTGAAGGAATGGATCAATATCCTGCATCTTGGCAGCTCCTGGTACATAATAAATACCTATATCAGATTTATAAATCGGCATACCCTTGCATTCAACCATAGACTCAAAAATCGTAGCGCAGCCTTCTGGTGCATGATTCAGCAATGTTAGGTTACATTGAGGGTCTAAGTCTATTTCAAGGATTTTTAATTTCTTGTTTTTACGAAGCATACCGGCAGCTAAATTCTGCACAGTAGTTGTCTTGCCAACACCACCCTTATTATTGACGATGGCGAGTATCATTTTCAACTGATTCTCCATATTTAAAATATAAATTGATTTCTGTTTGCAAAGATACAATATAAATTTGAAAAATACAAGGAAATAAGCAAAATTGTTTGCATGTAATCAATATTTTAAGTTATTTTGTGTCTTTAGAAACATGTTTGCATATTTGCATCAAAACAAAAATTACGCAATCTGTTAATTATCAACCAAATAGCGAATAGAGTAGAGTAATAATATTTGTATGCATATAAACATTACAACAATATAATTTGTATTTTTGTAGGTATGCAAACATGTAGATAAGCATTCATGGTACTAAGAGTCTGAAGTAAGTGATTGTATTTCGCCTAAATAATTCCCCATTTCCTTATGATCACGCCAGACGAAAACATCATTAATAAAATCAAGCAATTTATCGTGTAACAACAAAATCTGATTTTTCAAATCAAAATGGAATTCATCCTCCTCAGCGAAAGATTCAGCCTGCAAGTTTAAATCATCCAGGTTATCTAAAAGCTTACAAAGTTTCAGATATACCTGCTGATAATATTTTCTCTTTTCCAACTCCTGCTGATGGGTTGATTCTAAAATGGCACGGATACTTTCATCTTCTACAGAAAAATCTCCATCGGGTAAAGGCAAAAAAGCATTAGCAGCTTCATCGCCAGCTAAAATGAAAAAGACAACCAAACGATCCCTTCCATGCCAAACATGAAAAGGGTCATTCAGCAACCAATTCTTCACTTTTCTAACAGAAGGAATAGAAGAATTAAATTTTGTAATTATCTGAATCATAGATAGTTATAAGCATAATGAATTAAAAATTAAGTCTGGATTGGATACCCTTGCCAGGCTTGCCATTCATATAAGGTACACCAAAATCCTCATAAAGCATCTTGCACACAGAACCACAAATTTTACGTTCATTGGTGTCAAAATCCTCTTTATTATACCGAGTTGCAATCTTTTTCAACTGCTTCGAAATACTATTAAGGATTTCCACTCTTTCTGACTGACTATCGACCTTGGCCACAGTTTTACTTATCGCTTGAACATAATAATTTGACTGTTCCACACGGAAATGACTTCTCATAAAAGTGTTGATAATGGTAAGCAGCTTAGTAAGCTTAGCTCCATAACTCTCAGAAAGCATAGAGATTTGAGGAATTGTAGGCTTTTGAGCACCTAATTTAGCAGTATTACCATTTGTTTCAATAATGAAATAATAAGCAGTTACTGCACCTCGTGAATTCTTGCTCTTTACCTTATAATCGAAACAGACATCACAAAGACCGGCATCAAAAACCTTCCGTATATCATCTTTCGCTTTATCAAGCACTCGTTTTTTGAAGTCAGAACCATTTTTATACTGCTCTTTCTGAACAACATTTCCTTTTTCATCGCGAACTTCCAACAAATTGAACATCTTTTTGATATCCTGTACAGTCATGAAGAAAACCTTGTCCTCCTTGTTTCGATATTGGCAACAGAATTCATAAAAGCGTTGTGAATAGACACTTTTGAACCCCATCTCTATATACATGTCAAACACAGTAAATTCAGATGAAAGATTGGTGAAGTAGGGGAGGAGAACAGGAGTAATACCTACAGTATAAGTTTCCTGATCTGGATGCTCATCAACATATGACAAAAGACCGGCATAAATACGGTGTCCATCCTTGGAATGAAAAACTTTCTTAGCATCCGTGATATTCTTGAGTGCATTGAAGGCATAATCCAAGTTGGAACTATGCCCGGAGACACATTCCAGAAGCTGGGTACGTGAGAGCGTAATCTGGTATTTTTCAGGATGCCCATCAGGAAGATCTTTCTTCTTTTGAATTCCACGGATAATCTGCAGCCAACAGTTTCGTTCCACTGCAGTCAGGTTACTGATTGCCTGCGTCACGTCATTGGGCTGAGTAATGAAGTAGTGCGGAATATTACTGAGAATATCCTTGTCTGTTTTCTTGGGTCTTCCACCTTTACGCTTCGGAATATTCGAGTTAGAAGAAGAATCTGAGGGATTGATTTCCTCAGCCTCTATCGTTTCGATGTTGTCATTTGAATCCTTTGTCATTTTATTATATTTTGTAAATTTGTCGCAAATATACATCTTTTTGTGCGACAAACAATGCAACAATGTCGTATATTATGTATTTTTAACCTAACTAAGACTATCGGTCTCTTTAAAATTTATAAAACTGTCGCAGAATTATGTTAATCGCTGATATTCAATACATTACATATTCTATTGCGACAAAAATATAAAGTTTTGAAGTAAAAGATTAATTGTATTTGCGACATTATAATAAGTTTATTGTCGCAAATACTTTCATCTATTAAAACTCCTTTCTAATATTGTCTGGTTAGTAAAGTTTTCCATATGAACTTATCTATTTGATTTTCTGATAGTTAGATATAAAACAGTAAATTTCACTTTAAATTATGCTGATTATCTGTTACGACAATTTTATAAAGTTATTGGTGAATCTGCGACAAAATTATAAGATTTTCAATTTTGCTGCGACAAGATTATAAATGGGCATTAATGACGATAGAAATCTATAGTAAGCTTTATAATTTTGTCGCAAATGAAATTAATATCATAGGAGAAGACTTATTTTCATATTTTGATGAAATACATGAACGAAAACTCTTTAACTAATTGATATAAAGTCTATTATATGATTTTTGAAATGTAATGTTGCGACAAAATTATAAGATTTAACTACTTTATATGTACATCTGGAATGTTAATTAGGTCTTATATTTGGGTTCCACGAAAGTAAGATACGACAAAATTATAATCCAAAATTATTATTTGATGTTATTTGAGACTGAATTATAAACATGTCGCAAATGAATCTATTATATTTATATTTTTGTCGTATATTATAAATAGGAATATTTTTAGATAGTTATTGTCAGCTGTAAGGTTTTGGGGTAGGAAGATTTTCTACTTTATAATTTTGTCGCAGAAACGATTCAAGAAAGAGTTTTTATTAGGATTATTCAGTCAGTACTAAGCAGGCATCTATCAATGCTGCGACAAAATTATAAAGTTATTCCCTTTATTTTTTAAGTTCTTATACATGATGTTCATAGTTTTTGGAGGTAGTGATACGTTATTTTTACGTAGTAATAGTTCTATTTGCGACAAAATTATAAGGTTTTACACCAAGATATAGGTTATGATGAGTGGGGCATGTATACTTTATAATTTTGTCGCACCTTCTATATAAGATAGCATTTTTATCTTTATAATTTTGTCGCAGTAAAATTTTTGTTCTTTCATTTTATGGTATTTAAACACAAAAAATTAAATCTATAAAACAGAAATATACATATTTTAACGCGCATAAAAGTCTGTTTTCTATTTAAGATGCTTGGCTTTCCAAAAACAAGCAGGAAAAAGGGTAGATTTCAGTAGGATGGGGACAAAAATAGCCTTTTTAGGATAATATATATATAATATAATACCTATTAATATATTACATTGTCCTGCTCATTTTTATCTCTTTTATTTTGGCTTATTATTTTCTGAATTTGTAACATATTGAAAATCAAGTATTTACAAACATAATCTGCGACAGATTTATAAGATGTTACGACGAAATTATAAGATGGATATGGACAAAATAATAAAGTTTATTTTTTATCTGCGACAAAATTATAAGGTTTGCGATAAATTCATAACTTCTTAAAGGTGCGACAAAATTATAAAGGTAATATTGTTGCTTCAGTTTTTTAAATGTATAAGCTCTCTACATATTTTTTTCCTCTAAAGGTAGATTTTTTCTTATTTTATTTGCAGGCATGATTTTTTTCACTATCTTTATGCCCAAATAAGAGCATATGAATATGTGCTGATTGATTAGTATGAATTTAATGAGGTATAGCTATGAAAAAATTTATTTTAATACTTATGACGACCTTGATGGTATCTGGTTTGCAGGCTCAGACTATCAAGGAGACTATTCGGGGAAAGAATGGAGAGCTGCAGGGTACAGCTGTGACTACCGTTCGAGGGAATAAGTCTGTTACTGTATATAAGGACAAATATGGTAAGATTACCGGAAGATCTGAGAGTACTACAAATTCCCAGGGAAAGCCCCATACGGTATATCGTGACCAATATGGCAAAGAACAGGAACCTCCACAACCAGCATTAAAAATTCAGGAACGTCTTCTACTACAACTACGGTCTATCGTGATAAATACGGGCAGCGTACGGGTACAAGTACCACTCGGCAAACTGGCAATTCCTCCACTACAACCTATAAGGATAAGTATGGAAGAATCCAAAAGCGAGGAAACAGTCTGAGGAAGTAGTTTTCATGAATAAGTCATCTAGACAGAGCTTATCACAGTTGTTTTTCAATCCAAGTCATCAGTACCGTAACAGCGTATTGCTGCTCTTCTTCTGTCAGCAGTTTTCCGGCTGGTATATGATGCCATTTGAAGAAGCAACTACGGCAACAGCAGCCTGTGGCATGTTGGGCAATAAATACAGGATGCCCTCTCATTGGTGTTTGCTTACCGTCATTGGGAATTATGGCTGGTGCAAGGCGTTTGGCAATGAAATCCTCTGCATGTTTACGGATTGTTGCCAAGCCTTTTTCTTTAATATAATCTTTTTCCTTCTTCGAAAGACGGAATCGGCTGCGGAAAGCAGATTTGGACAGTCTTTCAAACAAATCTGCCAGATTGTACTCTTTGTTAGTAGGAGAGTACAATCTTTGACACACAGAAATATCATATTCTTTTTCTTTGTTTTCTGAGGAGATAGAGTTTTTTATATTGTCATTTTTCTCTTCTTCAGGAAATAGTGAAAGTTCAACATATTTCTGTTGTTTTTTTCTTGCGTTCTTTCTCATAATTACTCTACATTTACTTCGAATTTTCATCAGTTTCTTCAATGCTTCTTTTCTGCGTATTTGGTAAGAACCCTGCTTTGATGCCGGGCAATGTATCAGGAAGGCATTCTCTTGAAAGATGAACTTGAGGCTTGTTTTATAGAATTACCATCTGTATTACCGAAAAATACAAATAGCTTTCCTGTATATTCAAGCGTGCAAAAATATAAAAAATATTTGTGACAAGCAAATAATCTTAAGAAGTAATTTGGCAGATAGTGAATTCCAATGCGCCATTTTGGCTTACTGACGATGACAGAAATTGATGAAAGTCAAGAAATATAGGCTTTTTTGAAAATATCCCTTCAAAATTTGTGTGCGTACACAAAAAGGCATTACCTTTGCACTTGAAAAGATTGAATAACGATAATTAAAGTAAAGAAAGGGTAACAATTATGATGATTTTTGGAATGACATTAGCTGTATTGGCTATCACATTTGCTGAGATTGTAGTGATCAACAAGAAAATGAATCTTAGCAAGTAAAAAGGCTTGAAGATGAGCATCTTAGGATGCTCAGTATGAGAGCATATATATTAAGGTAAAGATTAGGATAACAGATTTTAAGAGAGAAAGGAACTATATTATGATAGTATTAGGTATGATTTTAGCAGTGGTGGTTGCAGCCGTAGCAGAGCTTGGTGCAATAGCCAACAAGAAGAACTTCGCTTAATAGCGATATTCTTCATTTTAGGAGAAATAAGGTTTTCCATATATAAGAGGGAAGGCAGTTGTAGGCAGAAGATGCTTGCAGTTGCCTTTTTCTTTTTATGCCATTTGCCATCATCTATTTCTAATAAACTTGAAAAACCTGTTGGCGGAATTAAAAAACCGCCTGAAAATTAGTATATTTTTATGGAGA
>OLGI01002831.1_pt1 | contig 11806 bp, 8 predicted proteins | sample 1605221 | NCBI WGS metagenome assembly OLGI01 (sample SAMEA3888915, study PRJEB22519) | human gut metagenome | biome: human gut; feature: human-associated habitat; material: faeces | place: Denmark | collected 2010 | reverse complement strand
TGATGTTGGGTAACTATTTGACAGCTATTGTTGCGTGAGGTGTTTTGATATGGATAAGCCGGTGGTTCGTATTTCCGTCAGAAATCTGGTGGAGTTTATATTAAGAAGCGGGGATCTTGACAACCGGGGAGGATCTTCTGACAGAGAAGCAATGAAGAAGGGCAGCAGACTGCACAGAAAAATACAGGGCAGGATGGGAAGCCATTACAGAGCGGAGGTTTCTCTTAAATATAAAACAGAATATGAAGATGTAAGTATCCAGGTAGAGGGCAGAGCTGACGGAATCTTCACAGAGGATGGACAGTGCTGGATCGATGAGATCAAGGGTGTTTATGCAGATGTCAGTCAGTTGGAAAAGCCTGTGGAGGTTCACCGTGCACAGGCAATGTGTTATGCCTGGATCTACGCACAGGAGCAAAAACCGGAGAAGATCGGAGTGCAGATGACATATGGGAATCTGGACACAGAGGAGCTTAAGTTTTTCAGAGAAGAATATACGCTGGAAGAACTCAGACTGTGGTACCAGAATCTTTTGGACAGGTATCATAAATGGATCGCATACCAGCTTGCATGGAAAAAAGAACGGAATGCGTCCATGAGTGATCTGGAGTTCCCTTTTGAATATCGTGAGGGACAGCGAAAAATCGTATCCGGTGTATATCACACTATATCCACAGAAAGACAGATTTTTGTCCAGGCACCTACAGGAGTAGGAAAGACCATGTCCACGATCTTTCCTGCAGTGAGAGCAGTTGGTGCAGGGCTGGGGGAAAATATTTTCTATCTTACAGCAAAGACCATTACCAGGACTGTGGCTGAAGAAGCTTTCTCTATATTAAAGGAGCATGGACTGAAATTTAAAGTGATAACCATTACCGCGAAGGAAAAGCTGTGCTTCTGTGATAAAACAGAATGTAATCCTGAGAACTGTCTGTGGGCGAGAGGACATCTGGACAGAGTGAATGATGCTGTTTTTGAATTGTGGACTACGCAGGACAGCTATGACAGGGATACTCTGCTGGAATATGCGAAGAAATGGCAGGTGTGTCCCTTTGAAATGTGTCTGGATTTGGCAGTCTGGGTGGACGCTGTGATCTGTGATTATAATTATGTATTTGATCCCAATGTGCGCCTGAAACGCTATTTTGCAGAAGGAGAAGAGAGGGGAAATTATATTTTCCTTGTAGATGAGGCCCACAACCTGGTTTCAAGAGCCAGGGAGATGTACAGTGCTGTTCTTATAAAGGAAGAGCTGCTTGCTGTAAAAAGGATCTTAAAAGGGATCCCCGAGGCAGGAAAAGTCCTGAAGCTGTTAGAAAGGTGCAATCGCAGGATGCTGGATCTAAAACGCCTGGGAGAGACAGAACCCTTTTCTGATGAAGCAGACATGGAACTGGCGTTTGAAGGGGGAGCACGGATGGTTCTGGGGGAACATTACCGCATGCATCCGGATGTAAAACTTCTTTCCCTGGAGTTAATGGGGCTGTTTGGGGAGATGGAAGTATTTTTAAATGAAAACAGCGAATTTGATGACAGGGAGACAGTCCTTGATCTGTATTTTAAGATCCGTGATTTCCTTTATGTAAGTGACCGGCTGGATGAAAATTACAGGATATACAGCCGCTTACTGGCGGATGGCTCTTTTATGGTAAAACTGATGTGTGTCAATCCTTCCAGATGCCTGCGGGAATGCCTGGACCGGGGCGTGAGTACAGTGTTTTTTTCTGCAACGCTGCTGCCGATCCGTTATTATAAGGAACTTTTAAGCGGAAGCCAGGAAGAATATGCCGTGTATGCAAAATCTCCTTTTCAGGCAGATAAACGGCTGGTACTTGCGGCTTCTGATGTAAGCAGCCGTTACAGCAGACGGGGCAGGACCCAGTATGAGCGGATCGCTGACTATATAGAAGGAGTCATAGGAGGAAAGACAGGAAATTACATGATCTTTTTCCCATCCTATCAGTTTCTGTTTCAGGTACAGAAGGTTCTTGAGGAACGGCAGGAACAGGGAAAGTTAAAATTTGAATGGAAAGCCCAGTCATCGAATATGTCAGAAGAAGAAAGGGAAGAATTTCTTTTAAGTTTTAAGGAAGAACCAAAGGAGTCATTTGCTGGTCTTTGTGTAATGGGCGGTATTTTTTCAGAAGGGATCGATCTGAAAGAAGAGAGACTGATCGGAGCGATCATCATAGGAACAGGACTTCCACAGGTAAATCCGGAACAGGAGATCTTAAAGGAATATTTTGACGAACAGGGAGAAGGTGGCTTTGATTACGCCTATCAGTATCCGGGGATGAATAAAGTAATGCAGGCAGCAGGCCGGGTCATCCGCACTGTAAATGATAAAGGGGTGATTGCCCTTTTGGATGACCGTTTCCTGCTGCCTGAATATGTGGCATTATTTCCAAGGGAATGGGAACGTTATACGGTTGTGAACCGCTTTAATGTAAAACAGGCGGTAGATGATTTCTGGGGACAGTTTGTGTAGTGGCTGCAGCAGTCTAACGCGTGGTCAAAGAACTTCTGTGAAAGGTTGCCATTTTACAACATATCCATAAACTGCTTGGCAGCCTGGGATACAGGAAGGCTTTCATTGAAAGCAACCACCATCTGACGGGCAGGAAGTTTTTCTGAAAGTTCCAGGATAAACAGATCCTTATCATTAGCCGGGATACAGAAATCCGGAACAAAAGCAATCCCGAGACCGATGCGGGCCAGGTCGATCAGCAGGTCATTACTGGAAAGCTCGATCTCCGGTACCAGGTCCAAATGACTTTTCTGGAAGATCTGGTGCAGGAATTCACTGGTGGTACTTTTACGGTCTAACATCATGATCGGGTATTTTAACAGCTCTTCTAAGGTCAGTTCCTTTCCTTCCAAGTCAAAGGCCTGACGGCTGGCTACAAATACATCATGGAATTCATTGATGACCCGGGTGTGCAGGTTGCCTGCGAGAGCAGAGTTAGGATAATTGGCAATGATAAAATCAGTCTGACCATTTTCCAGGGCTTTGGCACATTCAATGGAAGTGTGGTTGATCACTTTGATATGAATGTTGGGGTATTCTTTGTGGAACTGTTTTAAGTAGGGTACCAGATAGTAGCGGCAGATGGTGTCGCTGGCGCCAATACGCAGCTGGCCTCCGTTTAAGGTATGGGCCTCTAACAGCTGGTTTTCCCCCTTCTGGATCAGGTTCATGGCTGGTTCAATATGTTTTAATAAAATTTCGCCCTCTGGTGTCAGCTGTACTTTTTTGGTACTGCGGATGAAAAGCGGCTGGTTCAGCTTCTTTTCAAGGACCTTAATGGACTGGCTTACAGCAGACTGGGAAATAAAAAGCTGTTTGGAAGCTTCCGAGAAACTAAGTGTAACGGCTACGTGATAAAATACCTTGTATAATTCATAATTAATATCCATTATTAAGTCCTCCTTATAATTACCTATATTCTATCACGGGTGACTTTATTTTGTAAAGATGAATAAAACTTGACGAATAAAGAGGGATGGATTATCTTTATAACAGACATAAAACTTAGACAAAGGCAGAGAATACAAGTAATGATAGAGACAGTAGTATCCTTAGGACTGCCTGCCGGTGAGCGGCTTCTTGTAAAGAAGAATGTGTTAAAACCAATGGTGATAACAGGCAGTGAAAAAAGAGTATGTATTGTAACCGGCACCCACGGTGATGAACTGGAGGGGCAGTTTGTCTGTTATGAATTAAACAGACGGATTGAAGAACATTTGGAATATTTAAAGGGAATCGTAGAAATTTATCCTGCGTTAAATCCTCTGGGAGTAAATTCGATCACCAGAGGTGTTCCGGGATTTGATCTTGATATGAACCGTGTATTTCCGGGTTCTGAGGAAAGCTCCCTGCCGGAATACGCAGCGTATAAGATCATGGAGGATCTGAAAGGTGCTTCTCTTTGCATTGATATCCATGCCAGCAATATTTTCCTCAGGGAAATTCCACAGGTAAGGGTCAGTGCAGAAATGGCCGAAAAACTTCTTCCATATGCAAAAAAACTGAATACAGATTTTATCTGGATCAGTTCGGCAGCTACTGTTCAGGAATCTACGCTGGCTCACAGCTTAAATGAAGCGGGAGTACCTACATTGGTAGTAGAAATGGGAGTAGGCATGCGCATTACCAGAGATTTCGGCCATCAATTAACAGAGGGCATCTTTTCATTGTTAAAAGAATTAGGTGTATGGGATGGAGAAATAAAGGTACCATGCATACCGGTTTCATCTCAAAACCGGAAAGTATGTTTTATCAATGCGGTTAAACCGGGTATTTTTCTTCCGGCAGCACAGCACAGAAAAGATCTGAAAAAGGGCGAACTGATCGGACAGATTTTAAATCCTATCAATGGTACAGTAGAGGAGGAAATCGTATCTCCGGAGGATGGCCTGCTTTTTACACTCAGGGAATATCCGGTTGTAATGCCAGGTTCTCTGATCGCCAGAGTACTGGGAGGTGAGATAGAAGGATGAGAAAAGAAAAAATATACTCCCTTTCCAGTCTTTACAGGGAAAATATGGACATATACGGATATCGCTTTGGAAAAGGTGAAAAAGCAGCCTGTATTGTAGGGGCTATGCGTGGCAATGAGATCCAGCAGATGTATATAGGTGCTCTGCTGGTGAAAAGTTTAAAAGAATTAGAAGAACGGGGATCGATCGTAAATGGCAATGAGATCCTTGTGATTCCCCATGTAAATGACTATTCTATTAATATAGGAAAGCGCTTCTGGCCGGGAGATAATACGGATATTAACCGTATGTTTCCGGGAAACGAAGAAGGAGAGACAACGAAACGGATTGCTGCAGGACTTTTTGAAAAAGTAAAAGGCTACAGTTACGGTATCCAGTTTCCCAGCTTTTATATGCCCGGAGATTTTGTTCCCCATGTGCGTATGATGGAAGCTGGAATGGAAAGTGCCAGTCTGGCTAATCTGTTTGGACTGCCTTATGTAGTTATGCGAAGTCCGCGTCCTTATGATAAGGCAACCCTTAATTATAACTGGCAGCAGTGGAACACCCATGCGTTTTCCATTTATACAGGAGCCTGTGACCAGGTAGATGAAAGTTCTGCAAAACAGGCTGTATCGGCTGTTTTACGTTTTCTTACCCGTATGGGGATTTTACGTTACACCAGTCACAGCGGTTATATTGCCAGTGTAGTGGTGGAGCAGGATCTTACCAGTGTCTGCTCTGATAATGCAGGAATTTACAGGCGTTATTTTAAGCCGGGAGATGAAGTAAAGCGTGGGGAGGTGCTGGCAGATGTGATCAGTCCGGATGACGGTTCCGTGATCAGCCAGATCCATTCGCCTACAGAAGGAACCATATTTTTTGCCTGTGGACAGCCTTTGATCATGGAAGGAACCCTGCTTTACAGGATCATCCGCAGACTTCATCAATAGATTTAATTTAGAACAGGAGAAAACCGGAAAATTATGGAAGTAAATTTTTATGAAATGTATTTAGAAGAAATGGCATTGATCCCTGTACTTGAGGCAGAGGAAGAAGAAAAGGTTTTAGCTCTTGCAGCTACAGGGGATAAAGAGGCAAAGAAACGCCTGGTAGAAGGCTCTCTGGCAAAAGTTGCCCAGATGGTAAAAGAATACGAGGGAAGAGAGCTTCCTATGTCTGATGTGGTACAGGAGGCAAATGTGGCCCTTGCAGCAGCTGCAGCAGCTTATGACGGAAGTCAGCAGTGGCAGGAATTTTTAGCCCAGGAGATCCGTCAGGCAGTAGAGGCAGCTTTAGAGGAACAGAAGACAGAAGCTGAGATCGAAGAAAATATGACAGCCAGAGTAAATGTACTCCAGACTGTATCCCAGGTGATGGCAAAAGAGCTGGGAAGAGAAGCAACTGTGGCAGAACTGGCTGAAAAGATGAAAATGACAGAAGATGAAGTAAAAGATATTATGAAACTGGCTCTGGATGCGATCACTGTAAACGGAGAAGGTGCAGTATCGGAAGAGCAGCAGAAAGAGGAAGAGTAAAATGAAACTATACATCATACGCCATGGTCAGACAGACTGGAATATAGCCAAGAAGATCCAGGGACGGCAGGATATCCCCTTAAATGAAAGAGGACATTTTCAGGCACAGTGCCTTGGGAAAGCAATGGAAAACCGTCCTATTACAGCTGTATTTTCCAGTCCCCAGATCCGTGCCATGGAAACAGCAATAGCAGTTGCTTCTCCTGCAGGTGTTCCGGTGATCCCTGTAAGGGATCTGATGGAGATCAATTACGGAGTCTGGGAAGGAAAGACAGAGGAAGAACTTTTAAGAGATGACAGAGCCCTGTATGAGGCATGGTGGTCCCATCCGGCAGAAACAGCGCCTCCTGAGGGAGAGAGCATTAACCAGGTCAATGAGCGCTGCCGTCAGGCATGGAAGGAGATCAAACCCCAGCTTACAGGTGATGCCGCGATTGTGGCTCATGGCGGTCTGCTGGCTCATTTTATGGAGCAGCTTTTAGGCAGCGAAAGCATTGCTGCATCCACCGTTGCCCACAACGCAAGTATTACCACCATTGAATACGAGCCGGAAACAGAACGTTTTGTGCTGGTAGAGTTTGATGATTATAAGCATTTGCTGTAAAACAGATGATGTGGAGAAATTCAGAAAAAAGGACCTTGCAGAGATCATTCCCTGCAGGGTCCTTTTTCTAAAAATGGGTTTGGCTGTTTTAAACATTTTCAATCAGTTATATAGGATCTATGTATTAGATCAGTCCTCCAAACTGAAGGAAGAGAGGAGCGAAAACTAAAGATACGATGGTCATCAGCTTGATCAGGATGTTGATAGAAGGTCCTGAAGTATCCTTAAATGGATCACCTACTGTATCACCTACAACAGCAGCTTTATGAGCGGTACTTCCCTTGCCGCCGTGATTTCCTTCTTCGATGTATTTCTTTGCATTATCCCAGGCACCGCCGGAGTTGGACATGAAGATGGCCATAAGTACACCGGTTAAAAGAGCACCGGTTAACAGTCCGCCTAAAGCGTCAGGTCCAAGGATCAGACCTACTGCGATCGGAGCAAGGACTGCCATCAGTCCTGGAAGGAACATTTCCTTTAAGGCTGCATTGGTGGAAATAGAAACACAGGAAGCATAATCCGGACGGGAAGTTCCTTTTAAGATACCGGCGTCTTCATGGAACTGACGGCGTACTTCCTCGATCATCTCATGTGCTGCCTTGGATACAGATTCCATGGTCATAGCAGAGAAGAGGAAAGTAAGCATACCGCCCATAAATAAACCTACAATAACATGTGCATTTAAAATATCAATGGTCTTTAACTGAACAGCCTCTGCATAGGAAACGAAGAGTGCCAGAGCAGTCAGAGCTGCGGAACCGATAGCGAAGCCTTTACCGATCGCAGCAGTGGTGTTACCTACGGAGTCTAACTTGTCAGTGATCTCACGGACGGAGTCATCCAGTTCGGACATTTCAGCGATACCGCCGGCGTTATCAGCGATAGGACCGTATGCATCAATAGCTACGGTGATACCGGTTGTGGAAAGCATACCAACAGCAGCAAGAGCGATACCGTAAAGTCCCATTAAACGGTTGGCAACCAGGATACCTGCGGAAACTAACAGGATCGGAACAGCAGTAGACTGCATACCAACAGCAAGACCGCTGATGATCGTAGTAGCGGAACCTGTCTCAGACTGTTTTGCGATCTTCTTTACAAAACGGTAGTCACCAGAGGTATAAACTTCTGTAATAGCACCAATAAGAACACCTACAAAAAGTCCGGCGATCACGGTGAAAGCAGCTAAGAAGTTGCCAAAGAAAGTACGGCTTAATACCAGAGCACTGATCACAACCAGAGCAGTAGCGCTGTATTCGCCTGTTTTTAATGCCTTGTGTGGATCAGCATTGCCAATCGCCTTTACTAAAGCAGAACCGATCATAGAAGCGATGATACCTGCTGCAGAAAGTAAAAGCGGGAAGAGAACACCTGCTTCCTGATAGAAAACAATACCAAGAGTCAGAGCTGAGATCAGGGAACCTACATATGACTCAAAAAGGTCAGCGCCCATACCTGCAACGTCACCAACATTATCACCAACATTGTCTGCGATAACAGCAGGGTTACGTGGGTCATCTTCCGGAATGCCGGCTTCTACCTTACCAACCAGGTCGGCGCCTACGTCAGCAGCTTTTGTATAGATACCGCCGCCTACACGGGCAAACAGGGCGATAGAAGAAGCACCTAAGCTGAAACCGGAGAGAACGGAAACATCACCGGTAATGATATAAAGGGTGCCAACGCCTAAAAGGCCAAGACCGACAACGGCCATACCCATAACACTTCCGCCGGAAAATGCCAGAGCCAGGGCGCGTTTCATACCCTGGGTACGGGCAGCGTTTGCAGTACGGCAGTTTGCGCGGATCGCAGCGCTCATTCCCAGATAACCGGCAGCAGTAGAGAAAAGGCTTCCGGTGAGGAAACATACAGCTGTTACCCAGTTGCGGGTACCAACACCTATAACGACAAATAATACAGCAACGAAAATGACCAGAATGCGGTATTCAGAAGCAAGGAATGCTCTGGCTCCTTCTGCGATCGCGTCTGCGATTTCACGCATCCTGTCAGTGCCCGGATCCTGTTTGATCACATAGGACTTAAGAAAAATGGCAAACAGTAAGCCTGCCAGTCCTACGACCGGGACTAAGAATAATAGTTCTTTCATAATACCCTCCTAATAAAAATATATTTGTTAAAAATGTAGCTAACACCCTGTAAATATTGTAGCAAATATAGTTAAAATTATCAACAAAAAAATTGTAAAAACCTAAAAAAATTTGCGTTTAAAATTACTTGCTATTCTCCCCATCCTGTATTACAATAAAAAATATAAGTGTAAGCGCTTACAATGTACGTTCGAAAAATTTGAGGGTACATATTAAAACATGGGAGGTATTTTAAGATGAATGGTATAAGAGGCAATGTGATCGTAGGACAGTCCGGCGGCCCTACAGCAGTAATCAATTCAAGTCTTGCAGGTGTATTTAAAACAGCAAAAGACAGAGGGGCAAATAAGGTGTACGGTATGCTGCACGGTATCCAGGGACTTTTACAGGAGAGATATGTGGATTTAGAGGACCACATTAAAAATGACCTGGACATTGAACTTTTAAAGAGAACACCTTCCGCTTATTTAGGTTCCTGTCGTTTCAAACTGCCGGATATTTCTCAGGACAGAGAGATCTATGACAAGATTTTTGACATTTTAAATAAATTGGAGATCGAGTATTTCTTCTATATCGGAGGAAATGACTCCATGGATACCATTAAAAAGCTTTCTGATTATTCTTTATTAAATGGAAGCAACATCCGTTTTATGGGTGTTCCAAAGACCATTGATAATGACCTGGCAGCTACAGACCATACACCTGGTTACGGAAGTGCTGCAAAATACATCGGTTCCATTACAAAGGAAGTCATCCGTGATGGTCTGGTATATGATCAGCAGAATGTTACTATCTTAGAGATCATGGGACGTAATGCAGGCTGGCTGACCGGTGCTGCAGCTTTAGCAAAATGCGAAGACTGCGAAGGCCCTGACATGATCTTTCTGCCAGAGGTTACTTTTGATGTAGATGAATTTATGAAGAAGGTAGCAGAGCTTCACAAGAAGAAAAAGTCTGTAGTAGTAGCTGTATCTGAAGGTGTGAAGACGGCAGACGGCAGATATGTATGTGAATTAACAGACGGTATTGATTTCGTAGATGCTTTCGGTCACAAGCAGCTGACTGGAACTGCCCGTTTCCTGGCTGAGAAGATCAACCGTGAAGTAGGCTGCAAGACCAGAGCAATCGAATTTAACTCCCTTCAGAGATGCGCTTCCCATATTGTATCCAGAGTGGATATCACTGAGGCTTACCAGGTTGGCGGCGCTGCTGTAAAAGAAGCGTTTGAGGGTGAAACAGGTAAGATGATCATCTTAAAGAGAGTTTCTGATGATCCATATATCTGCGTTACTGATATTTATGATGTACATAAGGTCGCAAATGTGGAGAAAAAGGTTCCAAGAAACTGGATCAATGAAGCAGGCGATTATGTAACAGAAGAATTTGTAAATTATATCCGTCCGCTGATCCAGGCAGAATTAACCCCGATCATGACAGACGGACTTCCAAGACACCTGTATTATACAGACGTAGAGAAGAAGTAAGAGAGTGATAAAAAAGATCCTTCGCCAGATGGCGGGGGATCTTTTTGTTGCCTGATGGAAATTATCACATTTTTTAGTAAATCACATTATATTCTATTTCCATAGGAATGTCAATATGCCAACTGAGGGCATTTTAAACAATATTTTATTCTTCACAATCAATGATACAGCTTATTATGCTCATAAACAGGTTCGCTTGTCAGCTGAACACCCAGTTTCTTGAATGTCTTAATATCCACATTAGAAAGCATAACAGAAGTGTGTACCTGGCAGCCGCGCAGTTTTGGAAGCTGGGCAAGAGCCTTCTTTGCAGTCTCATCCGTAGCAGCGCTCATGGACAGGGCAATCAGGACTTCATCTGTGTGAAGACGAGGATTTTTGCTGCCAAGATAACCGGTCTTTAATACCTGGATCGGTTCAATGGCAGAAGGTGCGATCAGATGTACATCATCCGGGATATCTCCTAAAACCTTGATAGCATTTAAGAGAACAGCAGCAGAAGCACCTAACAGATCGCTGGTCTTTCCTGTAACGATACGTCCGTCATCTAATTCCAGTGCAGCAGCAGGGCAGGAAAGTTCTTCAGCGCGCTTTAAACATGGACCAACTACACTTCTCATCTCAGGAGTGATCTTAGCCTGGTTCATCAACAGTTTTAACTTGTAAACTTCGTCAGAGTTGTCATCCTCTTTTGCAAGGCGGTTTAATGCCTGATAGTAGCGGCGGATGATCTCCTGTTTGGAAGCTTCGCAGCATACCTCATCATCACAGATACAGAAACCGGCCATATTTACGCCCATATCAGTAGGAGATTTGTAAGGACTGGAACCATAGATGCCTTCAAAAATAGCATTTAATACAGGGAAGATATCCACGTCACGGTTGTAGTTGACAGTGGTCTTTCCATAAGCTTCCAGGTGGAATGGGTCGATCATATTGACGTCATTTAAGTCAGCAGTAGCAGCCTCGTAAGCCAGGTTTACCGGATGCTTTAAAGGAAGGTTCCAGATCGGGAAGGTCTCAAACTTTGCATATCCGGCCTTGATGCCACGTTTGTTTTCATGGTAGAGCTGGGATAAGCAGGTAGCCATTTTGCCGCTTCCTGGTCCTGGAGCGGTAATGACAACTAATGGTCTGGAAGTTTCGATATAGTCATTTTTGCCGTAACCTTCATCACTTACGATCAGCGGGATATTGCTTGGATATCCTTCGATGCAGTAGTGGCGGTATACACGGATGCCCATGTGCTCCAGCTTCACCTTAAACTGGTCAGCGCCACTCTGGCCGCTGTACTGGGTGATGACTACGCTTCCTACATAAAGGCCTTTTCCCTGGAATTCCTGGATCAGACGGAGCACATCTACGTCATAAGTGATACCCAGGTCGTGGCGTACCTTGCTTTTTTCAATATCAGCAGCGCTGATAACGATGACTACTTCTGCCTGGTCAGCTAACTGAAGCAGCATACGTAGCTTGCTGTCCGGTGCAAATCCCGGCAAGACTCTGGATGCGTGGTAATCGTCAAATAATTTTCCGCCAAATTCCAGATAAAGTTTGTCTCCGAACTGACTGATACGTTCCTTGATGTGCTCA
>OLGI01002822.1_pt1 | contig 11846 bp, 10 predicted proteins | sample 1605221 | NCBI WGS metagenome assembly OLGI01 (sample SAMEA3888915, study PRJEB22519) | human gut metagenome | biome: human gut; feature: human-associated habitat; material: faeces | place: Denmark | collected 2010 | reverse complement strand
TCGTCCTTCTTGCGGTTGTACATCAGGCCCAGCACGCCGGTGATCTCGTCGAAGGCGGCAGCGCCGGCCTCAAGAGCGGCCTTGCTGGAAGCGGCGGACAGGGTGTTGATGTCCTTCACGAGGTCGAAGACTGCGGCCAGTGCATCGGGGGTGTTCAGGTCGTCGTCCATCGCGGTGCAGAACTTGCGCTTGGCCTCCTCGGCCTTCTCCTTCAGGCTCTCGTCGGTGCCGAACTCGGCCTTGCTGAGGGCGAAGTCGAGGTTCTCGCGGCAGGTATAGAGGCGCTCGAGGCTGTTCTTGCAGCTCTCGATGAGGTCCACCGTGTAGTTCAGCGGCATCCGGTAGCCGGCGGTCAGCATGAAGTAGCGGATCGGCTCGTAGCCGTAGAGGTCCGCCACATCGCGGACGGTGAAGAAGTTGTGCAGGCTCTTGGACATCTTCTGATTGTCCACGTTGATGAAGCCGTTGTGCATCCAGTAGCGGGCGAAGGTGCAGCCGTTGGCGCACTCGCTCTGGGCGATCTCATTCTCGTGGTGGGGGAAGATGAGGTCCTGACCGCCGCAGTGGAGGTCGATGGTCTTGCCCAGATGGGTGCGGCTCATGGCGCTGCACTCGATGTGCCAGCCCGGGCGGCCCATGCCGTAAGGGCTTTCCCATGCAGGCTCGCCGGGCTTTGCAGCCTTCCAGACCGCAAAGTCGGCGGGATCTTCCTTCAGGTCGTCTTCCATCTGGCTGCGCAGCTCACGGTTGCCGCTCTCGAGGTCGTCCAGCTTGAGGTGGCTCAGCTTGCCGTACTCGGGGTCGCTCTTGACCCGGAAATAGACGTCGCCGTTCTTGGCAACGTAGGCGTGGCCGCTCTCGATGAGGTCCTTCACGATGTCCAGAATCTGCTGGATGTGCTCGGTGGCGCGGGGCTGGACGGTGGGCTTTTTGCAGTTGAGACCGGCGGCGTCCTTGAGGTACTCGGCCTCGAAGCGCTGGGCGACCTCCTTCATGGAGGTGCCCTCTTCCTGTCCCTTTTTGATGAGCTTATCGTCGATGTCGGTGATGTTGGAGACGTAGATGACCTTGTTGCCGCGGTACTCGAGGTAGCGGCGCAGGGTATCGAAGACGATGAGCGGGCGGGCGTTGCCGATGTGGATATAGTTGTAGACGGTGGGGCCGCAGACGTAGATGCGGTACTCGCCGGGCACCTGCGGCACGAACTCTTCCTTCTGGCGGGTCAGGGTGTTGAAGATCTGCATAGCTGAAATACTCCTTCTTGTGGGACAGGCCGGAGCCGCGATGCCCTTTTGCCTGAAAAAGCAAAAGCCTCCAACGCTGCGCCAAAAGGCACAGCATCGAAGGCGGTTCTTTTTCAAGATCGCGGTTCCACTCCGGTTTGTCGCTCAGGGCCGGTAACGGCGGCCATCCGCACTGCGATACTCAAATTTCCCGCAGCGTGCTGTCCGGGCGCACTTCACGCGGCGGTCTGCAAACAGGCTCCCAGCCAACGGCCCGTTTTCTCTGCCCAGACGATGCGGCGCTACTCTGCCCGGATAAACGCATTTATCCTTTTACAGTTTTATTATAATAGCCGCCGGGGCGTAAGTCAAGCGTTTGACTCCCTCTCCCGGCTGTGCTACACTGGGCAAAAACACAGACCGGAGGTTTTTTGTCATGCAGCTCCTCACCGAACGCCTTTTCCTCATCCCCCTGCGTCCGGACGGGATGCGCGCCCTTCTGGCCCGCACCACCGACCCGGAGCTTGTCCAGCCCTACACCGATATGCTGGATCTTTCACTGGCCCACCCCGACCAGTGGGTCTGGTACACCGCATGGGGCCTCTATCAGAATGACTCCGGCGACTGGGTGGGCGACCTCTGCTTCAAGGGCCTGCCCGAAAATGGCCATCCCGAGATCGGCTACGGCCTCCTGCCGGAGTACGAGCATCAGGGCTATGCCACCGAGGCCGTCCGCGCCGCCTGCCGCTGGGCCTTCGGCCAGCCCGGCGTCACCGCCGTCGAGGCCGAGACCGACCCCGGCAACACCGCCTCGCAGGCTGTCCTCCGCCGAGTGGGATTCGTGCCCACGGGAACGATGGGCGAGGAAGGGCCGAGGTTTATTCTGCGCAAAAAGGCCTGACCGCGCTGCAAAATCAGCGCTTTCCCCTTTACATCTCCCCCGACTTGTGCCATAATTTACTTTATTAAAGGGAAGCTGTCCTTCGCGCGGCATTTCGGCGGCGCAGGGCAGCAGAGAGGGGTAAACTGCCATGAGCAAGATCATCATTCCGGCAAACTACACGCCCGCGCTGAACCTGTACGACACCCAGCGCGCCATCGGCACGGTGAAGCGGCTGTTCGCCGACACCCTGTGCGCCACGCTGAACCTCTACCGCGTGTCGGCGCCGCTCTTCGTCGAGGCCTCCACCGGCCTGAACGACGACCTGAACGGCGTCGAGCGGAAAGTCACCTTCGACACCAAGGACAGCGGCATCGAGGTGCAGGTGGTCCAGTCGCTGGCCAAGTGGAAGCGCAAGGCCCTGAAGGACTACGGCTTCCGCGTGGGCAAGGGCCTCTACTGCGACATGAACGCCATCCGCCGCGACGAGGACATGGACAACCTCCACTCCATTTATGTGGACCAGTGGGACTGGGAGAAGGTCATCCGCGAGGAGGACCGGAACGAGACGTACCTGAAGAACGTCGTGCGCTCCATCGTGTCGGCGGTCTGCGCCACCGAGATGAACCTGCACGCCATGTTCCCCCAGCTGCAGGACCTGCCGCTCCACACCCCCAACGTCACCTTCATCACCTCACAGGAGCTGGAGGATAAGTACCCCGACCTGACCCCGAAGGAGCGGGAGAACGCCTTTGTCAAGGAGAACGGCACCACCTTCCTGATGAAGATCGGTGCCCCCCTCAAGAGCGGCAAGCCCCACGATGGCCGTGCACCCGACTACGACGACTGGGATCTGAACGGCGACCTGCTGTTCTGGAACGAGCCGCTGCAGTGCAGCTATGAGCTGAGCAGCATGGGCATCCGCGTCAGCCCCGAGAGCATGGACCGCCAGCTCACCGCCGCAGGCTGCGACGACCGCCGCACGCTCCCCTTCCACAAGGCTGTGCTGAACGGCGAGCTGCCCTACACCATCGGCGGCGGCATCGGCCAGAGCCGTCTGTGTATGCTGCTGCTGGGCAGCGCCCACATCGGTGAGGTGCAGGCAAGCGTCTGGGACAACGCCACCCGCGAAGCCTGTGAAAAGGCAGGCATCCCGCTGCTGTAAGACTGTATACAAAAAGGACTGGTGCATCCGCAGCAGTCCTTTTTCTTATGTCCTGAATTCCAGACCCACCTTGCTTTTTCTCCCGTTTCCGCCCAGCCACCAGAGCAGGAAGGCATACAAAAGGTCTGTCCCAAGGATGATGGCGAACCATGTCAGCGTCTCCGGGATGGTCTGGTCATACACCCGCATAAAGGGATAGGGGCCGTCAATGGTCCCTGTAATATTCCCGTGCAGATCATACAGACCGTATAGGACGGTCGGGACCAGCGCCCACCAGACCTGTCCCAGCGACAGGCGGGGCAGACGCTCGAAGAGCACCAGCGACAGGATGGCCAGCACCGGGTTGAGGAAGTGATGGTAGAGCATCGAGTCGGTGAAGAGCATGATATACCAGCCGTTGCCGTCCTCGTACATGGGGGCCAGAATGATGACCACCGTCAGGAAGGTCATGGCAAGGCAGCTGGTGGAGATGAATTTGAGCCGCTTGAGCCAGAGGGGCAGTTCCCGCCCGGTGAAGACGCAGCCCAGCTGCCACAGCCCCACCAGCAGGCAGACCGCGCCGTTGAAGATGTTGGACAGCTCGGTGTACATGGTGAACATGATGGTGCCGCCCAGCGCCCAGCTCATGGGGAGGGCAATGGTCTCGAAGTACACGATGAGGAAATTCAGGGCTGCCGAAGCCAGCTTCCGCCCGACGATGAGGATGTTTTTCAGCATCTTGCGCTCTCCTACCTGTAATTATTTGCTGCAATATCAAAGAAACGAGCGGTTTTTCCGCTCGTTTCTTTTTTACACCCGGTGAGGCGCTTATTTTGCCGTATTGATGAAGCTGCGGTTGTCCCACAGATACTTGATGCCGGAGATCGCGGTCACAGCGGCCACACCCCAGCACAGCACAGAGGCCACATCGGCGCACTGCTGGCCCAGCACGTTTCCGGTCAGGGAGACCGTGAAGTAGTAGAAGAGGATGGTCAGCATCTGCAGCACGGTCTTCACCTTGCCCCACATATTGGCGGCGATGACCCGGCCATCCTTGGCACCGGCGGCCACCATGCGGAGACCAGAGACAGCGAACTCACGGGCCAGAATGATGCAGAGCACCACGGGGCTGCATACGCCGTCCCGCATCATGTAGATGAAGGCCACTGTGGTCAGCAGCTTGTCGGCCAGCGGGTCGGCAAACTTGCCGAAATCCGTGACCATGTTCCACTTGCGGGCCAGATGGCCGTCGAGGAAGTCGGTGAAGCTGGCCACGGCAAAGACAAAGCCTGCAATGAGGTAGTAGCGGGGGTTGTAGCTCGGCGTGATATACTGGCCGAGGGAGACGAAGATCATGAACACCGGCACCAGCAGAATACGGGTCAGGGTGAGCTTATTGGGCAGATTCATACAGAATTATCCTCCAATCTGTTATTTTACGACAGTACCATACAAATCGTAAAGGTCGCTGTCCTCCACCAGCACGTCATAGAACTCGCCGGGGTAGAGCGGCTCTTCGCTAGACACGCAGACATTGCCGTCCACTTCGGGGGCGTCGGCGGCGGTGCGGCAGAGGTAGAGGCCGCTCTCGTCATCCACGCCGTCGCAGAGGACGCGGACGGTCTGGCCCACCTTTGCGGCCTGCTTCTGGGCCATGATGCCGGTCTGGATCTGCATCACCAGCTCGGCGCGCCTGTCCTTGACCTCCTGCTCGATCTGACCGTCCATCTTGGCGGCGACGGTGTTCTCCTCAGCGGAGTAGGCAAAGCAGCCCAGACGGTCGAACTGCACCTCTTTCACAAAGCTGCACAAGTCCTCGAACTGCTCCTCTGTCTCGCCGGGGAAGCCCGCGATGAGGGTCGTGCGGAGGGTGATGTCCGGGATCTCACGGCGCAGCTTGCCGATGACCTCCAGCAGCTCGGCGCGGGTAGAGCGGCGGTTCATGTTCTTGAGGATGGTATCGTTGCAGTGCTGGATGGGCAGGTCGAGGTAGGGCAGGACCTTCTCGTTCCGCTTCATGGCAGCGATGAACTCGTCGGTGATGCGCTCAGGGTAGGCGTACATGATGCGGATCCACTGGATGCCGTCGATCCGGTTCAGCTTGTCCAGCAGCTCACAGATGCTGCCCGGCTTGCCCCAGTCCTCGCCGTAGGCGGTGGGGTCCTGTGCCACGACGATAAGCTCTTTGACACCCTCACCGGCCAGCCAGCGGGCCTCTGCCACACAGTCAGCCATCTCGCGGCTGCGCAGCGGGCCGCGGATGCCGGGGATGGCGCAGTAGTGGCAGCGGTTGTTGCAGCCCTCGGCGATCTTTAAGTACGCATAGTGGGCGGGCGTGCCGATGACGCGCTTGCCGCCCAGCGGGAAGTCCTTTTTGAGGCCGTAGCTCTCCAGATGCTCTTCGCCGCTGAACAGGCGGGCCACGATGGAGTCGATGGCCTTGTTGGAGGCACAGCCGACCACGGCGTCCACCTCGGGGATCTCCTCCTCGATCTGGCTGCGGTAGCGCTCGGCCAGACAGCCGGTGACGACCACCTTCAGGTTCGGGTTCACCTGCTTGTAGGAGCAGGCCTCGAGGATATTTTCAATGGCCTCAGTCTTGGCGCTCTCGATGAAGCCGCAGGTGTTGACGAGGATGACGTCCGCCTCGCCGAGGTCGGCCACCGTCTCGTGGCCCGCAGACAACAGGATGTGGACCATGACGTCCAGATCGACCTGATTTTTCGGGCATCCAAGGGAAATACACGCAATTTTCATTCGGATAATACTCTCTTTCTCTCTTGAGGGTCTGTTATAACGACTTGATGTGGGGTTGCAGTAGGGTTGATTTTTTCTTTAAGCAGATTCTCTTTGGCGCACAAAAGAGAACTAATCGTCCCCCTCTGCTCTCTTTATCGCCTCTTTGATGACCGGATACGCAAACCCCCGCCGGGCCAGCGCAGCCACAACAAGGTCTTTCCGCCCTGCGGCCAGCTTGCTGCGATACCGTCCCTCCACGAGGGCGGCGGCAGCTTCCAGCTCCGGGTCTTCGCCCGCTTCATCCGGGGCATAGACCTCTTCCAGCGCAGCAGAGATCTGCTGCGCGTCCAGCCCCTTCTGCCGCAGGTTCTGCGCGGCGGCGCGGCGGCTCTTGCGGGCAGCCAGCAGGCCGTGGGCGCGGGTCAGAGCATAGCGCTCGTCGTCCACATACTGCCGCTCCACCATCTCGGCCACCACAGCGGCGGCGGTGGGCTGGGTGAAGCGCCGCCCCAGCCGCTCATAGAGCTGGCCGGACGAAAGCTCCTGCCCGGCCAGAAGCTCCATCGCACGGGCGCGGGCCTTGGCGGCGTCGGTGGATTTTTCCTCCTCGGCCAGCGGACGGCCCCTTCTCGAAAAAGCCATTTAGTCTTCCACCATGATGTCCAGCTCACTCTCGCTGCTGCGGGCCGGTGCTTTGACGACCGGCTCCTTGGAGGCGGAAGCGGTCTCGCCGCCCTCCTCCTTGTCCGCCGCAGCGGCAGCCTTGCCCACCGGGCGGCGGGTGGCGTAGAGCTTATCCGCGTTGGCGCGGATCTGGCCCTCGATGTCGTTGGCGATCTCGGGGTTGTCCTTGAGGAACTGCTTGGCGTTGTCGCGGCCCTGACCCAGACGGATGTCGCCGTAGTTGAACCACGCGCCGCTCTTCTGGACGATGCCCAGCTTGACGCCCACATCCAGCAGCTCGCTCATTTTGGAGATGCCCTCACCGAACATGATGTCGAACTCGGCCTCACGGAACGGAGGCGCCACCTTGTTCTTGACGATCTTGGCGCGGGTATGGTTGCCGATAAACTGGCCGGAAGAGTCCTTCAGGCCCTCGACGCGGCGGATGTCGATGCGGACAGAGGAATAATACTTCAGTGCGCGGCCGCCGGTAGTGACTTCGGGGTTGCCGTAGACGATGCCCACCTTCTCACGCAGCTGGTTGATGAAGACGCAGACGGTGTTGGTCTTGCCGATGACGCTGGTGAGCTTGCGCATGGCCTGACTCATCAGACGTGCCTGCAGGCCGACATGGCTGTCGCCCATCTCGCCCTCGATCTCGGCGCGGGGCACCATAGCGGCCACAGAGTCCACAACGATGGCGTCGATGGCACCGGAACGCACCAGCGCCTCGCAGATCTCCATCGCCTGCTCGCCGGTGTCGGGCTGGCTGACCAGCAGCTCGTCGATGTTGACGCCCAGCGCCGAGGCATAGGCTGGGTCAAGGGCGTGCTCGACGTCGATGAAGGCCACCTCGCCGCCCTTCTTCTGGGCCTCGGCGAGGATGTGGAGGGCCAGTGTGGTCTTACCGCTGGATTCCGGTCCGAACACCTCGATGATACGTCCGCGGGGCACACCGCCCACGCCCAGCGCGAGGTCGAGGCCGAGGCTTCCGGTAGAGATGGCGTCCACCTGCATGGCGGTGTTGTCGCCCAGCTTCATGATCGCGCCCTTACCAAACTGCTTTTCGATCTGGGCCAGCGCCGTTGCCAGCGCGTCCTTCTTTGCGCCCGGCTCCGTCTTCTGGGTGGCGGGGGCGACATTGTTGTTCTGATTTTTTGCCATAGCGTGCTGCTCCTTTATCGCTTTACCTGCGGGGTGCAGGCTGTGCTGTACCGATTCTTTCCTCTATAGTATATCACAGATTTCAGATATGACAACAGATAGTTGTAGATATTTTTTATTTTCTCACGCTTATTCTGCTTTGCGGGCCATTACGCAGCGGTCGTTGCCGCCAAAATCCTTCCGGCAGGTGATGTCCACCCAGCCGTTTGCTTCCAGCAGGGCCTCCACAGCCTCCCGCTGCTGCCAGCCGATCTCCAGCACCAGCGCACCGCCGGGGCGGAGGGCCTTCTGGTAGTGTTCCGCGATGGCCCTGTAAAATACGAGTCCGTCGTCCCCGGCCTCCAGCGCCATGGCCGGCTCTTTCGCCACCTCGGGCTGCAGCTCCCGCATCTCCTGCGCCGTCAGGTAGGGCGGATTGGAGACGATGAGGTCCAGCTGCCCGTCGGGCAGGGTCTGCCAGTAGGTGAAGAGGTCGCCTTCCACCGGCTCCGCAGCGCGGGCAGTCCGGAAGCCCCAGTCAAAGGCCGGTGCCTCAAAGGGCGAAGCATCCAGCACATTTTCGGTGCTGCCGCCCTGCCCCTTCAGGGCCAGACGGGTGTTCTTTTCGAGGTAGGCATAGGCCTCCGGGCTTTTTTCCACGCAGGTAACGACTGCCGCCGGGCAGAGCCGCTTGACGCCGAGGCCCAGACAGCCTGTTCCGGCGCAAAGATCCAGTACACGCGGCGTTTCCACGCCTGCCAGCATCCCGGCAGCAGCTTCGGCCACCACCTCGGTGTCGGCACGGGGGCAGAGCACCCCCGGCCCTACAGCCAGCTCAAAGTCGAGGAAGGGCCAGCTGCCGCAGAGGTACTGCAAAGGCTCCCGGGCTGCGCGGCGGAGGGTCAGCGCCTCCAGTCTGGCCGCTTCGTCGGCGTCCAACGGGCGGTCTGTGAGCCGGGCATCGCGGCCTGTGGTCAGCCGGAACAGCTCCCGGGCGTCGAAGTCCGCGTCGGGACAGCCTGCCGCCGTCAGACGCTCTTCCACTTCCCGGACGGCGGCCCGGGGCAGCATCCCTTCGCTCACCATGTTCCGTCCTCCGGCTTTTCGGGCAGAACGGGCGTCACGGCTGCAATGGCCACCTCGATCATGCTGTCGTCGGGTTCAAAGACGGTCAGCCGCTGCACCCAGAGACCGGGCTGGCGGATGATGCGGGTTGCGAGGTTATCCGAGCGGCCGCACCATTTCAGCAGCTCGTAGCTGATGCCCATGACCACAGGCAGAAGCAGCAGCTTGAAGACCACACGGAGGCTGGTGCTGCTCCACGGCAGGACACTGTAGAGAAAGACGCTGACGATGACCACCAGAATGAGGAAGCTGGTTCCGCAGCGGGGGTGGAAGCGGGTATACTTGCGGACATTCTCCACGGTCAGCTCGTCGCCGGCCTCGTAGCAGGCGATGGTCTTGTGCTCGGCACCGTGGTATTCGAAGACGCGGTGGATCTCCTTCATCTTGGAGATGGCCACCATGTAGGTCAGAAAGATGGCGACCTTGAGCAACGCTTCGAGGATGACCTTCGGCCAGCGGGTCAGAACGACCACCTTGCCGAGACCGCCCACCAGCACCGTGGGCAGAACGGTGAAGAGCAGGATGGCGAACAGACCGCCCACAAGGGCCGCACCGGCCATCAGGATGTCTTCGGCCTTTTTGCCCAGATGCTCGCCCACCCATTTTTCAAAGGCAGACTCTTCCTCTTCGGCGTCGTACTCGTCGCCCATGCTCACCTGTGCGGAGTACATCATGTACCGGTAGCCGGTAATGAGGCTCTCGATCATCGAGATAGCGCCCCGCACGATGGGGATCTTTGCCCAGATGCCGTGTTTGGGGGTATCCTCGATCTTGGTCTCAATGGTGCCGTCCGGCTTGCGCACGGCGCAGCAGATCTGCTTCGGACCGCGCATCATGATGCCCTCCATCAGGGCCTGACCGCCTACGCTGGTCTTAAAGCATTCCTTCTTGGGTTCGTGATTCATAAAATGGATTTCTCCTGTCCGTTTTTTAGCCTTTATCTTACCACATAAATGTGACAAAATCTTACTTTTTGTAGAGCGGCAGGCCCAGCGTCACCACAGTGCCCCGGCCCAGCGTGCTCTTGATGTCCATCGTGCCGTCGAGAGCGGTCATGATGGAGTCCACCAGTGCCAGACCGATGCCGCTGCCCCGCACCGAGTTGCTGCCCTTGTAGAACTTGGTCTTGACGTTTTCCAGATCTTCCGGCGGGATGCCCCGGCCCTGATCGAGGATCTCCACGAAGGCCTTGTACTCCCCGGCCCAGAGCTTGACGGTGATCCGCCCGCCGGGGGCAGAATATTTGATGGCATTGTCCATGATGTTGATGAACACCTGCCGCAGTCGGTCGGGGTCGGCGTAGACCGGGATCATCTCCTCCGGCTCATTGTACACCAGCACAAGCCCCTCCCGCTGGATGCGGGCCTCGCAGAAGAGCACCGCGTCGGTCAGCTCTGCCACGAGGTCGAGGGGGCGGCAGGTCATCTTGAGGCGTCCGTTCTGCAAGCGGCTGAAATCCAGCAGCTCTTCCACCATATTATAGAGGCGGGCCGTCTCGTTGTTGATGATCTCGAGGCCCTTGCGGTAGTTCTCGTCCGAGGGGTCGTCCAGCGTGCGCAGGGTCTCCACCCAGCCTCGGATGGAGGTGAGCGGGGTGCGCAGCTCGTGGGAGACAGAGCTGATGAACTCGTTCTTCATCTTTTCTGTCTCCTCGAGACCCTCAGCCATCCGGTTGATGGTGCCCCGCAGACGGTCTACCTCGTCCCGCTCGTCGCCGGTGACGGGCAGACGGACGTCCAGCTCGCCCCGGGCGATGCTGGCGGCAGTGCGCTCCACCTGCCCCAGCGGCACCACGATGCTCCGCACAAAATAGAGGCCCGACATGATGGTAAAGGCCAGCACCGCCGTGCCCATGATGAGGGCCACCACCGCCGTCCGCTTGAGCTGCTGCCCCACCAGCGTCAGGCTGGTGACGAGGCGCATCGCGGCCACATCCTCGGCGGCATAGGGCACGAGGCAGCAGGCCGCCATGACCATCTCGCCGCTCTGGGTGCGGTAGATGGCGACGCCCTGCCCGTCCATAGCCTCCTGCGCCTGTTCAAAGTCGGTGCTGGTCACGATGCCCTCCGCGTCGGTGCCGCTGGACGAGGCGATCACGCCGCCGTAGCTGTCCAGCAGCATGAACTCGTATTTGTCCTTGTCGGAGAACTGCTCCACCATCCGGCGCAGCGCCACGCTGCGGCTGGCGGCGGTCTTCTGGCTCGTCTCGCCGGTGTACATCTTGAGCTGGCCGGTGATGGACGAAAAGCGGCGGTACATGGTCTGCTGGACGCCGTTGTAGTAGCTGCGGGTGGTGCTGTAGAGGAACATGACCTCCACCAGCAGCACCAGCAGCACCGTAATGAGCAGACTGCCCTGCAGCCATCTCCGGGTAATGCCGCTTCGCATGGCGTTTTCTCCCTTTCCGTCCTTACTCCTCCCACCGATACCCATATCCCCACACCGTGAGGATATGGGCCGGGTGGCTGGGTTCATCCTCCACCTTCATCCGCAGACGGCGGATGTTCACGTCCACGATCTTGACGTCACCGAAGTAGTTCTCGCCCCAGACCCCTTTCAGGATGCGCTCCCGCACCAGCGCAACGCCGGGGTTGCGGAAGAACAGCTCCATGATCTGAAACTCCACCTGCGTCAGCTCGATGGGCTTGCCTGCCTTGAGCAGGACGCGGCGGTTCTCGTCCAGCACAAAGCTGCCGCTTACCAGCGAGACCGGGGCCTGCTCCCCCGCCGCCGTGCTGGCCGAACGGCCTACGCGGCGGCAGAGGGCCTCCACCCGGGCCAGCAGCTCGCTGACGCTGAAGGGCTTGGTCATATAGTCGTCGGCGCCGATGGACAGGCCGCGGATCTTGTCCTGCTCCTGCCCCTTGGCGCTCAGGATGATGATGCCGATCTTCTGGTCGGTGCGGCGGATGGTCTCGCAGAGCGAGAA
>OLGI01002817.1_pt1 | contig 11860 bp, 5 predicted proteins | sample 1605221 | NCBI WGS metagenome assembly OLGI01 (sample SAMEA3888915, study PRJEB22519) | human gut metagenome | biome: human gut; feature: human-associated habitat; material: faeces | place: Denmark | collected 2010 | reverse complement strand
GTTTGCTTCCACATTCGCACAGTCTGTCGGGTCAACGTTCCATACAAGATCGACTTCTCCTGCCTCAAGAGCGATCGTTCTTGCACTTCCCTCCGGGATTACGCGGACGGTGATGGAAGTTGCGATCGGTTCTGTACCCCAGTATTTTTCGTTCTTTGTCAGGGTGTAGTGATCGTTCGGAACCCACTCCGTAACCGTGAACTCACCGGATCCGAGTACATTCTCCACATCGCCGTAAGCATCGCCTGCTGCTGTGACAGCTGCCTCAGAAACGATACTTAAGTTTGTCTGGGTAACGATCGTCTTGAACGCTGCATATGGCTGTGTGAGCTTGAAGGTTACGTGGTAATCATCGTCAGCGATAACCTCTGCGATCTTTGAAGTATTGGACTTTGTCTTCGGCATATCCTTCGCACGGTCATACGTAAACTTTACATCCTTCGCCGTTACCGGTGTTCCGTCTGAGAAGCATGCATCCTCACGGAGCTTGAAGGTATACTCTGTATCACTCTTCATCTCATAGCTCTCAGCGAGGTCCGGAACAAGGTTTCCTTCCTCATCGATATCCATCAAAGTGCTGTATACGTGATGGATCAGTACTCCGGATGTGGTATCCTGCTGTCCTGCCGGATCCAGTGTTACAACATCTGCACCCTGAGCCACAACGATATCCGTCTTTGTGATCTCGCCGCTTCCGCCGTTATCGGTAGTTGTCTGCGCGCTGCTGCCTGCCGGTGCGTTTGTAGACTGATCAGCGTTCCCTCCTCCGCAGGCTGTAAGGATCATAGCTGCTGCCATTGCCATTGCTGTTGTTCTTGCAATACCCCTTCTTTTCATTCACAAATTCCTCCTGTTATTTTCTTCCGCTCCCCACAGCGGTCGTACTTCATAACGGTAGCATATGTCAGTATTCACTATACCCGTCATGTAGTACTTAGTTCGATCTCATGAACCAATGATAACAGTTTTGAACAAATTTGTCAATAATTTTCAATTTGCACGGGGTTATTTTAGCAATTTTCATAAATTATTGTGATCTTTTTTGTATTGTATTCACTATACTCCTATCACACTGATGGGTTGACCCCTTTCCGAAGATCCGCCCTATAAACCGTCTTTAACGAAGTCGGTGCTGCCGATTGCACTTCTCACTTCCGAGAGGCGCCCACGGCGTTTATTCGTCTCCTCCGGGTTATCCATGGCGGCAAAATATATCAGGGCATTCGCCACAGACATATATCCCATCACGGAATTATAAAAGAACAGGTCGTGGTTATTGCAGGTAAAAACGGTCGTTCCGTAGGACGCGATCGGTGAAGTCCTCTGATCCGTGATGGCGATCTGCGGGATCTTCTTCTTATCGAGATACCTTGCGGTATTCACGATATGTTTCGCGTATCCGGGTGCGGAAAAGATGATCGCGCAGTCCTCCGGTGTAGCGTGGGCCAGGTAATTATTGTAGAGAGCCCGGCTCAGATTCGAGAGGTCGAGCGCCTCCAGCCCCAACGTCAGGAGTCTTCTCGTTGTATAGGCACAGAGTCCAGTTACCAGCTCGCTCCCCACCACATAGATCTTCCGAGACTGCCTGATGATCGCCACAGCGGAGAGGATATCCTTTAAGGAGACCTGTTCAAAGGTCTTCGCGATCACATTTTTCTCGTTCGCGACGAACTCCTGGAACATTTCCTCCTTGTCGTGATCACCGAACCGGATCCCGCCCACATGATCCGCGATCCTGTTCAAACCGTCCCCATGGACCAGTCTCGTCTGCAAATGCTCCCGCAGACGGTTCTTCATCTCCACGAAGCTCTGGGCCCCGATCTTCTTTGTGAACCTTAATATGGTCACCTCCGTCACACCCAGTGTCTCCGAAAGCTCTTTCAGGGAGTAAAAGCAGACCTGATCCGGATATTTGAAGATAAAATCCGCGATCCTTTTCTGAACCGGGCTGAGTTTTTCATAGCTTGCGTTTACTTCTTCGAGAATTCCCATGCTCATCTCCTCCTGTTTTACTATTCAGCCCTATCCCTATTTTATCAGCGAATTCTCTGAATAGTTATAATTCACTATACATCTTACTATACATGATAGTGACATTATAACCGAACATTCCATGCATTTCCAGTATTTTTTGTGTAATTTTCAAAGAATGGGTTCTTACACCTCCGGGCATCCCGTGTGGCCGTTTGCGGCGATCTGCATCTTCGCACGGGTGCGTGTCGTTGAAAAGGGGCAGACACCTTCATGCCTGCCCCCGTCTTTCACATTTTAAATATTATCAATCTTCATAGTGGCAGTTGCCAAGGTAGTGCGTTGCGCCCTTGTGAAGCTTGAATCCCTTTAAGTCTGCGCGGACACCGACATTGTCATTTTTGTAGTATAACGGACACCACGGGGAGATCTCATGGAGATATACCTGAAGCTCTTTGTATAACTCCATACGCTTGGTGTCGTCACTCTCTTTCTGCGCGTTGATGATCAGCTCATCGACTTTATCATCAGTTAAGAATGCACGGTTACCGGTTGCTCCATGGTTTCCGGAATAGAATAACTGGTAAGTACTTCCATCCGCGTCGAAGCTTGAATTCGACCATCCGAGGAGGAACATCTCATGCTCACCTGCATTTAAGGAATCGAGAAGAGCGCCCCACTCATAGGTAGAGATATCAACCGTGATTCCAACCTCTGCAAGCTGGGCCTGAATGATCTGGGCGGAACGGGTACGAACGTCGCCGTTTACATAGATCTTGCATTCGAATCCGTTCGGATAGCCGGCTTCCGCAAGAAGCTCCTTCGCCTTCGCCGGATCATACGGATAAGCTTCCACCTCGTCGGTCCAGCCCGGGATCATCGAATTGATGTAGCTGTTTGCTACAGTTCCACGACCCTCAATGATCGTATCAACAAATGCCTGTTTATCCAGCGCGTAATTGATCGCCTGTCTGACTCTCACATCCTTGAATTTCTCTTTTGTCGTATTCATACCGAGATATTCGATGGAAGAAGACGTCTGGCTCAACAGCGTTACATCCGGATTTGCCTCGATGTTCGCACAGTCTGTCGCGTCAACATTCCATACAAGATCGACCTCTCCTGCCTCAAGGGCAATGGCGCGGGCGCTTCCCTCCGGGATCACGCGGCAGGTGATCGTTGTAGCGATCGGCATCTCACCCCAATATTTTTCGTTTCTTGCAAGGGTGTAGTGATCGTTCGGAACCCACTCTGTAACCGTGAACTCACCGGATCCGAGAATATTGTCAACATCACCGTAGGACTCTCCCGCCGCTGTGACCGCTGCCTCGGAGACGATGCTTAAGTTGCTGTTTGTAATGATCGTCTTAAAAGCTGCATACGGCTGTGTCAGTTTGAAGGTAACATGTTGATCGTCATCCGCGATAACCTCCTCGATCTTGGAGGTATTGGATTTCGTCTTCGGCATATCCTTCGCGCGGTCAAATGTAAACTTTACATCCTTCGCTGTAACCGGCGTGCCATCAGAGAAGCATGCGTCCTGTCTCAGGGTGAAGGTATATTCCGTATCACTCTTCATCTCGTAGCTCTCTGCCAGATCCGGAACAAGGTTGCCATCATCATCGATATCCATCAAGGTACTGTACACATGTTTCATAAGTACACCGGAAGTGGTATCCTGCTGTCCTGCCGGATCCAGGGTCACGACGTCAGAGGCCTGGGCAAAGACGATATCTGTCTTTGTGATATTTCCGCCGCCGGAGCTTTCCGCTGTCGCCTGAGTCTCACTGCCGCCTGCCGCCGCGGTCGTTGCCGCCGCATTGTTTCCGCCTCCGCACGCTGTCAGCACCATTGCTGCTCCGACAACGGCTGCCACCGATCTCGCTGCTGTTCTTTTTTTCATTCACATGCCCTCCTTCAAGTTATTTCTGATTCGTCAGAGTGTTATTGGTAATCCGTGAATGTAAATATTTACTATACCTATATATACACTCTTTTCTGAATTTCATGATTAAAGGATATCATTTTCTAATATTTTTGTCAATAAAGTTTTCCTTTCTGCGCATTTTTTGTTTAATTTGTTTATTTTATTTGGTTTCAGCAATTCTATAGCCATAATCTGTTTACAATTTGTTCAAAATTAACAAAGAGGGATTTCTGCTATGTATAGTAAACGCTAACACTTTCCGGTCTTCGTATCTTCAGATGGATCGTTTTATCCTTTATTTTCTCAAAAGGGCGGGATCAAAAAGATCCCGCCCCAAATTTCTCCGAATATTTATATTATCAGAAATTTATTAAACGATTTGAATGCTCCTGATTTCGCTGTATCTATTCTTCGTAATGGCAGTTACCAAGATAATGCTGTGCGCCTGCATGAAGAGTAAATCCCTTTAAGTCTGCGCGCACACCAACGTTATTCTCTTTGTAGTATAACGGACACCACGGAGATTCTTCATGAAGTACAAACTGGAGTTCTTTGTAAAGTTCCATACGTTTTGACTCTTCGCTCTCCCGCTGTGCAGAAAGGATCAGCTCATCAACTTTGTCATTTGAGAAGAATGCGCGGTTTCCGGTTGCACCATGATTTCCAGAATAGAATAACTGATAGGTACTTCCGTCCGGATCAAAGCTCGTGTTGGACCAGCCAAGAAGAAACATTTCGTGTTCGCCTGCATTTAAAGTATCAAGAAGGGCACCCCACTCATATGTGGAAATGTCAACCTTGATTCCTACATCCGCAAGCTGAGCCTGAAGAATCTGTGCAGAACGGGTACGGAGATCGCCATTTACAAAAATCGAGCATTCAAATCCATCCGGATATCCGGCTTCCGCTAACAATTCTTTCGCTTTTTCCGGATCATACGGATAAGCTTCCACTTCATCGGTCCATCCCGGGATTGCTGCATTGATATAGCTGTTTGCTACAAGACCGCGTCCTTCAATGATCGTGTCAACGAAGGCCTGCTTGTCAAGGGCGTAGTTGATAGCCTGACGGACTCTTTTATCAGAAAACTTTTCTTTCTGGGTGTTCATTCCCACGTAGTCAATACCTGTTGACGGCTGTGAAAGAAGTTTTACGTCAGGATTTGACTCTACATTTGCGCAGTCTGTCGGATCTACGCTCCAGACAACATCAATCTCTCCTGCTTCAAGAGCGATCGTGCGGGCACTTCCCTCCGGGATCACACGACAGGTAATAGAGGTTGCGATCGGCATCTCCCCCCAATAATTATCGTTTCTTACAAGAGTATAATGATCGTTTGGCACCCACTCTGTTACTTTAAATGGCCCTGATCCGAGAAGATTATCCACATCACCATATGAATCTCCCGCTTCCGTCACGGCTTTCTCTGAAAGGATACTCAGATTGTGCTGTGTTACGATTGTTTTAAATGCTGCATACGGCTCTGTCAGTTTAATCGTTACCTCATGATCCCCATTTACGGTAACCTCCTCGATCTTTGAGGTATTCGACTTTGTCTTCGGCATTCCCTTCGCGCGATCCAGAGAAAATTTAACATCCTGAGCTGTCACCGGAGTGCCGTCCCAGAAGCAGGCATCCTCGCGGAGTTTAAACACATACTCCGTGTCGCTCTTCATCTCATAGCTTTCTGCCAGATCCGGAACCACCTTTCCTTCATTATCAACGTCTAAAAGCGTACTGTACGCATGTTTCATCAGCACACCCGAAGTCGTATCCTGTTGTCCCGCAGGATCAAGCGTAACAATATCCGACGCCTGACCGACAACGATATCTGTTTTTGTGATCTTCCCGCTTTCTGCACTCTCAGAAGCTGTCTGAGTCTCTCCTCCGGAAGAAGCACCTGTCGTAGGAGCTGTAGTGTTTCCACCTCCACAGGCTGTGAGCACCATTGCTGCTCCCATAAGTGCCGCCATCGACCTCGCTGCTGTTCGTTTTTTCATTCGCATATCCTCCCTCTTATTTTCAGACAGGTATCTCATTTGCACTGTCCTTCTCAAAATTTATGAAATAAGAATATCACCATTTGTTACTTATTGTCAATTAAATTCGTTATTTCACGATTGTTTTGGTGATTTTGTATATTTTACTTCCTATTTTTCGACATTATGTACACGCGTGAGGAACATATGTCTTCATTGACTCGCAGAAGCAAAAAAGGCACTGAAAGCCGTTTCTGCTTAGGAAGCGACTTTCAATGCCTCAATCTGACGCAGCAGATGCGCAGACCTGCTGAATCATTACTTTTTATTTTACAACAATATTTACGATCTTCTTCGGAACATAGATCTCCTTCACGATGTTTCCGGTGATCTTTCCTTCTACCGCAGCTTTACCTGCAGCGATCGCATCCTCTTTTGCGATGTCAGCCGGAACCATGATGACCGCTTTTACCTTACCGTTTACCTGTACGGCAACCTCGATCTCATCGTCCTTCATCGCTTCCTCATCGCACTCCGGCCATGTTGCGTGGAATACGCTGTCTGTGCCTCCAAGCTCTCTCCAGAGCTCCTCGCCAAGGTGCGGAGTAAACGGAGCCAGTAAGATCACGAAGGTCTTTAAGGTCTCCTTGTCGATTCCGCCTTCCTTCTTTGCGACGTCTGTGAGCTTGTTGCAGTACTCCATGAATCCGGATACTACGGTGTTCAGGCTGAACTGGTTGAAACGTGTCTCGATATCGTAGACAAGCTTGTGGCGAAGCTTCACCATCTCCTTTGTCTCCTTGATATCCTTGTCCTTGCTGTCCATAACAAGGTTGTAGAAACGATTTAAGAATCTGGCAACACCCTCGATTCCTCTGTCATCCCACTCGGCGTCGAGTTCCGGCGGTCCAACGAAGAGCTCGTACATTCTTAAAGCGTCGCAGCCATAATCTCTTACGAGATCATCCGGGGAAACGACATTTCCTTTGGACTTACTCATCTTGATACCGTTCTTACCGGTGATCATGCCCTGGTTGAGCAGCTTCTTGAACGGCTCATCAAAGTCGATCACTCCGATATCATATAAGAACTTCGTGTAGAATCTGGAGTACAGAAGGTGAAGAACGGCATGCTCAACACCGCCGATGTACATATCTACCGGAAGGTACTTGTCTGCTTTCTCTTTAGATACAAGTTCCTTGTCGTTCTTGTTATCTACATAACGTAAGAAGTACCAGGAGGAACCAGCCCACTGAGGCATTGTGTTTGTTTCACGCTTTGCAGGTCTGCCGCAGACAGGGCATGTTGTGTTTACCCATTCATCGATATGCGCCAGAGGAGATTCGCCTGTTTCTGTGGGCTGATAGGATTCTACATCGGGCAGCAGTACGGGCAGCTGATCCTCAGGAACAGGAACGGTGCCGCAGTGTTCGCAGTGGATAAGAGGAATGGGTTCGCCCCAGTATCTCTGTCTAGAGAATACCCAGTCACGCAGTTTGTAGTTGGTTGTCTTTCTGCCCCAACCTTTTTCCTCCATCAGGTGAGGAATCTTCTTCTTTGCATCGAATGCCTTCATGCCGTTCCAGTCGCCGGAGTTTACGATGATACCGTCACCTGTGTAAGCTTCCGTCAGAGGCTTTCCTTCATCCTCGCCTTCGGGCAGGATAACAGGGATGATGGGCAGTTTGAATTTTGTCGCAAAATCAAAGTCACGTTCATCATGTGCAGGTACACACATTACTGCACCGGTACCATAATCAGCCAGTACATAGTCAGCAACCCAGATAGGGATTTCCTTGCCATTTACGGGGTTCACGCAGTAGGAGCCTGTAAATACGCCTGTTTTTTCTTTATTTGTCATACGGTCAACGGCAGATTTTGTAGATGCTTCGTAGCAGTATTTTTCTACGGCATCCTTCTGCTCTGCGGTTGTCAATGCAGCCAGACCTTCATATTCGGGAGCCAGCACCATAAAGGTACAGCCGTGCAGTGTATCCGGTCTTGTGGTGTAAACAGTGATTTTATCATCAGAGCCTGTCAGCTTGAAATCAACCTCAGCACCATAGGATTTGCCAATCCAGTCGGTCTGCATTTTCTTTACCTTATCAGACCAATCCAGCTTATTCAAATCCTCCAGCAGTCTGTCTGCGTATGCTGTGATTTTCAGCATCCACTGACGCAGGTTTTTCTTTGTTACAACGGTGCCGCAGCGTTCATGCACACCACCGGCAGCCTCTTCGTTTGCCAATACGCATTTACATTTGGGACACCAGTTCAAAGGCATTTCCTTTTCATAAGCCAGACCCTTTTTGAACATCTGCACAAAAATCCACTGTGTCCATTTATAATATTTGGGGTCTGTGGTATCTACTTCTTTATCCCAGTCATAGATTGCAGAAATTTCATGCAGCTGTCTTTTTGCGTTTTTGATATTCGCATCTGTGGAAACTCTGGGGTGTGTATTCGTTTTGATTGCATAGTTTTCTGCGGGCAGACCGAAAGCGTCCCAGCCCATGGGATGCAATACCTGATAGCCCTGCAGCACCTTATAACGGCTGACAACGTCGGAAAGCACATACCCTCTCCAGTGACCTACATGCAGACCGGAGCCGGAAGGATAAGGGAACATATCCAGACAATAAAATTTGGGTTTTACAGCATCCTCCTTGTTGATGGGATTTTTTTCCCATTCTGCACGCCATTTTTTTTCAATCATTCTGAAATCATAGCGACTTTCCATAGTAAATTCCTCCTTAAAAAACAGTGTTTTTTGATTTTTCTTGTTTGTGAAACCTAAAAATCCCTTCGTCTCAGTTAGAGACGAAGGGATACTCCGTGTTACCACTCTAGTTTGCCTGCCGAAAAAGCAAGCACGCTCAAAACCGATAACGGTGGCTGCCGCTGCATCCTACTCATGTCATACATTTTCAGAACAGAACTCAGAGGCCAGTTTTGCTTCTCTTTTCTGCCCCCTCGCACCAACCGACGGCTCTCTGTAAGAAAATGAAAAAGCTTATTTTTCCTCATCAGTGTCTTTATACAAATACATTTATATCATATTCACCAAAATAAATCAAGCATTTTTGGGGGATTTTTAAAAGAATACAATCTACATTATGCAGGTTTTTTGTTATACTGCTTCATTTTGGTCAAACTGATTTGTATACAGGTTATAATAAAAGCCCTTTTTCGCCATCAGCTGCTCGTGATTGCCTCTTTCAATAATCTCCCCATGCTCTACAACGGCGATTAAATCCGCATCCTTGATGGTACTTAAGCGGTGTGCAATCACAAAATTTGTTCTGCCCTTCATCAGGTTGTGCATTGCCTCCTGAATTTTCACCTCTGTACGGGTGTCCACACTGCTGGTTGCTTCATCCAGAATCAGCACGGATGGATTGGCAAGAATAGCGCGTGCAATGGAAATCATTTGCCGCTGCCCCTGACTGAGGTTGCCGCCGCCGTCCGTCAGCATGGTATCATAGCCATCAGGCAGTCTGCGGATAAATTCATGTGCATTGGCAAGCTTTGCTGCTGCCTTGATTTCCTCGTCTGTTGCGTTCAGTCTGCCGTAACGGATATTCTCCTTGATGGAGTCGGTAAAAAGATAGGTATCCTGCAAAACGATACTCAAGGCAGAACGCAGGCTGTTCCGCTTGGTGCGGTAGATATCATGCCCGTCAATGGTAATTGAGCCGCTGTCGATATCATAAAAACGCGTCAGCAGATTGATAATTGTGGTTTTTCCTGCGCCGGTCGGGCCGACAAAGGCAATGGTCTGCCCCGGTCTTGCGTAGAGGTTGATGTGCTTCAAAATGGGATGTCCTTCCTCATAGGAGAAGCTGACATCCGTTAGTTCAACATCCCCTTTAATTTCGCCCATTTCGTAAGCATCGGGAGCATCAGGCTTTTCTTCCTCCTCATCCAGAACCTCAAACACACGCTCTGCCCCTGCCATAGCAGAGAGAATCGTATTCACCTGATTGGCAAGTTCCGTCAGCGGTCTTGCAAACTGTTTGGAATAAATGATGAAGTTGGAGATAATCCCCAATGTCATGCCGTTGCCAATAACCATCAGAATCCCACCGACCGCAACCACAATGGCGTAGGTCATGTTATTGATTGCCGTCATAATAGGCCCGATGGATCCGGAGAAAACCTCCGCGCGTACGCTTTTGGCAAGCAGTGCATCGTTCAGCTTTTCAAATTTATGAATTTCTTCTTCCTCTCGGCTGAATACCTTTACAACCTTCTGTCCGGAAATGATTTCTTCGATATGTCCGTTCAGTTTACCAAGCTCCTCCTGCTTTGCCTTGAAGTATTTTCTGGAATGGCTCGTTACCCACTTTGTCACAAGAAGCATTAACGGAATGGTTACAATGGTCGCAATCGTCAGCGGAATACTCAGGTAGAGCATCATGGCAAAGGTGCCGATAACTGTCAGAATACTTTGCAGAATCTGCGAAATGCTACTGTTCAGGCACATGGAAATATTATCAACATCATTTGTTACACGGCTCATTAGTTCACCATGTGTGGTTTTGTCAAAATATTTCAGAGGCAGTCTTTGGAATTTTTCAAAAATTTCCCTGCGGAGCGTCGCAACTGTTTCCTGCCCTACCTTCAACATCAGATAGCTGTAAAGCCATGTTGCAAAAGAGGCTGTCAGATAAATCAGCAGCAGCTCCAGACAAATCCTCCAAAGTCCTGTAAAATCGAATACGGAAATATATTTATCAATCGCAACACCAATCAGGCTGGTTGCGTAAACCGTACCAAGGGTTGTAAGTGCAATACAGATAACGGAAATCAGAATCAAAGGCCAGAATCTTACGAGGTAGCCGCAGAGACGAAGGATGGTCTTTCCTGTGTTTTTCGGTTTCCCGTGCGCAAACATTCCTCTCGGTCCGCCGGGACCGCCGGGGCGTTTTCTTGTATTTTCATTCGCCATCGGCCATCACTCCCTTCTTCATCTGAGAGGCAAGGATTTCCTGATATTCCGTGCTAGTTTCCATAAGATATTTATGGTTACCTTCTGCAACGATTTTGCCGCCGCCCAGAACCAGAATCTTATCTGCATCCCGAACAGAGCTGATACGCTGCGCGATGATGAACTTCGTACAGCCGCTGTGAGAGGTTTTCATCGCCTGCCGAATCCGTTTTTCCGTCAGGGAATCGACTGCACTGGTGCTGTCATCAAAAATAATGATATTCGGGTTCTGAATCAACGCTCTTGCGATGGAAATACGCTGCTTCTGTCCACCCGAAACATTGACACCCCTCTGCCCCAGCTCCGTATCATATTGATCGGGCAGTTCCATAATAAAATCATGCGCCTGCGCCGCTTTTGCCGCCGCAATGATTTCCTCATCGGTTGCATCAGGCTTGCCCCACTTGATATTTTCACGAATTGTACCGGAGAACAGAATGGTCTCCTGCAGAACAACGGCAACACGCTTACGCAAATCGTGAATCGCATAATCGCGCACATCAATCCCATCCACTAGAATCTGTCCGCCTGTTACGTCATACAATCGGGGCAGAAGGTTCACAAGAGTTGATTTGCCGGAGCCTGTTTCGCCCAGAATCCCGACAGTCTGCCCCGGCTCTGCCGTAAAGCTGATATCATCTAGAACAGGGTCACCGCTGCCAAGCTTATAGCGATAGGAAACATGGCGGTATTCCACACGCCCCTCTGCTCTTGCCGGCTGCTTGGGTTTATTGGGGTCTGCAATATCTACAACCGTATCCAGAATTTCTTCCAGACGGTCTGTAGAAATTTTTGCCCTGGAAATAAACATAAAGTTCATCGCCAACAGCATCGTTGCCATCATCATCTGCATCAAATAGGTAATGCACGCCATGATTTCCTCTATGTGCATATTGCCTGCCTGCGCCTGCAATCCGCCAAACCAAAGAATCCCGATGATTGTGCCGTTTACCAAAATCATCATTACAGGCGACATCAAAAGAATCATGCGAA
>OLGI01002813.1_pt1 | contig 11866 bp, 6 predicted proteins | sample 1605221 | NCBI WGS metagenome assembly OLGI01 (sample SAMEA3888915, study PRJEB22519) | human gut metagenome | biome: human gut; feature: human-associated habitat; material: faeces | place: Denmark | collected 2010 | reverse complement strand
CAAACTGAGCCAATGCGGCTTTACTAAAAGCTAAAAATAATGTAATAGCTAAAAATGTCTTTCTCATAGCATTTTATTTTTTATCTGATACGACAAATTTATGCACGAGAGAAGTTATATCAAATAGAATTTTATCCATTTATATGGTTAATTGTTCACTTTATCTGATTTTAGTTATTGAAGAAGCATAAGAGATCTCTACTGGTCCTCCCCACGGACTGAAGTCCACAACCATTCCTCTACGACACAAGTTCACAGGCAAATTTCTACCATCCTGCAGAACAGTAACAGCACACTGATCGGGCAAATCTTCCAAAAGCAAAGTCAACGGCATGTCAAACAATTCCTTGTCCATTGTAAAATGAAAAGTCACTGTAATTTTTCCTGATGTCCTCTTTATATCCAGTACCAAATTCTCCCGTTCAGCCATGTACGCCGCTACCTCACGAAATGTCGTAACCCACAATCTGTCTCTTCGGCAGTTCACTTCATCCAAGTGATTCCAAAACACTTGAGGATCAGGAAAAGCATCATATCCCGTTACTATACCATGTGTCATACCGACACCCCACAATCTATTTGCTATCAAACTATCCGTCCACTGCGTTAGCCACCGGGCATTACGGCGTGAACCTATATCTATTTGTCGGATACGAGTACCTACTCTGTCAACCGATGCACAAGCTATGGCCTCCTCATTTTTCCGGTTTCCCGGATAAAAATAAGTACGCGGAAATATACCTGTTTGCTCAAAAATAACCGTATCATTATGTTGTATTTCAAAACGCCTTTCTTCCCCTACCAATTTCGTCAGATTCTTATGCATCCACCCATGATTTGTTATCTCATGTCCTGCTTGTGCCATTTCCCTTGCTTGTTCCCAAGACATACATACTTTCTTTGCACTAATACACCCCATCCAACCTCCATTCACAGCGAATGTAGCCTTTATATTCCTTTTCTCCAATTCCGGAAAAACCAATGTATATTGTTCCAACAAACCATCATCAAAAGTATAACTGATTGCAGCATCTCTTCCTCCCCTATATTGGGCAATACTCACTTTTACCTCTTCATCATCAGCTGCTATGCTCTCTAGGGGCACATATAACAGTAAAAAAATTATTATTTTTATCATTTTTCCAATATACTATTTACCACACAAAGATAAGAATCAATCGCATGGCATCCAATAGAATTTTATCCATTATACATGTATTTTTGTATAATCAGTACCTTCACACATTTAATACGTTATCTCAAAACAAAACATCTACAATCACTTCCCAAATCTTATGATCTTAAAAAGATTCACGAAATCATTGTAAATGTTTTAAAAATTGCCCATCATTAATAGTAATGACAGGCAATTTTGCTATGGTTAGATTCAACTAATTAATAACCATAATTTTGATAAGCTTTTTTAGCAGAGGCATCCAGTAAAGCCCCATTTTCGTCAGTCAATAAATCAAGCAATGACTGTCTAAATGGTTTTAATGTATAAGCAGGTTTAAATGCTCCCAAACCATTACCTGTAGGTCCTGTCCCATTCACCAAATTATCAGCACTATCCCAAAGCCCAGTTAATGGTGAACCTACCTGATCATGATACATTATACGATCAGCCTGCCAACCAGAATGATGCAACCATTCATAATAAATAAATTCTGTATTCGCTTCACGTGCAACTTCATTCAATATAAAATTGACAAAACGATCTAATATAGAGGTAGCAGTAACAGGATAATTCTCAGCATCAGCATTTACCCCACCTGTCCAATAACTTTCATCAACCAACATGGAAGAAGTCATATCTGTATTTACAATATAAGGCCATTCTCTCTCTGTTTTAGCCAAATTCTCACTACCCGGATACAAACGAGCCAACACTTCATTTCGAGTTTCACCAGCTTTAAATGCAGCACGTGCACGTACTTTATTGATATCCAAGACAGCAGCCGAGAAATTACCTTTACGTCCATAAGCCTCTGCACGTATTAAGAATGTTTCAGCTAACCGGAACAAAGGAATGTCGCGCGATGAATAGTATGAATCATAAGAATTTCTATTAGGATCAGTGTATTTAGCAGTAGTCGGCCCTCCTGTTCCCGAAACTTTATCCAACCCTACATATGTTGCATTATTATAAGCATACGAACTGCCATCCGACTTTATTGGAGCACGATAATAATATTTATTTCCATCTTTAATCCAACGTGCCAATAATACAAAAGGTTGTGCTAACGCTTCTTTAATATCAATAGCTGTTTCCTTTGTATTTTCCAAATAAGCAAACGCCATATCACCTGCCCCCATCTTATGCTCTCCTGCGACAGCTCGACGACCACCCCACGAATCACGATTATAATTAGGCAATATATTAGAATTAAAAAAATCAGCCATATCTGATGTCCAGGTATATGTAGCATTATCTTCACTATCATAAGCGTAATAAGGAACATCTGCTGCCGGAGTCGATGTATTAGAACCACCCCTTAATGATGTATGATATTCCAAATAAAATGATTTTTGAAAACGAGAATCAGCTTGTTTGTTAGTAAAAACATCGTAGCCAAAATCAGTAGGCGAAACAGAATGCCCATTACCTTTACCTGGATATTCCCAAGTAAAATTAGGAATTCCCCACGAGGCACTTGTATAATTGGGAGTTAAAAAATAAGGCAAACGATTCCCATAACGTCCATTTGTACCACTATTAGCAGGCATACCATATACACAAGCTAAAATTATCTCACGACTCTCCTCATTTGAATAATCATCCAAAGGATGGCTAAACAATTTTCCGTAATCCGATTCCAATGAATAGTGTCCATCTTGATCAATCACATAATTAGCATAATAAATACAAGAATCTAAGTCAGCAGTGCCTTTTCCTTTGTATAGCATACCCAAATATGACTTCTCATTAGAATTATCAATACTTCCATCCGCCTTACGTCCGTATTCTGCTGTTCCATAATCAGCCCCTTGTGCACGTTGCAAATAAAGCTTTGCCAAAAAATGAGCGGCGGCTCCTTTTGTAGCACGTCCGTAATCAGCCCCTGATTGTTCGGAAGCTTTCGGCAATTTTTCAAAAGCATAACGCAAATCTCCAATCATCAATTTATAAAGACTTTCCGAAGTTTCCCGATTGTATGCATAATTTTCAGGTAAAGCAGTAGTATACCCCCTTGGAACATAAACATCTCCCAATAACGTATTCATCAAATAAATACAATAGGAACGATTAAACATTGCTTCAGCCATTCGTTGTTCTGCATAAGCTTGATCAGAAGCAAATTTACCATCAACTTTCCCCTCACGAATAGAAAGAATTGCACGATTACAATTATTAATACAAGGATAAAAACCCAACAATTGATTACTAGTATACTCACCACATAATCCATCAACATACGTTGCTTCATTACCAGTAGAAGTCCAAACTGATCCTGAATAAATAGCATAATTGGCAGATTTAGCCATCATATTATCAACACCCGTAAAAAAAGCAAAAGGTCCTTGTTGGTACTGTTTAGTCACTCGTAACGCATCATAAGTGCTAACAATTAACTGCTCTACCCCCGTTTCTGTTTCAAAATAATCTTGCGTAATGGTTGCTACCATTTTTTCTTCCAAAAAATCATCTCCACAAGATGCTAAAGTAACAGCAACCATGGAAATCAACATATATTTTTTTAGTTTCATATTCAATATCTTTTAATGGTTTATCAAAATCCAAGTCTTAATCCGATAACATAACTACGAGTCAATATGGTATTGTTTGTTTGACCACCAATAAAATTAGTGTCATTTGTTTTTTCACTCCATCCTGTTGTATCATCTGGGTTTATACCCGATTTCACTAATTCTCCTCCAAATATAAATGGATTCAATACTTGACCATAAATTTGACAACTAGCAGCCCCAAGTTTCTTCAACCACTTTTCAGGGAACGTATATGATAAAGCAATATTACGTATTGCTACCATATTACCTTTAGTATAGTTCATATAAGCACTATAATCTGTAGTAGTTACACCACCAGAACGAGGTTGTGGAAACTTTCCATTCGGATTTTCAGTACTCCATACGTCCTTTTCTACACGACGACCATAAGTTTGTAACAATCCATAATACATATTGCCCATACGAGCATAAACAAATGAATTCAACTGCCAGTTTTTATAGATAAATGTAGTAGTAAAGCCACCAATCCATTTAGGTTGGAATGACCCAAGAAATTTATTATCTTCTGTATTGATAGTACCAAAACCATTATCCATATAAGTCACTCTTTCGCCAGAATTCAATGTTACAGTTTTTGCTCCTTCCGTACCCTCGGGAACTTCTATTAATGGTTGGTCTACAACTTTCGCCATTCCAGGCTGCATTACAGTCTTCGATATTTTCTCATATAATTCCAAAGTTCTTAAATCTTCAGGAGTATTCTGCCATAAACGATCATATTTCAAAGTCCAAATTTCATCTTTAGGTTTACCTATAAACCATTTATTTGCTGTATCATCAACCTTTCCTCCTGCCAATTCCACAATTTCTTCTTTATTAGTAGAGAATGTAAAATCAGTCTTCCATGTAAAATCTTTTGTTTGAATATTAGTTGTAGACAATGTTATTTCAAGTCCTTTGTTCTGTGTTTTACCAATATTAGTAGTAATACTTGTATAACCAGTCATCAAAGGTAATGATTTAGCAAGCAGCAAATCCGAAGTTTTAGCCACATAATATTCCACACTACCGCTTATACGGTTGTTAAGAAAGCCAAAATCAACACCAATATTGGTAGACGCTGTCTTTTCCCAACCTAAATCCAAATTAGGTAATACAGAAGCTTTAGCACCAATAGTAACTTGAGTAATATTACCTACCCCAAAAAACTTACCGGCACCACTTGCTGTCATTGTTCCAGAAGTCTGATACGGTTTTATAGATGCATTACCTGTCACACCGTATCCAACACGAACCTTCAATTGATTGATCCATTTAACGTCTTTCATAAAGTTTTCCTCATTCATCTTCCATGCCAATGCAGCAGAAGGGAAAAAATCCCATTTATTACCAACAGCCAACATAGATGCACCATCCCATCGACCAGTAACAGTCAACAAATATTTATCCATCAATCCATAATTCATACGAGCCATATAAGAAGCACGCTTTTGTTCGCTAAATGAAGATCCTGGGCTATCCATTGTCAAATCGGAATTACCCACACTATACCATAATGCCGTAGGAAATGTACAATTATATGCACGTACTTCCAATCCCTCAGCACGAGAATACTCAGCAGACTGCATCAATGTTAATCCCACAGAATGGATATTCTTGAATATTTTATTGTAATAAATTAGATTTTCTAATGTCCACGACAAATTTTGACCTTGCTGATTAAAGGCTGTATTAGCAGCATAAGCAGAATGCTTCAAAGGATTAGAAAAATCATTTCCATAATAGCTTCCATAACGTGAGTTGCGATACTGAGTACCTAAATTTGTGCGCCATTTTAACCCTTCAACTGGCGACCAGATTTTACCAAAATCAATTTCTCCATAAGAATTAAACATAACACTATAATAACGAGTTTCATTCGTTGCCTGATATACATCCAACATCGGATTATACTGTGACGGACCTCCATCTACATTCAATGGTTTGCCCTCCTCATCATAAGCAGGAGCGAATGGCATTTTAGCCACAGCATAGCCATAAGAATCTTTGTAGGTTGAATTAGAAGTATTATTAATAATACCATAATTCTTAATAGAATGACTGGCATTCATACCCATACCTACCTTTAAAAAATTTGTAGCTTGAATTTCACCATTAATATTTGCCGTATAACGCTTAAAATCTTGATCTTTCATCGGAGACTCTTGATCCAAATAAGCCAATGAAATGTACAAATTAGATTTTTCAGAACCAGCTGACAACGAAATCTGATGATTATGAGTAATCGCAGTACGTGTCACATAATCAGTCCAAGGTGTAGTTGGAATATTTGCAGAATTATATACAGGTACTTGATCAGCATATCCTAAAACCTCTTTTTCATAATCTGTAGCCGGACGCATCTTATATGAACCATCCGCATTATATTCCCATGCTTTCTGAAAATATTGATTCAAATACGGATAATTAGATACACCTCCACCATTGTCAGAAAACAATAAATCACCATCAATATTAGGATCAGGAGCATTACCATATGTACCTGAATATGCTCCTGTATTAATATAAGCTTGACGTTTCCAATCGATTAATTCGCCAGAATCCATCCAATCTGTCATCGAATGGATTTTAGAAAAAGTTACCGTTCCATCATAATTAATACTAACCTTACCAACTTTACCTTTTTTAGTTGTTATCAAAACAACACCATTCGCTCCACGTGAACCATAGATGGCGGTAGCTGAAGCATCTTTTAAAATTTCCATTCTCTGAATGTTTTCAAAAGGTATCATGGAAAGCGGACTCACTGTAGCTCCTGACAACAAACCTGACGCATCGACATCAGAGTTCATGTCTATATTTTCCAAAGGAATTCCATCGACCACAAAAAGAGGTGCTGACGAACCTAGTACAAAATCTTCTCCTTGCTTGGTTATTGAAATATCCGAAATACCACGTAATGTAAAACTAGGCATCCCCCCCGGTGTACCATTCTGTATCTGTATATTCAACCCGGGAACACGACCTTGCAACAACTCCATGGCATTTGCCACCGGTGTGTTTACAAGATCTTCCGCTTCAACGACCTGTACAGAAGCGGTCACAGCCGCCCGACTCTTTTTCTGATAGCCGACAACCACCGTCTCATCCAGCATGTTTTCCGATAAGCTCATCAATACAGTCATCTCAGACATTTCTTTCGTGATTTTCCTAACAACCGGTTCGTAACCTATATACGTAAATGTAACATTTGCCGGCACAGGCACCTTCAATGTAAATTCACCATCTGTATTAGTGGAAATTGAGTGTCGTGAATCAATTTTCCCTGATTTATCGCGTACGACTACCGAAACATACGGAAGTGGCTGATTGTCATTCTTGTCTTTAACAACTCCACTTATGAGCACCTCTTGTGCAAAAGCTTCTAATGAAGCAAACAGACACAACAAGCCCAATATGATATATTTATGTATCTTTTTCATATAAATTCATCTAACAAAGTTTATTCATAATCCCTAAATTCCGGAGCACCTTCTGCAAACACAACGATAACTTCCCAATGCGCTTCTTTGTAAATTCCAAATTCTATTTCGAAATACGAATCTAAACGATATCCCATAGCAGTAATTCTATCATACGCAAAACGCAGTTTAAGCAAATTACCTTCACTATTGGTATACTTAGAAGGAACTTGAACCAAAGGCATAGGATATACAACGTCATATTTTACATAATCAGCCCCCATCTCCTTATTGAATCCATGAATCAATTCGTCCCATTTTGTTTGATTAAATTTCTCTGGCGAAATAGGAGTATAATCTGAATTATAAAAGCGAAAAGTCAGAGTTTTAGTTTTATCTGTATTTTCCTTATTCTCCCGCAGATAGACTTGTATTTTTTCGGACGAAGTGTAACTCCCTGACTCCAATACAATGGAACGAGCCGCAGTTGCCGGAATATAATCTTTATCTTTTATCAGGCCGGTTTCCGAATCATAAATGGAAGGTTCGAAATCACTCTCTCTCAAAGGTACCAGCTGCAAATTGTTAAAATATTTATATCCACCTTTATTCTCAACCTTCACATCAAACAGATAACCTTTACTTGGAGAGCAATTGACAAATGCCGACATAGCATTAGAATACATCACAAATTCTCCTGAATGTTTATGTATCTGAAATAGCGGACGATATTCTAGCGTTCTTTTGGCTTCAATTTCTTCAAGAGTTTTCTCTGTTCCAAGATAAGGACTTTTCCATACGGTTACCGGAAACACATCAGTCAACTCTGGTGCTGGACTACCATCTGCCTTCACTATACGAGTTATTTCAAATGTCAAAGGGAGCGTTGAATTTCCTGATTGAAAATTATTTGAGAACAAAGTTGTTCTACCCAATACCGGTTTATATAGCTGTTGAGTAAAATTCACTTCCCGATCAAATGCTTCTTGTACATCAGGCAAGAATTTTTCAACACACGAGGTATTCAGAAAAGAGTATGTTCCTATTCCGAGAAAGCAAAAGAACTTTATGAATCTATTTTTTCTCATTTCCGTAGTCTTTAAAATAATTAATAAACTTATCGTAACCGAAATTATGTTGATTGGTCAAAAGATGAATAACTGCATTGCGAGTATAAATATCATGCCAAACAACGTTTGTAGATTTCCATAAATCCTTCAACTGACTGTTATTCATATCACTAAGAGTGAAACTCCTGACTCCTTCTCCCACAATGCCGGAAGCCGTTTGCCGAGTACAAGATACATTCATTTGATATTTATATTTGTATGACTCTAAAGAAAGACTTTCTTGTGCTTCTATGATCTTTTTCGTGTCATACTTTCCTGTGAATATATATCGGCAAAGCAACGTGTCTACGCATGCTCTATAATCATAATGCCTTATCTCAATGATGGGATTCTCCGGATCATCTTTATTAGGAATTTCAATTTCAACATCAAAAGGTTCAATAAGTAACTCTTTTAAAAAAAGTGCTTTCCCCTGTTTCTTTTGTTCGCGATAGGTGTTGAGCTGGTCAAATGAATATTCGAAACACTCATTCGGTACAGCAAATACGGTAAAATACTCATCGTCTTTTTCCAACTGTTCCTTTAAACCGGGAACAGCATTGATAATGACAAGCATTGAATCATATTTCTGATTAAACAGATGGCTTGCTTCATCGGAAAGGTATTCCAAAAAAGTGCCATCATACTTTTCAACTTCAACCGGCTGAGTATAAGCAACTGACTCATAATCCCGGCAAGCACCGAAAAGTACTAAAGTTATTACTCCGATTATTATTGCGGATTTATTCATAGTATATATTTTTTAATTTACGTATTTATATCTATCTAATATTTCGTAAAATCTGTTCCAAAACAATAGTTTTCAGATTCATTGCCAGTAAGTATTTTGCTCAATCATAGAATTGGTAAGAATATCCTGATCAATAGGCCAGTAAATACCTCCTTCATTGATTAGTTTTCGTAGTTTTGTATCATTATTCAACAATTTCTCTTGACGTATCCGGTCATACCAACGCCAACCTTCTCCCATTAGTTCCTTTCTTCTCTCCTCGAATACAGCTTGAATAACTTTTGACTTATCACTATTAAAATCTTTTTTATAAGAAACTGCACTCATTCCTCTGGCAGTTCTTATTGTATTAAGATGTACTAGAGCTTGTTCTGGTTGATTTATTGCACACAAAGCTTCTGCACGAAGCAATGTGATGTCTTCAAGACGACTAAATACCAGTGCTGATCCGAAAATAGCATAATCATTAGTCGTAGGATTACCATTCTGAATAACTTTAATCTTACTAAAAATAGGATATTGAGATTCAACATTGTGAACATAACTGGTATAGTATTTACCACTCTTCGAGTCAATACCGAACCTTTGATCATCTACATTATTGAATATGGAAAACAAACTGTCTTTTGAAACGTATATATCAGGAGTGCTTTTCTGCACAAGCGGAGCTGCTAATGTCAATTCTTCAAGATGTCCATTCTGTGATGCCTCGCTTTCATTATGATCAAAAGTAAGCCCTACAATGCGGGACACTCTCCAGTCGGAGTTGGTCAGAAAAAGTCCCTGTGAAGAGGTCAGATCTGCTACGCCAATATATTTTGCTTCTACACGACTCGCATTGTCCATAATATACGCAGCATAAGTTTCTGCATTCAAATAATTACCTTCCCAAGCTGCGATGTGTGCAAGAATAGCATATACAGACAATTTATTCAATAAGATACCTTGCCAGTCTTTCCCTTCTTTACCATAATAAAGGCTTGTTTTAGAACCTAACTGGAAAGGTAGTACTGTTAATGCATTTTCCAGTTCTTCTTTCGCATAGCTCAACACAAGACTGGCGTCCGTCCGCTCCATCCTGGGAAAAGAGCCATTATCATACGAATAAGTAACTAAAGGAACATCTCCCCATATACGTACCATATTGAAGTAAGCAAAAGCTCTTAGTACTCTAGCTTGTGCTATATCCAACATCAGATTTTCTTCTGAATAGGATTTATCTTTCTCAAAAGTTCCCGGAGCCTTTTCTATAAAAATAGAAGCTGCGTTTATAACAGCATAAAATCTTCTCCAATTAGAAATTTCCTTCATTATCGGAAATGGCTCGTTCAGATTGTTATCTACGACTGCCTGAAGATCAAGACGATCAGTTACACTAAAATCTCCTCCGCGTAAATCACCACAAATCCAATATGCATTATTTTCAACCAAAGCAGCTCGCATCAAGCCATATACTCCCATCAATGCAGCACGAGTATCTTCAAGAGTACTCCATTGCTGATCTTCCTTAGCTATACGTTTGGATTCTACATTCAAAAAATCATTGCAGGAAACAAGTATCATAGAAAAGCCAACACCCAATAACAGTAAAAAGTGTGTTATTTTTCGATATAAATTACTGAACATATTACTATATTTTGAGGTTAAAATTTGAAACGTAAGCCTAAGGATGCAGAACGAGGGATAGGCATAGAGTAGCCATCATAATTGCCATTGAAACCAACTAATTCGGGGTCGTTGCCAGAGAAACCTGTAATAGTAAACAAATTATTGGCTGTCAAGTAGAAATAAAGACTTTTGACTATCAGGTTCTTTTCACCTTTTAATGGAAGGGTATAGCCCAGAGTCACATTTCTCAATTTTAAATATGAAAGTTTTTCTAAGAATAAATCTTGCTCTGCTCTATATGGATACACTTTACTCAACGGATTATAGATAGGATAATCATCTTTCTGATTCGGCAATTCTTGCCAAAAGAATATTTCTTTTACAGAACGGATGGACTTCGTACGATCTAATGTCATAAAATCATAACGCTGTTGATCTCTGACATTCAGTGCGCTATGCCCCAGAGCAAAAAACCAATGAAAGCTAAAATCAAACTGTTTATATTTGAATTGATTAGTTAATCCTCCTATAAACCGAGGAAGTGCATGACCTTTCAACACTCGGTCATTGTCATCAATTATATTATCTCCATTAACATCTGTCCACTTCGGATCACCTTTTTGGAAGGGAACTCCATTTATACTCAATGGTTTACCGTCCTTAACCGGAACCTCACTGTTATCAGCATAGATTCCATTATTCTGATAAATCCAGAAAGCATCAACCGACTTGCCTACTTCAAATTTACGACTATTGGTAACAACTTCATTCAATCCTGAAGGTAGTTTTTTCAACTCATTCTGGTTGAAACTCATATTCAAAGAAATATCCCAACTTAAACGCTTCGGATCATTTATAGCAAGCGGAGAAGCCGATACGTTCATTTCGACACCTCTATTGGATATTTCCATTCCATTAACAAACCTGTATTTATATCCAAACTCTTGAGATACAGGCATCTGAAGAATAATATCTTTTTCCCGGTTTTCATAAAAACTAAGCCCGATATTAACACGGCTATTTAAGAAAGAGGCATTCAAATCAATACCTAATTTATCCGAATAAGGCCATCCCATACCATAATCTACCCAGCCTATTGAATAAGGACGAGTTACTGTTGCAAAACCATTGGAAGAAGATATCATTGATTGTCCACTCCATCCCAACTCTGACGAAACATAGTTAGGACCTAATGTAAATCTGTCTGATTGTACTAGATGTCCTAAGCGTGCCCATGAAGCTTTTAA
>OLGI01002810.1_pt1 | contig 11879 bp, 10 predicted proteins | sample 1605221 | NCBI WGS metagenome assembly OLGI01 (sample SAMEA3888915, study PRJEB22519) | human gut metagenome | biome: human gut; feature: human-associated habitat; material: faeces | place: Denmark | collected 2010 | reverse complement strand
CCTGACGCTGGCGCTCTGTGTGTTTGCGGCGTGGGTGCTGCACAAGAAGCACATGTTGTGAGCTATACCGGGCGAGCAATGCCCGCCCCTACAAAGCGGTTGCCAAACAGGAATAGAAAGAGAAATTTTATGCGTATTGTCGTTAAAGTAGGCACCAGCACGCTGGCACATCCCGGCGGGCTGCTCAACATCCGTCACACCGAGGATCTGGTCAGGGTGTGGAGCGATATTCAGAACGCCGGACATCAGCTCATCGTCGTATCGTCGGCGGCCACGGGCCTCGGCGCAGGCAAGCTGCAAATTGAAAAGCCAAGCGACCTTGTCACCAAGCAGGCTGCCGCCGCGGTGGGCCAGTGCGAGCTGATGTATGTTTACGACCGACTCTTCAGCGCCTATGACCATACGGTGGCCCAGATCCTGCTCACCGGCGTGGACGTCGAGCACGCCAGCCGCCGGGAGAACATCCAGAACACCCTCACCCGGCTGCTGGAGCTGGGCGCACTTCCCATCATCAACGAGAACGACACCGTGGCCACCGATGAGATCACCTCCATCGGCGACAACGACACCCTCGCCGCCATCGTCACCTGCTGCATCAAGGCCGACCTTCTGGTGCTGCTGAGCGACATCGACGGCCTCTACACCGCCAACCCCCACACCCACCCGGAGGCAAGGCTCATCCCGCTGGTAAAAGAGATCACCCCCGAGGTGATGGCTCTGGCCGATGGGGCCGGGTCGGCGCTGGGCACCGGCGGTATGTCCACCAAACTCCGCGCCGCCCGGATGGTGACGTCCAGCGGAGCCGACATGGTCATCGCCAACGGCGCCCATCCCGAGCTGCTCTATGACATCGCCGAGGGCCGTGCCGTCGGCACCCGCTTTGCGGCCCACAGACAGGAGGCATGACCATGACCACACAGGAGATCCTCGAGGCCGCCCGCGCGGCCAAGACCGCCGTCGCCCTCTCGGACGGCACCACCCGGAACGCCGCCCTCTGCGGGATGGCCGACGCCCTCGGCACACCGGAGCATCTGGACGCCATCCTCGCCGCCAACGCTGCGGATATGGCTGCTGCCAAGGGGAAGATCAGCGACGTCATGCTGGACCGCCTCGCTCTGACGCCCCAGCGCATCGCGGCGATGGCCAAGGGTATCCGGGACGTCGCCGCCCTGCCCGACCCGGTGGGCCGGGTGCTGAGCCGCATCCAGCGGCCCAACAGTCTCCTCATCGAAAAGACCGCCGTGCCGATGGGCGTCATCGCCATCATCTACGAGAGCCGCCCCAACGTCACCAGCGACGCCGCCGCACTCGCCATCAAGAGCGGCAACGCCTGCATCCTCCGCTGCGGCAAGGAGGCGTGGCGCTCGGCCAACGCCATCGTGGCCGCCCTGCGGCAGGGCCTGCGGGCCAACGGCCTGCCCGAAACGGCGGTCTGCCTCATCGAGGACACCACCCACGCCTCGGCCAACGCCCTCATGACCGCTGTGGGGTATGTGGATCTGCTCATCCCCCGGGGCGGGGCCGGACTCATCCGGGCCTGCGTCGAGAACGCAAAGGTCCCCTGCATCCAGACCGGCACCGGCATCTGCCACATCTTCGTGGACGACACCGCCGACCAGACCAAGGCGCTGGACATCATCGAGAACGCAAAGGCCAGCCGCCCCAGCGTCTGCAATGCCGAGGAGGTCTGCCTCGTCCACAGCGCCATCGCGGCCGGGTTCCTGCCGAAGCTGGCCCAGCGCCTCGGCCCGGACCGCACCGCCAAGGGCCTGCACCCGGTGGAGCTGCGGCTGGACCCGCGCGCCGCCGCCCTCATCCCGGGCACACCCGCCGGGCCGAAGGACTTCGACACCGAGTTTCTCGACTACATCCTCGCGGTGAAGGTCGTGGACAGCGTGGAGGAGGCCGTCGCCCACATCGCGGCCCACTCCACCGGCCACAGCGAAGCCATCCTGACCCGGACCGACGCCCACGCCGCCCTCTTTACGGCTGCCGTGGACAGCGCTGCCGTCTACGTCAACTGCTCCACCCGCTTCACCGACGGCGGAGAGTTCGGCCTTGGCTGTGAGATGGGCATCTCCACCCAGAAGCTCCACGCCCGGGGACCCATGGGCCTCGGCGAGCTGTGCAGCTACAAGTACATCATCCGCGGCGACGGTCAGGTCCGGTGATCTTTTGACAAGACCGCCGCTGCGATAAAAATTTTCTTCATTTTTCACGACAGGCCGAGGCCAGACGCCTCGGCCTGTACTTTTGTTTCATCCAGATGGACTGTTTTTCTGCAAGATACACTTTCTGCTGAAAAAATTTTTACAAATGCACCGGAGAATAAATCCTTGTATCCAAATTTTCGCCATTCTCCACAAAGCTATAGTCATACTTTCCCCATTTTGTCTTGCAAAAATCACAACAAACCTCTTGACATCCGGGCTTTGAGTGGGTTAAATTTAAGATGAAGGTATAATTCAACACCATCTTACTTGTTTGGTCTGTTTGTTGAGAGTTGTTCTCCACGAGGCTTCAGTTTTTTAAGTCGTTTTCTATCCGGGGACACTTTTCCGAGCATATCCGCCCACCCACAACACTATACTTGGAATGAAGGAGAGAGCGTTATGACGATTGCTATACTCGCACATGACTCCCGCAAAGAACTTGCACTTCAGTTCTGTACTGCCTACAGTGGAATCTTATCCCGCAACACGGTCATTGCCACCGGTACCACCGGTCGGATGCTGGCGCAGGCCACCGGCCTGCCCGTGCACTGCTACCTCTCCGGGAGACTGGGCGGCATCCAGCAGATCGCGGCCCGGGTGGCCTGTGACGAAGTAGACCTTGTGCTCTTCTTCCGCGACCCCCTCAAGCAGGAGACCGGCAGCAGCAACGAGCAGAATCTGCTGCGGCTGTGCGATATGCACAGCGTGCCCATCTCCACCAACATCGCCACGGCCGAGGTGCTGCTGCGCGGCCTCGATCAGGGCGACCTCGATTATCGTGATGGCATCCACCCCGACATCACGGAGCCTCTGCCCGTCCACCGGGCCGTGTGCTGAGGCAGTTTTTTTTGAGACATCGACCCATCTGGTGTTTTTTTGTGTATAGAGGGTTTCGAATAACGAAAGACACCGCAGAAGTTTGCGCTTCTGCGGTGTCTTTTCATTTTATCCTGTGCTCAGGCAGCACGGAGGGACGACTTATTCCAGACCACCCATCTGCTTGATGGCCTTGATGGCGAAGGTCAGGGTGCGGCCCATTGCCACGCCCGCCATCAGGCAGGGGTAGTTGTTGGCGAAGAAGGAACCGGACATATCGCCGGTGACGTACAGGCCGGGCATGGGCTTGTTGTCGTTGTCGAGAGCCTGACCCTTATCGTTGATGGCGATGCCCTGCTCGGTGCACAGCAGGGAGGCACCCAGCCAGCAGCCGTAGAAGGGAGCGGTGCGGATGGCGCTCAGGCGGTAAGCGGGCTTGCCGAAGTCTTCATCCTCCTGCTTGTCGTACAGCTCGTTGTAGCGGTCAACGGTAGCGAGGAAGGTGTCTTTTGCCTCACCGGTAAAGCCCAGCTTGTCGGCCAGCTCCTCGATGGTGTCGCAGACGAACAGAGTGCCGGCTGCGACCGCCTCATCGACCTTGCCCTGGAAATACTTCTCGCCGCCGGCACGGGTCTGAGCAGAGCAGCCGATGGTGTGGAAGCGCTTTGCGTCCTCCAGAACATTGGCGTCGCAGATCTGTGCGTAGACGCGGCCCGGCTGATGGGCAGCAGCATAGACGATGTCGTTGTAGGGGCTGCTCTCGTTGGCGAAGCGCTCACCGTTGCGGTTGACCTTCAGGAAGGGCTGGGTGCCGGGGTTGTACTGGCGGATGGGGCCGGGGAAGGCCTTGCCGCCGAAGGCAGAATCGCTTGCCACATAGCCGCCGTCCACGCCGGGAGCCACGATGCCGCGGTCGAACAGCATGGGAGCTGCTTCCTTGTCGAAGTTTGCGCCGGCCCAGACCGCAGCACGGATGCCGTAGCCCTTATCGGCCGGAGAGTAGGAGCAGGCGGTGGTGACAGAGGTGCCCAGCGGGTCCAGCTGCTCCATCATGTAGGGGTTGCCGGGGAAGCCGCCGCAGGCCAGCAGGACGCCCTTGTTGGCGTTGTAGCGGATGAAGTGGTCGTCCTCGGTGCTCTGAGCGATGACGCCGGTGATGCGGCCGGTCTCGTCCTTCTCCAGCTTTGCCAGAGAAGTCTTGAAGTCCACATCATAGCCCAGCTCGCGGATGTAGTCCAGCAGCAGCTCGTTGCGGGCTGCGCCGGAGCTGCGGTCGTAGGTGTACTCGATCTCCGGGTACATATAGTCGGTGTTGTGCTCGGCGTTCTCGGCGGGCCATCTTGCCTCATCGCCGTAGGTGTAGATCATCTTGACGCCGTACTTGTCCTCCATGATGGAGCGGATGAACTCGATCATCTCGCCGGACTCGTCGATCCAGGTCTTGACGACGCGCTGGTCGCACTTGCCAGAAGCGTAGCGGGACACCTCGCTCAGGAGCTTTGCGCGGTCCATCTTGATGCCCTGTGCCTGTGCGCCGAAGCCGTCCACCGCGCCGACCCAGTGGCGGGTATCCTGCACATTGCCGTTCTGCTCGATGACGCGGAAGTTCAGACCGTTGGCGGCTGCGTAGGCAGCTGCGCCCATGCCGCCGTTGCCCGCGCCGACGATGAGGATGTCGGTGTCCACGGTCTCAGTGATGGCAGCCTCGTCGATGTCAGGCTCCTTGCCCAGCCAGTCGGTCTCATCGCCGGTGGGCAGCTGGACGGAGGTCACAGCAGCTTCGCCCTTGGCCTGTGCGTAGCAGCTCTTGGCGGCCTTCATGACAGCGTCGGAGGTGATGGTGGAGCCGGAGACGCCGTCGATCTCGGCAGAGCCGGCGGCCATCAGCTGCTCGCGCAGCTCGTCGGCAGCGGCAGCGCCGTAGGAAGCAGTCTCGCCGGATGTATCGACCACAACATCGGTCACAGCGCTGTCAGAGAAGGTCATCGTGACCTTGACGGTGGAAGAGATGCCCTCGGCAGTGCCCTCATAGGTGCCGGGGATGTAGGTACCGGCTGCACCGGAGGAAGCTGCGGTGGAGGAGCTGGCGGTGTTGCAGGCAGCCAGTGCACCGGCAGTCACACCGGACATGGCGGCTGCGGCAGCGATCTTCAGAAAACCTTTGCGGGAGATCTTATTCATTTTGCGTAGACCCTTTCTTCTCGTTCTTCTTTATTCTTGCTCATAGCTTCGTGCGGCGGCAGACCTTCTCGCGCTGCGCCCACATCGTTCGACAATAATTTAACACAAATGCAGGGGTCTGTCTTTTAAGAATCCTTAAACTTCTCCGCTGCCGTTCGGTCTGATTTTCGTCCCAAAGGCCGTTTTCGTTAATTATTTGCTTAACAAACCGCAAAAAGAACGCCGACTGTTTAAGTTTCCTTAAAAAGTCGGCGCTCTCATTTAAACGATTCTTAAGCCTCGTTATGCTGTCTTCTTTACTTCAACACTGTTTTCGTACAGTTCGTGCGGCGCAATATCCTGTCCCTCCGGCCACTCGATGCCAATACCGCCCGGCAACAGCTGCACCGCATTGAAATAGCCCTCATCCTTCAGCTGGCCATACCATGTTCCCGTCGCATAAGGAGCCACATCAAATAGCTTTACTTCGCCGCTCTCATAAAAAAGACGAAGCTTCATCGGCTTTACCGGTTCCACCTTCAACAATCTCGGCTGCAGCATATCATTTCCTCCTTACTTCAGCGGGTCGATGCGGAAAAACTGCTCACCGTTGGACAGCAACGTCCAATTCGCCGCCAAATCATCCTTGTGGATCTCCATCCACGCATCCACGAGTTTCATCTGGCTCTTCGGAAGCTTTCCTTCCAGCACCGTGCCATCCAGCCCGATGACCGCCTCCTGACCGGAATATTCCACATGGATATGCGGTATATTGTGCTTTCCGCCCAGCTCCCGGTACATTCGGACAATGATTCCATAAAACATACACAATACCGGCATTTCCAAGCACCTCCACATTATTCTTCTACTCCTATTATATCAAACGGAACAGCGAAAGAAAAGCCTTTTCAAGCCCTCTCTCCCTCCGGCTGGAAGACGTATCCCTTTCCCCAGACATTTTTTAAGTAGACAGGCTTTGCGGGGTCCGGCTCGATCTTGCTGCGGAGGTTATGGATATGGACCTGCACCGTCCGTACATCGCCGAGGCTGTCCTTGCCCCAGATCTTCTGGTAAAGCTCATTTGCCGTAAAGAAGGTGTTCGGGTAGCGGACGAAGAGGGTCAGGATGCGGTATTCCATATCAGCCAGATGGACGCTGCGGCCGTCCTTCTCTACGCTGTGGCTGTTGGCGTCCAGTGTGAAGGCCGTGCAGTGGTAGCCGTTGACGCTGGGTTCTGCGCCGTCCATCTGGACCCGGCGGATGTTGGCCATGATGCGGGCCAGAAGGATCTTGTTGTTATAGGGCTTGGCCAGAAAGTCATCGCCGCCCATTTCCAGCGCACGGACGATGGTGTCAGTGTCGTCCAGGCAGGAGGTGAAGATGATGGGGCAGTGGTGCCAGCTTCGCAGGCGCTGGCAGAGGTCTACGCCATTGGTATCCGGGAGAAGGATGTCCATCAGGATGACATCGAACCTCTCCCGCGCATGGCTCAGCGCGTCGCCGCCCGTCTCCGCACAGACCACCTCGAAATTCTGCTGGCTCTTTAAAAAATAGCAGGTGGTGTCGCGGATCACGGGGTCATCTTCCACCAACAATACGCGGATCATCCCTGTCAGCCCTCCCCTTTTTTCGCACGATTTGATATACTATAGTATACCTTATTTTTCTTACATCCACAAGGGGAGGCATCGCCATGAAGCAAAAATGGCCCATTCTCATTTTTTCCGCCCTGCTGACGGCTTTCATCGTGCTGGCCGGCATCTGGAGCAATGCACAGTTCCAGCAGCTGCCCAGCGGCGGCGTCCTTACAGCCCAGCAGGCCGCCAAGGGCATCGCGCCGGATGGCTGGCGGCAGGAGGCTCCCGGCCAGTGGCATTTCACCTTCACCGCCGGGGAGGATCTCTCGTCTCTCACTCTCTGCGTCACCAATACGGCAGCGCCGCTGGAGGCCGAACGGCTGACCGACCTTGCCCGCTCGGGCGAGCTGTACGCGCTGGATGTTACACCCGGCGAAACGGTGGAGCTGGTATTCGCCTGCCGCCGCAGCCCCCAGACATGGCTGATGTCCTCGGCCTTCGCCGACCGGGCCTTCCGTTTCCGCACCCTGACCCAGCTCATCACCCTGACGGCTTTTGTGACGATGGGGGTGGTGGTGCTGGCCCTCTACCACTATAAGCATCAGCCGGAGCTGGGGTATTTTCTGCTCTACCTTGTCATCATGAGCGCGTGGGCGCTGATGGTCTTTTTCTTCCCGGCCATCCGGAGCGGCCCGCTTCAACTCGTTCTCCGCTCTTTCTTCGCCTTCACGGTGCTGGCCTCGGCGCTGCTGGCTGCGGGGTTGCTGGGCATGGAGCTGCCCCGCTCCGGGCGGGGGCTTCTCGGGCTCATCGCGGGCTGTGCCGTTTTCTTCCTGCTGGGCATGAACGACTATCCCCCGCTTCGAGTGGGAGTGCTGGCGGCCGGTATGTTCTTCTGCCTCTATCTCCTGATGGCCGCTGTGAAGGCGGGTTATGAGGGGGCCGGACTGATGCTCCTGCCCTGCGCCGTCACCACCGGTTTCCGGATCTGGGCGCTGCTGCCCGGTCTGGACAGCCCCTTCTTCGTGGAGTCCGTCCCCTTCTACCTGCTGCGCTGCTCCCGCCTCTACGACCTGCCCTTTGCCATCGGCTGCATGGTCTTCGTCTGTCGCCGGTTCGCCCTCCTCTTCGACCGCACCGAGCAGCTAGCCCGGGAGCTGGACGCCCGGGTGGCCGAGCGGACGAAGGAGCTGACCGCCGAGACCGATGCCCGCAAGAGCATGATGCTCAACATCTTCCACGACCTGCGCAGCCCCCTGTTTGCAGTCAGCAACGGGCTGGAAACACTGGAATCGGCCCCCGAGGCCCTTCCGGCCTTGCTTCCGGCTCTGCGTCAGCGCATTGAATTCCTGCGGCGGCTGACGGAAGACCTCTTCCTCGCAGCCAAGCTTGAGCAGAAGCAGCTCCTGCTCAACGAGGACCGCGCTGCGCTCAACGAAGAAGCCGCCGCCGTCTGTGCGGCCTGTCAGAGCGAGGCCGACCAAAAGGGTGTTGCGCTCTGCCTCAGCGCCGACGTTCTCCTGCCCGTCTGGGGCGACAGTGTGCGGCTGCAGCAGATCCTCCAGAACCTCGTGACCAACGCCATCCACTACACCCCCGCCGGGGGCAGCATCCATGTGGTCTGCCGCGCCGAGGGCGGGACGGCCTGCGTCAGCGTGCAGGACACCGGCTGCGGCATCGCACCGGAAGATCAGGGGGCCGTCTTCGACCGGTATTTCCACACCTCTGCCGACAAAAAGCACAACTCCACCGGCCTCGGCCTGACCATCGCGCAGGAGCTGGCCCGCCTCCACCACGGCGAGATCACCCTGCAAAGCGAAGTCGGCAGGGGCAGCATCTTCACGCTGAGGCTGCCGCTTCTGAATATCGAAGAGTATAGCAGTTTGCGCTTTTATCGCAAGACAAGAAATTAGTGCAACATTCAAACAGCATATTTGCGATATGCAATTCAACGCTGTTGCTGTTGCATTAAAAAGTTGAATTGCTATAATGCACAAGCATCGCTTGTGGTTTACTCTGTGAATCAAAAAGGGAGTTCTGTCGCGGACAAATGTCCGGGCAGAACTCCCTTTGCCTTTAGCGAATATTATGATGGATAAACAAAAATAAACCTCCCGGCCGCAAATAGTCAGACAGTTCGCTTTCAGGCACACCATACACGGGCAGAACCCCGTCGATAATCGGAACGTCCGGATGCTCTGCCGTAAGACGGGAATCCGGATAGGGCTGTACCAGCACGACTTTAAGTGCCGGATTCTGCTCTCGCAGATAGCGAGCCGTGCCAAAGTCGGTGCCGCCGGTGCCTGCCATGCAGACCAGAACATCCACATTTTCTTCCGTGTCCTGCCAGATCTCCGGCCCGGTAGTGCGGTAATGTGCTTCAGGGTTGGCCGGATTCGCCGCCTGATTGTTGAAGTAGGCTCCGGTACGGCGGCAGTATGCTGCAATTTCCTCCAGCGTTGCTTCCCGTTCCGGCTCCTGCCAAGGGTGAGTACGCAGCGTGCGCTTTTCTGCGGTCAGGGCATGACCGTCCGACACATGGTCCGCAATGATTTTCTGGATAGCTTCCGGCGCATGCGCCGGGTCGATCTCGCTGATTCTGGGCATTGTAACCCCTTCCTTTCCCGTTGGTGAATGTTTTATCCACAAAATATGCCCATTTACATATTATGTCAATAGGTTTTTGCTTTGAGCATAAAAATGCTCTATGCCAGCCTTCTGAAACACGTTTTTTCTCTGTTTTCTCTTGACGATGCCCCGCCAATGGAGTAGGATGGTGCTGCAAAAACGAATTGCAAAAGAGGAGATCTAAATGCAAATCAGCCTTTTATTGATGCAGCAGATCGCGCAGCTATTTCTGATTCTGCTGATGGGATATGCCGTTGTAAAAACCGGCTTGTTGAAGGCATCGGACAGCAAGGTGCTGTCTGTGGTCTTTGTCTATCTGGTCATGCCCTGTGTCGTTCTGAACGCCTTTCAGATCAAGGATACACCGGAGATCCGCACCGGGCTGCTTTATTCCATGGGCATCGCCGTTGGAATGCACGTTGTATTTCTGCTTCTGAATGCGCTGTTCCGCAAAGCTCTCAAGCTGGACGCCGTGGAGCAGGTCAATATCATTTACAGCAATGCCGCCGCGCTGGTCATTCCCATCGTGCAGGCCCTGCTGGGGGAGGAATATGTTGTCTACTCCTGCGCCTTTGTCATTGTACAGCTGGTACTGCTCTGGACCCATGCAAGCGCCTGCCTGCAGGGGTCTGCCCGGCTGGAATGGCGCAAGCTCCTTACCAATGTCAACCTGATCGCCATTGCAGCCGGTGCTCTGCTGTACATGCTGCACATCTCGCTGCCCGCCCCGATCACCAGCACACTGAGCAGTGTCGGCAATATGATCGGCCCTATGGGAATGCTGCTGGCAGGCATGGCCATTGCGGAAGTGCCCCTGAAAAAGGTTTTCTGCACCCCGCGCAACTATCTGCCGGTATTTCTGCGTCTGCTGGGTGTTCCGCTGGTCATTGTTCTGCTGCTTTGGGCAGTTCACGCATCCCTTTGGATCCCGGACGGCAAGTCCATCCTGATGACGGTCTACCTTTCTGCCATTACCCCCGCCTGTGCAACAGTCACCTCCATGGCACAGCTCTATGACCGGGATGCTTCTCATTCCAGTGCGATCTATGTCCTGAGCACGCTGCTTTCCATCCTGACCATGCCGCTGATGATCGGGTCGTTTGAGCTGCTGCTCTGAAATACGAAAAAAGGCCGCCCGGCATCGCAGCAGGGCCGCCTTTACAACTACAAGGATGTGTCTCTATGAAACTCAAACAATTCATTCAGCAGGAAACGGTCCTCACCGCAGCCGCTGTGCTGGCCGTTGTCTCCGCCTTCTTTGTTCCGCCGGATGTGCAGTATCTCGGCTACATCGACCTGCGCACGCTGGCGATCCTGTTTTCCCTGATGACGGTCATGGCCGGGCTGCGGCGGCAGGGCTTTTTTGATGGACTGGGCCGGGCATTGCTGTCCCGTACCCACAGCACCTTTCAGCTGACGCTGGTACTGGTCGGGCTGTGCTTTTTCGGAAGCATGTTCATCACCAACGATGTTTCCCTGCTGACCTTCGTTCCCTTTACGTTCGTGGTCCTGAGCCGTCTGGGAGCGGATGTCCGCCGCTCCCTTCTGATCCCGGTGGTCTGTATGCAGACCATTGCGGCAAACCTTGGCAGTATGCTGACCCCCATCGGCAACCCGCAGAACCTCTATCTTTACGGAAAAAGCGGCATGAGCATCGGGGGATTTGTGCTTCTTATGCTGCCCTACACACTGGTCTCTCTGCTCCTGCTGCTGGCTTGGGCAGCAATGGTCTGCCGGAAAGCCTCTGCCGCCCTCTCCGTGGATGAGCTTGTTTCTTCTTCTGCATCTCAGGGAGATCAGAAGATCATCCTGCTGTATCTGGTTCTGTTTGCCGTTTGCCTGCTGTCCGTGATCCGGGTGCTGCCCTATGGCATTGCCTTTGCCGCTGTACTCGTCTGCGTTCTTTTTGCAGACCCGCACACCTTACGGGCAGTGGACTATTCCCTGCTTTTGACCTTTGTGGCTTTTTTCATCTTCATTGGCAATCTGGGGCGCATTCCGGCCTTTTCCGGCTGGCTGCAGGAGTTTCTGACCGGCCGGGAAGTTCTGGTGGCGGTTCTTGCTTCGCAGGTCACCAGTAATGTTCCCGCCGCCCTGCTGCTGTCCGGGTTCACGGCAGAGACACAAGCCCTTATCATCGGCACCAATCTGGGAGGTCTTGGCACTTTGATCGCATCCATGGCCAGTCTTATTTCCTACCGGCAGATCGCACGGGAGCTGCCACAGGGGAAGAAGCAGTATTTTGGGCTGTTCACCCTGTCCAACCTGATCTTCCTTGCGCTCCTGCTGGGCGTGTGGTTCTTGCTCCGCTGATCGTGGCCGATACCGTAAATTTCTTCCTCTGTTATCGACTTGACAAGCATCGCACACTCCTCCTAATTTATTTTCTTTTTGTACCCGCAGTCACAGTAGGGTCCGCCAGAGGCAAGCGTGTACTGCCGCACAAAGTTCGTCGCAGCGCCCGCTTCGCTCATGGTGTAGTCCA
>OLGI01002805.1_pt1 | contig 11893 bp, 10 predicted proteins | sample 1605221 | NCBI WGS metagenome assembly OLGI01 (sample SAMEA3888915, study PRJEB22519) | human gut metagenome | biome: human gut; feature: human-associated habitat; material: faeces | place: Denmark | collected 2010 | reverse complement strand
TAAAAGAGGTTTTATCAAGTATTATGAGCAGATAGGCAAAAAATGCTTGGATATAACAGAGCTAATTCCCTTTGAAATCCCTAATAGTTGGACTTGGGCAAGAATGGGACAGATTGGAGATTGGGGCGCAGGTTCTACACCTCAGCGCAGCAACCAAGATTATTATGGAGGCAATATTTTGTGGCTTAAAACAGGGGAGTTGAACAATGGTGTCATATGTGATACTGAAGAAAGAATAACGCAGAGAGCTTTTCAAGAATGCTCTCTACGTATGAATAAAATAGGTGACGTTCTTATTGCTATGTATGGAGCTACAATAGGAAAGTTGGCTATTGTAGGCAAGGAATTAACTACCAATCAAGCGTGTTGTGGCTGTACTCCCTATATTGTTTATAATTGGTTCTTGTTTTATTTCTTAATGGCAAGTCGAGATACATTTATCAAGAAAGGTGAAGGTGGTGCCCAACCAAACATATCACGTGTCAAATTAGTTGAGCACTTGATACCTTTACCTCCTTTAAATGAGCAGAAACGCATTGTCGAAAGAATTGAAACTCTATTTGAGCAATTGTGATGAATCCTCTATCTTTTGGACGATTCTTTTCTGCTCTTGTAGTGGCGGAATACCAATAATAAGCCCATAAAACAATTCCTTGTTGAGGTGTGGTATAGCTGCACCTTTCTTAGAATTGCGCAAAGTTTCTTTGTAGAACTGTATGAAAGCCAAAATATAAGGTTCGTACATAGAGGAACTTATCCATAATTGCTTGAAAGTACTACCCATATAACCGTCTTGTGGAACGATGAAAACTTCACCAGAGTTTTCACCGTCCACAAGCATTATATTGTCACCTTTATATACAAATTTACCATGTTCTACAATAGTTTCAGAACTTTTACCACGTAAGTATTTAGCATCTAACAAGCACTGCTTGCCAGTGGTTTTCAAGCCGTCTGTAAGTTGGCAAACTGCATTTAATCGAGCAATAGACCAAGAACTTGGAAACTCAAAAGGAAGGTCAATCTCAGTTATTTCGCTCCCTATCTGCTCATAATACTTGTTATCGTCACCTTTGAAGATAACGGAATCTTTGAGGGCAGACTTCTTTAGTTTGCCCTCTTTTACGAGTTTCAGCTTTTCTTCTTTTATCTGTTTGAGCAGATCTTGGGCTGTACCTTCTTCGGCAATTTGCGGAACGAGTTTGCCTTGGATGGCTTCTTGCAGAATAGCCTTCTTCAAGCGTTGGTACATATTAGAATTTAACTTATTAAGTTCTTCTTGCTTATTGCTGTAAATACCAAGAAAATGTGTTAACTCTGTAATGTTCGCAACAATTCTTTCCTGTTCATTTATTGGTGGTAAAGGGAACAACAAAGTTTCCCAATTACCCCTATTGATTATAGGGGTTGCTGTTCCTGTAGCCTTATCCATTATTGCCAACCTAAAGTATTCTGATTGCAAAACTATATGGACAAACTCCACATTACACAAATAGGGCGTTATAGAATTTATCTGCTGATTAAAAGTAACAGGCTTGTCTGTTATGGCGCATTTACCAATAGAACCTCCAATGCAGACTTGCAAAATAGTATTCTTTGGTACAATACGCCCATAATCAACTCCAATATCTGACAATCCCTGTGTTACACTTACAATTTTGGAATTTAGTATGTTTGCAGGACCTAAAAATGGAATATAATCACCAAAGTATTCAGGATGAGATTTGGATGGTGTTGTACCTGTTTCTGTTTTTCCAACTTCAACTAATCTACACCATTCCCACCCCTGTGGTATCTCAAACGGCACCTCCTCATCAATACATTTCACCTCCCCCGTAGCAAGCGACTTCTCATAATAGGAACTCATAGAACAAATCCATGCCTATTTATTAGGACAACTTAATGTTTCACTAATAAACGAATAGAAATGGAATTAGACAAATTTGAAGAGTTCCTAAGCCAAGGCAATATGGCTAAGAACACGATTTCGGCATATCTGTATGCCGTGAAGGAGTTTAGCTCTCGACACAAAGAGTTGAACAAGAGAAACTTGTTTGTTTACAAGACCTACTTGATTGAGACTTACAAGCCAAAGACGGTGAACCTCCGTATTCAGGCGTTGAACAAGTACCTGGTATTTGTAGGCAAGACGAAACTCCGCTTGAAGTCGGTCAAGGTGCAGCAACGTTCTTATTTGGAGAATGTCATCAGCAATGCCGACTACACCTTCTTGAAGAACAAATTGAAGAAGGAAGACAACTTGGAGTGGTACTTTGTGGTGCGTTTCTTAGCTGCGACTGGTGCCAGAGTGAGCGAACTTGTGCAAATCAAGATTGAGCACGTGCAAGTAGGCTATTACGACATCTACACCAAGGGTGGCAAGATACGGCGTATCTATATCCCAAAGACATTGCGCACAGAAACAGAAAAGTGGTTGCAGACACTCAATCGCACAAGTGGCTATCTCTTTCTTAATCGCTTTGGCGAGCGTATTACTACAAGAGGCATATCACAGCAGTTGAAGAACTATGCGGTGAAGTATGGCTTGAATGAAAAAGTGGTGTACCCTCACTCGTTCCGCCATCGTTATGCTAAGAATTTCTTGGAGAAGTTCAATGACATTGCCCTGCTTGCAGACCTTATGGGACATGAAAGCATAGAAACGACACGTATCTATCTACGAAGAAGCAGCATTGAGCAACAAGAGATAGTTGACAAAGTGATAACCTGGTAATCGGAGCATATTCTATATCTTTTGATATGTTATCCATGCTATTAAACTATGCAAACGAGTATATGCTTTTTACAACAAGCAGAATTGATTATCAGCGTTTTGCATTACCTTTGCAGTCAAAAGAAAATACGCATGGGACTATTCAAGAAGATAAAAGACATATTCAGCAACGACAAAGGCAAGGAGACAAACACGCAAGAGAACGTTTCCTTGCCTTCTTCTATAAATGTACCTCAACAGTCCACCAAGCAGCCTTTGGTAATGCCTGGTGTTACAGAGGTTATAAAGGCAAGGACATATCTGAAAGCAAATGACACAGAACAGACTAAATGCCAATACGAGAGTGCGGTTCAAAAAGGATATTCATTGAACCTTGAACCCTATAATTGGCTACTTCGCCATTATACAAGCAAAGAACAATGGAGCGATGCCAAGCGTGTTCTGTTGCTTGTCCCTGTAAAATTCAGGCAAGATGCGCTTGTTGTCGAATTTAGGGAAGTAATAAGGCAACGAGAAGACAAACTACCCAAACAAGCCAATCTCCACAGAACCATTACCACCAAAGATACATTAGCAAACCGATACAAAAGTTTGATTGCTCAACTGCCCGAATTTGACTTCTACACAAGTGGAAATGACGCTCTGTTTTCAGAAGACGCTCCAATGTGCCATCAGATAGAATATATAATCAGCCATATAGAGAATGAACTAAGCAAGGCAAAGGTTGCCGAAAAAAGCAAGGATTACGTCACCGCAACCAATATCTATGAAGAGCTGATTGCCAATGGCTATTGGAAGCCAGAACCTTACAACCGTCTGCTTTATATCTATGACAAGGCAGGGCTTACAAATGGTGTAAAGGAGTTGCTTGTTCTTGCAATAAGTTTCTTTGAAAATCAGCAAAAGAAACAGAAACAGGAATTGTTACGCCTTGCCGACAAGTACAAAAGCAGAGCCTATGCAGAGGCGAAAATAAATCAAGGAAAGACAGTGGCATATTTCGATGGTTTCTTTGAAATATACATGCCTTTCCCTGATATTGATGTCTGGAAGCGAATACTCGCTGATACTACCGCTTAATGCCCGAACTCTTTTTGGGATAGTGTTTGCTGTGGGCGAATCTCATGCAGCGTCTGGCAAAGCTGAAAATATCCTCGTCCTTATCCCTCCAAGGCAATTCCGAATTGGAGCCACCGCCACCTCCCGACTGCGTGATGCTTGTTGCCCCATTGATGCCCTCAATGAACATCTTGACGGCTGTGCCAAGTACATCTTTGAAACGCATATCGCACATATCTTCAATAATAGTGTTCTCTGCCATTTTCTTGGCTTCGGGTACATTGGCGCAAATTCTACTGCTCATCGTCAGCAGTTCTTGAAAACTGCCAGCAAGAATAGAGGCTTGGGCGTATGTCAGCAAAGTCCGTGATGTCTGCTCCTGCACGACACGCAATGTTTCAGCCTCAGACTTCTGCGCCCTTGTCATGGCTCTGAACTCGGCAAGGGCTTCATCGGCTGCACTCAGTTTTTCTCGTTTGTCCGTCAGTTTGAACTCCAAGGTGGACAACTGACTTTTGAGCCGTTCCAGTTCCTTTGACAACTCGGAATGTTCGCCATTCTGTTGTTCCAACAATTTCTCAACCTCATGGATTTTGTCCTCCACCTCGGACTTCTGATGAGTGAGGTTTTCTATCATCGTTTTCAGACCCTTAACGGCATTCTCCTTTCTGCGAATGTCAAGTTCCAGTTTGCTGTTTGCAATTTCCAACTCACGGCTTTCGGCTTGGAGTTGTCTATACCATTCGTCACGAGGGATATGCTGGGCATTGGTAGCCGAAACTGATTCGCCACGTACCAAGCCCCACTTTTTGTTGACCTCTGCCAAGTAGTCGTGGATAGCATCCAGCTTGTTTGCATCACCACCAAAAGTATCTCGGTATTTGATACGCATCTTCTGCTTCTTTTCATCGTACATAATTGGCGTGACAAGACAATGGATATGCGGTGAAGACTCGTCAAGATGAACAGAAAAGTCAATGATGTTGTCTTCGCCCCATGCATCGGCAACAGCCTTGTAGATGTCCTTTGCCCACAATTCTATCTCCGCTTTGCGCTTGATGTGGCTGTTGTCTGCACCTTTCACTCGCTCCACATTCTGGTCACCGAAAGCCATTTCTCGCATTCTGTCGGCATCACCCGAAAATATCATGTTGCAGGCAATGCGATATTTTGGCGTTTCAAGCCCTTTGTTAGGGTCTTCCGCACCAGTGGCTTCCAAACGGTCTTGAAACCGTTCTAAAATGGGCTTAGAAGAGCCGAGAGGCACAATCTTACCACCCTTGATTATCTCAAAGTTGAGATGCGCACGGCTCTTGTCGTAGTTAAACTTCTTGTTAGAGGCTTTGGCTTCCCATTGGGATTCCGTCCAACGCCTCTGATGTTCGTTGTCTTCACCTGCCGAAAACGACTTGACGGCTTGTTGGTGAAACACTTGGTATTCTGGCATAATGTTATTTCTTAGATGGGGTAATGAAATTTATAAAATGAGCTTGCTCTGGTGTCCTCCTGAGGGCTTGCCCGACGGAGCATAGTTCGGTTGGTGATAACCATACCGAGGATTATGTTCCCCATCTACATAATGCGTACATATAGGCAAGCCTCTTCTGTTGTGTACCATCACTGCTCTAAAACGGTTTTGATGAAGTCTTGGCATTGCGTTCTTACTGGCAAACTGACAGCATGAAGGCAAATGCCAAGACAAAAAATGAAAGAACGGAAGGTTACATTTCACGCTGTTCGTGGAAATGCTCTACATCTTCCGCCAACAACTGCTCTCTCACATCATCAGGGATTTCTTCCAAGGAATGGATTTGCTCCATTTCCGAAGGAGTGATTTCTAATGAATCGGAAGAAGGCAAAGGCAAAGTTGAAGAAGTCGGATCTGAAACAGACTTGTTCGGCTTCTGTTCCGACTTGGCTTTGCCGTTGTCTCGCTTATAAAGGGCATTGGCTGTATAAACCGTTTCACCCTCATGCTTCCACGCTGCTATGCACCGCATATCCATAATGGTGGTAAGGCAATCAGTTTTTATTGTTACGATACCCAACTGTTCTAACTGTTTCAAGAAGCGGATAACTGTCTTTCGGTTGCAGTTCCATTCCTTTGAAAGTTCAAGGGCAGATACACAAGTTTGTCCTTGCATTAGTGGTTTGGATATGCCACGCTTGGTATAGGTGGTATCGGCAGTTGCCGTGTGGTGAAGCAGTCTGCGGAAACATTGTATTCTGTTTATGCCTCCCTCGTTGCTACTGAGAAAATTCAGTTGTTCGTCCGTCAATGACAAATAGTAAGTGACAGGGCGAATTTTGTCTATCTCTTTTCTTTCCATATGTCCGAATGGTTTATAAATGGTGAATGACTGAAAGGACAACAAATCATCGGTGAAGACCATGCTGTTGCCGTGGCATGTCCTCGTTGACAATCTCCATGAGTTTTCTATCCAAGCGTTGAAGTTCATCTTTGTTAAGACTGTTTATTGCCTCTATGCTTACTCGTAATGCAACAGCACGTCTTCCATACAAAATGGCTTGTTCGTCATTGTCTATGGCATGGTTTGCACCAGTTGCTTCAATGTAATCATTGACGGCATCCCTCATGGATAGTTCACGAAGTCCTGTCTTAGCCCAGAGGACAGACAGTTTGACTGCCTGTTCCTTCTTGGCTTCATATTCTGTTGTCCTCATGGCTACTTGATACTTAGATTTTTCAAGATACGGTTGGCTTCTTCTGAAACCTGCGCCTTTGACGCAATCGCATTTCTGCGAATCCATGTCAAGAGTTCCGCTTTCTCGAAATACACCATCTTGCCATTCGGCTTGTAATAAGGAATGGTCTGCTCATGGGTCATCTTGTAGAGCGAACTTTTTGTCACTCCCATAAATCGGGCAGCTTCTTCCAAAGTCAGCACTTCCTTACCTGCTGACAGGGTATTTTCAAGCACTTCTACTCGCTTGGCGAGTTTTAGGTTCTCCAACATGAGAGCTTGAACATCTGGAGTAACGCTTTGATTGGTTCGTGATTCCATAATCTGTTGATGTTTTAATTTGACTATTTCATCATGACCATTGTTTGTGATTGCAAGTTGAAAGTGGTGCAAAGGTATGTAAGAAATTTCTCATTCTGTTAGAAATGCTTGGTCAATGACGAAATCTTAAGTTATATTATAATAATGAAGTTGTTTCATACTCTAAATCATACTTGGATGAAATAAAGTGAAGACAAAATCAAACTTAGAAACGATAGTAAGAATACAAGAGAAACGCTGTTTTTGAAACTTGATTGTCAAACCCTCAAAACAGCCATAAAATGCAGAAATGGTGCTTGGACTGTAATTTTATAGTTGCAAATACGCAATTATCTCTTTTTTATTTGGAAATTTTTGTTGCACGTTTGTTACGTGGAGGTGTTTTGTAAAATAACAACACTGATAATCAGTGTGTTACACATCGAAATAATCCCACGAAGTAGAGCATCGCCCCATAGAAATGCACCGTCAGGTAGCGTGTCAGCCACTTTGCCCAGGCCCCTTCCCATTTCGGAAGGATGCTGAAAGCCCACTGTATCGGCCCGAAAATCGTAAGCATTCCGAGCAGTATCTGCTGGCAATAAATCGTTGACCACCACCCGATTCGGAACACCACGAGGGCTATCAGCATGATGATTTTGTCTATCCCCACGATGACGCCTGCCGTCAGCGACGTGAACCACAGCTTCGCTGCGTCCTTCTCCATGCTCGTCACCTCGTCCACGCCGGTCTGTTCCATCGTCGCCTCTATCAGATTCGGGTCGGACGTACCCGTGTGGGCTACATCGGCCTGTGCTTGCAAGTTCGTGTACATCGTATCACGCACATGGATGAGCTGCTGCACTTCCTCGAACCTGTCCGCTATCTGCGAGGCCTCGGCTTCGTACAGGTCATGGGTGTACGACCCGATGCAGTTGGGGATGTATGAGAGGAAGTCCAGAAAGCACCAGTTGTTACGGCTGCCTGCCATGCCCGTGTCCGCAGGCGGATACCACCAGCAGATGATAATCGACACGGCAAGCGGCCTGAACAGCTTCATCACGTCCAACGGCTCGTGCTTTACCATCATCTTGTAGGCGATGCCCGCCGCCATGACGATTGAGAACAGGGCGGCGAGTGCCATGCACATCTGCAATATCCACCAGAACGGCCCCTGCGCCCCCGTGAAGGTGGCGTCCGTCAGGAACTCGTTGGTCTGGAAAATCACGTCATCTATCTCTTCTTCCAAAAGATTGATGCCGAAATCCGAAAGTATATCTCCGTTTGCCATAGCTTTCCTTTTTATTTCCCTCTGTTTACACTCTCGTTGTCATCACCCTCTCCACCGTTACCGTTGCCGTTGCCTCCCGATTGCGAGCCTCGCACCGCAAGGCGTGATTCCTGCCACCGGCTCATGGCGTTGCGGACAATGCCCTCCTTGTGCAAGGTGCGGTTGTCCGTAGCGTTCAGCAGTGCGCTCGTTGCCGTTGCGTTCTGCCGCTTGGCGAGGTAGCACACTAAAATCTCGTTCTGCCGTGCCACATCCTCGTAGATGCGCAGATACTCCTTCTTCCGCTGGGCGTTGGGCATATAGGCCTCTTTCGTGGCGTCGATGGCGCACTGATAGACATGGTAGTATTCCGTCCACCGTTCTTTGTCAGCCGGAGTGCCGCCGGACTGTAGGATGCGGTCGATGTTACGCTGTAACCGTTCCATCTGTCCGCTGACCTTATCGCCCTCGGCGAGCCATGCGATGTCCACCTGCCGGTCAGCGACGTTCAATGCCTCGATTTTCGCCCGCTTGACCAGTGCCGAGTCGATGGCTTCCGCTTCGTCCACCTGGCCGTACAGGTTGATGCCGGCGAGGGTACGGTACGAGAGCTTGTTTTTGGCGGCAGCCGATTTCTTGTACCTGTTATGCAACAAGGTATAGTAGAGGTCGGGCGAAAGTGCGCCCGTGCCTGTTTCCATGACCGTTACCTGGTTCTGTTTCGGCGAATCATGGTTGTACGTTACATACTGTGCGTGTGCGGCCGTCGTTGCGGCGACCGCCACCGCCATGAGTAATAGTTTCCTGTTCATATTCTTCTCTTTTTGTCGTTAATAATCCAGTCTTCCGGCTCCGCGCCACCGCCCGAAGGCGTCATCGAGAATCTCCCGCATGGTTCGGGAGCGATATACCTTTGCCTTCCAATAGCCGATGCGCACCTGTATGTACCGCCATGTCTCGAAATACGCCCGGTTCAGATGCCGTTCGATGTTGTCCAATGAGCGGTTGATGGCCTCCAGTACCATCAGCAGGTCGGAGGTCGAGCAGGCCGCCGCACCGGTGGCGTACAGCACAAGGTCGCTCACGGACTTGTAGAGCTGTTCCCCCTCACGGGCAATCGCCCTTAGCACCCTCGCGTTGACAGCGATAATCAGGGTGTCGGCGGTTTCGATGCGCCCCCGTTTCAGTATCTTCTCGTTGAAATCCTCCAACAGCGATTTGTAGTCGCCGATGCGGTCGCTGATCGACGTGTAGGTATTCTTTACGTTCAGCACCGTGCGCAACGACTGGTACATGACGTCGATGACATCAAAGGCACGGGTGTACCGGTCAAGGTCGATGTTCAGTTCCTTGTAGTTCCCGACCTCCTTACTACTGTACTCGTGCAGCAGTTTGTTGCTGTACTCCAAGGTGCTGCGGGCAAGCAGCAGGCTGCGTTGCTTCTTGTGGTCGTTGATGTAGGCTTCGACGGAAACGATGTCGAACGTCCACTGCGCCTTGGCGATGCCGGGCAGCAGGAAGAGCAGCAAGGCGGCTATCCGTAAGGTTCGTTTCATGGCCGCACCCCCTTTCCGCCGTTTCTGCCGCCACCGTTCCGAAGCGTCCGTGCGCTCTCTACCCAGCGGTCATGGCATTCCTCCACGAGTGTCAGCCTGCGCCCCTCGTCCGTATTCAGTCCGGGCAGCACATCCTTCATCACGTCAAGGATGCTCCGCTTGTAGTGCATCATCTTCTCCAGCGATACCAAGTCGGCGTATATCCTTGTGATTCTGCTGTCCACCTCCCTTGCGATTTCGAGGCGGTCGCTCGACCACAGCAGATGGTACACGTCATCGGACGGCGTTTCCTCCGTCGGTGCGCTATGGGCGTATTCCGTCGTGATTTTGCAGGAAGGGTGTTCACGGGCGATTTCGGCGATGCGGTCGTTCACTAATTTGGTTTTCTCCGCATCCGAAAGTCCCGGATCAAGTGTCAGCACGTCGGCGACGTGCGTGTCCGTATAGGCCGAGGTCAGTTCCCATTGGATTTGGATGATGGCACGATGAATCTTGATGCCGAGAAAATACTTCGGCTTGCGGGCAATCGAGACCGTAGCCTTGAATGTGATAATGCCGTTGATGTTCGGCATGGTCGCCTTGCGCACATACGAATAGCCGTTCCACGCTCCGCCGTCCTGCCAGGTCAGGCCGTAGGCCGCCTTGCAGTCCTGCATGATGGCAGGGATGCGGTAATAGTCGTCCGTCGCCACGCTGTTGTCGTCTGCGGCTTCCGATTTCGCTTGGGCATAGTCGGACTGTTTCTTCTTCCACTCCGCAAGTTCGCCTTTCAGCCGGTCTATCTCTGTCTTGTTCGCGTTGTACTGTTGGCGGTAGGCCGCCGCATCCTCGATGCTTGCCGTGCTGATTTTCTTCAGCAGGACAGCGTTCTCGTCTTCCAGCACCTTGATTCGTGCTTCAAGGCTGGCGACCTGACTGTTCGCCTCGTCCAACAGGGCGTCCAGTTCCGAAAGGTCGAGGTCGTTTTCCGACACCGAGGTCTGCATGGCGCAATCCTTGGTGTGGGCGTTCAGCGAGCTGCCGCACTTGCGGCACTTGTACTGTGTCGAGCCTTGGCCGAGCGTAACGCCGTCGGAACAGGTCACACTGATGGTCACGCTCTCGCATCCTTTTAATCTGACGGCATCCGTCGCCTGATAATAGTTCCGTCCGTCGGAGGATATATAATAGGTATAGCCTTCCTCGTTCTCGTTGAACTCCACGAGCCGGACATTCAGTTGCGCCCGAAACGTGTTCAAGTCCATCGAGTAGGAATCGAAGACCTCTTCATAGACCACCTCTTCCTTGTTCCAGCTCTTGCTCACATGGATTTCGTAGGCGTATGCCTTCTTGGTCTGCTTGTTCCCGCGATTGATGACGTAGGCACTCATCCAGTAGTTGATGCTGTAACGGAAACCGTCATTGGCGTTGTTTAGCTGTTGCACCCGGTTTCTCGACCACCCGGCATGGTTTTCCGAGTTGGCGAGTACCTGCTCACGTTGCGAGGCGTCGGGATAGAATTTCGGGTCGCTCGTGTTGAACCGTACCCATGCGCCACCGTTCAGGATGCTGTTGTCGTCCGTCGGCGGATAATAGTCGCACAGCGATACCTCTCCCTGGTCACGTCGGGCGATATACCACCGCTGCGTGTAGTAGCTTCCGGCATTCTCGCTCAGGTAGTCGCTCATCCACCCGGCAAGGTCGTAGTCCCCGAAGCCGAACAGCCCGGCGACATTCTCCTTGCCCCCGATTTGGTCGAGCAGCAGGTTCCCGATACCGTTCTCCGCCTGTTCAAGCAGGCTGCCGTAGTGGTCGTACAGGGTGGCAATCGCTCCCAGCTTGCCGTTTATCAGGTCATGGAACGCGCTCTGTGACAGCAGGGCTTCGCCGAGGTTGGCGATGCCTGCCGTCGCAAGGCCGACACCCATGTTATAGAGGTTGTCGAGGTCGCTTTGCAGATGCTCACGGGTAAAGCGGTTCGGCACGTTGGCAAGGTCGTCCATAATCCGCTGCCAGTCGATGTTCCCCATTTCCGAAAGTCGCAGCAGGGGGGCTATCTCCCGGTTGATTTCGAGGAATGCGATGTCCGAAAAGGTCAGCGTGCTGTTGGTCACAACACTCTCGAACTGCATACACAGGCTTTTCGTGTCATCGCATATCTTCATCAGATAACTGCCCCAATAGACAGCCGTCTGCGGCGAGTGGAGCATCTGTTTCGCCACCACCCATATTTTCGGCATGATTTTCTCCGCCACCATCCGGTAGATGCGGCGGTAGTAGTAGTTTTCCG
>OLGI01002803.1_pt1 | contig 11915 bp, 10 predicted proteins | sample 1605221 | NCBI WGS metagenome assembly OLGI01 (sample SAMEA3888915, study PRJEB22519) | human gut metagenome | biome: human gut; feature: human-associated habitat; material: faeces | place: Denmark | collected 2010 | reverse complement strand
ATATAATGTGCTCATGATTTTATACTAAGAGAAAGAAATTCTGTTCATGATTCCTGTAACAAGAGTAACAAATGTAAATCTAACTCATTATCAACACGCTAATTATTTCTGTGTAAGTTCTGAGATCAACACTGAATTTATTATGTGTATTTACAAACAGTTGTTACTCAATACTTTGTAAACAATAAGTCTGAAATATGGTCATAATATTTAAAGGAACATTCTAAAACGAGAAGATTTAACGCTTTTATTATTTCTTAACCTATTAAGAGCCTCTATATAGGCATTTTCTTCTTTTCAAATCAATTTGATTTCGACATTCTACTTCTATTTAGCCAACTTTTTAAGCCTTCAAAAAGGTTATATTTTGTTTTGTCACTATTTGTATTTCTTGTTACCTTCTTATTCCAATGTGCACATGAGAAAGAGATAAAGCAAAAGAAAGTATATCCCCAATCTAATATTTTAGGGGGAGTGCAGTCTGCCGCTTGCCCAATTTATATTTGCTTTGCAAAATGAGAGTTCCCGAAATTAAAACAAAAAAGTGTGTCATCCTTTTTTGAATTAAGGTTAGTTATTCTCGTTTCTCTTTATTCTGTAACCTACTATTTCGTCGGTCGTTTGTCTCCGTTGCCCGATGCAACACTAAGCCATGCCGATGAATGGGAAAAGGTTTTAGGGCTGTTTACTCTCCGAAGGAGGAAGAAACAGCCCTAAACGGTATGCCGCTTGACCTTTTCCCATTCCACAGAGGCAGGCTATCTTTGCATCTGACATAAGGAGATAAATGTCTATATGGGTGATAATATAGAATTTCGTCTTTCAGGGAAGAAATAAATCCTTATCTCCATAAAGGCTCTTGTTCCCAATTGCAAGGAAAACCTAACAAACGAGTGTTTACTGAAGGATATTTTGCTAAAAGTTGCTTGAAATTAGCAATAAAAGTGTTGCCAGATGTAATGGCGTTGAGCCAATATGCCACGTAGCACAACTGTGGATATAGAGTCTGCTCCCGAAATGAAAAATTTGCAATCCATGTATTAGGCATACGTTCCGGCATTTTGGGCTTCACTGGAAAAACCCGGTTTGACAGTCTTGAATGATGAGCGCAGCAATTACGAAGTACAGCAAGACATTCCAGCCAACTTCGCAAGAACTTGTGATGATTCAAACCAAACTCTCTTGCTACAGCATGTTTTGCACTGGCATCCGAAAAATTAGAATAAAGTTTGGAAAGTGTACCCATTGAGATTACTTCCAATGTTTTCCACACAGGAGGCAGTTCTGGTTCACTATATTTGCGAAAATGCTCAATAATGAAATCATCATGAGAACGTGATACCTCTTTACGGATGACAGCCAAATTTGCAGCAAAACGTACTTCATTGGTCGCATAGCTTTCATCCATAAACCAAAATGCGCCAAATTCAAGAGCAAAGTGCTTGATTATTTTTGTGCGTACAGAAACTTCAATTGTTTGAATGGCAGTAAACAATAAAGCCCGAAGCTCCTTATCAAAAGAATATAATTTTACTATATCAGAAAAGCAACTGCCTGCTCTAAATTGGTGTGTAAAATGATCAATTTCAAAGTGTTTCCAATAGCCTGCAAGACGAAAATAGCTGATGGTATCCAAAACATCAATGGCCTGTTTTATATCATCAATATGCAAACCCCTCTCTTTGAGAATTTCAATTTGCTGTTCAGTGGTTATGGCTTGATTCGTATATCTGACTCCCATAGATAAAAAAAATGTCCCGCTGGGTACGCTAATCTTACGGGAAGCGGGCGGGATTTGTTACTGCAAAAATAAAGCATAATTTTTAATCTTGCAAGCACAAGCAAAAAAAGAACAGTTTTTTTATTATATCTTCTTCTATTTCAAACATAATCACTATTTTTGTGCGTGGATTGAGGCAACTCTTTCCAAGACATATTAGATTTAGAAAGAAGCGTTATGCTTATCTTGTAAATTGAAAACGTAGGAAATTTTCAAAAGAGATACAAGGGATAGCATAGTGGTTCTCACGCTATAGCGTGGGCTGCTATTACCATATCTGTATCTCAGGTTTCCTACGACCTTCAATTTAGAGTGTGGCATTTGCAGTTCCACGCTTCGTGGTTTAATTAAGTAGGCTCTGTGGGACTGCAAGAGTCCTGTTGTATATGATGAACAGATATGTAACTCAGCAAAGTATCTGTATGCTGAAAGAGTTGTTCGTTTGCAGAGACCATACTAAATGGCTCGTTTTTCTTATCTTTAGTTTTTTCCTTTGTACGCAATCCTTTGCTGATTATTACCGGGTAACTGCCCCCAATGGTCTTAATGTGCGGGCTTCTGCCAACAAGAACGGAGAGGTATTAGGGCAACTTTCCCAAGATAATGTGATTGATGTTATTTCCATTGAAAACGGATGGGCTAATTTCAATTATAACGGCTGGCAAGGTTATGTCAGTGCATCATATCTGGAAGCCGTAACTGATACTGGCGCAACAGGCGCTTCTGCCAAAGAAGAATCATGGGATTTGACTTCCTGGCTGTTCGATTCCGAAGGTGAGTCTGTTTGGTTTACAGCACTGAAATGGATTTTGGTTATAGGTATAGCCATTTACCTTATTAAGATTCTCCTGCAATTCGTAGCATTGATGCTCTTTGTTGGATTGATAGTGGGTGGTATTGGATTGGTTATAGGATTTATTCTTGACTGGCTTGGATGGATAGAATCTGATACGATGTGGAATATGGCTCAATGGGGATTCAAAATTGGCAACGGAATAGGCCTTATTATGGGTATTGGGGGCTTTAAAGACTTGCACAAGGGAGCAACAGAATCCTGGAGCAGTTCATCGTCAAGCAGTTCTGGTGGCTTGAAAACAGCGAGTTTTACCGAATCCGGTACTGTGTATAATCTTACACAAGACTCTCCTTATAGCGAGTGCGACTACACCGATCAATTCGGTGGTAAATGGGGACGTGACAGTTCCGGGTTTTACCGAAAATGAACAGGCAAGACGAATTTTGTATAACGTATTGACTGACAACTAAATATTAAAACCGTATGAAAAAGTATTTTATTTTAAGCAGTATATTATCGACGCTGCTAATCGGGGACTGTTTGGCTGCACAAACAGTTAATGAATCAAGAGCAATAGGAAATTTACCTGTGCTGGCTGAAGTTTTTCAAAACAAGCGGGAGGTGGCTCCGGAATTTCCCGGAGGAATCAACGCATTAGTGAAATTTATTTCGAATAATCTGAAGTATCCGACTATTTGTAAGGAACTGAAGATACAAGGCAAGGTGATGGTTAAATTTACAGTCAAGAGCGACGGTTCAATCGGAAATGTCCGGGTTACCAAGTCAGTTGATACAAACCTGGATAAAGAGGCTGTTCGATTGGTCAAGTCTATGCCTCGCTGGACTCCCGGCACACAGGACGGTAAACCTGTGAATGTGGAATTTACGTTGCCTATCACTTTTAAATTATAGCAGTATGAAAACTGACAAGAGAATATTGTCCACATGCCGCATCGTACTGGCATTAGGCATTTGGAGTCTGGTGATGACTTCATGCGGAAATGAGAACAAATCCATTTCTGAGCCGCTGTCTTTGGATGAGCGGAATGAATTGATAAAGAAAGATATTGAATACGGTATGGTCTTCTCCATGCTGGACGCATTGGAAAAACGTCATTCCCCACTGACTGCTTCTGAGAAAGCCACGATGGATGATTTGAGTTACAAGCGTCTGAAAGACTTTCTTTCTGTTTGTTTAAATACTACGGAGTTGGATCAGCAAGAAGAACGATACGGCGCAGAATGGGAAAAGGAATATGGCTCTGTCAATGCAAAGGTTGATTCAATAGATCATCATTGGCAACATTTTTTAGAAGATTATCAGACCGACAACTACCTGAAAATTGAGCTGGTTGATATTCTGGACAAGTCAAATGTTTTTCTGGGGTATGTCAAAGTGCGGTTACGCCTGATACCCTTGAAAGGGAAAGTAGATAAGGTCGAGGCATACTACGGACTTCAAGGCAGCATGATGGGACGTAATCAGTTGACAGTGGACAAACCGTTCTCTTCCCCTATCGAAGTGGACAATTCGATGAGTTTCAATTATGCTTTTGATATTAAAGCATCCAAAGTGAATGACCTGCCAATAAAAGAATTACTTGATGAATATGGTCTTAAAACCAACATTACCCAATTGACGGTAAATGGACGTAAGATAGACTATATAGATGGATATAACCAGGTCCCTGATTGCGTACGTGAGATGTGGAAATACCGCATGAAGTACGAAAACGAATGGGAAGGGTCTTACTTCAAGGAGTCCAGTTACAATCGCATTGCCAAGGAACTGATTAACCCTTCCATGCCTACTAAAGATGATTATGTAAAAGAATGTATCAGGAAAGATGCTTATAATGAGGATGAACTGGCAGCCACATTTTATTACGAAATCATGATTTAGGCATTTCTTTGAATTATAACTTTAAACATATATACTGATGAAACGATTATCTATTTTCTTGTGTTTGATTACCTTAGCGGTAGTCTTTATGGGACATAAAGTCCTTGCACAAACAAGTTTTTCTATTCCTCCTAAGAGCTATCCGGTCAATGTTCCGTTTAAATGCGATGCCGGTGTGGACCGGTATTGGCATGTGACCAGTATCATTTGTACAGGACAGGCAAATGGAGGTTATAAGTTTCAGATAAAAGGTATGGCTCAGAAAACCAGTAGGAGCCAACCGATAGACCTGTTTTACCTGATGCCGGGCAACCGGATAAAAACGGCTGGAACCTATTATTTTCCTCATATTGAAGAAGGGAAGCCGTTCAACTTCGAGGTAGTTTCGGCTTTTTCCGGCTATGCTCCAGCCAAGTTCAATGGTTTTTTTATTTCCAGTGAGGTACTGCAAAGACTTTTACAGCAAGAACTGACAGAACAGAAAGAAGCAGGCAAAAATGCTTCCGAAAGAAGATTCGGCATGCCAACCACTACATCGAATGAAGAACCACAGCAGAAACCTGCGCAACCAAAAGTCAGCCCAAACAAAATATATAAGAGTAGTGAGGTGGACCAGGAGCCTGAATATCCCGGTGGAGCCGGAGTTTTACAGTCCGATATTGCCCGAAGCATCCGCTATCCTATGGTGTGCAAGCAGCAGAAGATTCAGGGAAATGTACTTGTTTCTTTTATAGTGGAGAAAGACGGTTCGGTTTCAGATGTGACGGCAGTGAAAAAGGTCCATGCCAATCTTAACACCGAGGCTATACGAGTGGTGAAATCCTTGAAGAAATGGACACCCGGCACCAAAGACGGACAGCTTGTACGGGTGCAATCGGCTGTTTATGTTACTTTTAGTCTATAAATCCAGAAAGTCAACCTATGAAAACATTACAATTCATACAATCTATCAGTCTGTCCTGCTTGCTGGTCATAGGAGCGGCAAGCTGCAACAGCGGCGAAAACAGTCAGCCTTATACGCCTTTGCAGGTGTATTTCGAACCAATCAGAATGGATATGAATGTAGAACATCTGATGCCTTATTTCGTAAACTATCCTTCGGATTGGGCAAAGATGGGACTGCGTAACTATCCGAAGTTGATAACCTACGAATACCATGATGCAGCATGGGGCGTAGCAAGTACCTCGCAATACGAGTTTTTGCCAAACGGTCGTTTGTCCGAGCAGCGGCGTACTTCCTTCAATGTAGGAGCAACCGGATTTGATGTAATCTCGTATGAATACGACAATCGTTCCAACCTGATTCAAATCAAATCAGTAGATGACGGGCGTTACAAACGCCGAAGAAAAGATGACGGTTTTACCTACAACAGTATCGGCCGGCTAATACGTCGTGACAAGAACGGACAGGGACATTATGATACAGCTACTTTTTTGTATGCTTATCATGCCAATGGAGCTTTGCAGTCCATCCTGCCTGAAAATAAGAATGGTACGGTCAACGAAGCTGGTGTAACGATTCATAAAATGCAGTTCGATTCACTTGCTCACTTGAAGTCCTTCGAGACTCCCAATACCTCAAATATGTTTCTAAAAGGCATCAACAGTTACAAACTGGGACAATCGGTGACAAGCTATACTTACGCAGGGCATCTCTGCACGCAAGCTATAGAAAACATTCCTGTTAAATTTGACCAAGGTACGGAAACATTGACTTGCACCAGCAGCTTTACTTATAATTCGCACGGCGATTTGGCTACCTGGACTTATAATGGAGGTGTATATAAGAACAAAGGAAATAGCTGGAGAGTGGATGATATGAAGTTTACCATTTCCTATGAGTATGTGTATGATGAGAAAGGGAACTGGACGCAAGCCACCGTTACTTTCCCTGCTAACATAGATGATATTCCAGCCTTGCGTACCTATTATAAAGCTTTTAAAAACGGATTTACTTCTAATCAGGACCGTACTTCTGCGGTCAAGCCGGGTGAAACTCCCAGCTTGACAATCTCGCGAAGCATTGATTATTGGGATGAAAAGACGGTGGCTTCCGAAAAAGAAAATAAGAAAAATAAAGAATCTGCCGTAATGGGTCATTTGCGCTATAAAGGTACGGATATTTACGGTTTGTTCGGCAAGGTAAAATCGGTGAAAATCCATGAGGAATCATACGAATTCGACCAGGTCGGCAACCTTGTTGCTATGCAGGATGAATTTGGCGACAGAGCAACCTATCAATACGTTACAGCCGCTTCCTACAAGGTCGAGGGTTGGGAAGATCATTTGGTAAGCATTGAATCCAAAGACGGTCTTCGGACAGATATTTGTCCGGATGCAAATACCAATGCAGAACTTGATCAAATTTACACGTTTGATAAAAGCAATAGAATCACCAGTCATAAGTTTTCTTCGCATATGGCTTACATTACCCGGATATACACTTATGTGGGTGACAGCAAATACCCGGCAACAATGGTACAAAAACATCCGGAGGATGGAACAGCCACATATCGTTATACCTATACCAAATTCGATAAGCACAAGAACTGGACAGAAAGGAAAGTCTGCTGCACTATCGAATATGACGACTATGACGAAAACATGAACTATATCGGCAAAAAGCAAACATCCCCCAAAGAATACATTGAGAATAGAACCGTTGAATATTGGTAAACGTACATTGACACAATGTTAACACTATTCCTTATCTAAGATTAGTAATACAACAGTTTATGCTCCTTATCTGACAAGAGAATCTGTTATCTACGTTATTGGCTAATGGATTCTCTTGTTTTTTAGGTCTGATTAGAATTACAAGGTAAAGTAAAGAACTAAATATGAACACCAGGTAGCGATTTGATGTTTTTAAGCATGGTAATCAGAAAAATATGAATCAAGATGATTACGTTTCTGTCCTTTTTATTACTTTTGAAAATACATCAATCAATTTGACCTTATGGATAAGACGGTGAAAGAAATTACTTTGGACTATGCTATAGAAATTGCAAGTCTTACAGAAATCAATAGTGAGCCACTCTATGATGAAATAACCTGTCAAAAATGGAGTGCTCATTACTTCTATGATGAAAGACGTTACCGGAATATTATTATTGATGTCGTTGAGCTTCCGCATAGCAATGCACCAGAAGTTCTCCCGACGTATAAACTATTCAATCAGCTCAACTCCATATTCCGGCATTTGCATTTATGTATTGACAATTATGGCTACCTTTCTTCTGTTGTCAATATAAAAGAAATCCAAGATAAATGGGAAAATGTAAGAAATGGACTTCTTTCTGAATACGAAGGAATCAAGCAGGTCAAAAAAATGATAGAAAAACTGGATTACGCTTATTATGCCTGTGAAGGTACGCTAATGCAATCTCTTCTACACCTCATATTTTTGGTTCGCTATAGAGAAGAAAACAAATTCGAGATAGAACTTCCTTCCGTTTTAAACGAGGGAGAACTTATAGATATTGACTTGCAGAAAACGGTTTCAGAAAGAGACAGGCAACATTATTGCGGCAAAGGATATGTTCATCATCAGTCTGCGATGAAGAAAGCCTACGACAAACAAATCAAACCCTTGACACAAAGTGAATTTGACTATGATTTTACCATTGACATAGAATACATATTCAATTCTGAACACAGAGTTCAGAAAATAGAGGCTTGTATAAAGGAGCAGTCAAGCGACAGATTCGTTCACAAAAAGACTGTAACTTTCAGTTTAATTCCAAAAGAATAGATTATGGCACGTAAATTTTTAATCGACGGTAACTGGCTTATTTGTTCGGAAGGGACTTGTATGCAGCGTATGCTGGTAAAGAGCCAAAAAACGGTTTATGCACATGGAAAACTTGTGGCAACCATGAATGACCGGATGGATAACAATTTCTATTGTTTGAAGATGGTTTCCGCAGGAGCTATGGTAGGTGCTATTGTTGGAGCTGCCGCTGCTGCCGGAGCTGTTTTTACGGGAGGAGCTGCCATAGGGGGTATTATAGCTGCTGTAGGGACAAGTGCCCTGACCGGTTCTATTAGCGGAAAGCTACTCTCATTGATGCCATGTATATGCGCCTGTCTGACCAAGCCGGGCAAATGGACAAGCGTAAAGAACAGTGTGTTAATCCAAAACCAAATGGCTCTGATGCCTGATGCCAAACTGAATTGTCTTTTGGGCGGCATGGTATCTATTGTTCTGCCTAAGATTCAATTAGCAATCGACTGTCTAATGATTAGTGATTTCTGTTATAAAAAAAAGGATAGTAATGCTGAATTACCCGAGGGATGGAAAGAAGCTACAGAGGATATAAAAATAGAAGAAGGTTGTTGGGAAAATGAATCCGGATTTAAGGCGAGTCTGTATTACAATGAAAAAGAAAACCTTTATATGCTGGCTTTTGCAGGCACTGAGAATTTAAAGGATTGGATTACTGATATTCGGCAAGGAATTGGATTGGATGATAAAAAAAGAGGACAATATCGTAAAGCGATAGAATTAGCCGATAAGGTACAAGAGTATGCAGGACAAAAGAATTTGATTATTACGGGACATTCTTTAGGAGGTGGGCTTGCTTCTATTGCTTCTGTTGCTACAGGATGCAATGCTTATACCTTTAATGCAGCAGGACTTCATCCTAAAACATTGAAAGATCAAGAACTGAGTCCAAATAGCATGGGGCAAATACAGGCATATTACTCAACAGACGACCCTTTAAATATGATACAAAATAACCGAAGTATTTTAGGTCCTCTATTAGTAAGTAGTGGCAATGCCTTTCTTGCCTATTTAGGTAGTGGGCTGATGTTAGGTGATAATTTGCCACAAGTAGCAGGAGAAAAAATTGGGCTTGAAACCAATTCCAATATAATTGATGGTCATTTTCTAAAAGAATCTAATCTGTTGAATACCCTTAAGAGCGAAAAGGAAAACAATCCTGATGTGTTAGTGGTTACAAGTGACTTTTAAACAAAGATTTATGAAATCCTTGATAATATATTGTATTTTCTTTATGTTTACAAGTTGTAATATGAACAAGTCTAAATATATGCCGGAAAAATATTTTTCAAGAGGCGCAGAATTATCTATGGCAGAAAATATCTACTATGGAAATAAAAGTGAGATAAAAGAAATGGTTAACAATGGTAGAGTTGATATAAATACCCCCGGGAAATATGGATTTACCTACCTTATGTATGCCATATATATACAAAAGTATGATATGGCAAAACTCTTACTAAAATTAGGGGCAGACCCCAATCTTTTATCCTTTGTAAATCATCCGGTTAAAGGGAATAACCCCGATTATATTCAACGAGAAGAGGGTACATTTAGGTTAATGCCGCTTTCCTTTGTTTGTGGTCATCCTGATTGGGATATAAAATATATAAAGTTGTTAATAGAGTACGGTGCTGATGTAAACGCTACTATCCCATTTACCCCGATTCACGAACTTATTGTTGGTGGAGCAGGCGATATGGATCGAATCAAATATTTGATGAAGCATGGTTTAGATTTAAATGTCCCCGATAATTTAGGAGATACACCTATCATTACAGCAGCTATTGTTAGAGACCTTGATTTGGTCGAGTATTTTTTGGACTATGGAGCAAACCCTAAGCAAATAAATAAAGATGGAGTTAGTTTGGGCTATAAATTACAGCAACAAATAGAACGTAAATTAGGAACTCCAGAGTATTTAACACATGCGGAAGAAATAATAGAACGTTTGAAAAAAATGGGCATTAAATTTCCAGTAACTAAAAGCAAAAGGGTTGAAGAAGATAGTACATCCATTTCAAACGATAACAATGAATCAAGGTAAAACAGACGAAAACAAAACAGAATGGAAGTGGATGTAAATCACGAAATATAACCTCCACTTATATACAACATAAGAGTGGTAATCTCATAAAAGAGAACCAGAGTGCCCCTAAGAAAGAGCAATTTGGTTCTCTTTTGTTGGCAAAAGGACTAAGTTAATGTTACCTTCTCATTGAGCGTCCCAATTTTTGTTGCTGGTCATAATTTCCCTCCACCACATTAGTAACCTCCCGTCTGACTTTGATTTGCTGCCGGCTGTCAAAATCACCTTTCCGCTTTGCCGTGAAATACAGAAAATCACCGGCGGCTCTGTGTGACTGTTTGTCTTCACCGAACAGGTTAAGTGCACCCTTGATGTCCGCTACCTGCTCCGTATCAAAACGTGGCTTGTAATAATCCCTTGCCAAACGGATGATACCGTGTACCGCCTTGCGAAAAATCTCGCTTGTCTTGAGCAAAAGGAAGCCGAGACTCTCAATAATCAGATTCTGCCATGCAATCCGGTTTTTAAGTTTCATAGTTTCCTCTGAATGCACGGCATCCCTGCGGCTTAATTCAGACTGATGTTCAGATTTCAACTTCATCAATTCACGGTGGTGGCTGTTCTGCATGGTCCGGATTGTGCCTTGTAACTGCCCGATGGTTTCCTCATGTGTGGAAATCTCATGACGCAAATCCTCTATTTCGCCTTTTAGAGCCTTTGACCTGCCTGTAGCCCAGCCGACAGCGGCATTGAGCAGTTCACTGCCTTTCTCCTTATTCAGCTTAGAACGTTTCTCGCTGATAGCTCTGTCAAGCTCTTCATTCTGCCGTTCCTTTTGAATGGCCATTTCATTTAGGGTGTTGGTGATTATTTCAGCCTCGTGCATCTTTTGGTTGGCTTTTTCCAGTTGATGCTCCCGATACTGCCTCGTAGCGTCAAGACGCTTCATCTCCTCTTTCTGCTTCTCAATGATAAAGTCATTACGATCCAGATGTTTCTTTCCCGTAACGGCTTTTGATTGTCCCCGCTCCATTGAGAGAATATCGGATGCCAGGTTTTGCATCGTTGTCATATCGTCATCATTGAGTTTTATGCTCTTGCCTGTATCGTGGTTCATCCAGTCGAATACGATGTGCGCATGGTAGTTCGGCTTGAACCATCTGTCACCCATCTTGAAACTCTCCCTGTCCTCCGGCGATGGTTGTCCGGACAGCCAATGTCCCTCGTCCTTGTGCAGATAAATCTGGAGCGGTGTGATACCCCAGCGTCTTTGGCACTCATTACCAAATTCACGCACGTCCGCCAGTGTCGTGTCCGGTCGGATGAGCATCACTCCTTCACGTATGGGAGAGCATCCTGCCACCTTGATGATTTTGCCGTTCTTGCCTTTACGCTCACGTTCTTTCTCCTGCATGGCACGGCCGGTCTTCTCCTTTACCATCCGTTTTATGTTGTCGTAGTGCTTTTGCAGATCGGGGCTGCCGAAGTTCCGGTTTACCCACTGCTCGTTACCGGCGGAGAGTTCGGGAACGATATAGATTCTGGACTTGGCAATATTACGCATGTACTCGCGTGTCCTCCGGTTATGAGGCATGCTGGAAGCAACATTGCAAGGCTTGA
>OLGI01002801.1_pt1 | contig 11921 bp, 6 predicted proteins | sample 1605221 | NCBI WGS metagenome assembly OLGI01 (sample SAMEA3888915, study PRJEB22519) | human gut metagenome | biome: human gut; feature: human-associated habitat; material: faeces | place: Denmark | collected 2010 | reverse complement strand
GGCAGTGGCATCGCGCAGCGAGGACTGAGAGGGCAAGGCCGCTGACCATGAGCATAGAGCGCAGCGATATGCTCCCTCTGCGAAAGGCCCTGCTCATCGCTGTATGGAGACTCTTTTATAACAGGCTTGCCCTCTCCGTCAATGCAGGGCATTGACACCTCTCCCAAAGGGAGAGGCTTTTTTGTTCTGCCGCAAAGTTTCGTGTTGAACTGTTGTATCCATCTATTTGTGAGAGATGCACAAATATATTAGTTTTGATTTGGCAGCACAAAACCGAATATCCCCGCCATCCGACCGATTATCGCAACGCTCTTGCGAAAGAAAGAGTCTTTGATAAAATAATAGCGAAATCAAAAAACGACCGCACAACAGAGAAAACACCACGATACACACGGGAGGAAAACGAATGCGAAGCATTGCCAAGCTTATGCAGAACTGGCAGTTCACCGGGCCGGACGGCTCCACGGCAGCCGTCGTGCTGCCCCACACATGGAACGCGAAGGACGGTCAGGACGGCGGCAACGACTACTGGCGCGGCACCTGCACCTACAGCACCGCCTTCGCCGCCCCGGCGTTCGACGCGGCTTCGCAGCAGGTCTGGCTCCAGTTTGAGGGCGTCAACTCCAGCGCCAAGGTCCTGCTGAACGGCAGGACCATCTGCGCCCACGACGGCGGCTACTCCACCTTCCGTGTCCACATCTCTGAGCTGCTGGAAAAGGATAACCGTCTTACCGTCGAGGTGGACAACAGCATCAACGACCGCATCTACCCCCAGAAGGCTGACTTTACCTTCTACGGCGGCATCTACCGCGACGTCAGCCTGATGGTGGTCCCGAAAGACCACATCGCGCTGGGCCACTTCGGCGACACCGGCGTGAAGATCACCCCGGCCCTCAAGGACGGCAAGGCCGACATCCGGGTCGAGACCTTGGTCGAGGGCGAGGGCGTCCTCTCCGTTGAGCTGCTGGATGCGGCCGGAAACATTGTCGCCACCGCCGAGGGTGCAGACGCCAAGCTCCACCTCGAGACGCCCCACCTCTGGGACGGCGTGAAGGACCCCTACCTCTACACCTGCGTCGTCCGCCTGAGCCGGGACGGCAGGGTGGTGGATGAGGTGTCCACCCGCGTAGGCCTGCGCACCTTCTCGGTGGATGCCAAGAACGGCTTCTTCCTCAATGGCCGTCCCTACCCGCTCCACGGCGTCTCCCGCCATCAGGACCGCAAGGGCGTGGGCAACGCCATCACCCGCGCGATGCACGACGAGGATATGGCCCTCATCCGGGAGCTGGGTGCGAACACCGTCCGGCTGGCCCACTACCAGCACGACCAGTATTTCTACGACCTCTGTGACCAGTACGGCATGGTGGTCTGGGCGGAGATCCCCTATATTTCGGAGCATCTGCCCAATGGCCGTGCCAACACCATCAGCCAGATGAAAGAGCTGATCTGCCAGAACTACAACCACCCCTGCATCGTCTGCTGGGGCGTCTCCAATGAGATCACCATCTCCACCAAGGACAAGGCCGATATGCTCGACAATCACCGGGAGCTGAACGACCTGTGCCACAAGATGGACCCCACCCGCCTGACCACGCTGGCCTGCTATGCCATGTGCGGCCCCTTCAACCCGGTGGCCCACATCACCGACCTCGTCAGCTGGAACCTCTACCTCGGCTGGTATGTGCCGGGCCTGTTCCTGAACGACCTGTGGATGGACTTCTTCCATCTGGTCTACCCCAACCGTCCGCTGGGCTTCTCCGAGTACGGTGCCGAGGGTATGCCGAACCTCCACAGCGCGAAGCCCCGCCGCGGCGATCACACCGAGGAGTATCAGGCTGTCTACCACGAATATATGCTCCGCTGCTTCGACCGGCATAAGTGGATGTGGGCCACCCACGTCTGGAATATGTTCGACTTTGCAGCCGACGCCCGCGATCAGGGCGGTGAGCCGGGCATGAACCACAAAGGCCTCGTCACCTTCGACCGGAAGACCAAGAAGGACAGCTTCTACCTTTATAAAGCATGGTGGAGCGAAGAAAATTTCGTCCACATCTGCTCCAAGCGGTTCACCGACCGCACCGAGAGCGAGATCGAGGTCAAGGTCTACTCTAACCAGAAGTCCGTCGCCCTCTACTGCAACGGGAAGAAGCTCTCGGAGCAGACGGGCGAGCACGTCTTCCGGTTCCGTGTGCCGCTCACCGGCAGCATCGAGGTCAAGGCCGTGGCCGGGGACTGCATCGATACCGCGTCCTTCCGCCATGTGGATACCCCGAACTCCAGCTACAAGCTGGTCAAGACCAAATCCAAGAGCGCGAACTGGGTCTGATAATGTTCCGTGAAACATTCCGCCGGTTGGCGGTTGTTGTATAGAAAATAAGGAGGAGAATCCGTGAAAAACACCAAACCGAAAGTACGGCTGTGGTCTGTTCTCACCGGTCTGACGGCCATCCTGACCGTCGCTGCCATCGTGGGCAACATCATCGCAAACCAGTACGCTACCACCCTCAACGTCGCCCTGAATGCATCTACCTACAAGATCATCAAGGGCGAAACCACCGGAGATACCGAATACTTCAAGAAGGGCTTTGCTTCCGATGAGGAGCGTGAGGCTTACGAGGCCGAACTGTGCGCGACGGTCGAGGCCGAGGGCGCTGCCCTGCTGAAGAACGAGAACAACGCCCTGCCTCTGGCAAGCGGCGCTAAGGTCAGCCTGTTCGGCCACGGTTCCGTGGACCTGATGTACGGCGGCACCGGTTCCGGCTCGGTCGATACCAGCAAGGCCCCCAGCCTGAAGGACGCTCTGGAGGCTCAGGGCATCACCATCAACCAGACCCTGTGGGACCTGTACAAGTCCGACAGCATGATGAGCAAGTACAGCCGCATGACCCCTGCTTCCATCTCCGATACGCTGGAAGCCAACACCCAGTATGCGGTCAACGAGGCTCCCTGGAGCGCTCTGTCCAGCGCTGAGAGCAGCTTTGCCGAGTACGGCGACGCTGCCATCGTGGTCCTCTCCCGCTCCGGCGGCGAGGGCGCAGACCTCCCCAGCGGCGCCAACGGCACCAACGACAGCTGGATCTCCGGTCAGGAGGGCGACGGCAACTACCTCGCCCTGTCCGCTGAGGAGATCGAGCTGCTCCAGAACCTGAAGGCTCTGAAAGACAACGGCACCTTTAAGAACATCATCGTCCTGATCAACAGCTCCAACGCCATCGAGCTGGACTTCCTCAACCCCGCGATCTGCGGTGAGGACTACGGCATCGACGCTGCAATGTGGATCGGTGACGTGGGCCAGACCGGCATCAACGGTGTGGGCCAGCTGCTCTCCGGCGCTGTCACCCCCTCCGGCTCTCTGGTCGATACCTACCTGTACGACAACATGGCCAACCCCGCCATGTACAACTTCTACACCCAGGCTTACCCCAACGCAGCAGAGTACAACCTGCTGACCGAGGGTGCTGACGTGCAGGGTATGTACAGCGTCTATCAGGAAGGCATCTATCTGGGCTACCGCTACTTCGAGACCCGTTACGAGGACGTCGTCATGGGCACCGCCAAGGCCGGCGACTACAACTGGGCGACCACTGTTGCTTACCCCTTCGGCTACGGCGACAGCTACACCACCTTCGCATACTCCAACTTCAATGTGACCGAGTCTGACGATGCCTTCACCGTCACCCTGAAGGTCACCAACACCGGCAAGACCTTCTCCGGCAAGGAGACCGTCCAGATCTACTTCCAGTCTCCCTACACCGCTTACGACAAGGCCAACGGCATCGAGAAGGCCGCTGCAGAGCTGTGCGGCTTTGCAAAGACCGATGTGCTGGCTCCCGGCGCTTCGGAGGATGTGACCATCACTGTCCCGAAGAGCGAGCTGCGCACCTACGACGCAAACAACGCCAAGACCTACATCGTGGACGCCGGTGACTACTACTTCACTGCTGCCACCGACTCCCACAACGCAGTCAACAACATTCTGGCTGCCAAGGGCTACACCGTCGAGAACACCAACGGCCGCATGACCGAGAACGGCGACGAGTCTCTGGTCTGGAAGTGGACCAACGACACCCTCGACACCACCACCTTCGCTACCAGCGCAAACGGCACGGCCATCACCAACCTGTTTGATGAGTCCGACCCCAACAAGAGCAGCGACGCTCCCGGCAGTGTCACTTGGATGAGCCGCTCTGACTGGACCGGCACCTTCCCCACCGCTCCCGCACAGCTGACCGCCAACGAGCATCTGGCTGCAAGCCTCGCTTTCACCCAGTACGACGGCTCTGAGGCCAACAGCGTCGAGATGCCCACTCTGGGCGCAAAGAACGGCCTGACCCTCGCTTCCATGATCGGCAAGAGCTTCGACGATCCCGAGTGGGATACCCTGCTCGACCAGCTGACCTACAGCGAGATGGTCCAGACCATCACCCTCGGCTTCCACAACACCGCAGCTGCTGCCTCCATCGGCAAGACGGCCACCAAGGACGAGAACGGCCCGCAGGGTCTGACCGCTGCCCTGACCGGCGGTGCATCTGCAATGTGCTACACCTCCGAGGACGTCATGGCCGCAACCTTCAACACGGACCTCATCAACGAGGTCGGCCGCTGCATCGGCGAGGACTGCCTTGCAATGGGCTACTCCGGCCTGTACGGCCCCGGCATCAATATGCACCGCACCGCTTACTCCGGCCGTAACTTCGAGTACTACTCCGAGGATCCGTTCGTGGCCGGCACCATCTGCGCTGCTGAGGTGCAGGGCATCCAGTCCAAGGGCGTCTACGTCTACCTGAAGCACGTGGCCCTGAACGACTCCGAGACCAGCCGCCGCGGCGTCAACACCTGGCTCAACGAGCAGACCGCCCGTGAGATCTATCTGGAAGTCGCCGACAAGGCCATCACCGACGGCGAGGCTTGGAGCGTCATGACCGGCTTCAACCGCTGGGGCGCTACTTGGTGCGGCGCGAACGCCAACCTGCTGACCGGCTTCCTGCGCGGCGAGCTGGGTATGCGCGGCATGTGCATCACCGACTTCTCCGGCTCCAGCCAGTACATGGATCTGGTGGACGGCCTGATCGCCGGCTCCGACATCTGGGACAGCCCGATGCCCAAGATCCACACCACCAAGGCTGCAAACTATGAGAACGATGCCTACATCGTCACTCAGATGCGCAACGCTATGCACCACATCCTCTACACCGTGGTCAACTCCAACGCCATGAACGGCTGGTCTTCCACCGATACCCTGAAGACCGTCACCCCGTGGTGGCAGACTGCCATCTATGCGCTCATCGCAGTGATGGCCGTCCTGACCATCCTGTGCGCATGGCAGCTGTCCAAGGCCAAGAAGGGTATGGTCGATACCGCTCCCGCAGCGGACCAGAAGTAATTCCCCCGCAGAGTTCCGCAACTGTTAAGACCAACGGCAGCCTGTCCCCCAAAATCGGCGGGCAGGCTGCCGTTTTCTGTAAAAAAGGAGACACCGCAAATGGGTGAACAAACCGCAAAGGCGTCGGGCCTGAACCGCGCCAAGACCTACCAGCTGGTGCTGTTCCCGCTGAACAACGGCGCGACGAACGTGTACTATGTGCTGGTGCTTTCCTACATTGCCACCTTCGGCAGCAAGGTGCTGGCCCTGTCCATGATCTTCGCTTCGGTCATGGTCACGGGAATGCGCCTGTTCGACGCCATTACCGACCCCATCATCGGCGCGTTGATGGACCGCACCAACGGCAGATTTGGCAAGTTCCGGCCCTTCATGGTCATCGGCAACCTCATCATGGCGGCCAGCATCCTCGTGCTGTACTGTCTGACCCCCCTCATCCCCGCCAGCTCGATGGGCCTGCGCTACGCCGCCTTTGTGGCCCTGTATGCGGTCTGGGTCATCGGCTATACCTTCCAGACCAGCTGCACCCGCTCCGGCCAGACCGTCCTGACCAACGACCCCAAGCAGCGCCCCCTCTTTACCATCTTCAACACCGTGGGCAGCCTGCTGGGCATGGGCGCGATGCAGTTCTTCGCCCCCATCCTCGCCAAGAACTATGAGGGCGGCTACGCCTCCGCGGGCTTCTTCCGCACACTGGCCCCTGTGGGCATCGTCATCTCTATCCTGCTCACCATTCTGGCCATCGTCGGCATCTGGGAGAAGGACCAGCCCAAGTACTTCGGCATCGGCGGCGAGGCCAGCGAAAAGGTCAAGCTGCACGAGTACGTTCAGATCATCAAGAACAACAACCCCATGCAGCGCCTGATGGTGGCGGGTGCCGGCTGCAAGCTGGCCCTCTCCATCGCCACCAACACCACCGTCCTCTGTATGCTGTACGGCTGCATGATGGGCAACTACGACGGCCTCTACCTGCCCATGATGGTGCTGGGCTATGTCTTCAGCGTGCCCTTCTTCCTGCTCACCGTCCGCACCAGCCAGAAGGAGGGCCAGAAGGCCAGCCTGATGAAGTACGTCAGTGTGGCATTTATCTGCTACATCGGCGTGCTGGTCCTGCTGCTGCTCTGGGGCCGCAGCGACGCCTTCACCCTGTCCATCATGGGAGAGAACGGCCTGTCCATCAACCTGTACACCATCCTCTTCATCGCCTTCTTCGGCATCGGCTACGGCGCATACTACGCCACCGCCGATATGCCCATCCCGATGGTCGCCGACTGCTCGGACTATGAGACCTACCGCAGCGGCAACTACATCCCCGGCATCATGGGCACCCTGTTCAGCCTCGTGGACAAGCTGGTGTCCAGCCTGTCCGCTACCGTCGTGGGCATCGCGGTGAGCTTCATCGGCCTCGAGAGCCTGCCCACCCAGTACGACTCCTACACCCCCGGCATGAACTGGGTGGTCATCGTGCTGTTCTGCATCATCCCGATGGTGGCTTGGGCCGCCACCCTCATCGCCATGAAGGGCTACACCCTGACCGGCGAGAAGATGAAGGAGATCCAGGCCGTCAACGCCTGCCGCCGCGACGCGGTGGCCAATGGCATGAAGCTGGACGAGGCCATAGCCAAGTGGCAGAGCATGGACCAGCTGCCCGCCGAGTACCGCAGCTGAGGAGCTCTTCCTCTGCCTGCGCGGGCGTAGAATAGAACTATGAGAAAAAGCACCGGTTTTCGTGAGAAAGCCGGTGCTTTTTGCGCGCTTCAGGACTCTTTTTCGGGGGTCTGCTGCCGCTGCCCGGCGCTTCCGACGGCTACTTCCTCGTTCTCGGCACCTTCTTCTCCAACTGCGGCGGCGATGTCCTGATCGACGGCGTCATGAAGCTCAGCGATAAGACAGTCGGCGGCCCCGCAAATGCCCTGAAATGCGGCAGAACGGATGTGAAAAATTCCGGAGTAGTTGTAATTAAGAACGGATTGCGGCATTATATAATAGTTGAATTATGCGCACCTGTCAGCAGGGCGTGACCATAAAGAGAGTGAAAAGGAAAACTGCGAATGAGATCTGCGGGAAGAAAACCGAAGCATGAGGGAAAAGTCGGCCCGGAAGAGAGACGGGGGCGCGGCTCTGGGTCGGCGCGTCCGCCTGAGCAGGAGAGCGCCGCTTGGGCAGAACTGAACATCGTCGAAGAGGGCGACGAGCCGGAAGAGGACAGCGAAGCCGAGGAGACAGAAGCTCCCCGGGAAAAGCGGGGACGCTTCCGCAGACATTGGAAGCACCGCCTGAAGAGGAGACCGGCCTTTTCGTCCGTTCACAACTTCCTCAACAGCCTTCTCTCCTTCCGCCTTCTGTTCGAGGTCTTCGTGCAGAAGGTGCGCTGGCTCTTTGCCGTGGGCGTGGTGTGCACGCTGGGGTTCATGTTCGTACTTACCACCGTCAAGAGCTTTGGGGCCAGCACCACCATGTCCCTGAACTACGAGGAGAGTGTCACCGGCAAGACGCCCAACGGCGCACGCTTCAGCGAGTCGGAGTTCCTGACGCAGGAGTATCTCGAGGCCATCTTACAGGCCACCGGCCTGCAGGACGACCTGACGACCGCCGACCTCGCGGACTGCATCTCCATCAGCCCTACCACCAGCCGGATCGTGACCAAGGAGGACGATTATTACATCAGCTCGTCCTATTATCTCTCGGTCAAGCTGCCGTGGACGCTCTGGGGGAAGATCACGGTGCAGGACTTCCTCGACGAGATATGCCGGGTATACCTCAAGCGGTTCACCGCAGATTACCGGGTCAACGCCACCTCGCTGGACATCGACGATGACTACAGCGACATGGACTACGAGGAGATCGGCTCCTACTTCAGCATGATGATCGACCGGGTCAACAACTACCTCACGGTGCGCAACGATCAGGACGGCTCCTATCTCTCCGCCAGCGGCCAGAGCTACAGTGCCATCAAGAAGCAGGTACAGAACCTGCAGGGCTATACCCTCCGGGAATACCAGAGCTACATCTGGGAAAAAGGCGTGGCCAAGAACAATTTCCGCTGCATCGACGACCTCAACGAGCTGAACCGCACCCTGCGGTGGGATGAGATGAGCGACTCCCAGAAGAGCGCGATCTACATGACCATTCTGGACAACTACAACAACAAGATGGTCTCCTCGGTGCTCATCCCCACCTATGACAACGACGGTGCGTTCTATATGTCCCGCACCAAGATCGGCATCGACGATCTGGCCCTGCAGGCCAACGAGCTGCTCAGCTCGGCGGTGGAGGCCCAGAAGAGCATCGCCACCAACAACTCCAAGGTCACGGCGCTGGAACAGCTCACCGAGTCGCATGAGGTGCAGATGGCGCAGGCCATGGTGGACAACATCACCCGGCAGCTCGCGGACATCGTGAGCGCGACGCGGGAGCTGGACGCCGACTGCTACGCCCAGCGCATCCGCAGCTATCTTATGTTCAGTGAGCCGCAGATGTCTTTCATGCAGCGCTATAATGTGAAACGCAGCGTGATGCTGGCCGCGCTGGTCTGTGCGGTCTGCTATCTGGGCGCAGCCGTCCAAGCGTGCGTCCGGCGCCAGCGCCAGCGGATGGAGAACGAATAATATCCGTCTCTGGGACAGGATGGAGGAAGAATGAAAAGTTTTGATTTGCTGCGCTACCTGAAAAAATGGTGGTTCGTCATCATGCTCGTCACGGCGGTGGGCTGTCTGGGCGTGTATGAGTTTATTTCGTCGCGGCAGTCGTACACGGCCACAGCTGTTATCCAGTACGCAGGCCCCAACGCCAGCGAGGGCCTGAACGCCGACGGAACAAGGATCGACCCTTCCGAGATCACCTCGGCATCGGTCATCAACAAGACCATTCAGGATCTGGGCCTGACGGCCAGCACCGAGTCCATCCGCCCCCGAATCTCGGTGCAGGAGGTCATCCCGGAGGACGAAGAGACCAAAAAGGAGACGGCTCTTTCCAACGGCGACGAATACGAGTATTATCCCACGACCTACGCGGTCTCCTTCACGGTGGACAGCAAGGACGCCACCGACTACGCCCGCAATGTGCTGGACTCGGTGCTGACGAACTACTTTCAGTATTACAGCGAGACCCATGTGGACGCGGATATTTTCCCGAACAATGCCAGCAACGTCTCGGTGGCGAACTACGAGTATATTGATTGCGTGGAGATCCTGCGCAACAACGCCAACGAGAGTGCGGCTTTTCTGCGAAAAAAGGCAGAAGAGAAATACGGCTTTTACAGCGTGAAGTCGGGCTATTCCTTCTCAGACCTCGTATCGGAGTATGAATATCTGGCCAAGAACGCCCTGAACGACCTTTACGCCTACGTTATCAACAATAAGCTGGTGCGGGACCACACCCTTCTGGTCAACACCAAGAAGAACGCCATCCTGCGCTACCAGCTTCAGATCGACAGCCTGAACAACAACATCTCTGAGGCCAAGGACATCATCGACCAGTTCGGCGACAAGACGTTGGACGGCGCGGCGGTGTATTCGGCCAACCGGAACGCCGACGGCGGCGAGACCCAGATCATCACCGATGTGGTGCGGGACTACACCACCCAACCCTCCGGCGATGTCACCACCACCTACGATAAGCTCATCCAGCATTACGCCGACCTCCACGCTGAGCGCATCGATGCTACCATCGCGCAGGGAAAGGCACAGGAGATCCTGGACGCCTACGCCGATGTGACCCGGAACACCGACCCCGCCAGCGCCGAGGCCCAGTGGGCCAGCGACCGCATCGACGAGCTGGTGCAGAAATTCACCAGCCTGTATGAGCTTTCCATCGAGACCGTTGAAGAGTTCAATCAGGTCAACGGTGCGGACAACATCAAGATGAAGAACAGCATCGTGGTCAACGCGAAGCTCAATCTGAAGCTCTATGCGGCCCTGTCGGTGATACTGTTCCTCTTTCTGGGCTGCTTCTGCGCCATCTTCCTCGGACGTCTGGGCGATTTTGTGGACTACTATCTCTATGTGGACAAAAAGAGCGGCCTGCCCAACCGCGAGCGGTGCGACGCCATGGTGGACCGCTACAGCACCGTTCGTCTGAACGGCCAGTTCACCGTCATCCACATTCAGGTCGATCTCTCAGGGATGAGCCGCAACGACGGCGACAAGGCGCTGCGGGTGCTGGGCGACCAGCTGCAATACGTCTTCCGGACGCTGGGCTTTGTGGGCTACAACGGCGCGGGACACTTCATCGTCCTGCTGGAAGATTGCAGCATCGACTTGGCAAGGAACTGCATCGACCGCCTGAGCAATCTGCTGGCCAAGACCGAGCTGGCCGTGTTTGGCCCCTGCGTCTTTACGGGCGTCTCCAACTCGGCGAAGGATGACGCCTACGAGATCCGCGCCCTGCTGAGGCTGGCCATCCGCCGCTGCGCGGACGCAAAGGCCCGTCAGGAGGCCGAAAATGCAAGGAAGGCGGCTGAGTCGTCGCCGCTGAAGAGCGAAAGCTGAGAGTGATCTATGGGAAAGATGAGTAAAAAAATTCTGGCAGGGCTGCTGGCCGTCGTGCTTGTGCTGGGCGGCATCCTGCTGTACAATCTGCAGATGAATAAGAGTTTCATCACGACGTTTTATTCGGTCACGGTGGATAAGCCGGTAGAAGACCTGCGCATCGTTCTGCTGTCCGACCTGCATCTCCACGAGTACGGCGAAGACAATGCCGACCTTGTGCGGAAGATACAGAACCTTGCCCCGGACCTCATCGCGGGGGCGGGCGATATGAACATCGACACGGACACCGATTACCACGTCGTGCTCGACCTGATGCACCAGCTGGTGGACATCGCGCCGGTATACTATGCCCCCGGCAACCACGAGTGGGGGGGACGGTACGCGGGCGGCAGCGACGCCCTTTTTGACGACATTCAGGCCACCGGCGTTCACTGGCTGAACGGCAATTACGAGGACGTGGAATTCAAGGGCAGGAAGCTGCGCATCGGCGGCTTTTTCGAGTGGCCCCGCGCCCAGCTGGAGCGGGAAAACTCCCGCGCAGTGGCCGACGCCATGAACGGCGAGACGAACGAGCTGGACGACGTCTGCACCATCCTCATCTGCCACTGCCCGGAGGTTCTGGACACCTCGCTGGAGCTGTACCAGTTCGACCTTGTGCTCAGCGGCCACGCCCACGGCGGACAGGTGCGCATCGGCAGTCAAGGCCTCTGGTCTACCAGTCAGGGCTTTCTGCCCAAGTACACCAGCGGGGTCAACCAGATGGGGGAGTCGCAGGTGGTCATCAGCCGCGGTCTCGGCGATTCGGAGCCGTTCCCGCGCATCTTCAACCAGCCGGAACTGGTGGTCGTGGATGTGAATTGAGCCACGGCGAGGAAGACAAATGGATGTTTTTAAAAGCAAACCCTTGAAATTAGCCAGTGCAGCATTTTATATTCTGCTCGCAATGCTGTGCTTCTACTGTGCCTGCTATCGGCTGCCTGTCGGCCTAAAATATGGCATCAATCTGATGGTGGCGGGCTGGGCTCTTCTGATGTTTTTTATCCGGCCTATGT
>OLGI01002796.1_pt1 | contig 11934 bp, 9 predicted proteins | sample 1605221 | NCBI WGS metagenome assembly OLGI01 (sample SAMEA3888915, study PRJEB22519) | human gut metagenome | biome: human gut; feature: human-associated habitat; material: faeces | place: Denmark | collected 2010 | reverse complement strand
ATCTTGCCTTTTCCTTAAACACTCATAACGCATTTTAGTCGCCAATTCTGCTGCCTTCAATACTGCAACGGGAGAATTCCAATCACCATATTGTTCTTGCGCTATATTATCAGGATTAATGTAAAGGCTATTTTCTGCCCATTCATTATGAAGCAGTTGCACTGTCGTAGAAGTTTTACCCGAACCATTCGGACCAGCTACTATACAAAGTGTCGGATTTTTTTCGTTCATCACATGGATATATCACTTACATTTTTAGCTCTATATGCTTTCAATTTTTCTCTCACCTCTTGCATTCTCCGCTCCAATTCTCTTTTTGCCTTGCGAGAACTTTCACGGGCCGCAACAGCCACTTGTTCCATCAAAGCATGCAGTTGTTCATCAGTAGGGTCTTCCAAAGAAGACAAGCGATAAGTATTCAGTTTCATAATCATAATATATTTAAATGAAAACAAAGATACTCCACTATTTCGAGAACACAAACGAAATTACATAAAATATCAATGCGCTATCCGGACTTTTTCATAATGAATTCAAACTTAGATTAGGACTATTTTTAATCAAGGAATGATTAAAATGCAAAAAACGGCCGGACATGCCATGCAGAAGTCTTATTATATCCTTGTAAGCAAACCCTTTCCCACTTATATAAGGGATCATCAATATGCCAGAGAAGCATCCAGCTTCTATCTTTATCATATTGAGAACTGCAACTGAAACCAAGTCTGTAGTTCACGTTAAACTGCGGTAACGATTTACCAACTTTGGATAACTGTCCTTCTAATTTATCTAACGTTTCCTGTCCCCACTTTTCATCTTGTAAACCATTACCGGTATTGTGTTGGAAGTTTTCCGGAGATCTTCCACAAATATTCACCAACATATCAAACCATTGCCCTATACTTGGCAGAAACCACGGACTGCGTTCAATCCCATCCGGTACCTTATTGCTGTTATTGTAAGTTTTCACCAGATAAAAAGCACGACAGTCGCTTACAAAAGATGCATCACCCTCATGATTTGCCAGCATCTGTAAAGTTTCAGAGTAGCCATTCATGTTATTCTTGATTCTACTAAAATCATGCTTTGACTTTACATCAGCTATTGATATTGTGTCAATACCCACTTCGATTAAATCCACCGGTCCCCAATTCCCTTCTTTCAAACTATCCAACATCATCACATAGGCATGATTCCATCCCTTTTCATTGCACTTCTTGTCTGTCATCCTTTTCGGATCGCAAGTAATTACCATTCCGATAGCATTTTTATAATCATAGATTTTCCCATCTTCTTCCAACATTCCATTTCCTGGATGTACCTCTATTCTTCTATCGATTTCGTTCTGAAAGATAAAATCCCCGGGATAAAGCTTTCTTTCTATACTTCCTTTACCGGGTACGGGACTGATAACTTTCAGAGTATAGCATTTTCCAGAAACAAGAGTGATGGAGCTGCCCGAATAATTTATCTTTATATTCGTATCATCTCTTCCATTGGTAGTCGTATAGTTTCCGGTAACCCGTGCATTTGCTTGTGGCGGAACAATGGCACAATATTTCAAAGAATCTATCTGATATGGAGTAATACCATTCAGACTCACATTAATAGCTACCGAGTCTGTTCCTAAAACCCTCGATTCCATATGGTAAACAAAGCCTGCCTTTTCAGGAGCAAAACAACCTACGTATACTTGCGGTTGCAACACAAGCAATGCAAACTGGTGTTGAAACTGCAAGCTCAAGATTATTCCGGAAGAATTGTCAATAGCAGGTACGCCGGTGGCAATCAACAAGTCGCTGACAATATGCTTTTCTGTTGTGGACTGGTCTTTCGAAGGTTGCAGTTTTTCATTCCCGGTCAGTGAGGCAATAGCTCCGTCCATACCCTTTGAGACATCTATTGTGATATTCCTCCTATATGGATAGTATGCGACATAACTCACTCCATCATACCAATAAAGTGTACCATTTCCCACCGGATTCCAACTGCCGCTTGACCTATTGTAAACCAATTTGGCATTATCAATATCATCCATTATAGCACCGTCCTTTATGGCAAAAACACCAATCGAATCACCATCGACAAACTCCATTTTAAGATGTTCATCCTTTACAGAGGTACGTGTAGAGGACTTTCCTGCATGGGATAACTCTTCAAAATCAGCTACTATAGCCCGGATTGTAAAGGGGACTCCCTCACAGCCCGTAGACCTTTTCTCTATCGCAAAGATACAAACAAATTTGGAATATAAATATGCAGAAATACCGGGACTTTTCAAGCAAAACATGAAAGGAAAAAGAAGGAAAGTCCAGCAGATTCAAAAGATGTTTTACAAGATTAGGCTCCACCGAACAAAGACATCACATCCATCTCGCCCCAATACAGATGTGTATAGCTGGCAATCAGGTTCTTATAACGAAAAATGGGAGTAGCGACCTTCTCTCCTCTGGCATTGAAAACCTGCACTATCGAGGGAGTAAGACTGTACGCACCACTTTCTTTTCCACCAGCTTCGGGCACAGCAAGCTGCGTATAATGGAATTCGTGTCCTTTAAGCCGCCATCCGTTATAGTCGAACCGGCGGTATCCCAATGTCAGTTTCCTGCGTTTACGCTCGTTCGTGATGCTGAAAGGTAATACTCCCACCATCTCATTTCCGACATTGCTTACACTGTTCCCGGTGCTTCTTCCGTCTGTATCACTGCCTCCCCCGTCCGTATCCCCATCAGAAAGAACGGACTGCGAAAGATATATCATCCCCCCGCATTCCGCCAGCGTCCTGCCACCGGCCTCTATATAGCTGCGGATAGACTCCCTGGCAAGCCTTGCCCCGGCAAGTTCCTCCAGACGGTTCTCGGGATAGCCGCCGGGCAGATAGAGCAAATCCGTCTCTTGCGGAATAGGCCGGTCCTGCTCCGGATTGAAGAAAGTGACCGTGCCCATACGGCGCAGAATATCCAGATGCTCCGCATAGAGGAAGGAAAAGGACTCTTCGTTGCGCGCTACCGAAATATGCAGCTTCCCCGGCTCTGATAGTATCGGCTTCTCCTCCACAGCCGCCGCAGGCAATGGAAGCCCGATTGTCGAGAGCAGCAGTTCCCAGTCCACATGTTCCTCCAGCAAGCCTGCCAGCATGTCCAGCCCCTCCGTCTCCTTAGAACGGCTGAAATCCAGCCCCAGATGGCGTGACTCCTGCTCCAGTTCCTTCCGTTTGGGCAGATAACCCAGACAAGTCACGTTCAAGTCTTCACAGACCTCCTGCAGCATCCGGTAGTGGCGGAGCGAGCCGACACGATTGAAGATAACTCCCGCAATACGTATATCCGGACGGAAATTGATGAACCCCGACAACAAAGGAGCCATGGAATAGGCAGCCGACTTGGCATCGACCACCAGCACCACAGGAATACCCAAGAGCCGTGCCACTTCTGCCGACGAGCCCCGGTCGCGGTCGTATCCGTCGTACATCCCCATCATCCCCTCGACCACGGCAACATCCGCATCCGCCGAATAGCGTGCATACAGACTGCTTACGTGCTCCTGAGATGCCATGAAAGTATCCAGATTGATGGAAGGACGGCCGCATACCGCCTCGTGATACTTAGTATCTATATAATCGGGACCGCACTTGAAAGGCTGCACCTTCAGACCTTTCTTCACAAACAATGCCATCAGTCCACGACTGACGGTGGTCTTTCCACTGCCCGATGTAGGGGCGGCTATGAGAAACTGAGGAATGGAATCCATTATGAAGCTATCAAATTAAATATTTTCCTCCTGCAAAGGTAAGCATATCTCCGACAAAAGTTTTATCTTAGCTGCGAAAATAAAACATACCACCATGATAACCGAAGAACTTAAGAAACTCTACATCGCACATACCGGACACGAACCGGAACAGATTGACGAACTCCCCTCCTCCGGCTCCAACCGCCGTTACTTCCGCCTCATCGGAAGTCCTACACTTATCGGCGTCAGCGGAGAGTCTGTGGAGGAGAACCGCGCCTTCCTCTACATGGCAGAACATTTCCGCCAGAAAGGACTGCCCGTACCGCAAGTGTTCATCCGCTCCGAAGATGATATCTATTATCTGCAAGAAGACCTGGGCGACTCGCTCCTATTCAATGCCATCGAGAAAGGCCGCAAGACCAGCGTATTCGGTGAGGAAGAGAAACAGTTGCTGCGCAAGACCATCCGTCTGCTGCCCGCCGTGCAGTTTGCCGGAGCCGACGGCATGGACTTCTCCTACTGCTACCCGCAGGCAGAGTTCAATAGCCGCAGCATTCTGTGGGACCTGAACTACTTTAAATACTGCTTCCTCAAGGCTACGGGGATGGACTTTCAGGAAGACCGGCTGGAGGACGACTTCCAGAAGATGGCAGACGTGTTGCTCCGTAGCAGCTCCGCCACCTTCATGTACCGCGACTTCCAGAGCCGTAACGTTATGATAAAGGACGGCGAACCGTGGCTCATCGACTTCCAGGGCGGACGCAAAGGTCCGGTTTACTACGACGTAGCCTCCTTCTTGTGGCAAGCCAAAGCAAACTATCCCGACAGCCTGCGCCAAGAGTTGCTGAAGGAATACATCGACGCCCTGCGCAAGTACCAGCCCGTGGACGAGGCTTATTTCTATGCCCAGCTTCGCCACTTCGTATTGTTCCGCACCATGCAGGTGCTGGGTGCCTATGGTTTCCGCGGTTACTTCGAGAAGAAGCCCCACTTCATACAAAGTGTCCCCTTCGCCATCGAGAACCTTCGCCAACTGCTCCAAGAACCTTATCCAGAATATCCCTACCTCTGCCGGATTCTGCGCGAACTCACCGATCTGAAACAGTTTACAGACGACCTGCAAAAGCGTCGCCTCGTGGTGAAAGTCACCAGCTTTGCCTACAAAAAAGGTATCCCCGAAGATTCCACGGGCAACGGAGGAGGTTTCGTCTTTGACTGCCGCGCTGTGAACAACCCCGGCAAGTACGAGCGTTACAAACCCTTCACGGGACTGGACGAACCCGTTATCCGCTTCCTGGAAGACGACGGCGAGATAGCCGTATTCCTGGAGCATGCCTACGCCCTTGTCGACGCTTCCGTGAAGCGCTACATGGAACGCGGCTTCACCAATCTGTCTGTCTGCTTCGGCTGCACCGGCGGACAGCACCGCTCCGTGTACTCGGCACAACACTTGGCGGAACATCTGCACAAGAAGTTCGGCGTACAAGTGAACCTGATACATAGAGAACAGAATATTGAACAGACGTTTAAGGCCAAAGTTTAATGTGCTAATGTGAGAATATGCCAATATGAAAGCCATGATTTTCGCCGCCGGCCTGGGCACCCGGTTGCGCCCCTTGACGGACCACATGCCCAAGGCCCTCGTTCCCGTAGCAGGAAAACCCATGCTGGAACGGGTGATACTGCGGTTGAAGGAAGCAGGATTCAACGAGATAACGGTCAATATCCACCACTTCGGGGAGCAGATTATCGACTTCCTCCGTGCCCACGACAACTTCGGCACGGAGATTCACATCAGCGACGAACGCGGCATGCTGCTCGACACCGGAGGAGGCATCAAAAAGGCACGCCCCTTTCTGGACGGACAAGAACCTTTCCTGGTGCACAACGCGGATATTCTGACGGATATTGACCTTGCAGGTCTCTATCGCCACCATCTGGAGAGCGATGCGGAGTCTACCCTGCTTGTGAGCGAGCGCAAGACTTCCCGCTATCTCCTTTTTGACGACGACTACCACCTGCACGGCTGGATAAACAAGTCCACCGGAGAGGTGAAACCGGCAGGCTTCGACTACCGGGAAACGAAGTACCGGGAACTCGCCTTCGGAGGAATCCATGTCATCTCCCCCTCCCTCTTCCACCTGATGGACGATGGGCAGTGGAACGGCAAGTTCTCCATCATTCCTTTCTACTTGTCCGCCTGCACAAAGGTGCACATACAAGGCTATCCGCTGCAAGGATTCCGCTGGTTCGACATCGGCAAACCGGAGACACTGGCACAAGCGGAGGAATACTACAAACAAAAATAACAAGTAATGTAAAGCAGCCTAACATTACTTGTTAGCTCTCTTTACATTACTTGTTATCAAATCAACCTATGTACCATAGATTATCTATGGTGAAACTACGCCAGTGCCAGTATCAGCAACTGAGCCGTCAGCACCCGCAGGAACATAGCCAGCGGATAGACCGTGGCATATCCCACCGCAGGGGCATCGCAGGATGTCAAGTCCGAGGAATAGGCCAATGCAGGTGGATTGGTGTTAGCTCCGGACAGCACACCTATCAGCGTATAGTAGTTCAGCTTCCAGAAATAGCGCCCCATGAATCCTGTCACCAGCAACGGAACGACCGTGATGATGGCCCCATAGCCAATCCACACATAGCCGCCTTCGTAGATAATGGTATCGATGAATCCCTTTCCTGCACCCAACCCCACGCAGGCCAGGAACAAGGCGATACCGATTTCGCGTATCATCAGATTGGCACTCATCGTCGTGTAGGTTATCAGCTTATATTGAGGCCCGAAACGGCTGATGAGGATGGAAACCACCAACGGTCCACCGGCCAGTCCCAGTTTCACGGGTTGGGGAATGCCGGGGAACATGAACGGCAGACTGCCCAAGATACATCCCAGGGCAATACCCAGGAAGATAGGAATCAAGTTGGGATGGTTGAGACGCTTCAGCGAGTTACCCAGCACCTTCTCCGCATGACTCACGGCAAGCTCACTGCCTACAATCGTCACACGGTCTCCCATCTGCAACTGCAAGTGGGGAGTTGCCACCAGGTCCACGCCCGAACGGTTGATACGGGTGATGCAGGCACCGAAGTTGTTACGTATCTTGAGCTGAGACAGAGACTTGCCGTTCAGTTCCGGCTTGGTGATGAGGATGCGGCGTGAAATCAAGTTCTTGTCCTCCCGTTCCCACTCCACCGAAATTTTTCTTCCGAAGAAGGCAACAATGGCCTCCACATCTTTCGGGTTGGCAATGAACAGAATTTCATCCTGCATGTGCAGCACCGTATCGGCATTCGCCAGTTCTGTTTCCTGACTGCCGGTGTGCCGGATGCGGGAGATGACAAACGCACGGTTCAACAATGGTTTCACATCTCTGATCCGCTTGCCGTCTATTGCCTCATTGCGTATCTCTACCGATATGGGACGCACGGTCAGCTCCTGCAGATGGCCCAGCCCGTGCTCGGCATCCTCCTCTTCTTTTTTGGTGTTAATCCGCATGAAGAACTTCAAGGCAAGCAGCGCCAAGATGCAGCCCACCACACCCAGCGGATAGGCAACGGCATATCCGAGTGCGATTTCCGGAGCATCCACCCCGTTGAGGTCACTGTTTGCCTGCTGGGCAGCACCCAGACCGGGGGTATTGGTCACGGCTCCGGACAAGATACCCACCATCGTAGTAATGGGAATTCCGGTGGCAAAGTGCAACACAATGGTGATAACCACGCTGAGGAAGACGGAAAGCATTGCTACCATGTTCAGCGTAAGTCCACCCTTCTTGAAAGCGGAGAAGAATCCCGGCCCCACTTGCAGACCGATGGAATAGACAAACAGTATCAAGCCGAACTCCTTCAGGAAGTGCAGCAGATGTTCGTCGAGGTTCATGTCGAAATGTCCGAAGACAATGCCCACAAACAAAATCCAGGTGACACCCAGCGAGATGCCTGCCACCTTCAACTTGCCCAGCATGATACCGAAGGTGATGACCAGGGACAGAATTAGGACAGAGTGTGCCACTCCTCCGCCCCAAAGATTGGGATAACCCTCAAAGAGGTTTCTTAATAGTTCCATAGTTTCTATCTTTAGTTTTTACTTTTTACTTTTCAACCTTACTGTTTAATTCTTAATTCTCTATTTAAAAAGTGTATCCCCACAGAAATCACTTCTCCGGGGATACGCATTTCACACATAAAAAATAACTACTATTATAAAGGCATGTTGCCGTGCTTTTTCGGTGGATTGCTCTGATTCTTGTTGTGCGCCATCTCCAATGCCTGCACTAGCTTGTAGCGGGTATCGCGCGGCATGATGACCTCGTCTATGAGGCCACGCTCGGCAGCGCGGTAAGGGTTGGAGAACTTGCTTTCGTACTCCTTGATAATCTCCTGCTTCTCTTCGGCAGAGGACTTGCGGTAGAGGATGTTCACTGCACCCTCGGCACCCATCACGGCGATTTCCGCCTGCGGATAAGCCAGGTTCACGTCGGCACCCGTCGGCTTGCTGGACATCACGATGTAGGCGCCGCCGTATGCCTTGCGGGTAATCAGCGTTATCTTGGGCACGGTGGCCTCGGCATAGGCATAGACAATCTTGGCGCCGTGGCGGATGATGCCGTTGTGCTCCTGCATCGTTCCGGGCAAGAAGCCGGGAACATCTTCGAAGGTTATCAGCGGGATGTTGAAGCAGTCGCAGAAACGAATGAAACGTGCCGCCTTGTCGCTGGCATCAATATCGAGCACACCCGCCAAATAGGCAGGTTGGTTTGCCACGATACCTACCGAACGCCCGTTCAGACGACCGAAACCGATAACGACGTTCTTGGCAAAGTGAGGCATCACTTCGAAGAAGTACTGGTTGTCCAGCACCGGTTCTATAATATCCTTGATGTCATAAGGCATGTTCGGGTCTTCGGGGATGACGGTCTGAAGCGTCTCTACCCGGCGATGGATATCGTCGGAGCAGGGAGTGAAGGGAGCATCCTCCATATTGTTGGACGGCAGGAAGCTCAGCAGCTCGCGGATGCTCATCAGTGTCTCCTCCTCCGTATTGCACATGAAGTGGGTAACGCCGCTCTTGCTGCTATGCGTATAGGCACCGCCCAGTTCCTCCTTGTCCACCTCCTCGTGGGTCACGGTCTTTACCACGTCCGGACCGGTGATAAACATGTGGCTCTGCTCCTTTACCATGAAGATAAAGTCGGTAAGCGCCGGAGAGTAGCATGCCCCACCGGCACACGGACCCAGAATGGCGGATATCTGCGGAATGACACCCGACGCAATGGTGTTCTGATAGAAGATGGAGGCATAGCCTGCCAAGCTGTTCACACCTTCCTGGATGCGTGCGCCGCCCGAATCGTTGAGGGCAATGACGGGAGCACCGTTCTTCAGGGCAAGCTGCTGCACCTTTACAATCTTTGCGGCATTCGTCTCGCTGAGCGAACCGCCATGCGCCGTGAAGTCGTAGGCATAGACAAATACAAGGCGGCCGTCTATCTTTCCGTAACCGGACACCATGCCGTCTCCGGCAATCTGCTTCTTCTCCATGCCGAAGTTGGTGCAACGGTGGTTCACGAACTTGTCCAGCTCATTGAACGAGCCTTTGTCCAGCAGCATGTCAATACGTTCGCGGGCAGTCATGCGGCCGGAGGCGTGTTGTTTCTCTATCTTGTCTACGCCCCCACCCAGCGAGGCACGTTTGTCCAGTTCCTCAAACTGGCGGTATATTTCTTCTCTGTTCATATTTGCATTTACAATTTAGTGATTTATAATATACGGACTGAATGCGACTCGGGATTATTCCTCCTTTATCAACTCCAATTCAATCAATACTTGGTTGGCATTTACCGGTTCGCCCTCGCCCACGAGGATGTTGCGGACGATGCAGTCGGCATTTACCTTATAGTTACTCTGCATCTTCATGGCTTCCAGCACCACGGCAATGTCTCCGGCAGCCAGTCGGTCGCCCACCTTGACGGGGATGCTCACTACCTTGCCCGGCATCGGCGCCAGAATCTTGTCGCCCTGCTTCTCGTCGGCTCCTTTCTTCATGTGCAGATACTTGGCTTGCGTGTCCACGATGTCCACATGAAAGGAACGCTGGAGCATGCTGATGTCATAACTCTTGCCGCCCTCGCCGCGCACAAGGCCTGCGTTGAACGAGTTTCCGTTGTGCAGGATGGAGCAACTTCCGTTCTCTGCCATCACAATGTCCACTTCGTAGGGCTTTCCGTCAATGGTAAGTTGTACCTTATTCCCTTCCTTACCCACCAGGGTAATGTCTGCGATACGGTCTCCTATATGTATTTCCATTATTAATTATCCATTATCAATTATCCATTATCAATTATCCATTCCTTAAATCCTGAGCACTCCCTTCTGCAAGCCAAATTCCCTCCAACGGCTGATGGGGCGGGCATCGGGTAGCTGTGCCGAAACATTCTCCTCCAGATTAACCAGATAGTCCATATAGGCAGCTATCATGGCGATGTTCTCCAACTCTTCGTTGGCAGTGTTGGTACGTACCAGCATGCGGGCGTTCTTCTCGATAAAGAGGGTGTTGTACTCTCCCTTCACAAAGTCGGGCACGTGCATGATGCGCTTCAGATAGGCAAGGTTGGTCTTTACGCCCGTAATTTTGTACTCGTAGAGCACACGGCGCATACGCTCGATGGCATACTGGCGGGTGGTTGCCCATACGATGAGCTTACCTATCATGGGGTCGTAGTAGATGGGGATTTCATAGCCGTCGTACACGTAGCTGTCAATGCGGACACCGATTCCGTTCGGTTCCGTCAGTTGCTTGATGACACCGGGAGACGGCATGAAGTTGTTTTCCGTATCTTCGGCACAGATGCGGCACTCTATAGCATGGCCGCGCTGGAACAGTTCCTCCTGCTTGAGGTGCAGCACCTCGTCGTTAGCAATGCGGATTTGCTCTTTCACCAGGTCTACGCCTACCACCTCTTCCGTGATGGGGTGCTCCACTTGCAGGCGCGTATTCATTTCGAGGAAGTAGAACCGACGGTTCTTGTCTACCAGAAACTCGATGGTACCTGCACCGGAGTAGTTTACTGCCTTGGCTGCGGCAACCGCCTTCTCTCCCATCTCCCGGCGCAATTCCGGCGTAAGGAAGGGTGACGGGCTTTCTTCTACCACCTTCTGATTGCGACGCTGCACGGAGCATTCGCGGTCGAAGAGGTGGATGACGTTGCCGTGGTTGTCGCCCAATATCTGGAACTCGATGTGGTGGGGTTCTTCCACGAACTTTTCCAGATAGACCGTGTCGTCTCCAAAGGAGGACATGGACTCGGAGCGTGCCGTGTTGTAGGCTTCCACCACTTCGCTCTCGCTATGGATAAGGCGCATACCTTTACCACCGCCACCCATAGACGCCTTCAGCATCACGGGATAACCTATCTCGTTGCAGATGCGCACGGCTTCTTCGGCACTCTGCAAAGGTTGTTCCGTTCCGGGAACCACGGGTACGCCTGCCGCAATCATTCGCTTGCGGGCAGCTATCTTGTCGCCCATCGCCTCCATCGTCTCGGCGGCGGGACCGATAAAGATAATCCCTTCCTCCTTGCAACGGCGTGCAAACTCCGAGTTCTCCGACAAAAAGCCGTAACCCGGATGGATGGCATCGGCACCGCATCGCTTTGCCGTGGCAATCACTTTTTCAATATTCAGATAACTCTCTTTTGCCACGGCCGGTCCTATCGGATAAGCCTCATCGGCATATGCCACATGATGAGAAGTACGGTCGGCATCGGAAAAGACAGCAACCGTAAGCAGTCCCATCTCCCGGCACGAACGCATGACGCGCAAGGCAATCTCACCTCTGTTGGCAATCAATACTTTCTTAATCATTTTACTTTTTCTTTAATATATAAAGGGTATATTTTGCTATTGCTGAACGAACGGCTTACCTCATCCAGACAATGCGGACATATACAATCGGAAAAGTTCTGTTGTAGATACGCGCGCTGTTCCGAAGTTAATCGGACTGATGCGCAATGGCAGTGTACAATATCATCGTGCATGCACTCAAACGTTGCACCACAATGCGGACATACCTTTAGCATAGGCATCCCTTTCTTCTTTAGAAGTTAAACTAAAATTTTCGTACTGTCTTCCTAATCCCACGAGCAAAGGCAGCCTTTAATGAATGGCAGGTCTTCTGACTGA
>OLGI01002795.1_pt1 | contig 11938 bp, 17 predicted proteins | sample 1605221 | NCBI WGS metagenome assembly OLGI01 (sample SAMEA3888915, study PRJEB22519) | human gut metagenome | biome: human gut; feature: human-associated habitat; material: faeces | place: Denmark | collected 2010 | reverse complement strand
AGGCCATTCGGCACCGCATCCAGGCGCAGATGAACGGACTGGATGTGTCTGCCGGAAAGGTGCGCAAGCGTGTTCGCTTCTTGGAACGCTTCGCTTCTTGGGTGAGAAAGGAGACCTCGGATGGAGCGGCGTGAACTGTCAGCGGCGGATATCTACCATAAATTCGCGGCGCAGCTGGACAAGGATGGCTTTCGGTTGTACCACGCCGCGCAGCGGATCACCGGCTTCCAGCCCTATAACGCTTTCCCTTATGAAGATAACCGGGGCGCGTTTGAGGCAGCAGACGGACATACCCTTCTGCGCTATCTGGAAGCAGCTCATTTCGATGCCGTCACATGGGAGATCGTCCCCGGCACCACCTATGAACGGGCCATCCTCGGCAAAGTGGACACCACTACACCGGAATACCGCGCGTTTCGTGAAGCGATCTGCAAGGACGCACTGGGGCGCATGGGGTTGGGGCATCTCCTGAAAACAAAGGAAAAAGAAGTGAAAGAGGTGGGACATGAACGATAACATCACCGAGATCAATAAAGATACCTTCTGGACGCTGATCCAAGAAGCAAGAGAGACCTGCGGACAGGATATGGACGGTATGACGATTTACTTAAGGGAGCAGCTGGTGTCCATGGGGCCGGAACAGGCGCAGAACTTTCACGATATCATCCATGCCTATGAAGATCTTGCGGACAAGTTTGGACTGTGGGACGCCGCCGGGGTCATGAAGGAATATGGCTGCAGCGATGACGGCTTTATCGACTTTCGCGCCTGGCTCATTGCCCAGGGAAGGGATACCTATCTGTCCGCGCTGGCAGACCCGGACTCTCTTGCGGAGGTCATCCCCTACGAGGACTGCTGCTTTGAGACGCTCAGTTATGTGGGAGATTATGCCTATGAGCAGCTCACAGGCAAAAGCGCCTATGACCAGACGGATTGGGCAAGGTATGAAACGTTGCTGGCAGAACTGGAACAGGATATCGTCTACAAAGGCGGTATTGAATTTCCCAGAGAGGGACCGGAGCTGAAACAGTACCTGCCACGGCTCTGCGCGGCGCATCCGGGCTGGGATGGCAAGACACGCTGGAATGTGCGGCAAAAGGAAATGCGGGATCTCATCCGTGCCGGAAAGGCGTATGACCAGCGGCAAGCGCCCAAAAAGAAACACCGCAGTCATGGAGGTGAGGCCAGATGAGCGAACCCATCATCATCATCGGTGTAGATCATGGCTACGCTGCCATGAAAACCGCGCATTTTTCCTTTCACACCGGGCTGGTGGCCCATGAGCATGAGCCGTACACGCTGAACAATGTGTTGGAATACGGCGGTAAATATTATGTGGTGGGCAGCGGACGCCAGCCGCTCCAAAAGGACAAGACCCAAACGGAGGATTACTATCTTCTTACGCTGGCCGCCATAGCAAAGGAACTGGCATACCGCAATGCTGGAACGGCAGCGGACATCCATCTGGCAGCCGGACTGCCGCTCACCAGCTTCGGCAGGGATAAGAAAGCGTTCCGGGACTACCTGTGCCGGGGCGGCAAACCGGTATCCTTCCGCTATGAAGGACAGGACTATGTCATCACGATCTCCAAAGTGTCGCTGTATCCGCAGGGCTATGCCGCAGCGCTGACGCAGGGTAGCCTGCTGGACGAGCCATCCGTCATCGTTGCGGATATCGGCGGCTGGACGGTGGATCTCATGCGGCTGGACAACCGCATCCCCAACGCCGCCACCTGCCGCAGTCTGGAACTCGGCATGATCCGCTGTCTGGATGAGATCAGCGAGCAGATCCGCCGTGGCCTTGGCCTGTCTATGACGGCAGCTCAGATTGAAAGCGTTCTGCGCGGCGATGCCAGCCATGTGAACGAGGACGCGAAAAAGATCATTTATCAGGAAGCGGAACGCTACACCAAACGCCTGCTCTCTGCCATCGCGGAGAGCGGTCTGGACGTCCGAGCCATGCCTGCTGTTTTTCTGGGCGGCGGTGCGACGCTGCTGAAGCATCATGCTTCCGCCGCGGACGGACTATGCCGTCCCATCATACTGGATGACGTTTGCTTAAATGCCAAGGGATATGAGCGTCTGACAGAGCGAATGTCGCAAAAGCATGAGCAGTGACAAGAAGCGGCTGAACCTGTCCTTCTCCATGGCCTCGCCCATCCAGCGGCAGGCGTGGCGGACGCTGATGGATATTCCGGCAGGTGAACGCACCGGCGCCGTTTGCCGGATGATCTGTGAACACAAAAATCAGCGGGAACTGCTGGAGGCTGTGCGTCAGGCGATCCGTCAGGAATTGCAGGGTAGCCAGATCCAAATCACACAAGTAGCGCCGCAGGCCGGGAGCATCGACGAGGATGTTCTCGGCTTTCTTGCGTCGCTGCAGGAAGGAGATGATACAGACTGATCCGATACTTTGATATGTTTGCCGGCATTGGCGGTTTCCGCTCCGGGCTGACCCGCGCGGGCGGTTTCCGGTGCATCGGTCACTGCGAGATCGATAAATACGCCAATGCCAGCTATACGGCCATTTATGAGCCGGGAAAGGAGGAACGATATTATCACGATGCCACAAAAATCGACCCCGCAGACCTGCCGGACTTCGACCTCCTGTGCGGAGGATTCCCTTGTCAGACATTTTCAATCGCTGGCAGAAGAAAGGGCTTTGACGACACCCGCGGCACTCTCTTCTTTGAAATTGCCCGATTGGCTCAATCCAAACGACCTTCGTATCTTCTGCTCGAAAACGTTCCGGGACTGCTGTCGCATGACAAAGGCCGGACGTTTTCTGTCATCCTCGCCACGCTTAATGACCTGGGGTACCGCGTGGAATGGATGGTGCTTAACAGCAAACATTTTGGAGTCCCGCAATCCAGAAGGCGGCTGTTCCTTATCTGCTATCTTGATCCCCGATGCGCCGGAAAAATATTTCCTGTCTTCGGCACAGGTGGAAAAGCTCTTATACAAGTCCTCGGAGGCTCGCAAGGCTCCCGTGTCTACGACGCAGACGGAATAGCCTGCACGCAGACTGCCGGCGCTGGAGGTGTGGGCGGCAAAACAGGATTGTATATCATTCCGCAGGACAGACCCTTTGTGGATCTATGTGCCGGGGAGGCGAGACAAACGGAGGCCGCCCGCTGTCTCACTGCCCGTTATGGTCAGACAACGCTGTCCAATCATAGAGCAGAGCGTTCCGGCGTTCTGCTCATCAAGGAAGCCACGAAAAAAGGCTATAAAGAGGCGAATCCCGGTGACAGCGTCGATCTCGGCTTTTCCGGGAGCAATACCCGCCGTGGTCGTGTGGGACAGGATATCGCACACACATTGGAGACGAGCTGCATCCAGGGCATCGTGGAACGTGGCGGACGCATCCGGCGTCTGATGCCGCGGGAGTGTCTGCGGCTGCAGGGCTTCGATGAGTGGCAGATCGACCGCATCCTCGCCATCCAGTCCGACGCACAGGCGTATAAGCAGGCAGGCAACAGCGTCACCGCTAATGTCATTGAGGCCATCGGGCGCCGTATTCGGGAGGTGGATGCGGAACTGAAAGCCGGTGCTGCCGCATGATCGGGCTGAAGGATCAGTGCTTCGGCGTGGAAGTTGAAATGACCGGCATCACCCGTGAGCAGGCGGCAACAGCGCTGGCCGCGTATTTTGCAACGGACGCCCGCTATGTGGGCGGCGCTTACGATAAATGGTGTGTGACGGATCGGGACGGCAAAGAGTGGACCGTCATGAGCGACTCCAGCATCCACGGGGAGCAGAAGATCGGCAGCGGCTATCGTGCAACGGGTGACTACAGATACCGCGTGGAGATGGTAACGCCAAAGCTCACCTATGCGGAACTGCCCAAGCTGCAGGAGTGTGTCCGGCAGGTACGCCACGCAGGAGCCAAGGCCAACAGCTCCTGCGGCATCCATGTCCATGTGGACGCAGCCAATCATAACCGGCAGAGTCTGAAAAACCTCATCGGCATCATGTACTCCAAGGAGGATATCCTGTTCAAAGCGCTGCAGGTCAATGAAAGCCGGGCGTCCCGCTGGTGCCAGAAGGTGCGGGAACCCATGCTGAAGCAGGCACGCAGGCTCTCGTCGGATGAGACAAGGGATCTGACGCAGCTGGAGAATATCTGGTACGAGGGAGATAACGGCAGCGCAGACCATTATAACTGGACCCGCTATTACGCGCTGAATCTGCATTCGGTCTTTTACCGGGGGACGGTGGAATGGCGCTGTTTCAATTCCACACTCCATGCGGGAAGAGTTGCCGCCTATGTGAATCTGTGCCTTGCCATCTCCGCCCAGGCTATCGCCCAGCGCAGCACGGTCATGCGCAAGACCCACAGCGACAATGAGTTGTTTACCTTTCGGGTCTGGTTGGTGCGGCTGGGACTCAATGGCGAGGAATTCAAGCATACCCGTGACCACCTGTTGGCAAATCTGGACGGTGACCGTGCATGGCGTTTCGATAAGGACAGCTATGCAGTCAATCAAAAGAAGAAAAAATCCAGAGAAATGGAGAGGTGAAGCCTTTGAAGATTCAAATTGAAGATACCGTGTACGAAGGGACCGCAGCCGGGATCATGGAGCAGCTTCGGGATCTCAGCTTTGATCCCACAGAGTTCCCGGATGTGGAGACCTACATCTGGTTTGTACAGAACAATGTCATCCGCACCACGGGAATGGACTGTCCGCTGCCGGATGGCGATGCGGAGACACAGGCGGCAGCCCTGCTCCGTCATCTGGAACGCTTTGGCGCTCTGACGATGCTGGAGGTGTGACGTGGAGGAAAACCTGTATTTTGCCTACGGCAGCAACCTTGATCTGGAGCAGATGGCGCAGCGCTGTCCGGACGCCGAGATCGTGGGACCGGTCAGGCTGGAAAACTACGAACTGCGGTTCCGCGGCAGCGGCTTTGCTACCGTTGCGCCGAAAAAAGGCAGTACTGTCCACGGACTGGTGTGGAAGATCACGCCAAACTGTGAACAGTCTCTGGATCGGTACGAGGGGTATCCCCGCCACTACACGAAAGAAACCGTGACTGTTAAAGATGCGGCCGGTGCAGAGATCCCCGTCATGGTCTATATCATGGCGGAGCCGTATTGCCGCCAGCCTGCACTGCCGTCCCCGTATTATTACCGCGTGATCCAGCGGGGCTTTGAAGCCAACGGCCTGCCGGTGGAGTCATTACAGGCTGCGTGGGACAGGACCGTTGACGAGGTGTTCTCCGGAAAGCTGGATAAGCCGAGGAATAAGAAATCGGAACGACGCAAAGAGCCGGAACGGTAATGGCTCTGCCGCAGCAGAAAGAAATAGCCTGTTTGCAATTTCCACCGCGTGTGTTACAATATCCCCTGTTTGTGAAAGGGGTGCGGATATGTTTTACACGATGGAGGAAGCCGCTGTCCTCGGCGGTTTTCTGGAACTGTATCTGGACCGGGATAGCGTGGACCCGGCCGTGCGGGAACGGCACCGGAAATTCCGGCAGGGGCTGCTGGGCGGCGCACTGGAACGTGCCGATTATGAATGGGCGGCTGCGACGCTGGGATTCCTGCGTCCCCAATGGTGGCCGGAGCATGAAGATCATCGGGCGTTGGAGAATGCCCTGCTGAAGACCCGGACGCTGGCATCAAAAAAAGAATAAGAATCACCATTTGCGGCAACGGCAGAGGAATCTGTCGCTGCCGCTTTTCTTTTGGGAAGGAGGAACCCATATCAGCACAGAAAAAATGAAAGTCCTTGTGGTGCGCCCCATGGAACTGCCTGCGGTGCAGGAGATCGACCACACCCTTTTTGCCATGCAGGAACTGGTCGGCGGCACCATTCAGGCAGTTTACCCCTTCGATGACCCGGCGGTGCTCGTCTGCAATGACGAGGGCAAGCTGCTGGGCCTGCCGTGGAACCGCGCCCTGACCGATGATCACGGTGTGCCGTATGACATTGTCTGCGGCACATTTTTTATTGCCGGTCTTAAAGAAGATGATTTTGCCTCGCTGACGGAGCAGCAGATTGAAAAGTACAAGGACAAATACAGCAACGAAATGATCCTCTCTGTTCCGAAACAGCCGGAGGCACAAAAGAAACCGATGAAAAAGGAGAAACATGAATATGAAAGATAACTGCATTTTGACTGCTGAGTCAGTCACCGAGGGACATCCCGACAAGCTCTGCGACACCATCGCGGACGCGGTGGTAGATGCCTGTCTTACGCAGGACGCCGCTGCCCGCGTTGCCTGCGAGGTCATGGCCACAGCCGGAAAGATCATCGCCGCAGGCGAGATCACGGCAGCGAAGATTCCGGACATCCCTGCCATTATTTGCAGAACGGTGCGGGAAGCCGGATATGGCGGCAGCGACTATGAAGTGGAGGTCATCACCCATGAGCAGAGTCCCGACATTGCGGAAGCTGTGTGTGGCGGCACGGAGACCGGTGCAGGAGATCAGGGAATCCTGTACGGCTTTGCCTGCGATGAAACAAAGGAGCTGCTGCCCCTACCTGTGGTGCTGGCCCATCGACTGACCCGCCTGTTGACCGATACCCGCAGGCAGGGCATCATCCCCGGCCTGCGTCCGGACGGCAAGGCGCAGGTGTCTGTGGAATACCGCTCTGGAGTCCCGTGCCGCGTTGCCGCAGTGGTGGTATCCTGCCAGCATGAGGAGGAACTGCCCCTGCCGGAACTGCGCCGGGACATCCTGCGCCATGTGATCCGACCCACCATGCAGGAACTTCCGCTGGACGAGCATACCGAAGTGCTGGTCAATCCCTCCGGTCGATTTGTCCAGGGCGGTTTTGAAGCGGACACCGGACTCACCGGACGCAAGCTGATGGTGGATACCTACGGCGGCCTCGCACCACATGGCGGCGGCGCGCTGTCCGGCAAGGATGGAACGAAGGTGGACCGCAGCGGCGCGTACATGGCCCGTTACATTGCCAAGAATATCGTAGCGGCAGGACTGGCCAAGCGCTGCACCATCAGCCTTGCCTATGCCATCGGCAAGGCACAGCCTGTGGCGGTGACGGTGGATACGGAGCATACCGGCATCTATTCCGATGATGTGCTGGAGCAGGCAGTCCGCACGGTATTCAACCTGACGCCGGACGGCATGATCGGAACGCTGGGACTGGATCAGCCTATGTTCCAAAAGTTCTGCAATTACGGTCACTTCACCCATGCGGGCGCGCCCTGGGAGCGCACGGATATGACAGAGGTGCTGGAATGTGCCTGTCGTGCCAAGGACATGGGCGTATCGCACCGATAACAGAAAAGGCCCGCGAGAGATGGTCTCTCGCGGGCGTGTTATCACTGTACGGAATCCTTGAACGCCTTGCCGGGCTTGAAAGCCGGCGCCTTGGAAGCGAGGATCTCAATAGAGGCTCCGGTGGCGGGATTCTTGCCGGTGCGGGCAGCGCGCTCTTTCACCTCGAAGGTGCCAAAGCCCAGCAGCTGTACCTTGTCACCGGACTTCAACGCAGTCTGCAGCGTGTCGACAAACGCATTCAGAGCGGTGTCACAGTCCTTCTTGGTCAGGCCGCTGGCTTCCGCCATGGCGGCGATCAGTTCTGTTTTATTCATCGTATTTCGTCTCCTTCATATCTAAAATGACTGGAAATGATATGCGCTATTATAGCAGACTCCCCACCTGCTGACAATACTGCCAGCAAAAACAGAATCAGAGAGGATGATCATGATTTCAAAAGAAAAGAAGAACACCCTGCATATCGCGTCCTGCTCCTTCGGCAAAGACAGCCTTGCCACGATCCTGCTGGCGCTGGAGCACGGGGAACCGCTGGATGAAGCGGTCTACTGTGAGGTGATGTTCGATAAAAGGACCTCCGGCGAGGTGCCGGAGCACTGGGCATTCATCTATGAGACTGCGCTCCCCAGACTGGAACGGTTGGGCATCCCGGTCCGTGTGCTGCGTTCGGATAAGACCTATCTGGATTTGTTTGCAGGAACAGTTACTCGCGGTCCGAAAAAAGGACTTCGGCGCGGATTCCCTCTGTGCGGGCATTGCTACGTTCAGCGGGACTGCAAACTCCGTCCCATCCGCCGGTATAACAGAACTCTGACGCCGGATACTGTGCAGTATGTGGGCATCGCCAGCGATGAGCCGGTGCGCTTGTGCCGCTTGCAGAAAAATCAGGTGTCCCTGCTGGAAAAATATCACTACACCGAAGAGGATGCAAAGCAGCTCTGCCAAAAGGCAGGGCTGCTTTCTCCAGTCTATGCGTTCACAGACCGTGGCGGCTGCTGGTTCTGCCCGAATGCCAAGCGGAAGGAACTGCGGCACCTTTATGACCACCATCCGGAGCTGTGGGCAAGAATGCTGGAGCTGCAGGCCATGCCGGGAAAGGTGTCCGAGAAATTCAACCGCACGGAGCGCTTTTCCGACATCGATGCGGCATTCCGAAAAGAAGATGCCCTGTGCCAAAAAGCGGCATAAAAAAGGAAAAGGAGATGAGAACCATCAGCAATCAGAAATATGAGATCACAGACATGGCCCATGAGGAATATCCGTTCCTGCACCGTATCCGCGCGCTGCGGGATATCTGCGGCGAGATCCGCGCAGGCGACATAGGTGGCTTCGTGGAAAGCGAAAGCAACCTGTCCGCGGAGCTGGGAGACTGCGCGTGGATCTTCGATGACGCCATTGCAGCGGGTGACGCCTATGTGGATCGGGATGCCTGTCTGCGGGGCGACGCCATTGCCTGTGGCAGCGCCTATGTTTCCAAAGGCAGCGTGATGAGCGGCCACAGCCACGCCGAGGACAACGCCTATCTCCGCGGGGCCTCCATGACCGGAAAAGCACTGGCTTCCGGAAACGCGCAAATCCTTCACGATCCCCATACGATGGGGACTCCCATCCTGTCCGGCAACTGCAAGGTGTATGGCACGGTGCAGGGGGATATCCGCATCACCGGTTCTGCCGTGATCCTGCCCTGCGAGGAAGTCCGCAACGATACAAGGGATACCTTTGTCCTGAGCGGCAAGAGCCGCAGCGTGATCCGCGGCATCGGGCGTGAGACCTTGAAACCTCTGCAAAAAGAAGTAAGTCCTATGAAAACAAAAACGCCAAAGAAACGAGGTGTGGAGCGATGACCGTGTATGAGCAGGAGCTGCGAAAGCTGTTTGAACACAGCAATCTCGTGGATCGGCCTCAATTCTCCGGGCGTGTGTGCGTGGGAGATCTCGGAAAGGACCTGCGTGTACGGGCGGAGTTTCTCTCTACCCATATCTCCAGCCAATATGACGCCATCCGCCTCACGGTGCTCAACCGCACGGAGGGCGTGGTGGACCGGACGCTGCTGCGCTTTCAGGATGTCTGGGGTAAAAAGCAGGTGCCGAACAATCCCAACTTCCGCAGCGGCGTCATTCCCCACCTGTGGGATGACTACGGAAAAGTGGAATGGTACGCCTATCATCCCACTGCCGCGGACTATGCCGCTCTGCGGGATGCCGTCGGTCAGTATCTGTCCGCATTCCGGGAGCGCACGCCGGAGCTGGAACGGAGCGGCCCCAAGCTGGTCTATATCTGTGCTCCGCTGCGGGGCGATGTGACAAACAATGTGGAGTTTGCGCGGCAGAAAGCGCAGGAGGTGTTTGCGGAGGGGAATATCCCTATCTGTCCGCATCTGCTGTTCCCGCCTGTCGCAGATCCCGCCGATCCCGCCCAGGATGAAAAAGCCAGGGCGATGGGACTGCGCCTGCTGGAATCCTGCCAGCAGATGAATGTGTACGGTCCGGTCTGGACGGATGGGATGTGGCAGGAGATCTATAAAGCCGGTGAGCTGGGCATCCCCGTGTTGACGGATCAGAAAACCATTGGCCGGACGCCGCCTGCACGGCATCCCAAAAGAAAGGAGAGATAAATGCCAATTGAGAGGATCACTGCGGACGATCTGCGGGATATGGAGCATCAGGAGGGACTGGTGCTGCAGGGCTGCGGCGGAGAGGCGCAGGAGTGGCTGGATGGCATCAACGACCTGCTGACGCAGGACGGCATCCTGCAGAATGGCAGCCGCTTTGAGACGGTCAAGGTTTTTCAGCACGATGGACTCACCAATCTGCTGTTCCCCTTCGAGGACATTCAGGTGGATATGGGGAAACTGGCGATGTGGCGTCTGCAGACCCACGGCGCATTCGGCGGCACATGGCTGTCCGACTATGTTCCCAACAGGCTGGGCGGGTTTCGCTCCGCCCGGCAGGAGAACCCCCGCCCTCTCTGCCCTCTGCTGGGGCAGGACGGCAACATCTTCCATCTGATGGGTATTGCCGCCAGAGTTCTTCGGCAGAATGGCATGGCGGCAGAAGCAAAGGAAATGCAGACCCGCATCATGGGCGGAGCGTGCCACAGCTACGAGGAAGCACTGGGAATCATCAGCGAATATGTGGAGACGGAGCTGTCTCCGCCCCGCGAAAATCGAACGAAAAAGAAGGAGAAGCATGAGCATGAGCGATAATCAGAAATGGAGCATCCTCCAGGGTGATGCCCTGAAGGTGCTGGGGACCTTTGCCCCCAACACCTTTGACGCTGTCATCACCGATCCGCCCTATGCGTCCGGTGGGCGCACCCAGACGGAGAAAAACAAATCCACAGCCAGAAAGTATTCCAGCATGGGTGAGAACGCACCGCCCCCTTTCGATGGGGACGCCAAGGACCAGCGCTCCTGGACCCGCTGGGCGGCGGAGTGGTTGTATGAAGCGCGAAAGGTATGCAAGAGCGGTGCGCCGGTATGTATGTTTATCGACTGGCGGCAGCTTCCCGCGGCGACAGACGCTCTCCAGTGGGCCGGTTGGATCTGGCGAGGCACCGCAGTTTGGGATAAGGGCAACAGCCGCCCGCAGAAGGGGCGCTTCCGTCAGCAGGCGGAGTATATCGTCTGGGGCTCCAACGGCGATATGCCCATCAGCCGTCCGGTCCCGTGTCTGCCGGGGGTGTTCAAATACGGCAATCCCCAGAGCCGCATCCATCTGACGGAGAAGCCGCTGCAGCTGATGCGGGACATCGTGAAGATCACGGAACCGGGCGGGCATATTCTGGACCCCTTTGCCGGCAGCGGTACCACGGTGCTGGCGGCTGTGCAGGAGGGCTATACCGCCACCGGCATCGAAGTCACAGACACCTATGCGGAGCTGGCACGGGAACGTATTCGGAAGGAACTGGCGTGCGCCGCCTGAGCCTGCGCTGTGTGGCAACAGCACTTGCTATGCGCCTCTTGCGGCATTCTTTGTAGAGGAACAGACGAGCTATTATCAACAGGTAGAAGGATTCGTCCTTCCCTTCGACGCAGCTCGAACTACTGCACGAAACAGCAGGCAGAAAACGGAAGAGATCGAGCGTTGATTCAATATTTGAACGGGCAGGGTGTCTTGATGACACCCTGCCGTTTCTATTTTGGGTGTTACATTGACACCCTGTGCGGAAGGACCCTGCGAAACCAGATGTCTGGCGCTGCTGCCAGACATTTCTTTTTTCTGGAAAAGGTGCGGACCGTGTCCACCTGTATTGGAATCAACCTACCTCTCAAAAAACGCCCCGCCGACGGCGGGGAACAGCCAACGCCGCCGTGGGCGGCGCTGGCGCAAGCATCGCGCAAATGTACATTTGCACAGCTTGCCGAGGATACCCCGGTCCCCAATGCCGCCTGCTGGCGGAAAAACTTGCGGCTATACGCCGCAGGAAGGAGAAAAATGTGGATGAGAACAAGAAAGAACACCATCTGCACATCGTACTGACAACACAGCAGTATCAGCTGCTGTGCTGTCAGGCCAAAGAGTGCAGGCTGACAAAACGGGCATATCTTGCACGGCTTATTGAGGGACGACCGGTCAAAGCCCGCCCTACAAAAGAAATTAAAGAGCTCCGGACGGAAATACATCATATCGGCAACAACATCAACCAGATCGCCCGCAGCGTCAATGCAGGAATTGCGAAGCCGG
>OLGI01002777.1_pt1 | contig 12022 bp, 11 predicted proteins | sample 1605221 | NCBI WGS metagenome assembly OLGI01 (sample SAMEA3888915, study PRJEB22519) | human gut metagenome | biome: human gut; feature: human-associated habitat; material: faeces | place: Denmark | collected 2010 | reverse complement strand
TGCCATCAACTGGAACGCCTATCTGGTGTCCCTGCTTGGATGGATAAACTAACAGAACATTGGAGATTATCCGTATAAAGACCAAAAGGGGGAGAGAACCAAACTCCTCTCCCCCTTAACGCTATAAATCTCAACTATCAATCGTCAATACCCAATATTTCTTTTATTCTCAATGTGGCAGCCTTCGCTAACCTCTGCTCCGGGCCCCAACTGCAACAGTCATCTTTCATGATGATTTCATGCTTCCCTTTTACAAACGGATAGCATTCTTCATCCGCTGCTACTACCATCATCAAATATAGCCTATAGCTGCCATCATCCTCTTGACAGAAGAATAGGATACGCTCTCCTTTTTCTGGCAAATCATGATCAAAAGTCGGTAAGCAGCACCATCGATAATAAGCCATGCCCTCCTCATAGAGATCCATTTCCAAAGCTCCCCATTGACCAGGGCTCAGGCTCATCGCTCTAGTAACTCCCCTTCCATCGAGCCCCATCCTTAAACGGTTCACACCAAAGAAGGGCTGTTCCAAACATGCCGTTCAACATTCGTCATAGCACAGTTCTTGGCAAAGAATATCCTACCTGCCCTGTATAATGCCTGAAATCTAAAAGGAACATTCACAAGACCTGTCAAACTACACCCTTTTCCATACTTAGCCTTCACCATATATCTGTCACTTCCAGACATGGCATCGGCCAAAGCGCCTACCAGAATACCATTCAAATGTCTGTCACCCGGCAACTCCATTGCTCGATGTAAGGCACTGCCAAAATCATAGGAAGAGTAGAAAGCACCCCATGCCCGAATCAGAATACCCAGGATGGAACTTTGCTCATTCCATGAAATATCCTCAACGAACCCCTTGAAGGAAGATACATTCTCCACCATCAAGGCATCTTTCTTGGAGGCACCATGACGAAGAGCAAAGATGAGCTTCCACATAAATGCTCCGGCATACCAATCCTCCTTGTCATAAGTGAAACCATACTCTTGAAATGCAGAAGCAGTCTCAGCCTCTGTATCATAGAGCCAGCCTATCACTATGGCACGCATCACGGTAGCCTCAGGAGAAATACGCATGCCTAGACATTCATGAACCTTAATATCACTTTCTCTCTCCTAGGCAAGAGTATCCGCCATCAAAAGCAACTCCTCCACCATCCATGAAGAAGATGCCTCTGACGATACCAGCTTTCTAAAAAAGAGCGCTTTGTCCTGTCCCCAAGTCCAAGCTGCCCAATCTCCTATAATAGCCCCTATCATAGTTACCAAAATATTTTATCACCAAAACGGGAACTTAATTCTTGTTTAAGATCATATAGGAAACTACAGTTGAAAGGCATGGTCTCCGATACTTGTAACGCTATCTGGAATAACTATGTCTGTCAAAGAAGTGCAACCCCTAAATGCGCTATCCCCGATGCGAGTAACGCTGTCTGGGATAACGAGGCTATGCAAAGAATTGCAAAATAAAAATTCCTCATTTCCAATGCTGGTAACGCTGTCAGGAATGATAATATCAAATAGAGAACTGCAACCCCTAAATGCAGACTCAGCAAACATGGCAAACCAACTCATCCAGCTAAGGACGAAGCAGAAAGATGCCGAAGTTATTATGCAAACATTGCGCCCTAACCGAATACACATTCCAAATTGTTACTGGGAATATTTACAAAAATGGTATGGAAAAATATAGAGTTATTATTGCAGGAAGCAGCAGTTTCTTCAATTGTGATTTGATGAAAGAAAAATGCTGCCTCTACCTTGAGAACAAACTTAAGACGCATCATGTCATCTTACTCTCAGGAACTTCCATTGGTACAACAGAATTGATAAAAAAACTATCCAGCAGAATTAAAAATCCTAGTTGAATCTAACTTTGCTGAATGGGATAGATTCGGCCGAAGTGCTGCTGGTATATCAAACATTAAAATGGTAGAAAGAGCTAATGCGCTTATTGCTTTTTGGGATGGAATGAGTACAAGGACAAAGCAACTTATAGATATGGCCATAGCCAAGCAAATACCAGTTAAAATTATACGATATTGACATAATTAACAAGATGAAACAACTTCTATGCAGAATTTTCGCACAGATTACAATATAAATCCCCCAAAAAGTGAAAAAACGAGTAAATCAGTATTGATTCTAAACAAATTTCACTATCTTTGCAGAGCCTTACCATGTAAAGTGGATAAGGATAAGCATAAGCATCATGGTTAACAAAAAGCAAAAGAATGCCGAGAGTACCATGATCGTCTTTATATTATTGCAGATCAACAGACTTAGATGATAGTGTAGTGGTCAACTATGCCAAATTTGGGGATGTTCTAAAAAAGATAAAATAGCAAAGCTATGGTTAATAGTATTGACAGAAAAGCGGTAACAGAACTTATGAAGGGGTATTATTTTTATATCCCTTCATATCAGCGCGGCTATAGATGGACCAGCATCCAGGTGGTTCAACTACTAAGTGACTTATTATGTTATGCAAGTAGCACTTTTAACAAGCGAATACAAGGTATCAACGAAGGTGAGTACTATTGTCTGCAGCCGGTAGTAGCAAGAAAAATCACAGACAAAGAAGTACTGAGAAAATTCCTACCAAAAGATGCTAAGAAAGATGCAGAAGTATGGGAGATCATAGATGGTCAACAAAGACTTACAACTCTTTATATATTGTACAAGTATTTAATTACGAAGTGCAATATTTCTGCTGAAAGTTTAAAAGAGGATGAAATAGAACTCTATCATCTTACCTATGCCACAAGAAAAGGGTCTTCAGCTTTCTTAGCAAATATTGGAAACAACGATGATGAATGCAATGATAATATTGATTTTTTCCACATGAGTCAAGCCTATGAAACTATTGACAAATGGATAAGAAGCATTGATGAGTATGAATTTGCAGGTGCAAAAAGTTTGTGCCAAAGATACAACTTAAGCACAAAAGTGAGCGATATTCTGAACATATTCCGTTCATTATTAAATGCGGAAAAAGATAAATATTCAATGTATGGATCAGTCCAAGTATTATGGTATGAACTTGCAGATGACAAAGATGCCATTAAAGAGTTTAGAGAAATCAATACAGGTAAGATTTATCTAACAGATGCTGAATTAATAAAAGCTCTCTTTCTCAGAACACAGAACTTGGAATCGCAAGAGCATATTCAAATGCAGCGTGCCTTAGAATGGGAAAATATTGAAAATACGCTCCAAAATGATGCTTTCTGGTGTTTTTTAAACGCCAAAGGAATTGATATGCCTAACCGCATTGACTTCATCTTTAATCTAAGATATAAGATGGAAACTCTTTCTGTCTTAAATCAAGACGATGATAATCTTGATGGAAAAGTTGATACACTGTTAAGAGACTGTGAAACAAAACTCGCAACGAATAACTTTGTGTTCAACTATTTCTACGACAAATTTGATGGAAAATCTAATGTTGAATTGATTCAAGCATTAACCACGGAATGGGATGAAATACTTAATATCTTCCATACAATAGAAGATTGGTATGAGGATGTCATCACCTATAACCTTATAGGTATGCTCAGTCAGTACCAAGACAACTTGCTTCCGAAGTGTTATTATCATTTCAATCACATGGATGAAAATGAGTCCAGGGGTGAATTTAAAAATTGGCTTAAACAAAAAATTTGTGATCAGACACAAAATATCACTGTGGAACAGGGACATATTGACCTCAGCTTTGGTGATAGCCGAATATTTAATTTGCTCTTGCTCTTAAATGTCCACCATTTAAATAAGCAAGCAGAAGGACTTGAGAGCCAAAGCGAGTTAAGTTCTATCTATAAATTTCCATTTGATGTTCTTACTAAGCAAGGTTGGGATATAGAACATATAGATTCATTCACAACTAATGGATTGAAAGAAATATCAAGCAAAAAGGAATGGATTAGTATAGCTCTTGAAGACTTAAGTATGAATGAAGAGGAAAGATCTTTCATAAATGAGCTTTACGAAGAAGGAGAACTTGACAAGGCCATCGAGAAAATACGAGAAATCGCAAAAGAGTGGACTGATGCACCAGAGGAGGTTAAGAATAATATTGGGAACCTCACTCTATTAGATTCAGGAACCAACCGTTCATATGGTAATAGCTTATTTGTGGTGAAACGTCGTAAAATCATTGAAAGAATGAAAGCTGGCATTTATGTTCCAGTTACAACTACTTATGTCTTCATGAAACTCTTCGACGAAAACGGAACAAACCGCTCTCGATGGGGAGAAGAGGACATTAATAAATATCAAGCCTACATTTGCGATGAACTCAAAGATTATCTAAACATTAAAAAGTAAAGACAATGAGTGAGACATATACATTCAGAAGTATTTTCAGCAAACCTATTTCATACGCAAAAGACGAGGATCCTATAGTAATTTCGAAAGTTATCATACCAAGAATACAGAGACCCTATGCGCAAGGAAGACTTGGTGAAGCAGAAACAAAGATAAGAAATTCCTTCTTGAAGGATATTTTTAAATACTTGACATCTGAAAATGATGCCATCATGGACTTTCATTTTATCTATGGTTCTATCAAGCATATTGAAGATATTACAAATCAAAAAGAGTATATCTTGGAGCTATTAGATGGTCAGCAGCGTTTTACAACTCTGTTCCTTCTTCATTGGTTTCTTCTTAACAAAGAGAAAAGACAAAATACGGAAGTAGCAGAAAGCATTGTCCATGCACTTAAAAGTTTCACCTATGAGACTAGAGCTACAGCTACTGCTTTTTGCCAATCTTTAGCTCAATATTCATGCAGCTTAGAAGATGAAAAGCCAAGCGTTTGCATACGTAGAGCAAGATGGTACTATCATAATTTTGACAAAGATTCTACCATTGCAGGTATGCTTGTCATGCTGGATGCTATGAACGAGGAATACAATAAGACTGAAAATAATAATCTCTTGGAAAAGACCGAGAGATTGCAATTCTATGTACTCCCCCTAATGCAGTACAATCTTTCAGAAGAACTATATATGAAGATGAATGCTCGTGGTCTGCCTCTATCTGTCTTTGATAATTTTAAAGCAGAATTTACAGGTGCTTTAAGAAAATGTAAAGCATTGACAGAAGAAAAGGTTGACTTAGAGGGTGGCATTCAAAATGAATTAATCTCACATGAAGAAAGTATTTCTCTGAAACTGGATGCCAAATGGATAGACTTGTTTTGGAATAAAAACAAATCTAATTCTGATGAAAGCTATATGAGATTTTTCAGTAGATTCTTTGCCTATCGATATATGATTGATAGTGATGTTGCAGCTAACGAAATGACAAGCAAAGAACTTCCCATTTACTCATTTTATACACTTTCAGAAAGCAAAAAAAATAAAAATGTATATTTAGGATTTGATGAATATGAGAAAGTCTTGACCAACCATCCAGAATATTTTACGGCTTTAGAAAAAGTCTTAGATACACTTTGTTCGCATAAAGAAGAAATTGCCAAATCACTCACCCCGGCCTGGGGAAAAGAGAAAGAGGAAAACTTCTTTCTGGATTCTACAGCAACGTTTTCACAAACGCTCTTGGTTGTATTTGGAGCCATTTGTGAATTTATACTATGCTATGAGGATTGGGAAGCAGATATTTACCAAAAATGGATGAGAATCGTATGGAATATCATAGAGAATACCAATATTGACAGTTTGATACCAGCAACCAACACGCTACGTAATTTATCTAATTTTACAAAAGCTGTTGCTTCGAATCAGCACAAAGCAAGTACATTCTATGATCTCAAATCCAGGGCAAAATGTAATAACAGTTTCTTTGAGGCAGTAGCTGCTTCCAAGGAGATTGGCTCTTGGCCACGTCCATTCCAGGAAGAAATAGAAAAGGCCAAGAGAATTGCAGAGAATCCAGATTGGCTAACTGTGTTTCAAAGTGTAGAAGTCAATCCATTCATAAAAGGCACTACCTGTTTCTTCTATGAAGAAGGAATGCCAATAGAAGTATTCTGCAAGAACTGTGAGTGTATTCAAGAAATGTTTGATAAGGAAGGTATCAGTCCATATTATCGAAAGAATCATGTACTACTTCGTGCTATCAACTCCAATTTGTACGAATGGGATGGTCAACTAGAGAACCGCTATGTAACAGAAGATAGTGAACCTAAAAAGTTCTTAAAGACATTCCTCATTAATGAGCCTATCATAAGAAAGATGCTTATAGCAGCATTTAAGAATGCCAACAACAAGGAGGAGATTACATTCTTTTTAGAAGAGTACATCAAGAGCAACATTGTGTCACTGAATGGTTTAGAGAACTGGGATCTTCAACTTGCCATTGCTCATAACATCTTATGCCAAGACATCAGACTATACGACTGGATGACTTCTCAAAAAGCACCCGTTTGCATAAGCTGGTTTAAAGGACACATTGCTGTAGCTATACCACGTGTATGGTATGATAGATATTTAATCGATTCTGAAAGAGATGCCATAGCCCAAAAACTAAAAGATGATTTTAGTATGGAATATTGGGAAGATGAAACTAAACATACCTATCTGTCTGATTTCGAAGAAACTGGACACTATAAAGGTGAAGATTTGTTTATGTTTGCATCACTATCAGACAAGGAAGATTATTCTATGAATTGCTGGTTCAAGAATTACCACGAAATTCGAATATTCATACAATGTCCAAGTCAAAAGAAATGTAAGGAACTTGAGAAATTATTACTTGAAGGTACCATATATGATGATGAGCGAAATTGCTTATACTTCGATACCGATATGGATGGTAACCTGATGGCTAGCTTTCATTACTTTTCAATAAGTGACTATAGTCCAATAAAGAAGCGTTTAGAGGAGATTTGGGATAAAGTAGAATCGGCGATTAAAAAATTAACAAACAATAAGTAGCAATGAATTCGCGAAATAGAAGAATACAAGAAAAAACATAAATAAGCATCAGCCAAGAAGTCAGGAGCTTCTTGGCTTTTTTCGACTAAAATCCTCATTTTTTTCTCATTTTATAAGGAAATATTTTTCTGTGCATTGACCTCAGGGCAGAAAGCAATGTCAAACTTAAAAATGACGTATATATATCCAATTCCCATAATGTAGCAGCCATTCTTCCTGGCAGTGACAAGAAAGATGAGTATCTCATCTATTCTGCCCACTGGAATCATTTCGGCATACAGAAACCGGTAGATGGAGACAGTATCTATAACGGAGCAAGTGACAATGCCTCAGGCGTAGCTGCCCTGCTGGTACTCGCCAGGAAGTTTGCCCATCAAAAGCAGCAGCCTAAGCGTTCCATCCTTTTCCTCTCTGTCACTGCAGAAGAGGCAGTACTTCTGGGTAGCGAATACTATACCCAGCACCCATTGGTACCAATAAAGAATACGGTGGCAAATATCAATATTGATGGCTGTGCCCCTCAAAGCAAGGTCAGCAACGTCATCATCAGTGGCTATGGAGATACCAATACAGACCAACTGGTGGAGGAAACTGCAGCGGCACAAGGAAGAACAGTGGAACAGGCTAGAAATCAAAGCAGCGGTGGATATTTCCGAAGCGATCACTTCAGTTTTGCCAAGGTTGGAATTCCTGTCATCCTTGCAGAAGGAGGCAGAGATTACATCAACCCAGAAGATGCCAACCGCTACAAAGGTCCCCGTACCTACCATATGCCACAGGATGAATACTCTCCATCATGGGATGTATCTGGAACTTTGGATGACATCAACCTATGGTATGGTATCGGCTTAAGAATTGCCAACGGAGATTTCACTCCTAATTGGACAGAACAATCTCCTTGGAAAAACAGAAGATAAAGATAATGATTAAAAGCGTAAGCCTAAGTAAAATCAGGTTTACGCTTTTAGTTTGTTATCACCTTCCCCATCTACATCATCCCTACTCATCCATTCTTCTGTTGTTTCTTTCGTACCAATTCTCACAATCAAAAGGTACTCCAAAATTTAAAGGTTAGTTAAACCAACTCCTTAAACCAGTCCGCTTAAATCAAGGGTGTATTGGGTAGGAAGTTTCTGTTCATTCTTGATAAACATCAGCATATAAATAGGGAGATAAGTGATTTTTCCCACCTTCTTCACATTATCGTTACACAACACATAGGCTTTTGAAATCTGATAGGTTGTGGAGCTCACCACATTAGTAAGTGCTTTGTGACGCTCATAATCCTTGCCCGATTTAACCTCTAAAGGCAACACCTCACCATTTTGCTCTATCACAAAATCCAGTTCACCCTGCCGCTTGTTGTTATAATAATACAACTGGAAGCCATGCGCCTGGAGTTCTTGTGCCACCGCATTCTCATATATCGAACCAAAGTTGATGGATGGTTCGTTATCCAAAATCTTCAGCTGAATGCCATCTGCATAAAGACTTGCCAAAAGACCAATATCTGCCATAAACAGCTTGAATAAGTTTCGGCTGCTTGACAAAATCAAAGGCACAGTAGGCTCCTCAACATTATATACCGGCAAAGCTACACCAGCATCCTTCAACCACAAGAAACTATTCTGATAACGTGAAAACTTGATGTTTTCATTCAGGTTCTTCAATATGAAACGCTTGTTCTTGGCATCAAGCTCAGCAGGAATCCTGTCAAAGATTTCTTGAATATACAATTTATGATCAGGGTCATATTTCGCTATATCCTGCTTATAAAGACGTATAATAGCCTGCTGCTCTGCCATTACATCTTGCAGATTATTGGTAGCCAGATATTTATCAACAGCTGCAGGCATTCCACCTACAATAAGATAAAGGCGGAATACCTCCATTATCTTTTCATGGATGAATTCATCTACAGGCGTCCCTTCTGTAAAATGTTTCCTCAAAACATCTATAATTCTATCGTTGACACCAACAGCAGTTGTAAACTCCTCAAAATCAAGCGGATACATATCTTTTATATCCATATATCCCACTGGAGCTGAACGGAGATTCTTAATTTCCACACCCAATAAGCTACCACTTAAAATATAACGATAACTCCCCTCCTCCACCAAAAACTTGATGGCAGTTACAATTTCCGGGCACTCCTGCACTTCATCAAAAAACACAAGGGTATTACCCTTTATTAAATCCTGGCTGGTCACTGTTGAGAGACGCAACAAGATGTCTTGACAGTTCTTCGCCTTGCTGAAGACCTTTACCAAACCCGGATTTTCAATGAAATTGATTTCAACGAATCTTTCAAAATGTTCATGACCGAAATGACGGATAGAATATGTTTTTCCTATCTGTCTTGCTCCTGTCAACATCAACGCTTTCTTATGGGTATCGAAAAAGTCAGCTAAATAACTGTCTATCTTACGCTTAATCATTTTTTGTCCTCTTTTCTAATATTAAACGGATGCATTTTGTCCGTTTTTCCAATACAAAAGTACTATATTCCGTCCGTTTTTCCAAGGGTTTTACACATATTTTTGTCCGTTTTTCCAAGATTTAACATTTCTTGCTCACGTTTTACTCAGAACTTGCCACAAAAATCAAGTGGCAGTAAGACTACACACCATCATGGTTTCGTACCAATTTTCATAATCAAAATGTACGAAAAACGTCACTTAACTGATCAAACAAAAAAAGAGAGAAACCAAGGAGCATAAGCTACTCAATTCCTCTCTGGAGATTCTATTTTGCAGTTGTCATTTAAAGAGTCAACATTCGTAGACGTTGTCCTACAACTCCTTTACCATAAATATAGTGGTGGCGGTATGTCCTGAGTCACCAAGGCGCTGAGGAATATGCCTGAAGCCATGACGCAGCTTCTGCTCTTTCAGGGCGTATTATTTCACGATAATCTCGTCAACAAACAGCCAGCCGCCGAAGCTGCTTGGCTTTGCCTGAACACGGATATAGCGGGCTGTCTTGCTGCCCTTCCAGGTAAGCGTCTTGAAATTCAGAATCGGCTGCTTGCTCGACTCATACTTCTTGTCAAATACCTGGGTGAAGTTCTTGCCATCCTCACTGACTGATACCGTATATTGAGAAGGATAGAAAATCTCAGGACCGCTGCTCTGCATGAAATCGGTGCCTACGCTGCTAACCTTGGTAGATTTACCAAGATCGATGGTTACATCGAAGCAATTCTTGCCGATAAAGCCTTGCCAGCGACCATCGCCATGCGCCCAACCACCCATGTTGCCATCCACCAGCGTCTTTTCGCCAGCCGCAGGATAGTAGCGGTTGTAAGCATGGTTATAGGTAACCTTGGCACCCACAGCCTTGTGCTGCACCGGCTTCATCTTCTCCTTGCGCTCACCAATCTCCTTCTTCAGCTCGAATGGATTTACGCCTTCAGCCTTCAGATGTTCTATCTGCGCCAGGGCACGGGTCTTGAACTCAGGATAGTTCTTGGTCCTGGTTCCGTTCCAGCCAATCTCAGCCAGAGCCAAGGCTCGAGGATAAAGCATATACTCGGCATACTCTGGAGTAGGAATATGCTCGGTCCAAAGGTTCGCCTGAACACCCGTAATCATATTACGCTCCGCCTCAGGAAGATCGCTTCCCGGCACGTAGCTATACACCTTCTCGGTAGGAATGAAACCGCCATTTGCCACAGGCTGGGTGCCCGGCGCATCCTGATACATATCAAAATAGCAGTAAGCACCCGGCGACATCACCACGTCGTAGCCATGCTTGATGGCCTCGTGTGCCAGTTCGGTGCCACGCCAAACCATCACGGTGGTATTCTTGGAAAGATTTCCGGCAATCACCTCGTCCCAACCCACGAGCTGGCGGCCATGCTCGTTCAGGAACTTGCCCATGTGGGAAATGAGATGAGCCTGCAATCCATCCACGTTGTTGATGCCCAACTCCTTCATCTTCTTCTGGCAGAGGGCACAACTGCCCCATGACTTCTTCGCAGCCTCATCGCCACCCACATGGATGTAATGAGATGGGAAGATATCCATCACCTCTTTCAACACATTCTCCAGGAAATCGTAGGTTCCGATGTTGCCCGGACAGAAATCTGCCTGCTTGTAAGGTTCATGGGTGCAGGATAACTCAGGATAGGCAGTAAGCACTTCCTCAGAATGACCCGGCATCTCGATTTCCGGAACGATGGTGATGCCACGCTCGGCAGCATATTTCACCAGGTCGCGGAGTTCATCCTGGGTATAGTAACCACCCTCGGCACCCTCGCTACCCTGCTCCAGATACTTGTTGCCATTGGCATTCCAGTCTTTCCACAACTTACCCGAACGCCAGGCGGCAAAGTTGTTGAGTCGAGGATAACGCTTGATTTCGATGCGCCATCCGGCTGCATCGGTCAGATGGATATGGAGACGATTGAACTTATATTCCGACATTACATCAATCTGCTTCTTGAGGAAGGAGATTGGGAAGTAATGACGGGAAACATCGAGCATCAAGCCGCGCCACTTGTAGGCAGGTGCATCCACGATGTCGCAGCATGCGATGCCTTTCTTGGTGGTAAGCTGCTTCATGGTCTGCCAGGCACGAAGAAAGCCTTCGCTGCTGGCGGCACTGATTTCAATGGCATCAGGTGCCACACGAAGCCGGTATGCCTCTGGCGAAGATGCATTGGCGAGTGGAGTAAACTTCACCACTCGCTTGGCTGCATCGTTCACCTTGACATTCCATGTCTTGGTATAGATATTCTCGGCATCAGCGCCTACTTGGTTTTCTACTTTCACACCGTCGCTGGTGTTAAAAACGCCCTTGCCCATCGTAACCTGCTGCGGTTTTGGCAGCAGGCTCTGAGCCTGAAGGGACGAGGTTAGTAAGAGTGCCCCGAAAAGGGACAATAGATTGTTGGATTTTTTAGTCATACGGCAAATATTTTAATTATTATTCGACTTATCGATATAAATGAATCAACTTCCTCAAAAGGATTAATCAATCTTTTCGATAATCTTCATTCCCTCTTCCACTGCCTGCATGTTCAATGGAATCATGTTATGATGGCGCTCTGGCAATGACTTGTAGAGTGCCTTGTTCAAACCGTCGGTGCTCACCACTGGGCAAACCTTCA
>OLGI01002773.1_pt1 | contig 12045 bp, 11 predicted proteins | sample 1605221 | NCBI WGS metagenome assembly OLGI01 (sample SAMEA3888915, study PRJEB22519) | human gut metagenome | biome: human gut; feature: human-associated habitat; material: faeces | place: Denmark | collected 2010 | reverse complement strand
ACCGGAGACGACCGACATTATCTGGGACAGGGCAGAAGAACAATCGGAAACAGAAGAGGAGACGACAGAAGAGCCTTCTGAGGAGTCGTCGGCGGATACACCAGCGGAAGAACAACCTGCACAGGATGTGCCGGCAGAGAATACACCGGCCGAAGAGCAGCAGCCAGCCGAAAATGCACCGGCGGAGGATATGCCGCCAGTGGAACAATAAAAACCGTAAAAAAACTTGATTTTTTTTGAAAAAGCGGTTGATTTGTTGTAGGAAAAATTATATTATAGATTATAAGAGTTAAAAAACGCAAAATATAGTATGATTTTGAGAGTAGATAACTAAACAAAGTAGAAATGGGCTTGTCTGGTTATCATATTTGACATAAATATAGGGAGATATGAAGGAGGAACTACCTTGCTAGAGATTATGACGACAGAAGCAGATTCCAGTGCAAAAATTATTGTAATTGGTGTAGGAGGAGCTGGAAATAATGCTGTAAATAGAATGATTGATGAGAATATCGGTGGGGTAGAGTTCATTGGGGTCAATACGGACAAGCAGGCTTTGATGTTATGTAAAGCACCGACACTGATCCAGATTGGTGAGAAGCTGACCAAAGGTCTCGGAGCCGGAGCACAGCCGGAAATCGGTGAAAAAGCGGCAGAAGAGAGTGTGGAGGATTTAACGAACGCGATCAAAGGTGCGGATATGGTATTCGTAACCTGTGGCATGGGCGGTGGAACAGGAACCGGAGCAGCTCCTGTTGTAGCGAAGATCGCAAAAGAAATGGACATTCTGACCGTTGGTGTTGTAACAAAGCCTTTTAAATTTGAGGCAAAAGCGCGTATGGTCAATGCACTTTCCGGAATTGAGAAGTTAAAAGAGGCAGTGGATACACTGATCGTCATTCCGAATGATAAATTATTAGAGATCGTAGATCGCAGAACTACAATGCCGGATGCATTGAAGAAGGCGGATGAAGTATTACAGCAGTCCGTACAGGGAATCACAGACCTGATCAATCTTCCAGCATTGATCAACTTAGATTTCGCGGATGTTCAGACCGTTATGCGAGATAAAGGTATGGCACATATCGGTATCGGTTCTGCTAAAGGCGATGAAAAAGCCATTGAGGCAGTGAAATTAGCAGTAGCGAGTCCATTATTAGAGACAACTATTACCGGAGCATCCCACGTCATCATCAATATTTCGGGAGATATTTCCCTGATGGATGCAAATGACGCAGCAAGCTATGTTCAGGAACTGGCTGGTGATGATGCAAACATTATCTTCGGTGCTATGTATGATGAAAATGCACAGGATGAAGCAAGCATTACTGTTATTGCTACCGGACTGGACGAGCATAACGCAACTTCTTCTGTCAGCAAGGTTATGAGCGGACTTAACAGCTATAAGGCACAGCCAGCAGAGAAGAGTGCTTCAAACGAAGCAGCAGCAACTGAAACTGCAGCTCCAACCTTTACAAAGCCGGCACAGCCAGCATTTAACCGCACATTTACACCAAATACACAGCAGACAACCGGATATACCATCCCTAAATTCAACGCTACTCCAACTTTCAATGCAGGAAATGCAGGAAGCCAGCCAGCAGAAAAGCCAGCAGCTCCGGCACAGGAAAGAACCACTCCTTCCTTCCGCCCGGCAGCAAACAAAGAGATGCAGATCAATATCCCGGATTTCTTAAAGAATAAGAGATAATTTGGATCCACAAATATAAAACTTCAAAAAGAATTTTAAAAGACCTTTCCTACAGGAAAAAAGCCTGTGGGAGAGGTCTTTTTTTGTCGAAAAAAACAACCATTTCTCCCCCTTACTTCGACAGCTTTTGCACTTGAGAATGATTATAATGTACCTCAGATGAAAACACAGGAGGTGGAAAAAAGCCAGGAAAGATGGTGTACAGAGTTTACATAGATGTCATATTTGCAGTGAACCTGTTTATGGATCTGGCGGTACTTGCCATGTTAAACCGACTTTTTTCTTACCGCGCAGACCTTAAACATATGATAAGAGGAGCCGTTTTAGGAGCTGTATGGGCCTGTGTCCTGGCTGTGTTTCCAGAGACTCCTCTGCTTTTGCAGATGTTTGGAACCTACGTGGCAGTTGGAAGCCTTATGGCAGTAACTGCTTATGGGATCCGAAGCAGGAAAGAACTGATCCGGGCAGTAGGCGGGATCTATCTAATATCCGTAGTCTTAGGAGGTGTTATGCTGGCGCTTTCTGAGAGCAGTCTGGGAAGGGAAGTTGCAAACTGGATGCCTGGAAGATTTTCCATCCGTTTTTTTCTGGCAGCAGGAGCTTTTTGTTTCTGCTTCTGGGTAGGAGATCTTTTAAGGATCACAGGAAACAGAAAAACGGAGCAGAAATATCTGCGGAATGTCACATTGCTTTATGAGGGCCAGAAAATAAAGACCAGGGGACTGATCGATACAGGAAACCATCTTACAGCTCCTGCAAGCGGTATTCCGGTCCATGTGGCAACTGCAGAGCTGATGAAACGGCTCTGTCCTGTTGTAAAAGGGGTCATGTATGTACCTTACCGCTGCGTAGGAAGCAGCGGGATCCTTCCGGCTGTAAGGATCGATGAAATGAAGGTAGAAGGGGAGAAAGACAGTTTTGTGATCCCGAAACCCTGGATCGCCATTACAAAAGGAAGTCTGTCTCCCTGTGACGAATATGAAGTGCTGATACAGAAGAATGATGAAGGCATGCAAGTGTAGGAGGAATGGATCATGATGATAAAAGTGGCTGTACCAAATCGTTTTCAGTTAAAGACTGTTTCCAGGTTCAGGACGGTTCTTATGCCGGGACAGGGGGAAGTACATTATATTGGAGGGGCTGACATTTTACCGCCACCTTTGGATGCAAGAGAAGAAGGAAAAATGATCGGTATGCTGGGAACAGAAGAGGATGGGAAAGCCCGTTCTGCCCTGATCGAGCATAATCTCCGCCTGGTTGTATACATTGCAAAGAAATTTGACAACACCAGCGTAGGAGTGGAAGACCTGATCTCCATTGGGACCATTGGACTGATCAAGGCGATCAATACCTTTAAGCCGGATAAGAACATAAAACTGGCTACCTATGCGTCAAGATGTATTGAAAATGAGATCCTCATGTATTTAAGGCGGAATAATAAAACCAAGCTGGAAGTTTCCATTGATGAGCCTTTAAATGTAGACTGGGATGGAAATGAGCTTCTGCTTTCCGATATTTTAGGAACAGATGAAGATGTGATCTATCACGGGATCGAAGATGAGATCGAGAAAAATCTGTTAAATACAGCCATCAGCCGACTGGCTCCTAGAGAGCGCAAGATCGTGGAACTGCGCTACGGGCTTACAAATGAAGACGGGGAAGAGATGACACAGAAAGAAGTAGCAGACCTGATGGGGATTTCCCAGTCCTACATATCCAGGCTGGAGAAAAAGATCATGAAGCGGTTAAAAAAAGAAATTGTCCGCTTTGAGTAATAAAGTTGTTTTATAAAAATGTGGTGCAGAGGCGGATCAACGCATCTGCACCACATTGTCTTTGATCTTAAAAGTATTGAAACTGCGGATAAAGCTGGATAAGCGGCTGAAACCGTACTGCTTTACATCAAAGGAAGGAAATGTTTTTTTCAAGTCTTCATGGATAATGCTTAAGTTATCCACACGTCCCTTATTGTTTTTGATCAGACGGCAGATCTCTTTTTCAATTTCTGATTTTGGAACAGAAGCGGTCTTTTCCTGGACGAAATATCCATTATGTAGTTTTACCACATGGAAATCATTGCTGTTTAAACTTTCCAAAAATGTGGAAAGTTTGGAATAACCGTAATTGCGCACATCAAAATCGGAAAAGCGTTTGGTAAGGAAGTTTCCGACTTTTGCCAGGTTTACAGGCTGGTTCTGGCTGTTGTTTTCAATAAGTAGTTTGGTGATGACTTTTTCAATCTCATCTGTACTTACTTTTACAGGGACAACATCCTCCGGCGTGTCTTCGGAAGAAATGATCTCTAGGATCTTAAAAGCGTCGCAGGCAGCGCGGAACGGCTTTGGCGTTTTCTGCTCACCGATCCCCATAACAAACATCCCTGCTTCTCTTAAACGCTGTGCCAGACGGGTAAAGTCAGAGTCACTGGATACCAGGCAGAAACCGTCTACATTTCCGGAATAGAGGATATCCATAGCGTCAATGATCATGGCAGAGTCTGTAGAATTTTTTCCGGTAGTATAGCTGTACTGCTGGATCGGGTTTACAGACCAGTCTAAGAGTACATTTTTCCAGCTTTTCTTTTCTGTATCTGTCCAGTCGCCGTAGATCCTCTTGTAAGTAGCCACTCCCAGATCGGAAACCTCGTTCAGAATGTATTTAATATATTTAGGTGAAACATTGTCAGCGTCAATAAGGACCGCAAATCTTCGATCATTCAGTTCCATAGGTTAAATTCTTCACTTTCTGTGGGTAATTATAATGTCAGCGATAAAATGTATGTTATTTTAAACATGATAGTACCAGTTTATCATACTTAAAGAAGAGGGGCAAGATGAGAAAATACGTGAATAAAATATCAATTCTTGCATTTATCTTAAAAAGTGCTACAATTCAACAATGCGAAGAATGAATGTATAAATGTAAATACAAAGGAGGAGATTATTTTGAAGAAGTTGGTTTCGTTGCTGGAAGCCATACTGCTTATGGTTATGGCATTTCCACTGACAGCGTTAGCCGGACAGGAAGGAACGCAGATCATTTCACCTGTGTTCTGTATTCCTTTTGCAGGTCTTTTGCTGTGTGTAGCCATTATGCCTCTTGTAAAGGCAGAATGGTGGGAAAGCCACCAGCCTCATGCAGTGGTATTCTGGTCTGTTTTATTTGTCATTCCATTTGCAATCTTTTTTGGCGCAGGAGAAGCAACTGAAAAAGTGCTGGAATGCATTATAGATGATTATCTTACATTTATTGTATTGCTGTTTGGCCTGTTCTGCGTAGCAGGTAATATTACCCTGGAAGGAGATCTGGCAGGTTCTCCAAGGATCAATGTAGGACTTCTGCTTTTGGGAACCATGCTTTCCAGCTGGGTAGGAACTACAGGTGCCAGTATGTTAATGGTGATCAAGATGAACGCATGGAGAAAGAGAAGAAGCCACATTATGGTATTCTTTATTTTCCTGATCTCCAATATTGGCGGCTGCCTTACACCCATCGGCGACCCGCCTCTGTTAATGGGCTTTATGCGTGGAGTTCCGTTTTTCTGGAGCCTGCATCTGCTGCCTATCCTGCTCTTTAACGTAGTGGTCCTGCTGACTGTATTTTATTTCCTGGACCGCAGGGCTTACAGAAAGGACATTGCAGAAGGAAGAAAACCAGACATCAGCAAACCAGGTACAGAGGTACATATCCTGGGACTTCACAATCTGATCTTTCTGGTTATGATCGTTGCTGCCGTTATCTTAAGCGGAACTTTACCGGGAATGGCAGCATTTAAAGATGCAAGCGGAGCTGTAAAAGGCATTCCTGTATTTGGGGATGTAAAGCTTACCTATCCGGCACTGATCGAAGTAGTCATCATCCTGTTAGCTGCATTCTTATCCTTTAAAACCACGGATGCAGAGATCCGCCGCAAGAACCATTTTACCTGGGGCGCCATCAGGGAAGTAGCAGTGCTGTTTATTGGTATTTTCATCACTATGCAGCCGGCTCTTATGATCTTAAAGGCAAAGGGTGCAGAGCTTGGTATCACAGAGCCGTTCCAGATGTTCTGGGCAACCGGTTTCCTGTCAAGCTTTCTGGACAATACACCTACCTATCTGGTATTCCTTACGACAGCAGGTTCTCTGGGATTTACAGAGGGAATGCAGACCATTCTTGGAACTGTACCGGTGGCAATGCTGGAGGCAATTTCCTGCGGTGCCGTATTTATGGGGGCCAATACCTATATTGGAAATGCGCCAAACTTTATGGTAAAAGCGATCTCCGACGAAAACGGTATCAAGATGCCTTCTTTCTTCGGCTATCTGATGTGGTCCATTGCATTTCTGGTTCCGGTCTTTTTACTGGACATGCTTGTATTCTTTTTATAAGGAGGGGAACGTATCATGGAATATACCAAGGAAAATCTCCAGGAATTAGCGGAGAGTATATACGATCTGGATGCGGAAGTTTATGCCCAGTTAGGTTCTTCTCTGGGCCGTGTTTTCAACCGTGACCGTGAAGGCTGTGTCAGTGATATGGTACAGCTGATGTTAAGAAAAGACTCTCATCAGCTGCGAAGTGAACTGGCACTGATCAGCAATATGGCCCGTACCATTGAAGATAAGGGAACCCGGTCCATGATCATGACGGAATATAACCGTATTTTAAAGGAAGTAATAGCGCTTCCTACCAGTTTTGCAAGTGGGGATATCCTGGATGCGAAAGCAGCAGGCTTAAATGCACTGCAGTTTAAGGCACGTTTTGGTAAGGACAATCACCGGATCATCTGCATCAGCCGTACTTATGGCTGCGGCGGTAATGAGATCGGTTTTATGCTGGCGGATAAATTGAAGATCAATTACTATGATGCAGAGATCTTCTCCGCTGTTTTAAAACGTCTTCAGGCAGAACAGGATGAAAGGATTAAGGACAGCAGTGCATATCCGGATAAGGCAAACCTGGAAGTGGCTTTTGCAGCACCAAAGAGGATGACCTTAAGAGATCATGCAAGACAGTTCAGCCGTTACCATGGTTTATCCAAACGGGATGCTGTATTCTTTAACCAGAGTGATCTGATCTGTGATATGGCAAAAAAAGAGGATTTTATCGTTATGGGACGTTGCGCCGATGTGATCCTTACCAACAACCATATTCCTCATATCAGCATTTTTATTACAGCACCTTTTGAGCGGCGTGTGCAGCGTGCAATGGAAATGCATCCGGATTTTAATGAAAAGAAAGCAAAGCACATGCTGCGGCAGTTAGACCGCCAGCATGAGAGTTATTACCGGTTCTACACAGGACGCAGATGGGGCAATGCAGATAACTATGACCTGTGTATCAACAGTTCTGCTTATGGAATTGAGGGCTCTGTGGATTTTATTTTAAGGATGTTGAAAAATTCAGAAGAGAAGGAAGCCTGATTTCAAGGCTTCCCGGCAGTATAAAGCATAGACTCTGATCATCAGGTCCGGTTTGGGGACAGAGGTGGCAGCAGGAGAAATCACAGATCAGGCCAGATAGGTACGCATGGAACGCAGGGCATTTTTTTCAAGCCTTGAGACCTGGGCCTGGCTGATGTGGATCTCCTGTGCCACCTCTGTCTGTGTTTTACCTTCAAAAAAACGCATGTCGATAATGTGGCGTTCCCGGTCCGGAAGCCGTTTCATGGCTTCTAAAAGAGAAAGGTCTTCCACCCAGTTTTCTTCCCGGTTTTTCTTATCGCTGATCTGATCCATAACATAAAGAGGATCACCGCCGTCTGTGAAAACCGGTTCATAGAGACTGACCGGTGTCTGGATGGCATCTAAGGCATAGGTGATATCTTCCCCGGAGATGCCGATCTCCTGTGCAATCTCCATGATCGTTGGCTCTTTTGCGTGAAGCCTTGTAAGCTGTTCCCTGGCACAGAGCGCCTTGTAAGCAGTATCACGCAGGGAGCGGCTGACCCGGATGGCATTATTATCCCGCAGATACCTTCTCACCTCCCCTAAGATCATTGGTACGGCATAAGTGGAAAATTTAACATTCTGTGTAATATCAAAATTGTCAATGGCTTTGATCAGGCCGATACATCCGATCTGGAACAGATCATCTAAATTCTCCTGACTGCCGGAAAAACGCTGGATCACACTTAGCACCAGCCGCAGGTTTCCTTTAATGTAGCGTTCCCTTGCATCTTTATCCCCTTTTAGTATCTTCTCAAACAATTCTTCTTTTTCTTTGCTGCTAAGAAGCGGCAGCTTTGCTGTATTCACTCCGCAGATCTCAACTTTATAGCCGGACATATTGTGTCTACCTCCGTTATGATAGCTTCGATGAAAAACGCCGTTATAACGGAATGATGCACGGAATGAGGGGATTTTATACCTGGAAAAAGAAATTGCGTGGATCGGAAGAAACAATTATAATATAAGAGTGTGTGCGAAAATGAAAAATTCCGAGAGGATATAAAACAGAAACGGGGTGTAAAGTCGTATGATCCTGATCGTGTGTGTGGATGACAACAAGGGCATGATGTTTAACCATCGCCGCCAGAGCCAGGACCGGGTGCTTCGTCGGCATATTCTGGACAGAGTGGGAGATGCAAAACTGTGGATGAATGGGTACAGCGCAAAAATGTTTGAGAAAGATGAAAGCGAACAGGTACGAAAGTGCCTTATAGTGGATGAAGACTTTCTTAAAAAGGCTGCAAAAGGAGAATATTGTTTTGCAGAGTCAGATCCCTGTGGCAAAGACATGTTTCCTGATACAACCCAGGTTGATTCAGTGATCCTGTACAAATGGAACCGGGTATATCCTGCAGATCAGTATTTTGCTATGGATCTGTCCGGATGGAAACTGGTGGAAACAGTGGAATTTCCAGGTTCTTCTCATGAAAAGATAACAGAAGAGAGGTACGAAAGATGAGAAAAATAAAATATTGGGTATTGGGACTGGCAATGTCTGTGTCCCTTTTAGTTGGCGCCTGTGGACAGGCACCTGCTACGGGGGCGTCCGCAGCTGTAAAAGAGACAACAGAGGCAGTTACAGAAAGCGTGACTGTAGAAGCAGTCCAGACACCAAAGGCGGCAGCTGCCCAGACTGGAAACAGCGGGGCATTTGATCTGTCTGCGATCCCGGCTTATTCGGGACAGCCGTATGTTGCAGTTAATAACAATGTTCCCTTCTTTTCCGACGCAGATCTGACCGATGTTTCTTTTGAAAGTTATGGGGATCTGGATGCGTTGGGACGGTGCAGTGTGGCATATGCTTCTGTAGGAACGGATACCATGCCTACAGAGAAACGTGGAAATATCGGTCAGGTAAAGCCAACGGGCTGGCATACAGTAAAATATGACTTTGTAGATGGCAAATACCTGTATAACCGGTGCCATCTGATCGGATACCAGCTGACATCGGAAAATGCAAATGAGAAAAACCTGATCACAGGAACCAGATACTTAAATGTCCAGGGAATGCTGCCTTTTGAAAATATGACAGCCGACTATGTAAAAGAAACAGAAAACCATGTTTTATACCGTGTGACCCCTGTTTTTGAGGGTAATAACCTGGTAGCAGCAGGTGTGCTTATGGAGGCAGAGTCAGTAGAGGATAAAGGAGAAGGCGTTGAGTTCTGCGTATTTGTCTATAATGCGCAGCCGGGAGTAACGATTGATTATGCTACCGGTGACAGCTGGTTAGATGAAAATGGTACGGGAAATCAGCAGGCTGCTGCGAAGGAAACAAAAACAGTAGTGGAGACAGAGATCCAGGCAGAAAAACAGACTCAGGCTGAAAACACTCAGGCACCAGCAAAAGAGACTTCCACGTATATCCTGAATACTAATTCAAAGAAATTCCATAAACCGGGCTGTTCCGCTGCGTCACAGATAAAAGCGGCAAACAAAGATGAGTTTACAGGAACCAGGGATGAAGTGATCGCCAAGGGATATGAACCTTGTAAGAAATGTAATCCATAGGGGAACGAAGATCTTGTAAAAGAATGATCAGATGTACCCAGCATAACACAGGTGCGGGGAGAATTCAATCACAAAAATAAATAAATTAAAATTATTTCAGGAGCGGCAGAAATACCGCTCCTGAATTGTTTTATTGGGTATTCTTCCGGTAAAGGATCAGAAGTCCTTTAAGCAGCAGCGCATCATCAAAGATGATCTCATGTCTGCAAAGAGGGGTGATAAAACGTGCCAGACCGCCGGTTGCGATTACAGTAGGTGTTTCTCCCAGTTCTTTTTCCATACGGTCTAAGATACCGTCGATCATGTCTACATTGCTGAAAACAATACCGGCTCTCATACAGTCGATGGTGTTCTTTCCAATGACCTTATTTGGCACTTCCAGGCTGATGTAAGGAAGCTGGGCCGTTTTTCCGCTTAAGGAGTTTAAGGAAACACGCAGTCCTGGTAAAATGACGCCGCCTATGTAATTGCCCTTTTTATCAGCAACACTTAAGGTAGTAGCAGTTCCCATGTCGATCACCACCAATGGAAGAGGATGTTCATGGATAGCAGCTACTACATCTACGATCATGTCACTTCCTACGCTTTTAGGGTTGTCCATAAGGATGTTCATGCCGGTTTTCATACCGGAGCCAACTAACAGAGGGCGGATGCCTACTGCCTTTTCTACGGCATTTAAGATTGTAGTGTTTAAAGGCGGAACAACAGAAGAAAGAATGGCGCCTTCTATGTCAGATAACTGGATGTGGTGCATTTCCAGGATGTTTTTAAAGTGAATGGCGTACTCGGTGTCTGTGCGGCCCTGATCTGTGGTCACACGTTCGATGAAATAGGTCTGCTTTTCGTCAATACCACCCAGTACGATGTTGGTATTGCCCATATCAATGGCTAAAATCATGAGGGGGAACTCCTTTCAAATACTTGAAATGTGTGTTATGATTGTATCACACAAAAATAAGAAACACAACCGGAGGAACCCTTATGTTAAAAGGAAAAACAATACTCCTTGGAGTGACCGGCAGCATTGCCGCATATAAGATCGCCTATCTGGCAAGTGCCCTGGTAAAAGCAGGAGCGAAAGTACATGTACTTATGACACAGAATGCTACTAATTTCATTAATCCCATTACCTTTGAAACACTGACGGGAAATAAGTGCCTGATCGACACTTTTGACCGGAATTTCCAGTTCAGCGTGGAACATGTATCTTTGGCAAAAGAAGCAGATGTTTTTATGGTAGCCCCTGCTTCAGCCAATGTGATCGGCAAACTGGCTCATGGCATTGCAGATGATATGCTGACCACTACGTTTATGGCCTGTACCTGTCCAAAGATCATCTCACCGGCCATGAATACACGTATGTATGAAAATCCTATTACTCAGGATAATTTAAAGATTTTGGAGCACTACGGAATGGAAGTGATCCGTCCTGCAAGCGGATATTTGGCCTGCGGCGATACAGGAGCAGGCAAGATGCCGGAGCCGGAAACATTGTTTGAATATATCCTGCGCACGGTAGGATACCCGAAAGATATGGCAGGAAAGAAAGTTCTCATCACTGCGGGACCTACCAGGGAAGCCATTGATCCGGTTCGCTATATCACCAATCATTCTACGGGAAAAATGGGTTATGCCATTGCAAAGGCAGCAGCTTACAGAGGGGCAGAGGTAACTTTGGTAACCGGGCCTGTAGCGATCAAGCCACCTATGTTTGTAAAGGTAGTTCCTATTGAAAGTGCAGAAGATATGTTCCAGGCAGTGACCGGTGCAGCACCGGAACAGGATATTATTATCAAGGCAGCAGCAGTAGCAGATTACCGTCCGGCTGTAGTGGGCCAGGACAAGATCAAGAAAACAGACGGGGATATGTCCATTGCCCTAGAGCGGACCAAAGATATCCTTGGCTGGCTGGGACAGCACAGAACACCGGGACAGTTCTTATGCGGTTTCTCCATGGAAACAAGGGACATGCTGGAAAATTCCAGAGCCAAACTTGCCCGAAAGAACCTGGATATGATCGTTGCCAACAACTTAAAGGTAGAAGGCGCAGGTTTCGGTACTGACACCAATGTAGTGACCATTATCACAAAAGACAGTGAAAAGGAACTGCCGAAGATGAGTAAAGAGCAGGTAGCTGACGAATTGCTGACACAGATTCTTGACTTTACTTCATAATCATAATACAATAATATGTCGATACCAGGGTCAAAAACCCGGAAATCCGACGCAAGCTTGCTTGCAGGAGGATTTTTGAAAATTAATCAGTGAGTTAGTAAGAACGGAGGAAAGACCATTGTCACAGACAAATGATCAGATAACAGAACAGATAAAGAACCGCAGAACATTTGCGATCATTTCCCACCCGGATGCAGGTAAGACAACTTTAACAGA
>OLGI01002756.1_pt1 | contig 12107 bp, 7 predicted proteins | sample 1605221 | NCBI WGS metagenome assembly OLGI01 (sample SAMEA3888915, study PRJEB22519) | human gut metagenome | biome: human gut; feature: human-associated habitat; material: faeces | place: Denmark | collected 2010 | reverse complement strand
CCTCGTCGTAACGTTCATTCGAGAGTTCCAGTGAATGACGGGCCGCCATCAACTTATGGTGTTGTACCAGCACGTTATAATAGGCTGCACTCACGTTCAAGATCAAGTTCTCCACGGCTTGCTGCACGGCAAGTTCTCCCATTGCCAGTAGCTCTTTCTGTTTTTCATGGGTGGTGAACATCTCTAAACCGTCAAATATCCGCCAGTTTAGAGCAACGCCCGCGGTGTAGTTATCCGTTTTTACATCCGACATTTTATTCACTTCACCCGCGCTATTCTCGGTCTTCGTGTCATTGCGGGTCTGTGTCTGTTTCACCGTACCTTCCAACGTCGGTAAGAAAGTCGAGTAATTCAAATTATTCTTATCCATCCGAGCCTCGTTCCGGATGATTTTAATGGAAAAATTTGATTCCAAGGCTTTTTCCAGACATTCATCCAGACTTACACGCTGCGCGGAACAATTGAAAATTGAGAATTGAAAATTGAAAATGAACAATAAAACGATCATTTTCCCTATCCATTTCATATATTGTAAATTCTGTTTTTTCATAGTCATTCTTTATTCTACTCGCAAAATTTTCAATTTGTTCAATCTTCTATCTCTTCTATTATTTTTACTTCTTTCGACGAGAGGTAGGTGTAAATAGCCGGGATCACGAAGAGTGTCAACAGCGTGGAGCATACCATCCCTCCCACTACCGCGATACCCATGGCAACACGGCTCTCCGCTCCCGCACCCGTGGCCATAGCCATCGGAAGAATACCCAAAATAGTAGACAAACTCGTCATCAGGATCGGACGTAAACGAGACACGGCTGAATCCTCGATCGCCTCACGCATGGATAAACCGGCTAACTTACGCTGGTTGGCAAATTCCACGATCAAGATACCGTTCTTCGAAACCAATCCAACCAACATGATAATTCCGATCTGGCTGAAAATGTTCATGGTCTGCCCGAAATACCACAAAGCAACCATAGCTCCGATCAATGCCAACGGAACTGTAAACATGATGATTAACGGATCACGGAAACTTTCGAACTGCGCGGCAAGTACCAAATAGATAAATACCAACGCCAACATGAAGGCGAACATCAAACTGGAAGAACTTTCCACGAAGTCCTTGGATGTTCCCGATAACGTGGTTTTAAAGTCATCGCTCAATACCTCATCGGCAATACGATCCATCTCTTCCAACCCTTGAGAAAGGGTCACGCCCTTTGCCAGTCCGGCAGAAACAGTTGCCGACACGAAACGGTCATAACGGTATAGCTGTGGCGGCATGGAACTTTCGGACGTTGTAATCAGGTTATCCAAATGAATCAGGTCTCCATTATTATTCCGCACGTATATTCCTTTCAAGTCGCTCGGTTTATTCCGATCCTGACGTTCCAGCTGAGAAAGTATCTGGTACTGTTTTCCATTCATGATGTAATAGCCCACCCGTTGTTCACTCATGGTCAACTGGAGTGTTCTTGCAATGTCCTGCACGGAAACACCCATACTGGCAGCCTTGTCCCGGTCGATATTAATAGTCAACTCCGGTTTCGTGAATTTCAGGTTCAAATCAGACGCCGAGAACACGGAACTTTTGTTTACCTCATCCATGAAAACAGGTAATATAGCCTTCAAGTCATCCAGATTTTTCGCTTGAATAACATATTCAACCGGAAGTCCTCCCCGCCGACCGCCAAAGGTCTGTTGCTGGGAAACCAAGGTACGGCCTCCGGTAAATTCACGCACTTGTATTGCTAACTCGTCGGCAATTTCCTGTTGGGTACGCTTCCGCTTGTCGGCATCAACCAACCATAATTGTAAACTTGCCCGGTTCGTTTGCCCCCCCCCGATGAACTCAATCACTTTTTCCTGTTCCGGCACGGTTTGTTCCACGAAGTTAGAAATTTCATCTGCATAACGGGCCATGTACTCGTAAGTGGCTCCTTCCGGGGCAACCGAGTTTAACCGGATATTCGAACGGTCCTCCAAAGGCGCCATTTCCGAGGGAATTAACAACCACAAGAAATAAATTGCACCCCCGGAAACACCGAGTATAATGATCGACCAATAACGTGCTTTTAGGAATCGCTGTAACCAACGACGGTACACCCGATTCATCCCCTCGAAGAAAGGTTCTGTTTTCCGGTAAACCCAGTTTTGCGTGGCATTCCGGGTCAATAGTTTCGTGGAGATCATCGGCGTAAATGTCAACGCCACGAAAGAGGAGACCACCACGGCTCCGGCAATCACCACGCTAAATTCACGGAACAAACGCCCCGTGGTTCCTTCCAAGAAAACGATCGGGAAGAACACGGCTACCAACACCACTGTTGTCGCGATAACGGCAAAAAATATCTCGTTTGATCCCTTAAATCCCGCCTGCAACGGGGACATACCTTGCTCTATTTTCGTGAATATATTCTCCATGACCACGATAGCATCGTCAACTACCAAACCGATGGCCAGCACGACAGCCAGCAAGGTCAATATATTGATGGTGAACCCGGCCACGTACATGATAAAGAAGGATGCAATCAATGACACGGGGATTGCCAGAACGGGAATTAACGTCGTCCGCCAGCTCCGCAAGAAAAGGAAAATGATCAAAACAACCAAAAGGAAAGCCTCGAAAATCGTGTCCTCCACCTCGTTGATTGAACTCCGGATGAATACCGTGTTGTCGAAGGCAATCGTGGCATCAATATCTTCAGGCAGGTCCTTTTCCAAATCCTGCATCACGAGATAGGCCCGGTCCGCAATATCAATGTAGTTTGCTCCCGGCTGGGGAATCAAAGCACACATCACCATGGGAAGGCCGTTACGTTTGGCAATACTCCGGGTGTTCTCGGCATCCACTTCCGCCACACCTATATCTTTAAAACGGACAATTTTTGATCCTTCTCTCGAAATGACCAGGTTGTTGAAATCCTCGATAGACATTAATCGTCCCAAGGTACGGATTGTCAACTCGGTATTATCTCCTTCCACTCGCCCGGAAGGTAATTCGATGTTCTCTTTTTCAACGGCAGACTGCACGTCCATCGGGGTCAACCGATGTGCTGCCAGTAAAGCCGGGTCCATGCGCAAACGCACGGAATAACGTTTTTCTCCCCAAATATCCACGCTACTCACGCCGGGGATGGTCTGTAACCGTTCTTTATAATAGCGTTCGGCATACCCACTCAGGTCAATCAACGAACGTTGACCACTACGCAAAGAAACAGCAAAAATAGGCTGGGCATCCGCATCCGCCTTGTACACGGTCGGGGGATCTATATCCTGCGGTAAACGACGTAACGTTCCGGAAACTTTGTCCCGGACGTCATTAGCTGCCGTTTCCAAATCCACGCTTAATTCAAATTCTATCGTGATCCGGCTTTGCCCGTCACGGCTCGTACTACTTAACGAACGGATTCCCTGTATACCGTTAATAGCCGATTCCAGAGGCTCGGTAATTTGTGTTTCAATAACGTCGGCGTTAGCCCCCACGAACGAGGTCGACACGGATATTACCGGGGGATCCACGCTAGGGTAGTCACGCACGCCTAAATACAGCAACCCGATGGAACCGACAATAACCAAAAGCAAGTTTAACACGGTTGCCAGCACCGGACGCTTTATACAGGTTGAAGATAAACTCATACCACTGATTAATTTTTATTCAACTTGACATTCACAATCATTCCCTCACGCAACTGCATTAAACCGCCTGTTAACACGGTGTCACCCACCTGTATGCCGGAAGTTACTTCCACGAACTGGGAATCCCGACTGTCTGTTTGCACGGGTACGCTGGTAGCCTTTTTATTTTTCACTACCCACAAACGTTTTCCGTCCATCTCCGGCACGACGGCCTCTGTCGGAACAAGTATATATTTCAGATTCTCAGCCGTCATCAACTCCCCTTTCACGAACATTCCCGCTACCAGATTTTTAGTATTCCGGTAACGAGCCCGCAAATTTATGGTATGGGTTGCCACGTCTGCTTGTGGATCAACAGCATACACTTCTGCCTCGATCCGATGTTCCATACCACTGGGCTGGAAAGTAAGTTTTCTACCCACTAAAGGCAGATCAATATATTTTTCAGGAATAGAAAATTCAATTTTCAGATAAGAGTTATCAACAATCGTGGACACCTTGGTACTCGGTTGCAAGTAACTCCCCTCACTCACGAAACGGAATCCCATTCGACCGTCAAAGGGAGCCCGGATTTCAGTTCGAGCAATTTTAACCTTTAATAATTCAATATCAGCCAGATTCATATTGTACTCGGTCTCCAACTGTTGAAATTCTTCCACGCTGATGGATTCCCGCTTTAATAGTATCCGCTGTCTTTCCAATTTGGCAGCCAATAATTCTTTTTGGAATTCGGCACGAGCGAGTTGAGCCTGCAAATCCGAATCATCCACTTTCACCAACAAGGTTCCTTTCTTCACCAACGTCCCTTCTTCAAAAGCGATCTTCACAACTTTACCGGCTGTTTCCGAAACCAGTTCGACTTCTTCATTTGCAACCAATAATCCCGTTACGGGAATTCCATTACCGGAAGTTGACATAGATGCCACGATCCCCGATACCGGCAAAGCTCCCCGATTAGACGCCTTGGGAGCTATTGTCGGGGTTGATGTCTCTTTATCCGAAGAAAAATCCAAGCGAGAGATCACGATCGCTCCCACGATCACGACCGGAATTCCAATTTGTAAAACTCTCTTTAAACCTTGTTCATATTTTTAATTATTACATACCAAAAATACCTGTTTCAGCCGAGCCTAGACAAGTATTCACAACACTGTTGTTATGACATCAAATATCCCCAAAAGTTTATCAACAAACCGTTAATAGTTTGTTAAAATAACGAGATGTTTTAGATATTTTATTTAAAACCAATGCCGCCATTTAAACACGATGAAACCGAAGACGGAAAAGAGTATCGAGATAACAATCACGATCAAAAATCCATAAGGATTTTCCTCCAAAGAGTTCGGGACATTCATCCCGTACAAACTGGCAATCAAGGTCGGTAACATCAATATGATCGAGATGGAAGTCAAACGCTTCATCACGATGTTCAGGTTATTGGAAATCACCGAAGCGTAAGCATCCATTGTCCCGCTCAATATGTCACTGTAAATTCGGGCGGAATCCTGTGCCTGTCGCAATTCGATCTCCACGTCCTCCACCAGGTCATCATCGAAGAACTGTCGCTGTACTTTCAAGGTCTTCATTTTGATCAACAAGTTATCATTTCCACGCAGAGAGGTGATAAAAAACACCAACGATTTCTCGATTTTCAGCAGTCGTTGTAATTCTTCATTCCGGATGGAACGTTCCAATTCCACCTCCGCCATATGCATCTGTGCGTTGATCTGTTTCAAATATTTCAAATACCACACGGAAGAAGAGAGGAACAACCGGAAAACGAGATCCCAGTTATTGGCAATCTCCAAGTTTTTACGAATCACGTAATTGATGAAATCGGGAATCATTTCTGTCTCGTAATAGCACACGGTCACGAACACATCCTCCTTCACGATAATACCCAAAGGAACCGTGATGAATGGAATGCTTGTATCTACCGATTTAAAAGGAATACGCATGATCATCAGCGTCCATCCATCCTCTACCTCTAGACGGGAACGCTCGTCCACATCCGCAATGTCATCAATAAAAGCTTCCGGAATTCCCATTTCGTCAATCAGGTAGCGAAGATCGTCCTGAGTGGGTGAAACAACATTAATCCAGCAATTGGGTTCCCATACTTTCTTTTCCACGAACCCTACTTTACCCATTAGGAAAGTTCTCATAATAATCCTCCTTCAATTTATGAATAGAGGCATTTATCGAGAACCCCTATTCAGATTAATACTGTTGATGATAGTCGTCCATATCTTGTTCTATGAATTTTGCCACAAAAGTAATCTTTTATTTTTAAAAACAGCAATTATTTCTTTAAATCGATGAAGACCGAAAGATGATCGCTGTATCCTCCAATGTAGTGAGGCCCCCGATAGGTCGGTTTCGGACGAACGCCGAAAGTCCCACGCTCTTCTTCAAGTAGAAAATCCGCATCATAGATACCCATTCTTCGGGGTGCCTGCAAATCAGCTTTCCCGTTCAACAGGTTCCCGGAAACGATGATGTGATCCAGCGTCTGCCACTCTCCCTTGTAACGATAACTACCATAGTTTTTCCCCAGCAAGTAATACCCGGTGTTGTAAAAGTTTTCAGATTTAATTGTCCCGGATTCCGGATCTTGAGTTTTCAACGTCTTTTGCGCGGGTGTATTCGCACGCCCGTTTAAATCTCCCAAAATTAAAATCATGGCCCGGGGATGAAGATCCTGTATAGAATCCACCTTCTGCCTCACGACAGATGCCGCTTTTACCCGTTTCCATTCACTTTTCGCCTCCCCACCCCGCATGGAAGGGAAATGACAAACAAAAACATGAAGAGTATCGTTTGGGGCCGATATACCCTCACAATAAAGTATATCCCGGGTAGTCTCCCCGCTTTTTAAACGGACAGGAAAGAAAGCGTTATGCAATAGCCGGAATGAATCTTTCCGGTAGAGTAAGGCAACATCAATTCCCCTTGCATCCGGGGAGTCGGCATGTACAATCCCATAATTACCATCCGCCAACACCGTTTTGTTTACCAAGTCGGAAACAACACCCCGATTCTCCACCTCGCTCAAGCCGATGAGTAGCGGAAACTTTCCCGCACCAAGACTGCTTAACACTTTCGAGATATTGAGTAACTTCCGGGTATAACGTTCCCGGTTCCAATGTTGCTTTCCCCGGGGAGTAAAATCGTCATCTGCCGTCAGCGTGTCGTTTCGGGTATCAAACAGATTTTCCGTATTATAGAACACGACTCGTTCCCGCACCCCCGTCTGGGCATATGAAACACAGGAGACACACAATAAAAATACCTCGATACAGGCCTTTAGAAACATCATTAGAGTAAAATAAGATGTTTCTCCAACAAAGCGATAATTTTACTCCTTAATAAATTTGCATTGATCGGTTTTGCCGTGTAGCCGTCAAACCCGCTGGCCATGATTTTCTCTTCATCAGAGGCATAAGCATAGGCGGTAACCGCAATCACGGGAACCGTCCCGGAAATCTTGCGAATTTCCTGCACGGCTTGAAAACCATTCAACTCCGGCATATTTATATCCATTAAAACCAAATGCGGATCGTGTTCTTTAAACAATTCAACGGCCTCCCGGCCATTCCACGCGTGTATCAATTGATAATCCTTTTTCAAGATGGATTCGAAAAGCATGTAATTACTCGGATTATCTTCGGCAACCAGTATTTTGAGTTTATTTTTTTCGACTGCGTGCTGAACGATTTTCTCTTCCTTTATTTCCTGATAATGCAATTTTACAGCCACGTAAGGAATCGTAAACCAAAAAGTTGTTCCTTGCCCGACTTCCGATTCCACCCCGATTTTACCTCCCATCCGTTCCACGATAGTTTTGCAGATTGACAAGCCAAGCCCCGTTCCCTGTACAAAATTGTCCAACTTCACGAATCGTTCAAACACGGCATCTTTTTTATCCGCATCAATACCGCATCCCGTGTCGGATACATAAAAATAAAGAGAATCTTTCTCCAAAAGATGATAACCGAAACGAATCGTTCCCTCTTTCGTGAATTTTATTGCGTTATTGATCAGATTGGTAATCACTTGTGTTAATCGATTCTTCTCCGAACGAATGCAACAATCCGGAAGATATTCATCAAATTTAATTTCCACCGCGGCAGAAGTCAGTCGTAAACAAGAGGTTTGTTCCAATCCTCGCATCAAGGCATTTAAGTCAAATTCTGAATAAGCAAACTCCATCGAACCGGACTCAATCTTGGAAAGATCAAGAATATCACTAATTAATTGCAAAAGTAACGTGTTATTGTTCTCGATAATATTAATATATTCTCGTTTCTCCTCCTCCGCTTCCGCTGATGCCAAGATATTGGAGAATCCGACGATAGCATTCAACGGGGTACGTATTTCATGGCTCATATTGGCAAGAAAGGCCGATTTCAACCGGTTAGATTCTTCTGCATGCTCTTTCGCCTCACGCAACGCCAGTTCCATTTGCTTCCGGGTCGTGATAACCACCGAAGAACCCACTAATGACAAGGGATGCCCGTTTTTATCCCGTTGATCCACGGTAGCCTGAGCCTCCACCCATTCGTAAGAATAATGATGTTCGCTCTTATCCAACACCCGGTATTCCTCCCTGATCTTGGACACGTTACCGGATATTAAAGCCGAATAAGCCGCCTTTACTCGCTCCCGGTCATCTTTGTGTATCTTTGAAAAATATTGCTCTTCAGGAACCGCCAAAGAATTCCCGTCATCAACACAATGTTTCAGTTCTATCGGACGATTCACATCACACAAGACGGTATGTCTTTCCAAATCCCAACGCCAAGGCACAATATTAGAAACATCAAGAGCCATAGACAATTTATAATTCACAGACTCTAACATGGATTTTGTTTTCCGTAAATCTGTCACGTCCACACAAAAAATATCCACCATATCTTTTTCCATGGAAGCGACATTGATTACCTCAAAGAATTTCCCCGTCCGTTTACAAAAATATTCGATCGTGAAAGATTTCTGTTCCTCAAGCATCTTTTTATATAACCCGGCAAATTCTCCGCTTTTATTATCATCTTTCAACTCGCTCCCCTTCTTCCCGACGACACGGGACGCTTCTACAAAATATTCTTCGAACATCGGGTTCACTTCTTCAATCCGGTAATCCACGATATCCCCTTTCGCATTGTAAAGCAATCGATGTTTCATGTAGGCAAGAGGCATATTATTAAAAAGAGTCTTGTACTTCTGAAGTAATATCATCTCCCTCCCCCGCATCATTTTTTCCTTTTTTAAAAGTCGTACCCGAGCCCACATGATATAAGTAATGAACAACAAAACAACAATCACGATCCACATATAACGGGTTTTCTCCCAGAAACTTTCCGGAGCAAACAAATAATTCGCATCATCGGGATATAACGACTCCGGAATTCCCGCTTTTTGAAGGATCGGGTAGGACAAATAACATTCCGGTTCCCCGGCGATCTGCACGGGGATTGTTTTAGGGTCCTTCCCGTTCAACACATCCCGCAAAGTACGCATAACAGTATGGGCAAAATCTTTTCCTCGATAAAAATATCCCCCGGCCATCTCCCCGTCAGCCATCCCGACATCCTCTAAAGTAAAGATCGGATGATTGTCAAAAGAACAGATCGTCTTGTGATTATTCGAGGTTAAATATTTATTACCCGCCAAATTTTTCCGCTGGAACCAAGAATAATAAAGCAATCCTACCTTTTGAATATCAAACGATTCGATAGAATCGAGTACCTGATCCAAGGAGTATTCCCCCTCCGTAAAATAGGCCACCTCAAGATCAGGGAAATACTGCTCACACACTTTACGCATCTGGCATCTCACTTGGGCACTCACGTAACGATGGTCAGACATTAACACGATCTTCTCCAGATCGGGCAACAACAAACGCATTTCTTCTATCGTTTCCCGGATGTAAACCGGACACTTGATAATCGTGACGTTAAAGTGAGAAGCACCGGTACCAATCTCTTCATCCGGTGTAAATGCTACGCACAGAGGTCCGTGAGGAATCTTTTCTTCCTGAATAACTTCATGCTTTTTCAGAAATGCCTCCACGGGGGCAACGTAATCATTCTCCACGCAAAGAATCATAGGCACATCTTTCCAGATCCCGTTCAACTCTTGCTCGAACAGACACCAAGCACTACTTCCAAGTAAGACAATCGCTTTAGGCAGTTCCGTGTACTTCGACAAGACATCATCTTTCTTGACACGCATACTCTCTTCGTCATCAATCAAGAGTGTATTCATGGATTCCACCGCGACATTCTCCCCGATTGATCGATCCTTCCGGATACTATCAATCACATAGTTCGACCATATCGCCCCCTCCGTGTAAGAATTAATGACTAAAATATATCCTTTATCCCGAACACTCCCATGAACAGAAAAAGCCACCAGCAAACAAAATGCCCATACACCGATTTGAAATATTCTTTTAAAACGCATATTAACAAATTCCTTTATACCTTCGCGCAAAGGTATAAAATATATTAAAGAATTTATCAATGTTGGGTTATTTTGGAATAATCAAATATATTTCCCTGTTTACATTCCCTGCAACTCTTCCCAATATTCCAAAGCCCGCCGGGTATGAGGGATCACGATGGTTCCTCCCACCAGATTGGCAACAGAGAATATTTCGAACAACTCTTCCGTGGTTACCCCGTACTGGTGACATTTTTCCAAATGATATTTGATACAATCATCACAACGCAACACCATTGACGTCGCTAACCCCAGCATTTCTTTTACTTTTGAGGATAAAGCACCGTCCATATATGTATTGGTATCCAGATTATAGATCCGTTTGATTACTTTATTATCGGCTGCCAGTATTTTCTCGTTCATTTTAGCCCGGTATGCCCGGAATTGCTCAACCATTTCACTCATAATTGTACATTTTATAGCTAAACAAATAATTTCAATATATCGTTGATGTTCGCAAACAACAACAGGAACAACAGGAAGAACATTCCCACGATCTGGGCATTCTCCATAAATTTCTCATTCGGCTTGCGACGTGTTACCACCTCGTAGAGCAGGAACATCACGTGACCTCCATCCAATGCCGGGATAGGCAAGAGGTTCATTACTCCCAAGATAATGGACAACATGGCCGTTAATTCCCAGAAAGCCCGCCAATCCCACACGCTGGGGAATATGTTCCCGATAGAAATAAATCCTCCCACGGACCTGAAAGCTTCCGGGTTTTTAAATAATTTGAATTGTTTCAGATAGGACTTGATCCAGTCAAACCCCATGTTAATTCCCGCGGGAATAGCCCCAAAAAAGGAATATTCTTTCACGGCATACTCGAAATCGTTTATCACTTTCGGGTACACTCCGAGCACTTTACCACTCCCTAGAGCAATAGGGATAGAAAGAGTATCACTTCCCCGCAAAACTTTAGCATTCAATACACTATCTTGGTGAGAACGGATCAAATCAAGGTACTCGTCATAGAAAGTAAATGAATGTCCGTCTAATTCCAACACCCGGTCTTCTTCCAACATTCCGGCATTCCGGGCAGGTGATTCATCGGCAAACCCTTGTATCGAACCATCATATTTATAACGGGGTGTCAGTAAAGCTATCCGCTTAAACCCTTTCGAGGAATAGGACAACATCTCCCCTATCAATGTAGAAGGGAGATTTATATTCATCACCTGACCATCCCGCATAACCTGTATCGTCTTCGGATTCTCCATCAAGATATACCCCGGAATTTCGAAGAAATTCTCTACTTTTTTATTATCCAAGGATAAGATCATATCCCCATTTCGCAACCCGGCATTAAGCAATAAAGAGTCGCATACAACTCCATATTTCGCATTCTCGGTAGGCAAGTACTGCTCTCCCCACGCGTAAAGAATCATGATGTAAATGAAGAACGCCAAGATAAAATTAACAAGTACCCCACCGATCATGATGATCAATCTTTGCCAAGCCGGCTTGGAGCGGAACTCGTAAGGTTTTGCCGGTTCTTTCATTTGCTCCAGATCCATGGACTCGTCAATCATTCCTGCAATCTTCACGTATCCGCCAAGAGGCAACCATCCCATCCCGTATTCAGTTTCTCCCCTTTTAAAACGAAACAGGGAAAACCACGGATTGAAGAAAATAAAAAACTTCTCCACTCGTACTTTAAATATTTTTGCCGCCACGAAATGCCCCAACTCATGCAACATAACCAGAATTGAAAGGCTCAACAAAAACTGTAATATCTTTACTAATACATCCATATACCTATTTTAGATTTTAAATTTTAGATTTTAGATTGAGAAATTCCTCTTTTGCTATTCGTCGGCCTTCTTGGTCAGAAGCGATATAATCATCCAAGGTAGGTTGAACAATATAACTCACTTTTTCCATCGTTCGTTCAATCACATCCGACATGGCTGTGAAAGAAATTTCATCTTTCAAAAAGGCTGCCACCATAATTTCATTGG
>OLGI01002754.1_pt1 | contig 12109 bp, 11 predicted proteins | sample 1605221 | NCBI WGS metagenome assembly OLGI01 (sample SAMEA3888915, study PRJEB22519) | human gut metagenome | biome: human gut; feature: human-associated habitat; material: faeces | place: Denmark | collected 2010 | reverse complement strand
TGGACGGTCACACCGCCCGTTTTCTTTCTCGGGAAAGAAAATGGGGGGTGTGGTCCTGCCGCCCGCAGGCGGCATTTCTCTCCGCGCGATGCGCGGAATTTAGCCCGCTGGGCGATCCACCTTCATCACTCCGCTGATCTGATGCAGCCGACGCATGACCGCCGCGAGATGCTGCGCGTCGGAAATAAAAATACTGAGGTGAATGACCGCAAAGCCGTCGGCGGTCGTCGTCGCGTTGATGGACGCCACGCGCGTCTGCGAGGACGAGAGCGCGGCGGAGACGTCGAGCACGAGGTCGAGGCGGTCCTTGGCGTAAATGTCGAGCGCGGTCTGATACGACTCCTTGACGTCCGTGCCCCAGCTCACTTTGATCCAGCGGCCGCGCTCCTCGGGCTTTCTGCGCTCAATGGCGGCGTTGGGGCAGTCGCAGCGGTGGACGGACACACCGTAGCCGCGCGTGATGAAGCCGACGATCTCGTCGCCGGGGACAGGCGTGCAGCACTTGGAAAATTTGACCAGGCAGTTCGACAGCCCCTCGACCACGATGCCCTGCTCGCTCTTCGTGCGCTTGGGGACGGCGGGACGCGTCGCGCCGGAGTTGTCCACCGGCACGGTGGCGGCGCGCTCCTCCTTGCGCTGCTTTTCGAGCTTGACGATCTCGTCGTGGATGCGGTTGACGGCCTTCTGCGCGGAAAATCCGCCGTAGCCGATGGCGGCGTACATCTCATCCATCGAGCCGAACGACGTCTTCTTGAGAAGCGCGGCCTCGATGTCCGTGCCGAGTACGTCGCTCATCGGGATGCCGAGGTGCTTGAGCTCTGCTTCAAACGAGATGCGGCCGTTGATGATGTTTTCCTCGCGGCGCTCCTTTTTGAACCACTGGCGAATTTTGCTGCGTGCCTCGCTCGATTTGGCGATCTTGAGCCAGTCGCGGCTGGGGCCGTGCGCGTTTTTCGAAGTCAGAATTTCGACGATGTCGCCGTTTTTGAGCTGATAGTCGAGCGGGGCGATGCGCCCGTTGACCTTCGCACCCGTCATGCGGTTGCCGATGGCCGAGTGGATGGAGTAGGCAAAGTCGATGGGCGTCGCGCCGGCGGGGAGGTTCGTCACGTCGCCGCGCGGAGAGAAGACGAAGACCTCGTCGGCGAACATGTCGACCTTGAGCGTGTGGACGAATTCCTCGGCGTCGGTGTTCTCCTGATTTTCAAGCAAACGGCGCACCCATTCGTAGTTGTGCTCGCCTGCGTTGCCGGAGATGCCCTGTTTGTACTTCCAGTGCGCGGCGACGCCGTATTCGGCGATCTCGTGCATCTCTTCGGTGCGAATTTGGACCTCGAACGGGATGCCGTCCGCACCGATGACGGTGGTGTGGAGCGACTGGTACATGTTCGGCTTGGGCGTGCCGATATAGTCCTTGAAACGGCCCAGAATGGGACGGTAAAGGTCGTGGATGATGCCGAGCACGTTGTAGCAGTCGGCCACGGTGTCGACGATGACGCGGAACGCGAAGAGGTCGAGCACCTCGTCCATCGTCTTATTCTGCGCGTACATCTTGCGGTAGATGCTGTAGGGATGCTTCATGCGGCCGTAGACCTTGAGATACGGGACGTGCTGCTCCTTCAGGCGCTCTTCGATCTGCGCCTGCACACGCTCCATAAAGGCCTCGTGCTCGGACTGCTTGGCCTCGAGCGAGCGGGTGATCTCGTCGTAGCCGACGGGATCCAAATACTTGAGGGACAAATCCTCAAGCTCCCACTTGATGCGCTGCATACCGAGACGGTGAGCGATGGGCGCGTAAATTTCCATCGTTTCAAGCGACTTCTGCCGCTGCTTTTCCGCCGTCTGGTACTCCATGGTGCGCATGTTGTGCGTGCGGTCGGCCAATTTGATGAGAATGACGCGGATGTCCTTGGCCATCGCCATGAGCATCTTGCGCAGGTTCTCCATCTGCTCTTCTTCCTTGCTGGCGTACTGCACGCGCGTCAGCTTGGAGACGCCCTCGACCAGGTCCGCGACCGCGGGGGAGAACTCCTTGGCGATCTCGGCATACGTGGCGGAGGTGTCCTCGATGCAGTCGTGCATGAGGGCGGCCTCAATGGACTCTGAGTCGAGCCGCAGCTCCTCGGCGATGATCTGCGCGACGGCGAGCGGGTGCGTGATAAACGGCGAGCCGTCCTTTCTGAGCTGACCGTTGTGGTGCGTGTCGGCATAGCGGAAGGCCTTGTCGATCTGGGCAAAGTCTGCGCTCGGGTTGTACTGGTGGATCGTCTCGACAAGGTGGTCGTACATGCCGAGCACGAGCGCCGCCTGCTCGCCGGTCTCCACGCAGGTGCCGGGCGCGACGATCTGGAGGGGAGCCGAAGCGGTATTCTCTTTTAATGCTTTATCCTGTGCTGTCATATCCGAATCGTCTCCTTTAATTACGAAAGAAAGGCGTGCAGGGCGGAAAGGTAGGGGCTCTTGTCAAGCTCAACCTTTTTTCCGTCCGCCGTCAGGCGGAGCGTGAGGGTCGTGTCCTTGCGCTCGATCGAAAGAAGCCCGCGCTCGGCAAAGACCTGCAAACACATCGCCGTGCGCAGAAACGTCTCCGCGCCGACCATTTCCGAGCTCAAATGCCGCAGCAGCGGCAGCATGGGCTCGCTGACGCCGTCAGGCCCGACCTCGCGCTCCAGAACGCGCCACGCGCGCACGAACTGGTCGCGCGAGGGGAGCGCCCGCGCCGCGTCGCGCGGGGAGAGCGTGCCGCCGCTAATCAGCTCGCGGCAGAGGGAAAGCGCCTCATTCTCGCGCCCGCTGGGGTCGAGCGAGGGGCGCAGGTCGATGAGCTGGAGCTGGATGGAGCGCTGGGAGCGGAACTCGTTCACCTGCAGATAGAACGCCGCGTCCACGCGCATGCCCGCGCACACGCCGCACTCGTCGGCGGTGACGGAGAAGAAAATGCCGTCGAAATTCACGCGGCTTTTCTGTAGTTTCAGCTTTAAGTGCCGGTTCTGGCCCACGCCCTGCACGCTCTCGAGCGTTGCGCCGCGCAGGCAGAAGACGGGGCGGTTGTTGCCCGCGCCGTAGGGCTCGAGGAGCGAAAGTGCCTCGACCTCCTCAAGCGTGATGAGCGAGGGGTGCTGCAAGTCGACGTCGACGTCGAGCATCGACACCGGCGGATGCTCGCCCGTGTGGGCGCGCACATACTGGTTCATCCGCGTGCGGAACGCGGGGATGTTGCGCTCTTCGATCGTAAAGCCTGCGGCGAGCTCGTGTCCGCCGAAGCTCACAAGAAGGTCGGAGCACGCTTCGAGCGCATTGAAGAGGTTAAAGCCGCCGTAGCTGCGGCACGAGCCCTTACCCGACCCGCCGGAGAGGTGGATCATAAAGCTCGGGCAGGAGAATTTTTCGGAAAGTCTCGACGCCACAATGCCCACGACGCCTTGATGCCAGTCCTCGCTGGACAACACGAGCGCACTGCGCTCGCTCTCGGGAAGGTCCTCCATCTGCTCGATGGCGCGGCGGAAAATGTCCTGCTCCACGCTCTGGCGCTCGCGGTTGAGCTCGCACAGCTCGCGCGCGAGCTTTTCCGCGCGGACGGGATCGTCGGTGAGCAACAATTCCGCGGCCAGCTCGGCGCGGCCCATGCGGCCCGCGGCGTTGATGCGCGGGGCGAGCACAAAGCCGATCTGGATCGACGAGATGGGGCGCGACGTGAGCCCCGCCTCGCGCAGCAGCGCGTGCAGCCCCGTAAAGTCGCTGCGGTCGATGCTCTCAAGCCCGCACTGCACGATGGTGCGGTTCTCGCCCTCCATGCGCATGACGTCGGCGATCGTGCCGATGGCGGCAAGCGTGCAGTAGCGCGCAAACAGCGCATCCTCGCGCCCCTCGCCAAGGGCCAAAACGAGCTTGAGCGCGACGCCCACGCCCGCCAAGTGCTTAAAAGGGTACGAACAGTCGGGCCGGTGGGGGTCGACGACGGCCACGGCGGCGGGGAGCTGCTCCTTGCACTCGTGGTGGTCGGTGATGACAAGATCGACGCCGAGCGTCGCGGCGTAGGCCGTCTCGTCCACGCCCGTGATGCCGCAGTCGACCGTGACGATCAGCGTCACGCCGGACTCGGAAAGTGCGCGGATGGCGTCACAGCCGAGGCCGTAGCCCTCCTCGATGCGGCGGGGAATGTGCATCGTCACATCCGCCCCGCGCGAGCGGAGATAATCGGTCAGAAGGCAGGTCGAGGTGATACCGTCCACGTCGTAGTCGCCGAAGACCGCCAGCTTTTCGCCGTTTTCAAGCGCCTTCGAGATGCGCGCGACGGCCTTGTCCATGTCCTTCATCAAAAACGGGGAGTGGGCGAGCGTCTTCTCGCGCTCGAGCGCTTCGGCGGCCTGCTCGCTCGTGGTGACGCCGCGCGCGGCCAGCACCGACGAGACAAGATAGGGGTATCCCGCGTCCATCAGCGCCTTGATGGCATCCTCCGGCGCGGCGGGGATCTGCCAGTGCTCGTACTTCATGTTTCGGCTCACCTTCTTTCTTTTGAGAACTTTTGGGCATACTATCTCAGGCAATACTGCCTCATCATACTAATACAATCTATTATTTTAACAAAAACCACCGCAAAGGTAAAGAGGAAATTTGACTATCCACGCGACTTTGTGCTACAATACGGCAGAAAGATCACCCAAAAGGGGGAAAATACCAATGAAACAGATCATGACGCGCCTGACGGCGCTTCTTCTTGCGCTCGTGATGACCACGACGCTCGCGCTTGCCGCCAACAAATCCGGCTATTCCGACGTGCCGGACAAGAACTGGGCGAGCCAAAGCATCGCGCAGTGCAAGCAGTACAACTTATTGCAGGGCATCGGAAACGGCAAGTTCGGCCTCGGACAGAAGATGACGCGCGCGGCCTATGCCGCGGCGCTCTGCCGCCTGATGGGCTGGAAGACCGTAACGCCCGAAAAGGGCAGCTATACCGACAATCAGGATGCGAAAAAGTGGTATTATAGCGCCATTGAGACCGCGAGCGCGCACGACGTGTTCTCCGGCCACAGCACGACCTGCCGACCGAACGACCCCATCACGCGTGAGGAGATGGCCGCGATGACCGTCCGCGCGCTGGGCTACAGCACGCTTTCCGGCACGGTGCAGGATGAGTGCCCGTTCACCGATGTTTCGACGAATCCCGGCTATATCACGCTCGCCTGGCGCATGGGCCTTGTGGTGGGTATGAACTTAACGACGTTCGCGCCGAAAAACGACACGACGCGCGAGCAGGCCGCGGCGGTGCTGCTGCGCGCCTATCACGGCCTCAAGGCCAAAGTCAGCGTGACGAGCGTGAGCGCGGCGCCCTCCGGCGCGGTGCCGGCGGAGAGCCTGACGGGCACGAGCGGTGCGGTGCCGCTGTCCCCGCGCGCGGCGGTGGAGCAGGTCTACGACGCGGCGGTCAAGGCCGGCAAGGGCGGCAGCGTGGTCATCAACGCCGTCCCCGCGGCGCAGAGCGTGAAAGGCGGCAAGGTGGGCGCGCTGCGCGAGCTGACGCAGGACGAGCTGAGCGCGTATTTGAGCGACAGCGCCGTGCAGAAATCGCGCTCGAGCCGCTTCGACAGCTCGTACCTTCTCTGTAAGGAAAAGGACGGCTCCACGATCGTCGTCTGGTACGAGAGCGAGGCGAACATCGCTGAAAAGACCGAGCTCTGCGCGCTGCTCGGCATCAAGAACGTCTACGTGCTGAAGTAAAACAAAAATGACAGAGGGATATCTCATGCGAGATATCCCTCTTTTTTGCTGCGTTCAGAAGTTGTCGTTCCAGGAGTCGAAGTGCGGCGGCTCGTTTACCTGCGGCGCGGTGGCAAGCAGGTAGAAGCGGCAGATGGAAAGATTCAGATACGGTGTCAGGTAAACGCCCACACCGGCGGCGAGCACGCTCAGCAGCAGCGAGCCAAACATGATGCCGAGGAAGCTGTCGGGCAGGAGGGCGGCGACGAGCAGCTCGTAGATGAGGAAAATGCCCAGCACCAGCAGCGACCAGCCGATGAAGCTGAGCTGGAGCACAAATAGCTGCCACTTGTAGCCGAAGGTCTGCTGCTTGCTCAGGTTCAATGCCTCCATCACGCCGAGCTCGGGATTTTCGCACAGGTTCAGCATGGCGAACGAGTAGCGGTAGGCCGCGATGATGCCGGGGATGACGAAAAGCATCGACCACAGGAAGATGAAAACGCCCTCGACGATGGAAAGCAGGATGACCTTCCCGGCAAAGGGGAACGCGTCAAAAAGGCTCTCATACGGCATTTCCTCACGGCGTAGGATGCCGAAGCAGTAGCAGTAATACCCTGCGTTCAGAACGAGTGCGACAAGGCCGACGAGGATGCTCACAAAGCTGAACGAGAGCACTGTGAAGCCGCCGGCAGAGTCGATCATATAGCTCACGCCCGAGTTGATCATATCGAGCACAAGGGTGATGAGAAGATAGAAAAGCGTCATCCGGAAGGGATTGACCTCACCGGTGCGCAGCAGCGAGCGCGATTCTGCCTTGATCGCGCCGGTATCGAGCTGCATGGGCATAAAAAAGCTCCTTTCTTGCCGGAACGGGGAAAAACGGACGGCAATGTGCGGAAAATGCACGAAATTCATAAAAATAGTGATACATAACTATAGCATCACATCCGGGACACGTCAAGAAGCGGAAAAATGGGTTATTCCCTCCGCGGGCCGCCGAAAGGCGAATTGTTTGGCAAAATGCTGTTTTTGCGAGAAAATGACGACGAAATCTGATAAATTATGTAGGAAAATGATGGTCATGAAGAATATTTTCTGGACAAGAGAAAAGAAAGGGGATATAATCTATCCGATTATGGAGCAGTGTTTCCGCTGCTCTGGCAGTATAAAGATGAGGTGAAGACTATGGCACAAGCTTTCTTTGGCGGCGTTCATCCCAATGATATGAAGGCTGCTACCAATGAAAAGGCCATCGAGCAGTTACAAGCCCCTGCTCAGGTGGTGATCCCCATGTCGATGCACTTCGGCGCACCCTGCACCCCGACGGTCTCCAAGGGCGACTATGTCAAGCTTGGACAGAAGATCGGCGAATTCAAAGGTCTCGGCGCTCCCATTCACGCAAGCGTATCCGGTACGGTCGCTGCGGTGGAGCCCCGTCCCTATTCCATGGGCGGCAAGGTCATGTCCGTTGTCATCGACAATGACTTCAAGGACGACTTGAGCGAGGAAGTCCATGCTCCGGCCGACCCCGACGCGCTGAGCGTGGAGGAAATGGTCGAAATGGTCAAGCAGGCCGGTATCGTCGGTATGGGAGGCGCAACGTTCCCCACGCACACGAAGATCTCCAGCGGCATCGGCAAGGTCGATACCGTCATCATCAACGGCGCGGAGTGCGAGCCCTACATCACCGGCGACCATCGCGCGATGCTTGAGCGCCCCGCTGAGATCATCGGCGGCTGCTGCTACCTCGCCAAGATGTTCGGCGTGAGCAAGGTCGTCATCGGCGTGGAGGACAACAAGAAAAACGGCATCGAGTCCCTCAACAAGGTCATCGCCGAGCAGAAGGCTCCCGTCGTGGTCGAATCGCTGCGCTGCCGCTACCCGCAGGGCGGTGAAAAGCAGCTCTGCCAGGCCATCACCGGCAAGCAGGTGCCCCCGGGAGGTCTTCCCGCGAACATCGGCTGCGCCGTGTTCAACATCAACACCACCATCGCCATCTACCATGCCATCAAGGACGGCATGCCCGTGGTGCGCAAGGTCGTCACCGTGTCCGGCAGCGGCGTTGTGGAGCCGAAGAATCTCGAGTGCCCGATCGGCACGCCCGTTTCGCTCCTGTTCGATGCCTGCGGCGGCTTGAAGGACGAGACGTTCAAGCTCATCGCCGGCGGCCCGATGATGGGTATGGCGCAGGCCTCCGCCGACTTCCCCGTGGCCAAGGGCACGGGCGCGGTGCTGGCGTTCGCCGCGAATGAGAACAAGGTCTCCGAGGACCCGACCTGCATCCGCTGCGGCCGCTGCGTTGAGGCGTGCCCCATGCACCTCGAGCCCCTGTACCTCTATTTATATGTGCAGAAGAACCGCATCGAGGATCTCGAGGCGGCCCACGTCATGGACTGCATCGAGTGCGGCGCGTGTTCTTACATCTGCCCGGGCCGCCTGCACCTGACGCATTCGTTCAAGGTTGGCAAGCAGAAGGTCAAGGAAGCCGCCGCCAAGGCCAAGGCCGCGGCTGAGGCTGCCAAGGCTGCTGAAGAAGCAAAGAAGGAGGCTTAAGAGATGCTGAATGATTATAAGGGTCTGAAGCTCATCGCTTCCTCCAACCCCCATATCCGCAACAATGAAGACACGCGCTCGATCATGCTCGACGTGATCATCGCGCTGTGCCCCGCGCTCATCATGAGCGTCATCCGCTTCGGTTTCCGCGCGCTGATCTCCGTGCTCGTGAGCGTGGTTTCCGCGATGTTTTTCGAGTGGCTCTACCGTAAGCTGATGCACAAGACGCAGACGCTCGGCGACCTGTCCGCCGCCGTCACCGGTGTCCTGCTCGCGTTCGTCTGCCCCGTGACGCTTCCCTACTGGATGCTGACCGTCGGCAACTTCTTCGCGATCTTCCTTGTCAAGCAGCTCTACGGCGGCCTTGGCAAGAACTTCCTGAACCCCGCGCTGGCCGGCCGTGCCGCGCTCGTCGCGTGCTACACGAGCCAGATGACCTCCTGGATCGACCCGGCCTCCGGCAAGGCACCGCTCTTCGGCGGCGCTGACGTCGTGACCGCGGCCACTCCGCTCGCGATGATGAAGGGCGGCGAATTTGCTGAGGTGACGGCACAGTACAGCCTGTCCGACATGTTCATCGGCAACATCGGCGGCTCTCTCGGTGAGATCTCCGCGATGATGCTGCTCATCGGCGGATTGTACTTAATTTTCCGCAAGGTCATCTCCTGGCAGATCCCCGTTGCCTATATCGGCACGGTGGCAGTCCTCACGTTCCTCTTCCCCCAGGGCAACGATGCGATGAGCTGGATGCTCTACAACGTGCTCGGCGGCGGCCTGTTCCTCGGCGCGTTCTTCATGGCCACCGACTATGTCACCTCCCCCGTCACGAAGAAGGGCCAGCTGATCTTCGGCATCGGCTGCGGTCTCATCACGGTGTTCATCCGCTACTTCGGCTCCTATCCCGAGGGCGTTTGCTATTCCATCCTTGTGATGAACTGCTGCACCTGGATCATTGACAAGTACACCAAGCCCACCCGCTTCGGCGTAGATAAGAAAGCAGCGAAGGAGGCGGCAAAGAAATGAAGATCGAAGGTAAATTCATTTTCAAGGTAGCCGGTACGCTGACGGCGATCTCGCTGGTCGTCGCGCTGCTGCTGGGCCTGACCAACATGCTGACCGCGGACAAGATCGCGGCCATCAACAAGCAAAAGACCGAAGAGGCGCTCGCCAAGGTCGTCTCTGCGGCCGACTGCGAATTCCCCCCGATGGAAGACATCCCGCAGGCCATGATCGACGCTGCCAACGAACAGGGCGGCAAGCTGAGCGAGGTCTATGAGGTGCAGTCCGGCGGCGACACCATCGGCTATGCCTTCAAGGTCACCGCGAGCGGCTCTCAGGGCAACATCGTGATGATCGTCGGCGTGGACACCGACCTCACCGTGACCGGCGTTTCCATCGTCAACAACTCCGAGACCAAGGGCATCGGCTCCAAGGTCATGGACAATGAAGCGACCTCCGCCGGCACCGGCGCGCTCGATCAGTTCGTCGGCAAGTCCGGCGCGGGCACGCTCGTCGTCAAGCAGAACATCGACGCCGTCACCGGCGCGACGGTCTCCACCAAGGGCGTGACCAAGGGCGTCAACGCCGCTCTGGCTGCCGCCGAGGCCATGAACTGAGAAAGGGGGAACGATCTATGAATTTCAACAAACAGCTCAAAGACGGTCTGATCTACCAAAACCCCGTTCTGGTGCAGGTGCTCGGTATGTGCTCCACCATGGCCATCACCACGAGTGTTGCAAACGGCTTTGGTATGGGCATCTCCGTTCTCATCATCCTGACGCTTTCCAACATCTTTATTTCCCTTCTGCGCAAGATCATCCCCAACGAAGTGCGTATCGCGTGCTACATCGTCGTCATCGCGGGCTTCGTTACGATCGTTGATCTGTGCCTGCAGGCGCTTGTCCCTGACATCGCCGAGAGCCTTGGCGTGTTCATCCCGCTGATCGTCGTCAACTGCATCATCCTCGGCCGCGCCGAGGCCTTTGCCAGCAAGAACTCCGTTGCCGCCTCCGCGGTGGACGGCATCTGCCAGGGCATCGGCTACACGGTGGTGCTGCTGATCCTGAGCGCGTTCCGCGAGCTCTTGGGCGCGGGTACGCTGCTCGGCATCCAGATCATGCCTTCTTCCTATGTTCCCGCCGGTATGCTCACGCTGCCCGTCGGCGGCTTCCTCTGCCTCGGCACGCTGATCGCCATCATGCAGTGGGCGCTTGCCAGAAGCGAGAAGAAGAACGCGGAAAAGAAAGAAACGGAGGGTAAATAAAAATGAGTGTGACTAAGTTACTTGCTATTTCCCTCGGCGCGATCCTGACGAATAACTTCATCTTCTCGCAGTTCTTGGGTATCTGCCCGTTCCTCGGCGTGTCGAAAAAGAGCGACACCGCCATCGGTATGGGCCTTGCCGTTACGTTCGTCATGGGCCTTGCCTCGGCGTTCTGCTACGGCGTGAACATCATCCTCGTCAAGCTCGGCCTTGACTACATGCAGACCGTCGCCTTCATTCTCGTGGTGGCGAGCCTCGTGCAGTTCATCGAGATGTTCCTCAAAAAGTCCATGCCGACACTCTACACGGCCCTCGGCGTGTACCTGCCGCTGATCACCACCAACTGCGCCGTTCTCGGCGTGGTGCTGCTCAACGTGCAGAACGACTACAACTTCATCGGATCCGTGGTTTACGGCATCACCGGCGGCCTTGGCTTCCTGCTGGCGATCTACCTGTTCTCCACGGTGCGCGAGCGCCTGGAGTTTGCCGACTATCCCAAGGCATTTGAAGGCTTCCCCATCGCGCTGATCACCGCAGGCCTGATCGCCCTCGCATTCATGGGCTTCTCGGGTCTGCAGGTGTGGCCCATGTAAGGAGGGGACGAAATTATGATTACGAACGTTATTTACGCTGTCCTCGTGCTGGGCGTGATCGCCGTCGTGTTTGGCCTGATCCTGTCCGTTGCGGCCAAGGCCTTTGAGGTCAAGGTCGATGAGCGCCTGCCCAAGATCCAGGCCTGCCTCGCCGGCGCAAACTGCGGCGGCTGCGGCTATCCCGGCTGCGCGGGCTGCGCCGAGGCAATTCTTGCCGGTAAGGCTCCCGTCACCGCCTGCGCGCCCGCTGGCGCAGAGGGCGCTGCCAAGATCGCTGAGATCATGGGCATGGAAGCCCCCAGCGGCGAAAAGCAGGTCGCGCACGTGCTGTGCAACGGCGGCGAGGCCTCTGTGAAGAATTTCGAGTATGTCGGTCTTCACGACTGCGTCGCCGCGACGAAGGTCGCCGGCGGCCCGACCGCGTGCTCCTTTGGCTGCATGGGCTTTGGCACCTGCGTTGCCGCCTGCCAGTTCGACGCCATCCACATCAATGCACAGGGCGTCGCCGAGGTCGACAAGGAGAAGTGCACCAACTGCGGCGCCTGCCGCGAGGCCTGCCCGCGCAAGCTGATCGTCGAGGTGCCCTACAAGCAGAAGGTCTTCGTCAACTGCTCGAACAAGGAGAAGGGCCCCGCCGTTACGAAGGTGTGCGCCAACTCCTGCATCGCCTGCGGCATGTGCGAGCGCACCTGTAAGTTCGACGCCATCCACGTCGTCAACAACGTGGCCGTCATCGACTACACCAAGTGCAAAAACTGCACCATGTGCGCCAAGGCCTGCCCGCGCAATGCCATCGAGCCCATCCCGACCCCCGAGGAGAAGGAGAAATTCAAGGCCGCGCAGAAGGCTGCCGCCGAGCGCAAGGCCGCTGCCGCCAAGGCAGCCGCCGAAGCCAAGGCTGCCGAAGCGCCCAAGGCCGAATAAAGGTTCTTAAAAAAAGAGGAACGCGAAGGTTGCTCCCGATAAGAAAACATCGTGAGGAAAGAGAGAACGGTATAGCTTC
>OLGI01002751.1_pt1 | contig 12114 bp, 7 predicted proteins | sample 1605221 | NCBI WGS metagenome assembly OLGI01 (sample SAMEA3888915, study PRJEB22519) | human gut metagenome | biome: human gut; feature: human-associated habitat; material: faeces | place: Denmark | collected 2010 | reverse complement strand
CCGCCCGCCACATGGTATCGGTGGCTGCTTGCAGGCTTCCTTGCGGGAGGGACTGCGACGGCTTTGCTTACGAAAACCAACCCGCTGAAAAGTATTGTAAAACTCATTAAAAACATCGTGTAATATGGCAGACAGCACACAGCAGACCCCTGCATCGGAACACGACGGGTTCATCTACGGTCTCGAATCTTTCGTCTTCGACGGCAAGGAGTTGGGGCTTATCAGCAACGACGGTCTGGATTGGGGCGGCGACGAACCGTCGACGAATAAAATCTGGGCTGCACAGAAACGTTCGGCTCCTGTGAAGGAGATCGAAGAGAATCCCGGCACGAGCGAGATCGAATTCGACCTGATCGAACTCAAGCCCGCGAACCTCGTGCAGGTGATGGGCGGTACGACCTCTAAAAACGGCAAGAAGTGGAACGCGCCCTCGAAGCGCATCAAACTGGAGGGGCCGGTTGTCATCCGCTCGGCGGACGGCTCCGAGACCGAAGCCGCAAAGGTTTCGCTTCTGGCCTATCCGCGCGGCAAGTACGACTATTCGGACGTGATGAAGATTCACTGCAAGGCAACCTTCCTGCTGCCGGATGATTCCGCAGCATCGCCTTACGGCTTCGACTTCGCTCCGGACGAGGAAGAGGAAGTTGTCGGATAGCACCGTCGAGCGATGAATGCGAATCCGCACATCGAAATCGAGGCAGCGGAGGCTCTGCTGGACATCGGAGTCTCGCTGCCCTTTTTCAAAATCCCGTTTACCCGCAAGGTCGTGCGTCTGACGATGCGTCGGCCGTGTCTGGGCGGTCAAATACGCCTCGCACGGCTCTACCTCCAGACGGGCATCACCTACGAGCGGATGCTGGAGTTCACCAAGCACGAGGAGCTGGCCTACATGGCGCTGCACGGGCGGCGAGTGTCGAAAATGGTGGCCCTGACGATTTGCCGGGGAGTCTTCTCTACGTGGCTGTTCTCCGGCCTTCTGGCATGGCTGCTGCGCTGGTTCGTCGATGACGAGTACCTGCGTGCCGCGAACATGCAGTTCCTGCGCCTGCTGGGGACGAAGTCTTTTATGAGTATTATCAGATCGATCTCGACGGCGAACCCGATGAGACCGAGGCTGAGCCGCGAAAGAAGAAAAAAGGGGAGTTAAAGACCGTCTACGAAGGTTCCCATAGCCCCTTCGGAATGGTGTGGCAGATCGCTGCCGCGACAGGCTGGAGCGTCCGATATATCCTCTGGGGAGTGAACTATCAGACGCTGCGCATGATGCTGGCAGACGCGCCGCGCTACGTCAAGAAAAAAGAGAAGCCGCGAACGCTTTCCGGCTTCATACAATCGAGACTCAAGAAAACAAGTAAACCGCATGCCGAAACCCGTTGAAATAGAATTTTTGATGCGCGACAAGCTCTCCGGCGGCCTCGATGCCGCCGGGAAGTCTGCCGAGGCGCTCGGAGATCGTGTCGAGCGGGTTTCGCAAAGCATCACGGAGCGCATCGCGGCGCAACGCGAACAGGTACGCTACGTCGAACAATGCCTGAAAGACCTGCGGCGTCAGTACGACCGGCTGGGGCCGGGCAAGGCGCAGACGGAGATGCGCGCGGAGATCGAAGCCTGTACGCGTGCGCTCGAAGAGGACAAAGCCGTGCTGAACGGACTTCGCAGCGAGCACGAAAAGAACTCTGCGACGGCCCGCGGGCTTACGATGGAGCTGCGGCAGCTTCAGGGAGCGATGGCGAAGATGCGCCTCGAGGGGCGCCAGAACTCGCAGGAGTACCAGACGATGGCACAGCGTGCCGCATTGTTGCAGGATACGCTGGGCGACCTGCGCACGCAGACGAAGATTCTCTCGCACGACAATGCCGGGCTTCAGGGCTTGATAAGCGGTGCGAGCGGCGTTGCCGGGGCCTTCACGATGGCTACGGGCATCATGGGCGCCTTCGCGTCGGAGAACGAGAACCTCGTCAAGATTCAGACGCGCGTGCAGAGCGTGCTGGCCATCACGATGGGCTTGCAGCAGGTGATGAATGCCCTGAACAAAGATTCCGCCTTCCGGCTCGTGACGGTCGTCAAGATGAAGAACCTGCTGACGGCGGCCAATACTCGGCTGGCCGCGTCGCTGGGCATCTCGACGGCTGCGGCCTCGGCGCTCATGGCGACGCTGACGCTGGGGCTGTCGGCCGTCATCACGGGTCTGATCGTCCTGTGGGATCGTTATTCCGACTCGCAGGAGGCTGCTGCCGCCAAAGCCAAAGAGCGCGTGGAGATTGAGAAGGAGGGCCGTGCGCAGATGATCAAGACGCGCTTCGAGATCGACTCGACCCTGAAAAGCCTCAAGGAGTTCAACGGCACGAAGGAGCAGGAAAAGGCGAAGGTCGAAGAACTCAATCGTAAATACGGCGAGAGCTTCGGCTACTACAACACTATTGCCGAATGGTACGATGTGCTGCTTCAAAAGGGCGAAGCGTACATTCAGATGCTCTTTTTGCAGGCGAAGGTGCAGGCTCTCATCAATAAGGCTACCGAGGCGGACGAGCAGGTGAATACGCTTCAGGCTACTCCGACCGATAAAGTCAAGGGCGCCACCGGCGGCTTCGGCCGTTGGATGGCCAAAGTGGGCGGCGCGCAGATGGGGATACTGCCCAGCGAGATGGATCGCGAGGTCGACAAGTCGAATGAGGAAGTAAAAGCGAGGTTGGTACAGGCCGCTCGGGAGCAGCGTGACGCCTACCTCGACGAGGCGAAGAAGCTGGTGGAGGGCATCGCCGATCTGGGCAAGGAGTCCGGCCTCGGCGGGTTCATCGCGCCTCCGAAGGACGGCTCCGGCGATGTATCCAAGCTCACGCAGAACCTCGTGGATTACGAGACGAAGGCCCGCCGGCGCATCGAGGATACGCGCATTTCGCTGATGAAGGAGGGCTTCGAGAAGGAGCGCGCCGAGGCGCAGAATGCCTTCGAGCAGGAGAAAGCTCGTATTGCCAAAGAGGAGCAGGAGCGGCTTCAGCTTTACGAGCGTCTGCGCAAGGCCGGCGGGAAGGTTACGCCGGGACAGAAAAGTACGATCCTTGCCCAAGCCGCCGCGCAGCGTGTGCAGGCGGCCCGGAAGCTCGACCATACGCTGGCCGAGATCGACAAGAAGGAAGAGAAGGCGGATGCGGATCACCTCGAGAACCTTCTCAAAACCTACAAGGATTACGCTACGGAGCGCGAGGATGCCGAGCGCAAGCACGATAAGGCCATTGCCGCGCTGCGGAGCCATCTGAGCGACGAGCGTCTGGCAGCGTTGGGCAAGCAGATGACGGATCGTTTCGTCGGTAATGTCGATCTGCTGGCCCGGCCGATGATCGACGCGGCGCGTCTGGCGGAGAAGGGGTGGCAGGATGCCGGCGAGGGCATAGCTACGGTGTTCAGCTCCCAGTTCGGCATCGATGATGCTGCCGGCAGGCGCCACGAGATTCTCATCACGCCGATTCTCCCCAACGGCGATGTCCTTTCGGAAGAGGAACTGAATGCGTACATCGACGAGTCACTGAACGGCGCCGAGGACATTCTGAAAGCCGATACGCTGGGTCTGGTGATCGCCGTCGATGTCGATCCGGACGGTACGGCGGGCGAGGCATTGCATCTGCTGCAGGAGAAGTACTACGCGCTCAAACAGGATACGGAGGGCAATGCTGCTTCCGATGCGCGTATCCGCCGTGCGCTCAAGGTCGCCGAAGATACGAAGAACCGGGAGCTGGCCGATCTGTCGGGCGTTCTTGCGAAATACCGGGATTTCGAGGCGCAGCGTGCGGAGATCAGGCGTCAGGGCAACGAGGATATCGCCGCGCTTGAAGAGCAGCGCACGGAGGCCAATTCGGAGCAGATCGACCGTGCCATCGCCGTAGCGCGTCAGAAGATCGAGGAGGGCATCCGCTCGGTGAACGACGCCGAGGCTGCGAGCGTCTCCAAAGACAACGGATTCCTCAAGCAGCTTTTCGGCGACTATTCGTCGATGTCGTTCGACAAACTGCGCGATCTGATCGCACAGGCCAAGCAGCTGCAGGCGTATCTGAACGGCAAGGGGTCTGCGGAGGGCATCACTTTTATCTCCGCTGCGGAGCTGAAGAATATCGAGAAGAGTCCTGCGGAGTTGGACAAGCTGCGCAAGGCACTCGACAAGTTGCTCCAGACGGGCAAGAAGGGCGGAACCAACAAGTGGGAAAACATCTTCAAGACTTTCGAGAAAGGTCTGGCCGAACTCAAAGGTGCGAACGGGATCAAGGATATCTCCGGAGCTATCGGGACTATCGGCGGCGCCGCGGCGGACGCTGCGGGGGAACTCGCCGCGATGTTCGATCAGATGGGCGATACTCAAACCGCGGATGCCATCAGCGGCGTGCAGCAGGTCATGAGCGCCGTGTCGAACATCGGTCAGGGGTTCGCCAAAGGCGGCATCGTAGGCGGTATCGGAGCTGCCATCGGCGAAGCGATGAACTTCATCGGCCAAGCCTTCGCCGCCGAAGCCCGGCATCGTGAGGCGCTGAAAGAGATCGAGCGTGCGAAACTCGACTTCCAGCGACAGTACAATCTCGCGCTGCTGGAGCAGAACCTGTTGCTGAAAGAGGCGACGAGTGTCTTCGGGGAACGCCAGATCATGAAGGCGGCCAACGCCATGCAAGTTTACAAGGAGGCTCTTTCGCAGTTCGAAGCCGAAATGAAGGGCTCGGCTCCTACAATGAACTGGATCGAGCGCTTCACGGGCGACGCTTTTGGGACGTACGCAGCACGCATGGCGCAGTACCGGGAGGGCATCTACGGACTCGCTTCGGCCCAAATCGTCACAGGGCACAAAAAGACGGGGCTGTTCGGCTGGGGCAAAGGCAAGGATTTGTACAGCAGTATTCTCTCTGTCTATCCGGAGTTGATCGACGCGAATGGCGAACTGGATACTGCGATGCTCCAGACGATTCTCGACACGCGTAAGATGTCGGACGAGACGCGCAAATATCTGGAGAACCTCATCGAGTTGAAGGGTGCGATGGACGAGGCGGAGCAGGCGTTGGAAGACTACCTGTCCTCGACTTTCGGGTCACTGGGCGACAGTGTGCTGGATCGTGTCCGCGACATGGCAAAAGGTGTCACGGGAGTCTACGGCGACATGTGCGACGACATCTCGGCCAAGCTCGAGGAGTTGGCCGAGCAGGTCGTCTACTCGCTGTTCTTCGCCGACAAGTTCGACAAGTTGCAGGACGACCTGAAATCGATCTACGCGAGCGGCAAGAGCGAAGAGGACATCGCCTACGACGTGATGGATCTGCTCGACGACTTCTACTCGGGTATAGGTTCGAATATGGACACTGCCGAGGCGTGGATGGAGGAGTTCGCGAAGCGCGCCGAGGGGATGGGGTACGAGTTGTGGAAGCCGGACGCGACCACGCAGAGCGGTAAGGCCGGAGCCTTCACGACCATGACGCAGGATCAGGGCTCGAAGCTCGAGGGGCTGATGACGTCGCTTCAAATGCACGGTGCGAGCGTCGACGACAAGATGGATGACATCGCCGAAGGTCTGGGCTCCTCGCTCGATGCGCTGAACAGAATAGCGAAAAATACCGATACGTTGCCGCAGATATTGGCCTTGTGGCAGGCCATCAAGCGGGATGGTTTGAAAGCAAAATAGCGATATGGATGTACTGAAAGGACTTTTGCTGATCAATGACGTCGACCCGTTCGATGCCTACGGGGCGTTCCTCGCGGAGGACAAGCCCGGCGACATGAAGAACTACTCGTCGCTGCTGAAACCCGCAGCGGTCAAGACGCAGAAGGAGGTGTCGTTGCGGGAACGTCACGGCGTGACGGTTCCCTCGACTATCGTGCAGCGCCGCGAGGCCCGTGACGTATCGCTGCAGTTCGCCATCTTGGCCGCCGACAGGGAGGAGTTCCTGTCGCGCTATGCGTCTTTCGTCGAGATGCTCCAGACGGGCGAGGAGGGGTGGCTTGATTTCTACTTCCCGGAGATGAACCGCCACTTCCACCTGTTCTACCGCGAGGCGTCGGACTATAAGCAGTTGACGGATTTCGAGGGCGAGGTCGCCGGCAAGTTCACGGTGAAATTTCGCGAACCTTTGCCGTCGTTTTAACCCCATTCAAACGCCGTTCGAACGGCATTCGAACATGAAGATAGGAAAAGATAAGATCAAGCATTTCGCCGTCTGCTTCGCAGTCGTCTTCGCGCTGGGCGCGCCCGGCGTTTGGCTGGCTGCGGGATTGGCTCTGGGCAAGGAGTACGGCGACAAGAACGCCTCCGGCAACCATTGGTGCTGGTGGGATTTGTCGGCGGATGCCCTCGGCATCGCTGCTGGATACGGATGTTGCTGGTTGCTCATGAAACTATGGAACTGAAAGTCTATAACCGGAAGAGTGTGCTGAAGCTGACGGTCTCGCCGTCGGAAAACTCCACGCGTCAGAAGCGGCTGATGGGCGACCACGTACTCGGCCTGTCGTTCACGGCTTTCGAATGCGTGCCGTTGGAGGTCTACGACTACGTGGACTTCGAGGGCGTGCGCTTCTGGATTACGGAGGAGTACGCCCCGAAGCAGACCTCGACGGTCGAATGGGAGTACGATTGCAAGTTCTACGGCATTGAGAGCCTCATGAGGCAGGCCCTCGTGCTGAAGCTCGTCGACGGGGAGAACGATCCGATCTTCTCATTGACGGCTCCGGCCCGCGAGCATATGGCGCTCATCGTGGCCAATATCAACCGGCAGATGGGCACGACCGACTGGAAGGTCGGCGAAGTTCTCTCGACGGAGAACCTCACTCTCGACTACGAGGGAACCTATTGCGACGAGGCGCTCTCGATGCTGGCCGATGTCGCGAAGACGGAGTTCTGGACGGACGGCATGACGGTGAACCTCTGCCGCTGCGAATACGGCGACGAGGCGGTGCTGGGCTACGACAACGGCCTCGTGTCGCTGGAGCGGGACTCCGCCGACAACGTCAAGTTCTTCACGCGCTTGTTTCCCATCGGTTCGACGCGCAACATCGACCCGGAGGAGTACGGCTACAGCCGGCTGCAACTGCCCAGCCGCCGGTCGTATGTGGAGCAGAACACACAGCAGGGCATCGTCGAACACTACGAGCGGGATGCCTTCTCGGGTATCTATCCGCGGCGTATCGGCACGCTTTCGAGCGTCCGCAGCGAGCAGCATACGGGCGAAGACGGTGAGCCTTTCACGATCTACTACGTCAAGGACACGAGCCTGACGTTCGATCCGAACAGTTACGAAATCGGAGGTCTCGTGAAGCAGATGACCTTTCAGAGCGGCGAGCTGAACGGCCGGGACTTCGAGGTGAACTACGACACGAAGAAGCGTGAGTTCGAAATCATCACCCAATGGCCCTACGACGACGATACGCAGTTGCCGGGCGGGCTGCTGATCCCGAAGGTCGGCGACGAATACATCCTGTGGAATATCCGCATGCCGAAGGAGTACTACACCCTTGCCGAGCAGGAGTTCGCCGAGGCCGTGGACGAGTACCTGCTCGAACACGATCAGGATCGCTACGTCTATAAGGGCCGCACGGATTATGTCGAAGTCGCCCGGCGGCGCCTTACGCTCGACGTCGGTCGGCGCGTGCGGCTGGAGAGCAACGAATACTTCCCCGGCACGGGTTATCGGACGAGCCGCATCACCTCGATCTCTCAGAGCGTGCAGTACCCCTCGGAGATGGACATCGAGGTGAGTGACGTGCTGGGCAAAGGCGCGCTGGAGAAGATCGACGAGGAGCTGGGCGAGGTGCGCCACTACGCCAAAACGGCTTCGGCGGGGCTCCCAGATATCGTGCGGAGCTGGGAGAATACGCCGGCCAGCGACTTCAACCTTTTCTCGGCGAAGCGCAGCTGCAAGGAGTTTCTCAACAAGCGGGAGAACGACACGGCGCAGGGACTGATCACCTTCGAGCAGGGTCTGCGCCTCGGTGGCTTCAAGAGCGGCATTGCGGGCGGGGAGATAGACGCTGCGGGCAATGCAGAGCTGCTGTCTGTCGTCGTGCGCAGCCTGCTACGATCCCCGTCGTTCGTCGACGGCCTGTTAGGGTCGGGATGGCAGTTGGAGATGGATGCGGACGGCATATCGCATCTGGCGATGGATCGCCTGACGGTTCGTCAGACGATGCGGGTTCTGGAGCTGCTCGTGGAGAAGGTTCGCTCGGTGGGCGGCGAGCTCGTCGTGTCGGCCGCTGACGGAAAGGTTTCCGGTGTCGACATGGACGCTTCGGGGCAGCACTACCTGCTGACCTTCGAGATGGGGTGTCCGTTCATCGCCGGCGACCTCGTCCGCTGCAAAGTCGAAGGCGGCGCGGCTTCGAAATCCTACTGGGTCGAGATCGCCTCGGTGGAGGGCGGTGTGGCGAGGGTCGCCGCCTCGGAGTTCGGGGATGCGCTGCCGGCCGTCGGCGACGAGTGCGTGCTGATGGGCAGCACGTCCGATCCGCAGCGTCAGGGATTGATCCTGATCTCGGCGACCGATGACGGGCAGCCGCGCATCGATGTGATGAACGGCGTGAGCGGCAAGACGCTCGCCGGCTGTCTTCATGCCCGCATGGGCAATCTGGACGGCATCGCCGATTCGTGGTTCCCCGCAGACGACCAGCCGCACGGATACGGCTTGTATGCGGACAACGCCTATCTGCGCGGCCGCTTTCTGCTCACTACAGGCGAGGATGTCCTGACGAAGTTCGAGGTGATGGAGGGTACGATCCGTTCGAGCGTCGAATCGATGCGCAACGACTTCACGACGGGCCAGAGTTTCCTGAACAATCCGAACTTCGGCAATGGCATGCGCTACTGGGACTCGGACAACGACATCGCCTTCTTCACGCTCGGCGGGAAGTGGCTGTGGGTGAACGGCGCTCCCTATTCGAACAAGGGCAGCTATGCGGGTGTCGAGTACGTCGACGGCCGCACGGTGATGTGCATCAACAACAACTATATACTCCAGAAGAACGCCGACTTCAAGACGCGGCCGGCCTACGAGCCGGGGCTGGACGGGCTACTCAAGGCCAAGCCGGTGTTCCTCACGTTCTTTTACAAATGTACGGAGCCGGGGACGCTCGACATCGTGTTCGAGGGTGTCGACCAGACGGGATTTCAGAACTTTCAGGAATTTCACATCACGCAGGATATCGCCGCTGGCGAAGGTTACCGCACGTTCGAAGGCAGCGGCCTGTGGAACGGTACGGGCGACTTCCGGCTGTCGTTCAGCGGCAAGATGTACCTCTACATGCTGATGCTGTCGCTCGACCATATCGAGGACTTCGTCTACTCGCACAAGACACTCTTCGAGCAGACCGACCTACTGGTGAAGATCGCCACGGAGGCATTCGACAAGGACGGGAACCTCATCAACACGACGGGCCTCGTCAGCCGCGAAGATGTCGCCGGGATGTACGCTATCGCGGGGGACGGCACGCTGCAATCGTTCGTCGGCGCCTCGACGGAGGGTGTCTTCATCAAGGCAGCCAGCATCAAGCTGGAGGGACTGGTCACGGCGAACGGGAACTTCAGGATTCTGGAGGACGGAAGTGTCGAGGCCGCCAACGGGGTCTTCAAGGGTGAGATCGAGGCGACGAGCGGAACCATCGGGGGCTTCGAGATCGGCCGGAATCGCATCGGGGCTGTTGCGTCGCAGACAGGCTCCGGGGGCAGTTTGGCTATTTACGAGAATTTTTTCCGCGTGGGCGGCGACTCGGGCTACGTGATGCTGGGCAACGACGTGATCCCAGCCTCGGCCGGCGGAGCTTTCAGCGCGGCCGGACGTGTCGTGAACCGGAAGCAGAATACGGGGGCGCAGTGGGGCTTCGATACTGCGAACTACGGCTTGTTCATCGACGTGAGTGGCGGTACGAAGAACTACGGCGTCAGCAGTAATGCGGCGTTGATCGCACCCTCTTTCGTCGGCACGAAGGCCGGCATCCTGACGTTCGACAGCGGCAGCTACAAGGTCGACTTCTCGCAGCACAACGTCATATTGATGTACTACAACGATCCGAATTACAGCGGGATGAATGTCGAACTTCCCAGCGAGCTCTCCGTCGCCCGTCAGTTCGGGCTGTCGGTACTGCCGGACGACTTCGCGGCCACCGTAACGTTCCGTGTCCGTCCGGGTTCGAAGAGGATCACCCTGCAGGGCATCTACAACCACAATGAGGCGCTCGTGGATTACGGAATGGAGGCCGGGGATTCCGTCGCCGTGCTGATTACGAAGATCGACGGGTTCCGCTACCAGATATTGAACCACTCAAATTAAGGAGAAATGAAAAAAATCAACCTCAAGGAATTCGATGTCTTCATCTCGAAACGGCAGCGCGTACGTTGCGACATGCGTCGGAGCGTCGCCAATCTGCTCTACAACCAGATGCACGGCATCGAGGCGCTGAATCTCGCTTTGACGATCCATCGCAGCGACGGGGAACTGCCGGTTTCGGACGACGACCTGCATATGCTTCAGACGGCCGTCGAGCGTTTCGGAACCCCCGCATTGATCGACGCGTTCGCAGAGCACGTCAAGGAATACAACGAGAACCCTCAAACGGAATAGGATATGGCAATCACGGATGAAGAGAAGAATCTTCTCAAGAAAGAGATTCTGGATGAGATTAAGGCGTCGTCGCAGGGCGTTCTGGAACTGGAGAAGGTCACGGCGCTCACGGGAGTGAACTCGCTGCCGGCGATGCAGGGCACGAAGGTGGTGCTTGTACCCCTGCCGCTGCTGTCGAAGCCTGCGGAGGATGCTGCCGCTGTAGCTCTTGCAGCCGCCTCGGAAGCTGCGGACGCCACGGCTGAAACGGAGAATGTCGCGGACATCACGCGGGAGCTGGCCAAAGAGATGGCTTTAGCTACGGCCGCGACGAAGAGTGCCACGGCCGCTGCCGAGGGTGTCGTCGCGGAGTTTAATGCCGTTGCAGAAACGGCTCTGGGCGGCACGTCGCTGTTCAACGTCAACGCGCGTTGCGGCGATGCGACCTATACGTTGGAAACTGCGCTGCAGGCGCTCGCAGCACAGGAGATGAACGACGGCGTTGCCTACCGAAAGAAAGGACTTGTCGTCACCTACCGCATCGATGCAGCCAAATGGGAGACGCGGCAGTTCATCGGGTCGACGCTCGACGACTGGATGCAGGAGGCCCTCTGGCAAGGCTTCGGCAGCGGCTCGGGCGCCGGCAATGTGTACAACGTGACGGCGCTGCTTCCTCTGGATAGCGGTTACTACACGCTCGCGACGGCCCTTGCCGCCGTGGCTCGGGAGAAGGGACAGGCGCGCGGTCTTGTTCTGACGTTCGCCGTCAGCGACGGGGAGTGGCAGAGCTACCAGTTCATCGGCGCCACGCTGGAGGGTTGGAACGACACGGCGCAATGGCGGGAGTTCGGCGGCGGCGTAAGGAGCGTCACGGTGAACGGCGGCGCGAAGATGCAGCCCGACAGCGATGGCAACGTCGATATCCCTGTGCCGACGGTCGACGACTCGCTGGATGCGGAGTCCACGAACCCTGTGGAGAATGCAGCCGTCGCGCGCCGTCTGAACGAGATCGACGCCAGTACGGTGTTTGGCATGACGGCCGATCTGAACGACGACGAGTCGAGCGTGCGTCTGTCGCTCACGAATAAGTCGGGTGCGGAGATCGCCGGCGTCGACATCCCTGCGGGCGGTGGTGGTGACGGAGAGAGCGTCACGACGAAGATCGTACTCTCGGCCGGCGTCGATCACCCTGTCGTCAAGGAGGGCGGCTCGGTGCGTCTGACCTATACCTACGACCACCAGTACGCTGCCGGCGACGATGCCGGAACCACCACGGGCCAGAAGGCGACGATTCGGATCACAGCCGCGCGCGGCTCTGTCGAGGCGTTCGGGGAGACGGTTCAGGATGTTTCGAAGGGCAGCTATACGCTCGACCTTACGCCCTACCTGCAGGCCGGCGTTACGGACATCTACGTGCGCGCCACGACGACCGACCCGGAGACGGGCCGCCAGCAGTCGAAGCAGTCGTATGTCTCGGTGCGCGTCGTCGCGCTGTCGCTTTCGAGCAACTACAACCTCGCGACGGGACTCGCCGCGGGCGGCTACGGAGCGGAGGATACGG
>OLGI01002744.1_pt1 | contig 12142 bp, 9 predicted proteins | sample 1605221 | NCBI WGS metagenome assembly OLGI01 (sample SAMEA3888915, study PRJEB22519) | human gut metagenome | biome: human gut; feature: human-associated habitat; material: faeces | place: Denmark | collected 2010 | reverse complement strand
GTAATTCGGCCTGCCAGAGGCTCCTGCTTAAGGACAGAGTCGCGGTTCTCTGCGAACGGTCGACATTGTAATGTATGTCGACCGCCGGTGCAGGGAATCCGCTTCAACCAAAATTAGGCAGCGGGCTGTTCTTCGGCTTCAGCAGCCACTTCGACGAACTCTTCGTCAGCGGCGGCTTCAACGATTTCCGTCTGGCTGTCGGCACGGCCGGCCAGAACGGCGTCAGCGATGCCGCGGGCGTAGATGGCGACAGCCTTGGAGGAGTCGTCATTGCCCGGAACAACGTAGTCAACGCCATCCGGAGAGTGGTTCGTGTCGACGATGCCGATGACCGGGATGCCAAGCTTGTTGGCTTCCTGGATGGCGATCTTGTGGTAGCCGACGTCAACGATGAAGAGAGCGTCCGGAAGAGCGGACATTTCCTTGATGCCACCGATGGACTTGTTGAGCTTTTCAACGTTGCGCTGGAAGTCGAGGGCTTCCTTCTTCGTCAGGTTGGCAGCAGAGCCGTCTTCGAGCTGCTGCTCCATGTCCTTGAGACGCTTGATCGTGCCGCGCACCGTCTTGAAGTTGGTGAGCGTACCGCCGAGCCAGCGCTGGTCAACCCAGCAGCTGCCGCAACGCTGGGCTTCGGCGGCGATGATTTCGCGACCGCCGCGCTTGGCGTCGACGAAGAGGATCTTGCCGCCCTGAGCGGAGAGCTGGCGGGCGAACTTGCAGGCTTCTTCGAACTTGGCAACCGTCTTTTCGAGGTTGATGATGTGAATCTTGTTGCGGGCGCCAAAGATGTACTGACCCATCTTCGGGTTCCAGAAACGGGTCTGGTGACCGAAATGGCAACCAGCTTCAAGCATTTCACGCATGCTGACCATGATTAATTCTCCAAGGTTTAGAGTCTGACACGTCCTGATAAGTTGAGCGCAGGACAAGCCTGCACAGCACCTCGGAACAGAACGTGCGCTGATTTCACCCGGGACCGACCAAGGTTCACCGGGCAGGATGAAAAACTCCGGGGCACGAGGCTCCGGATCTGAAAGCGCACGATTATACGTGAGGGTTGAACGGCGTTGCAAGCGTCGCGGGCAATTTTCTTCGGTCCATCACGCGCCTCCCGTCCGCCCTCGGGGCGTCCGCCTGCAGTTGCCCCCGTCGAATTGGTGTACTATCGCCGATAAGGACCGCCCGCCGCCCCGACAGCAGGGACCGCCTGCGGTCATGCAGCACTATTAAACAGCAACATATTCCGCACATCATGGCCATCCACATCAAAACGCCGGAGGAGATTGCGGGCCTACGCATCGCCGGCCGCCTCGCCTCCGAACTTCTCGACTACCTGACGCCCTTCGTCAAGCCGGGCATCACCACGGGCGAACTCGACAAGCTCGCCTACGACTACACGGTCAACGTCCAGAAGTGCATCCCCGCCTGCCTCGGCTACCAGCCCGAAGGCATGACGCCGTATCCCGCCACCACCTGCATCTCGATCAACCACGTGGTCTGCCACGGCATTCCGGGTGAAAAGAAGCTCAAGCACGGCGACATCGTCAACATCGACGTCACGAGCATCAAGGACGGCTTCCACGGCGACACGTCCCGCATGTTCGTCGTCGGCAAGCCGACCATCGCGGGCAAGCGCCTCTGCGACCTCGCCTTCAAGACGATGTGGGCGGGCATCGAGGCCGTGCGTCCTGGCGGCACGTTCAACGACATCGGCATCGCCTGTCAGGCCTTCGCCGACAAGAACGGCATCTCCGTCGTGCGCGACTACGGCGGCCACGGCATCGGCCGCGGCTTCCACGAGGAGCCCCACGTCCACCACTTCCCGATCAACCACCCGACGCCGAAGTTCGTCCCGGGCATGGTCTTCACGATCGAACCCATGGTGAACGCCGGCCGCTACGGCGTCACGATGCTCGGCGACGGCTGGACCGTCGTCACGCGCGACCGCTCGCTCTCCGCACAGTGGGAGCACATGGTCCTCGTCACCGAAACGGGCTACGACATCCTGACGTGCTCCGCGGGCACACCCGAGCCGCCCGACTTCGTCAAGGGCTGGAAGAAGCCCGAGGGCCTCTGAGCCTGAAACCTCCGCAGGCCGTCTCCGACGGCCTGCACCGCATCCTGAACGGCCCAGTCCGCGCAGGAGCCCCGCCCCCGTGGGAGTTTCCGCATGCCCGCAGAACCCGCCGCATACAGGCCGGTCATCGTAATCCCGGTCTACAACCATCCCGCCACGGTGGAGGACGTCGTCAGACGCCTGCTCTCCACGGGCACTCCCGTCCTTCTCGTCGACGACGCCTCCGACCCGCCCGCGCAGGAAGCCTGCGAACGATGCAGGGCCATGGGCGCCGGCCTCGTCCGCCGTCAGTCGACGGGCGGCAGGGGCGCCTCCATCCTCACGGGCTTCAAGGCCGCAAGGCAGGCGGGCTTCACGCACGCGCTCGTCTTCGACGCAGGCGGCAGGCATGATCCCGCCGCCGTCGGCAGCTTTCTCGAACTCTCCCGCAAGCATTCCAACGACCTCGTCTGCGGCTATGCCCGCACGTCGAGCGCCTATCCCGCCCGCGCACGTCTCGCACGCCGCATGGCCGACGCAGGTGCATGCCTCGCTGCACTCAGTCTTGCGCCCAAGGACGTCATGTGCCGCCTGCGCGTCTACCCGCTCGCCGCCGTCTCGCAGCTCTCCGCCTGCATCGGACTCGGCAGACGCGCCGAATTCGAATTCGAGTCACTCGTGCGCCTCATGTGGATGGGACTTCGCCTGCGCGAGCTTCCCGTCGATCCCAGACCGCCCGCCGACGGCGTCTCCCACTACCAGCCCGTGCGCGACACGCTCCGCATCGCAGGCATGAGCGCCAAGCTCTTCATCATCATGCTCACGAGGCTCCCCGCCGTGCTGATCTCCCGTTCCACGGGCTGGTCGCCCGCCCCGGGACTCGGCTCCGAGCACCCTCAAGCACATCCGTCCAGGAGTCCATCCGATGACCGCTCCCGAACCTGACGCCGCAGGCGCACCCGCCTCCACCATCCGCGAGGTCTTCGACCGCGAACGCGAGCGGCTCGCTCGCGAATGGGAGGCCAAGCACGACAGCGAGGCCTATCTAAGAGCCCACACGAGCGTGCTCGACACGGCGGTTCTCGCCATGCTCGCCGAGAGCGGCCTGCCCGCCGACCGCATTGCGGTGGCGGCCGTGGGCGGCTACGGCCGCGGCGAGCTCTATCCCTATTCCGACATCGACCTTCTCGTCCTCACGGACGAGTCCGTCAAGGAGGACGAGTCCTGTCAGACGGCCCTCGCCACCTTCACGACCAGACTCTGGGAGCTCGGTCTCACGGTCGGCGCATCGGTGCGCAGTACCTCTGAATTTCTCTCCGAGGCCGCCAAGGACGTCTCAATAGCGACCACGTATCTCGAAAGCCGCTGCCTCTGGGGCAACGGCAGACTCTACGCCCAGGCGAGAATGCACTTCGCGCAGACGCTTGACCCCAGGCGCTTCTTCCGCGACAAGATGCTTGAACTTGCCCGACGCCATCAGAAGTTCGAGGACACGCCCTATTCGCTCGAGCCCAACATCAAGGAGAGCCCCGGAGGCCTTCGCGACCTGCAGGTCTTTCTCTGGTGCGCCCAGGCCGCAGGCATTGCACAGTCCGTCTCCGACATGGCCTCCGCAGGCCTCATCACCGAGCGCGAGATGCATACGCTCGTCGCCTGCGAACACCATCTCGAGTCGCTTCGCATCACGCTGCATCTGCTCACACACCGTCCGGAAAACCGTCTGCTCTTCGACGTGCAGGAGGCGCTTGCGAGCGCACTCGGCTACAGCGCCACGGCACAGCTGAGGCCCTCCGAGGCTTTGATGAAGCGCTACTACCTCAATGCCAAGGCCGTCGTGCAGATGTCGGTCATTCAGCTTCAGGCAATCGCCGACCGTCTGTTCGGCAGCTACGACAACGTGCCCGCCGTCAGGCTCGAGGCCGCGTTCGTCGCTCGCGGAGACGAGATGGACATCGCCGGAGACGACGTCTTCAGGACCGATCCTAACGCGATGCTGAGGCTCTTCTACGTCTACCATTCGCATCCCGAGCTCACTCGCCTCTCAACGCGCCTGCTGCGCGCACTCTGGCACGCCGCCCCGACGATCGACGACGCCTTCCGGCACGATCTGATCAATCAGGCGACCTTCCTCGACATCCTCAGGATGCCCAAGGGAACCTACCACTCGCTCAAGCTCATGAACACGTGGGGCGTGCTCGGACGCTTCCTGCCGCCCTTCAGGCACATCGTGGGACAGATGCAGCACGACCTCTACCACATCTTCACGGTCGACCAGCACACGCTCAGGACAGTGCGCAACATCCGCCGCTTCGCGCGCAGTGAATTCGGGCACGAGTATCCTCTCTGCTCCCAGATCATGGGCGAGATTCCCGACAACTGGCGTCTGGCGCTCGCAGGCCTCTACCATGACATCGGAAAGGGACTCGGCGGCCACCATGAGATCATCGGCGCCGAAAAGGTCACGGCCTTCTGCCGCGCCTTCGGGCTCGACGATTCAACGACAGACTTCATCGCCTTCCTCGTGAGGGAGCACCTCACGATGAGCCTTACGGCCCAGAAGCGCGACATCTCCGACCCCGAGGTCGTGCGCAGATTCGCGGACGTCGTCAAGACCAAGACGCGACTCGACGCCCTTTACCTTCTCACCGTCGCCGACATCCGTGCGACGAGCCCCAAGGTCTGGTCGCCCTGGAAGGCCCAGCTTCTCGAAACGCTCTATCACTCGACCCTCGCCATGCTGCAGGGCGAGGACACGGCCGTTTCGACCGAACACACGCAGGCCGAACGCAAGACCCGAGCGCTCATAATTCTCGGCGACACGGTTCCTGATCAGGTCCGAGAGGCCTTCTGGCGCGAGCTCAACGTCGTCTACTTCATGCGCCACACGCCCGAGGAAATCGCCTGGCACCGCTCGCCGAGCGCATGCACACGACAGAACCCGTCGTCGAAGTCAGAAGAAGCGAGCGCATGGGCGGCATCCTAATCCTTCTCTACCTCCCCGACCGCAAGGACCTCTTTCTGAGAGCCGTAGCGGCGATCGGCAAGTGCAGCCTTTCGGTCGTCGATGCGCGCGTGCACACGACCCGCCACGGCTGGGCGCTGGACACCTTCCTCGTCACCGACCGCTACGAGCGGGAGGACGAGGAGGCGCTCTCCAGAAAGATCACCCGGGAGATGATGAAGCTCCTCACGGGCGACGGCCCTCTTCCGCCCGCCCCGAAGGGCAAGCTCTCCAGACGCTCCCGCCACTTCCCGACCCGCACGGTCGTGACGACGCTGCCCGACGAAAGCGGCCGGGCCTGGATCCTCAACATCATCTGCACGGACAGGCCGGGCCTGCTCTACAGCATCTCCGAAGTGCTGGCCCAATACCGCATCAACCTGCAGACGGCCCGCATCGCCACGCTCGGCGAGAGAGCCGAAGACGTCTTCCTCATCGACGGCCCCGTGCTCTCCGACGACGAGACGCTCCTTGAGGTCGAAGCGAAGCTCGTTGAGGCAGTGGCACCGCCGAAATAAAAGAAGAAGCACTCGCGCCATGAAAAAGCCGCCCGCAGTCACACGCTGCCGGGCGGCTTTGCCTTTGCTGCCTGAGGAGAGACTCAATCTCCCTGCAAGGCGGGACGGACAGGAAGTGCGGAGGGCGCTTCCTGAGTCTGACTTCCACCCTTCATTCTGAAGGGCACAAGACGGAAGAGGCGCGTCTTTTCCGAAATCCAACGTGCGAGGAGCGCGAAGAGGAAGACTTCCGTCATGAAGCCGAAGAAGGCAACATAGGCGAACCAGACGTTCTGCGTCTCGTTGACGATCGGAATGATGAGCCATCGCAGATCGCCGTGAACGATGTAGATGAACATCGAGAGGCCGCCCGTCCAGACGAGGAACCTCGAGGCCGAGAGCTTCTCCCGGAAGATGCCGTAAAGAAGGAAGGCAACCGTCACGACCGAGAGGAAGCTCAGGTGGAAGAACTCGGGATCGACGAAAGTGAGCGGCAGCACGGCGGCAAGCCCGAAGACGACGGTCGCGGGAATGCGGCGGCCTGCGGCAAGCCATGCGCCGAGAAGGAAGAGCGGCAGCTGGCCCAGAGGCGTTGCATAGACGAGGACGCCTGCGTCCAGAAGCGGCTGGTAGAAGGCGTAGGCGCCCGTCATCGAAAGGAGCGCGACGCCCGCAGCGCCCCAGGCGCTGCCCGTGGCAAGCCTATAGACAAACGGGAAGAGCAGATAACACTGCACGATGAGCGCCATGAACCACCAGACGGTCACGAAGTAGCCGAAATCGCTTGGGCGGAGATTTTCGGTGAAGGTGAGGAAGACGAGGTACTTCCTGAAGAACTCCGCGTCGGGCAGGCTGCCGTAGGCCATCAGCTTGTAGAGGATGAGGACGGAGACGCCAAGGACCGTGAGAAGCATGATCTTGGCAATCTGGTTGCCCGCCATGCGGAAGAGATCGGCCGTCGAAATACCGCCCTGCCTCGAGGCGATGCCGAGCGCCTTCTTCATGAGGCCGTAGCCGGAAAGAAGGATGAAGACGTGCACGCCGTAGTGCCCGAAGAAGGAGACGAGCGGGTGGAAGGCGTCAAGGGGATTGGCGGCAATCTGCTCGACCGTGTTTCGGAAGGTCGCCTCTCCAAAGGCCATCTCGTTTTCGCCAGGGAAGGGCTTGACCTGATGGAAGAAGTTGTGCGCGGCGATGAGGAGGATGGCCAGTGCCTTGAGGACGGCGGAGTCGTTTCTGGTAAGCTCCGCGCCGCCAAAGACCGATCGCTCGTAGAGATGAGTGAGCCTTTGCATGTCGCGTATCCGGTGAGTCCGGCACGAAGCCGGGCGTTGAGGGGCCGGAGCATGGCTCCGGTCGGACGGACGACGATTCCGGCAAGAGGACGTCGGAAGACCGGCGTCTGGAAGGGACATCCGCTCACCGCAGCCTTCGCCCGATGCCTCATTATGTCGGTGACACACCGCGTCACGGCTCCCCTTTTTGACACTGCATCGGACTTTGCGTTTGGCAACAACCTCCAAACATTTATTTACGACACCTTCCTCGAACACACTGTCCCGCAGGCGAAGAGAAAAGGATACGAAAAGGCGGACGAAAAAAAAGGGAGGAGGCTCCGAGAACCTTCTCCCCTGCAGCGAAAGGCGCCTTTGCAACGTCAGGACTGAGGATCCTGCGGTGTCTCGACAGCCTTTTTCTTCTGCCTATGGTGACGGGCACGGCGCGTGGAGACGCCGATGTTCCCCACGTTCACCTTCGGGATGTCCTCGACGCCCTTGCCGCCGAGCTCGCGGATCTGCTCGCTCAGCTTCTCGATGACGGCGTTCTGCTCGTGCGTCACGCGCACGAGCTCCTTGATGGCGACGGAGTACGGGTCGTCGCTCTTTTCAACGGCGTAGGCCTCGAAGCGCTTCGCTTCGTCGGGCTTGTTCTCGCCCGCCTGGCGGCCGGGCACGCCCACGATGGTTGCGCCGGCGGCGACGGGATTGATGACGACGGCATTGGAACCGATGCGGGCGCCCTCGCCCACGGTGAAGGCACCGAGCACCTTGGCTCCAGCGCCAACGATGACGTTGGGTTCGAGAGTGGGATGGCGCTTCGTGCCTTCGGCGAGGCTCGTACCTCCGAGCGTCACGCCGTGATAGAGCGTGCAGTCGTCGCCCACCTCGGCCGTTTCACCGATGACGACGCCCATGCCATGGTCGATGAAGACGCGACGGCCGATTCTGGCGCCGGGGTGGATTTCAATGCCGGTCAGAAAGCGGCCCGCGTGCGAGACGACACGCGCAACCGTCTTCCAATCCTGTGTCCAACACCAGTGCGACAGACGATGGATCATCACGGCGTGAAAGCCCGGATAGGCGAGGACGACCTCCCAGCGGGAATGAGCCGCGGGGTCCTTCTGCATGATGGTCGCGATGAGTTCACGTGCGTACTGAAGCATGGATGTGTCTCTGTAGGTGAGGCCCGCCGCGCGGGCCGAAGATTCTATTGTGGCAGAAAGCGAGGGGGCTCGCAGGACGGATCCTCTCAGACACCCGTCTTCGAGCCCTTGCGCTCGCGCTTGGGACGGATGATCGCCGCACAGATGCCGCGCAGGAGATCAATCTCGGTTTGCGTGAGGCCGCTGCGTCCGAAGAGCCTTCGCGTGATCGGCATCAGGAACTTGGGATTGGCGGGATCGTGCACGCCGCAGGCGGTCATGGCCTCCTCCCAGTGGCGGAAGAATCCCTCGACGGCCTCAACGCTTGCAGGCTGCTCGTGCTCGAAGCGGGACTGCCAGTCGTAGAGCTCTCCCTCATGCCCTTCGGCGGCCATGAGCGCCATGTGCATCTCGTAGGCCGTGATCTGGGCGGCCTGAGCGAGGTTGAGGCTCGGACTCGCCGGATCGGCGGCGATGGCGGCGCAGCCCTGACAGAGCATGACCTCCTCGTTCGTCATGCCGCTTCGCTCGGTGCCGAAGACGAAGGCGATGTCGCCCTCCATTTCGTCGAGCCAGGCGACGGAACGCTCGGCGGCGGGGCGCAGGGGGCTCATCGGAGGACCGAACTCTCGGTCGTAGCCCGTGAGCGCCCAGGCGAAGGTCACGCCCTCAAGCGCTTCGGCGAGCGTGTCGTGCATGCGGGAGGCCTCGAGCACGTCGACGGAGCTCGTCGCATAGGCGACCGCCTCTTCATGAGTGCGGTAGCCCGGCTCGCGGGGTGCGACGACGCGAAGGTCTCGAAAGCCCATCGTCTTGATGGCGCGGGCGGCGGAGCCGATGTTGCCGGGATGTGCAGGCTCGCAGAGCACGAAGCGCACGCGGGAGGCGAGCTGGGGAATGTCCATGTCGATGTATCCGAAAGCGGCTGCGGCACAAGATGAAGAGGTGGCGCAGAATGGGAGGGCGGACCGCAGGGAGCATCCGCCGCAGGGAATCCGCTCATTCTACCTAAATTCGGCCGCGGCGCCCGTGCGGCAGAGGGAGACGGAGGAAGGCGCACCTCGCCGAAGGCCTCAATTCAAGCCTGTTTTTTTTGCTCAGCAATCCCTTTGATCGGCTAAAATAATTGTTTGCGCCGACCAGGGTCGAGCCCTCTGCTCCCCAGTCGTGCGCCGCAACGTTTTATATCCCACACTGTTTCTCATCGTATGAAATCGCCTTATATCGCCGTCGCCGTCAAGGCCGCCCGTCGCGCCGCCTCGGAAATCACCCGCGCCGCCACGAGCCTCGACACCCTCGAAGTTGAAAACAAGTCCGTCAACGATTTCGTGACCGCCGCCGACCGCGCCGCCGAAGCCGCCATCGTCGACTGCCTGCAGCACGCCTATCCCGATCACGCCATTCTGACGGAAGAAGCCGGCCGCATCGGCGCCGCCAAGAGCGACTACCTCTGGATCGTTGATCCGATCGACGGCACGCTCAACTTCATGCACGGCATTCCGCAGTACGCCGTCTCGATCGCCCTCGCCTACCGCGGCGAAGTGGTCGCCGGCGTGATCTACGACGTGGCGAAAAACGAGCTCTTCACGGCCGCCAAGGGCGAAGGCGCCTTCCTCGACAACCGCCGCATCCGCGTATCCGACCGCAAGGACATGAACCGCGCCGTCATCGGCACGGGCTTCCCGTTCCGCCGCTCGGACGACTTCAAGGGCTACATGATGAGCTTCATGCGCGTTGCCGAACGCACCGCCGGCATCCGCCGTCCGGGCTCCGCCGCGCTTGACCTCGCCTGGGTTGCCGCCGGCCGCTACGACGGCTTCTGGGAATCCGGCCTCAGCAAGTGGGACATCGCCGCCGGCGGCCTGATGGTTCTCGAAGCGGGCGGCCTCATCACCGACCTTTCGGGCGGCGAAGACTGGCTTGAACAGGGCCGCGTCTGCGCCGGCACGCCGCGCATCTTCGCCCAGCTCCTGCCGCTCGTGGGCAAGCTGCCCGCCGCCGGCGAAGCCCAGAAGGCCTAATACCTCGACTGCACCAGCAGTCTGACGGGCCGGACCGATTCGTCGTCCGGCCCTTTTTCATCACCGGAGCCCGCATCCGCGCCCGCCTTTCCCTGAAGATCCCATGACCGAGACTTTCATTCACGACGAAGACCTTGACCTCAACGACTTCACGCCTGCGATGCGTCAGTTCATCGAGGTGAAGCGCCGGTACCCCGAGACGCTCGTCCTGTTTCGCATGGGTGACTTCTACGAGACGTTCTTCGACGACGCCGCCAAGGCCAACCGCCTGATCGGCATCACGCTCACGAAGCGCGGAAAGCTCAAGAACGGCGATCCGATTCCGATGGCCGGCATTCCGATGGTCTCGCTCGACCAGTACGTCGCCCGCCTCGTGAGACTCGGCGAGTCCGTCGTGATCGCCGAGCAGCTCGGCACGCCGGGCAAGGGCCTGATGGAGCGCCGCATCTCTCGCATCATCACGCCGGGCACCCTTACGGACACCTCGCTTCTTCCTGAAAAGGACGACGCGGTGCTTCTCTCCGTCTCCCGACCCGCAGGCAAGAACGCCGTCTGGGGCTTTGCCTGGCTCACGCTCTCGAACGGCGACTTCTTCGCGACCGAGGTGACGGACGAGCAGTTTGACTCCGAAGTGGCGCGCATTTCGCCCTCCGAGGTCCTCGTCTCCGAAAAGCTCCGCGATGACATGAGGGAGACGCACCCCGAGCTCACCGTGACGCCGATGCCCGCCTGGCACTTCGATGCCGAGCACGGCGAAGAAGCTCTCAAGAAGACGTTCGGCCTCGACAACCTTGACGCCTGGGGCGTGACAGGCAAGACGGGCGTGCTCGCAGCCGCCAACGCGCTTCTCGACTATACGGCCGAGACTCAGGTCGACATGATTCCGTTCATCAGCCCGTTGAAGCTCACGGACGAATCCGAATACATCATCATCGACCCCGCAAGTCGACGCAACCTTGAGATCTCGGACACGATCCGAAGCGAAGGCCGGGGCCCCACGCTCTTCTCCGTGCTCGACCGCTGCGGCACGTCGATGGGCAGCCGCGAGCTTCGCCGCTGGCTCAACCTGCCGCTTACAAAGGCCGACGAGGCCCGCGGCCGCCACGACGCCCTCGAGGCGCTCGCCGAGAATCAGGACTTCTCGAGCTTCGTCGAGACGAGGCTTCAGGGGCTACCCGACATCGAGCGCATCGCAAGCCGCATCGCACTTGGAACGGTGCGTCCGAAGGAACTGGCGGCGCTCGTGGGCGAGCTCAATGCCGAAATCGCCTCCCGCGAGGAGACCTGGTTCGGCATGACGGCGAAGACGCTTTCCCTGCCCGCCGAAATCTTCTCGAATCTCGAGGCCGCGCTCCTTCCCGAGCCCGCCACGCTTCTGCGCGAGGGCGACGTCATCCGCTCCGATTTCAACGAGGAGCTAGGACTCCTGCGCCAGATGCGCGACAACACGGGCCAGTTCCTCCTCGACCTTGAAAAGCGCGAGCGCGAAAAGACGGGGCTCACGAGCCTTCGCGTCGAGTACAACCGCGTCCACGGCTTCTACATCGAGGTCTCCAAGGGACAGGCCGCGTCCGTCCCCGTCGAATACCACCGCCGACAGACGCTCAAGAACACCGAGCGCTTCATCACGCCCGAGCTCAAGAACTACGAGGATCAGGCACTCTCCTCGAAGGAGCGCTCCGCCGCGCTTGAGAAGGAGCTCTATGACGGCCTCGTCGCCTCGCTCGCCGGCCACGTGCCTGCTCTGATGGCCGCCGCTCGCGCGCTCGCCCAGCTCGACGTCGTGGGCACGCTCGCGCGCCACGCGGTCGAGCACCACTGGGTTCGCCCGACGCTTACCGCCCGTCCCGGCATCGAGATCATCAAGGGCCGCCACCCCGTCGTCGAGACGACGATCGAGTCCTACGTTCCGAGCGACTGCCGCCTCGGAGACGGCCGCCGCTGCCTCATCATCACGGGCCCCAACATGGGCGGCAAGTCGACCTACATGCGCGCCGTGGCGCTCATCACGCTTCTGGCGTGGGCGGGCTCGTTCGTGCCTGCAGAATCGGTCACGATCGGTCCCGTCGACCGCATTCACACCCGCATCGGCGCATCCGACGATCTTGCCCGCGGCCGCTCGACCTTCATGGTCGAAATGACGGA
>OLGI01002739.1_pt1 | contig 12164 bp, 9 predicted proteins | sample 1605221 | NCBI WGS metagenome assembly OLGI01 (sample SAMEA3888915, study PRJEB22519) | human gut metagenome | biome: human gut; feature: human-associated habitat; material: faeces | place: Denmark | collected 2010 | reverse complement strand
CCGCGGCAGATGGAACGCGAAAATGAGATGATCGTTATTTCACATCGTCTTTTTTTATTGCAAGGACTTTGCACAGGATGGTGAATAACCACTGCCGAACAGCAGGAAATGTTTTTGGGGGCAGTTGAGCAGCTATATAGAGAGACATCTTTTATCTCTTAGCAGGACGAAAAATGAGGAAAAGGGTATTTCCAAAAATAGAATCCATGATATAATAAGGGAAACGCTGATTCAATCGAATTCTGCGATTCAATCAGTGTGTCCTTAATACAAGAACCATTCAAAAATCGTTGGTATGAAACGGAGGAGCATGGATATGAAAGAAAAAATGAAGCTGTGCTGCCACGTTGCAATGATGAAACAAGAGAAAAATCGGGGGGGGTAAACAAGCGTTCCGTCCTCTGCTTTTCGAGACCGCATGATAGAAAGTCTATCTTTCTGTCATGCGGTCTTTTTGCATTTGGAAGAAATGGAAAATTCACTTCCCTATCCCAAAGAATGTCCAAGGCACTGAGTATAGTAAGAGCAGGCGGTGATCTGAACCCGCCCTAGCCACTCTCAAATTCCAGACAAAGGAGAGATACATGAACGAAAACGAAAACAAAGGCGCGCGCCTGCTCGATATGTACGATAGGCTGAGCCATGGAGAAATCCTCTCGAAGAAAGCGCTTGCTGATGCTTACGGAGTCACGACGAAAACGATCCAGCGTGACATCGATGAGCTCCGCGCGCATCTGTCCGAGACCGCCCTTCGTGGCGGACGCGGGGAGATCCAGTACGACATGGGAGCGCGGGGATATCGACTGGTACATTCTTCCTATGAGCACCTGAATCACAAGGAGATCCTGGCATTGGCGAAGATTCTCCTCGAAAGCCGCGCCCTAGAGCCAGTTGAACTTCACAGCATCCTAGACAAACTCATCGCCGAGTGTCCGCCCGAAGAGCGGAGCATCATCGAAGGCATCATCAAAAGCGAGACTTTCTACTACGTTCCTCTGAAGCACGGAAAGAAACTCTTGAATCGACTCTGGGATCTCTCGCTGGCCATTCGCGGCCAAGAGATCCTTCACATCCGCTACACCCGCATGGACGGCATCCATCGGGAACACCTTGTGAAGCCCGTCGCCATCCTCTTCTCCGAGTACTACTTTTACCTCGTTTCATTCAAAGAAGAAGAAAGCGAATACCCCACCATCTTCCGCGTCGACCGCATCGAAGAGATGGAGAAGACCGGAAAGACCTTCCAGATCCCCTATGCCGACCGCTTCAAAGATGGTGAATTTCGGAGGCGCGTCCAATTCATGTACCCCGGACCTCTGCGCCGCGTGAAATTCACCTACAGCGGCCCTTCCGTAGAAGCTGTGCTGGATAGACTTCCTACGGCGCAAATCCTAGAAGAAAAAGAGGGCGTCTACACCATCACCGCCGAAGCCTATGGGATCGGCATCGACATGTGGCTGGGAAGCCAGGGGGATAAGGTGAAGGTCATTCAGTAGGCAGTTGACCGTAACCTGTTAACCGCCAACTGCTAATTGTCAACCGCTTACCTATTACAAAAGGAGAGTGTTCAAAATGAGTAAGGGAAAATTTTATGCCGGCGATTTTCGTCTGGGATATTGTGCATTTTGTAAGCATTGGTATGATCCGACCAATTCGGCCATCAAGCCACTGCCCGGAAATTGGTGGGAGTTCGATAGAGAAAAAGAGGCTCGCTGTATGAAGTCTGTGGGGTTGAAGACCAAGGGGCGTCATACTTGTAATAAGTTTGAACTGAAGATATAGAGATACTTACTAATGTTGAGGTTCTGATTTTGTGAATGGTAATGAAAATATGAGCCATATGGCCGTGAATTTTTGAGCCACTGTGATTGCAAATTATTGAAAGAGAGGAGTCATTACAATGAAATCGTATATTGTGGAATTTCAGGTGGAGAAGCAGGGTTCTACTAAACAGCGGACTACGGTACAAGCAGCTAATCGTATGGATGCTAGAGCCAAAGTGTTAAGTCGTCATTCGTTCCATAAAATTAGAATCATTGCAGTTATGGAACGTTGATTGTTTTTATAAGCAGGATGACAAAATTCCATAGAAATATTAGATATAAGCTGTGGAGCTTTCGCCCAAATGATGATTCAAGGGCAATATGTACAGAAAAAAGAGGATACCTATGAATAAACAAATTGCAAAAGACAAATTCCTTGCGATGAAACAGATGATGGAGAAATACGACCTGCAGACCACCGCCATTACTTCCTATATAGAAAGTATCGATGATTTTAAAGTAACCAGTCCATTGGTGGGGCGCTTCAGTACAGGGAAAAGTAGTTTATTGAATGGATTATTAGGAAAGAAATATTTATCAGAAAATACACTGCCAGAAACAGCAATCCCTACAGAAATCATGTATGGAGATATTGAAAAGGTGACTTTAGTCAAGAAAGATCCTGATACCCCAAACGTGGTACTGGAAAAACATATTTCCATGGAAGATTTTATAAACCATGATTTCAACATTCGTGATTGGTCTACTGTCAAACTGCGGATTTCCAATGATTTCTTAAAGACCGTACCTGATGTGCGAGTGGTAGATATGCCTGGCTTTGGGACAAACATCGAATTGCATAATAAAGCCATCAATGAATATCTGCCAGAAAGTAAAGCCTATATTCTGACCTTTCAGGCAAGAAATTCTACCATTGAAGAAGATACGCTGGAGTTTTTAAAAGAATTAAAATTCCATGATATGCCGGTATATGTGGTAGTCACTAAATCCGGTAGTGTGCTGGAAGAGCAGCGGGAGCAGTGCGTAGAAAATTTAAAGCAACAGCTTCACCAGGACGTGGGATTGGAAAATGTTCCCATTTACTGCACCAATGCCAAAGGAAGAAATGTTGATGTAGAAGGATTCAAAATTATTTTGAATGAATTGGAAAAACAGAGTGCCTCTCTTTTTGATAGAGAAACAAATCAAAAAGTCATGCAGTTTGGTAGCGTTTTGCAACAATATCTTCGCACTACTTTGAATCAAGTGCACTGCTCTGTATCTGAACTAGAAGCAAAGAAAGAAAAACAAGAAAAACATATTGAGCAGCTTAGAGCAAAGCTGGCTAGTGAAAAGGACGAATTTCAAGGACAGATACCTGCTTGTATGGACAGCATTGCCAGCGATGTAGGAATTGCCTTAGAAGATTTTGCAGAAGAATTTGCTGATTTGACTATATCCGGTCGTAGAGAAACTATTAAATCACGGGTAAATACCATTGTTCGTACCAAGGTAGAAGAAGGAATGAAACGCACTTTTGCACCCAAGGTAGAGAAATATTTGCAAAGTGTATCTAATGCCGTAAAAGTGGATATACCGGAAATAAATCCACAAATGCCTAATTCAGATTCGGCTGGAATAACAGGCTTGACGGGACTGATTACCGAAGAATTAGTCAGAAAAGGTTTATTGAAATTGCTGGCTATGATTGGTACGAAAATACCAATGCCGATTATCCAGATTATATCGGTAGCTATCACCATAGCGGTTACTCTTTTTGGAAAATCTAGTAAAACAGAAGAACTACGTCAGAAAGTGATCCAACAGTTTCGGACCGAGGTTGTGCCACAGCTATCTACTAGCGTGAAGAGCATTGTAGAAGAGATGCTTACAAGTCAGGTTGACCAAATCAGTCAGACACTGGCTGCTGAAGTGGATGCCCAGATTCAGGCTGAAGAAAAAGCACTGAATGACCTGATTGTACAGGCGAACAACGAACAGGAAGAAAAAGAAAAGAAAGAACAGCAACTCCAGCAAGATTGGAAACAAGTAGAAATTTGGTTGAGTACTGCGGACTGACAAGAGCTGTAAAAAGTCAGCGAGCCTGTGATAGTCGAAGAGGAGAAACAAGTCGTAAATGTAGAGTGTCATAGCAGAGGGGATATCTCAAGTGAAGAGACATCCCCTACCTTGCACTTTTCTAAGGGAGAAAATGTATAAAAAACAACACTACTATCGACTTTAGCAACGTTGCCTTTCGGGGAAATGAACCGGATATGAAACTCTCTAATCGCTGAATCCTGTTTTTACACAAGGAGGAATATATGGAAACACAGCTCCTAGAGGATATGGAAAAGCAATTTTCCTTAGTAAAGAAATTGATCGCTTTGAAAACAGACAAGGATGAACTGTTAGAAGAAGCCCATAAAATCGAAAAAATCATCAAAACAGATTTACCGAAAGCGTTGGAAATGGAAGCACCGCCTGATTTACCGGCTCTGTGCTTCGATTTACAAGAAGTATACGAGCAATTTGAGGATTTCTTAGTATTCAAAGACATGATTGGAAAGAACATTGTCGCTCTTGGTGGTGGATTCAGTACGGGGAAATCTTCCTTCTTAAATGGTATTCTCAGTGAAAATTCTGCAGATCGAGTAAGACTGCTTCCTACGGATACAGCGGCATCTACCTCTGTACCGACGTATCTAATGCATGCAGACAGCGAAGAAACTATCCGTGCTATCAATCTATTTGATAGTCGCATCACCGATTTAACCGTTGGTGATGTAGGTATTCTGGCTCATGGATTTGAAGAAAAAAGCCAATTGGGGGTCTCATTGGGGCAGCTGATCCAGCGAATGTTTATTTCCACGACGTTGCAACCCTATGCACATATTGCGTTTCTTGATACGCCGGGTTATTCCAAACCAGATACTAAAGATTATTCTGTTCGTACCGATGAACAGATTGCTAGAGAGCAATTGAACCATAGCGATTTCATTCTTTGGTTTGTCAATGGCTCCGTATTGCCCCAGACCGATATCGACTTTTTGAAACAACTGGACACTCATATTCCTAAAGCCATTATTTTAAACAAAGCCGATAAAGTATTATCCCATGGTATGGATGAGTATCACAAAACCATTGAAAGTATCCAAAAAGATGCTGCTCGAAATGGTATCACAGTTAAAGGCGTATGGGGATATACCCGTTTCCCTCGGTGTCAGAAAGAAATCGCATCAGATATCCAGGCCGTTCATGATTTATTACAAGCATTGGATGTCCAGCAACAGAAAACTCATTTTGGACATGATTTTATGAAACTCTTTGTGGAATGTGAAAAATACTACCGCAAAGAACTAGGAGAAGAAACAGCTCGCTTAGATCGGGTTCATAAAGTCCTGGTTCTCTCAGACAATGAACAAATACAGAGCAGCTTGCATGATTCACAGCTCATCTTAAACAATCGTATCAGCAAGCTGAAACAAGCCCAAGACAATTTGGAAACCCAGAAGAACCTCTTTTTTGACATGGTACGGAAAGTGGCAGAGCAGGTTCATATCGAGATCCCTACGCCTAGTGAGTTAGAACTGGCAGAAGAAAGTGCCGGTGATCCTGCTGCACTTTTAGCTCATATGTTGCAGAAAAGTGGGAAAAAAGAAGATCTAGGCATGGTGCTCAACTTGAAAAAAGTCATGACTGGTATGCAAGAGCAGAAGACAGCCTTGCCTGGTTCTAGTGATTATAAAGATCAGCTGTTCCAGGTACTAAAGAATCAATTGCCGAAATGAATGTAATACGTAGAAAATGAGAATTAAGATTGGCTGTTGCCTGTTTGTATCAGATAACCAATAACCAACAACTAAGAAGGAGACACCATCATGAACGTACAATTTCAAGCAACTCAGCAGCAGGAAGAACGGATTCGGCAGTTGGCTCAAAAAGTAGACAACATGAAACAGGGACTTGCCTCTTATATGGATGAAAAGGACAAGGAGAGAATGGATCAGCTCACCCAGAGTATCCAAAAGAAATTAGAAAAATTCAGAACCGAAGACCGTAAGTTGACACTGGCTGTAGTAGGTCGTGTCAAAGCAGGGAAATCTTCCTTCCTGAATGAACTCATCTTCCAAGGGAAAGATATCTTACCCCATGCCTTTCGCCCCAAGACTGCCACTTTGACAAAAATTGAATATGATGCACATCCTCATATGACGATTACTTATTATCGTCCCGTTGAATGGGAACAATTGGAAAAACTGGCGAAGCAGGAAAGTAGCACTAGAAAAGATGTGAAAACGGCCAAAGAATTGGTGAATGATGTAAAAAATAGTGGACTAGATGTAAAGCCGTATTTGGCAAAGGGACAAGAAATCATCGATATGCCAGATGAAGCACAAATGGAATCGGTACTGGATACCTATGTGGGCGCCAATGGACAGCTGACTCCGATTGTTAAAAACGTCACTCTTTGTATTAATCGTCCAGAACTGGAAGGCTTATCCATCGTAGATACTCCAGGGACCAATGACCCTATCGTATCTCGTACCCAGGCGACAAAAGATTTTTTAGCAGAATGTGACGTAGTCTTTTACCTGACCGAGGCATCCCAGCTCTTAGATGGACAGGATATTGACCTGCTCCAGACCCAGCTTCCGGGACAAGGCGTAGGAGACATCCGCCTCATTGCCAGCAAATTTGATGATGTCGTATCGGACGCATCGGAGGCTTATGACAGCTTGGAAGAAGCTATCCTTGCAGAAAAAGAAAAAATCCAGCGTAGAGTGGAAGGAGATTTTACTCGGTATGCGGAGGAATATACCCAAAGCGGGCGACCTGAATTGGGAAAACTTATGCATTCCTGTACCCATCCTTTCTTCCTGTCATCCCTTATGCATCGCATGGCTCAGAAAACAAGAGAACAGTATACCCCACTAGAAGAAAACACATTTGAAAATTTGGACTATGCCAATGGGGATATGTCGCCTGAATTGGTCGCAAAATTAGGGGATATGACAGCCATTGAAAAAGAATTTCAAGACATCGCAGCTCATAAAGATGAAAAATTGGCTGCTAGCCTCCAGCAAACATTGCCTACTTTCCAAAGAAATCTTCAAACCGTCTTGGAAAACTTATTGAAAAAGGCCAGACAACATCGCTTAACCTTGGAAAGTCATGACCAGAAAGACATTCTAGTACAGAAGCAAGCCATGGCGGATCAGATATTGAAGATGAAGAGCCATGTGGGAGACCAATTCAATCAAGTGATGTGTGATATGGAAAGTGCCAAAGTGGCTCTGGTGGGGGAACTTCATAGCCTAGCTTCCAATCGAGATATGCTAGTCGAACGAAGTGGTACCGAAACCCACACGAAGACCCGCAGGGTCAGTGACAGCCATTGGTATAATCCGTTCTCTTGGGGAAAATCCCACAAGGTACAATATACCTATGATACCCATTACAAATACATCGCTACCAGCGATGCGCTAGAAAACTTGCGCAGCTATGGACATCAGATTCAGCAGACCACCGATCAGCGTATGGCAGATAGCATTGACTTGAAGGGGCTGAAAGGCCATTTGCTTCAGGTCATTGTAAACAACATGGATACGAGCTCCACTGACTTCAATCCAGACCAGCTTCGTCTCATTGTACAGGATACACTGAATCAAATCGAACTGCCTGTATTCCAAGTATCATTGGATGACTATCTCACAGACATCACAGACCACTTTTCTGGTGAAGTACGAGATGCTAATGATCGGGAAGCACTGAAACAAATCGTATCTAAGAATGCTAGCGATTTAATTACCGTTTTGAGTCAGCAGATTGTGGCGGAAGTGAAATCATTCAAAGTAAAATTGGGGCAGCTGCAGGAACAGTTTGTGGATGTCCTTTTGAAAGATATCAATGCCGAATTTGAAGGATTGGCAAAACAGGCTGCTGAAAAAGAAAAGAGTATCCAGCAGCTGAAAGAGTATGAGGATCTGCTCACAAACTATGCCAAAGAATAGGAGAGTAAATATGGGATTTTTGAATGAATCATTTAATCGGCTTAGAAATGGGCCATCTGCTATAACACCATTGACAAAAGAAGAAAAAATAGAAAATCATTTCATGAAAGGGAATGGGGCACATACTTCTTATATCCAATTGTTACAGTTTGTTCTTCTTTTATTAAAACCTTATGCCAAGAATTATGAAGCAGGGAATCAATTTATTGAGTGTATTCATCGAAGTGTAGAAGAAGGAAATGACTTGGATGTACTGATGACCAAAGTTTTACAATGCGAAGAAGCAGATATGACACATTGGGCAAAGGAAGTACAGGCCTATGGTGGAAATGGTATTTTAGCTTTGGATGTACTCATGCTATGCCAGAGAATGGAAGCAGGAGATGAAGGGCTTGAAGCAGTCATCAATTTCTTTTCATTCCTGGATATGAAACAGGAAATCATCGAAGAAGCGGCAGAAGCGGTAAAACTCATTACTGAAAAAGATGAAGGCGGTGTTTTGCGGAGGGACTGGCAAATCTTGACGCCAAATGTCATCAAAGGGTATTTTTCTGACTGGAATCCAGATGAACAGATGCAGCTGGATGCAGCAGTATCGCTTTTCATTCATGACCAAGTGACGGATGCCTATCCCCTGTTTAAGAAATTAGCGACACGAGGAAATCGTCGGGCCATGTATTTCATGGGAGAATATTATCGCTTTGGTTGGGCAGGACTTCCAGTCAATAAAAAATTGGGCTTCCATTATCATCACCTAGGGGCAGAAAAAGGAGATCTGCTCTGTCAATTAAATTTGGCTTATGAAGATGGAGCCAATCGAGAAAAAATATTGAAAGAGATTGTTCCCAAGATAATACCATTGGCTCAAGCGGGAGATATAGCAGCGGAATATGAATTGGGGTATGCGTTAGAAGCTGAATTTTGGTTGAAAAAGGCTATTAAAGATGGATATTGGAGAGCTGCTTATAAATATGACGATGATGAATATGAAGACGATGATGAATATGAAGACGATGATGAATATGAAGATGAAGATGATGATGAATATGAAGATGATGAGTATGAAGATGATGCTCAAAAGCAATCACAAATCATAGATTATTTAAAAACCGTTTATCGAATGCATGGAGATCATGCAGGAGAGGCGGCCAATCGAATTGGAATGATTTATAATGGGCAGAACAACTACGCAAAGCAAGTTGAGTGGTGGAAGAAAAGTGCCGAAGAAGGAAACGATTGGGGCATGTATAATTTGGCTGATTGCTATCTTGATGGAGAGGGAGTACAGGAAGACCAGGAACAAGCGATAGCTTGGTTCCAAAAGGCCTATGAGCTTCATGGAGATGCTGCTGGAGATGCCGCTAATGAAATTGGACTGATTTATAATGGGCAGAACAACTACGTAAAGCAAGTTGAGTGGTATAAGAAAAGTGCCGAAGAAGGATACGATTGGGGCATGTATAATTTGGCTGGTTGCTATCGTGATGGAGCGGGAGTACAGGAAGATCAGGAACAAGCGATAGCTTGGTTCCAAAAGGCCTATGAGCTTCATGGAGATGCAGAAGAGGATGCAAGAAAATGTTTGAATAACCTTACTTAATGTGCGCTCATTGGAGGTACTATCATGTCTAAATTACAAGATATAGAAAAAGAACTGCAACAGATGGGAGATCATTTCCAACGGTTGCAGAATAGCGTGGCGCAGCTAGCCAAGGAGCAGGCACAGACGAAAAAAGGCCAGACTGGAGAAAACAAGGAAGCCTTCTTTGCCAGTGCGGAGAGAAAAGGAGCAGCCTATCCTTTGGAGGGACATGTGATGGGACAGGTTGACCCGAAGGCCAAAGAAGCCTATGTATCCCTCTTGCTTTTCACTTGGTCTTTGTTGCAGCCAGAGGCGAAAGCAGCGGATGATGGCTTGGTAACGGTGGCACGGATTCGGGAGTCGCTCCATGTGGATACACCGCTGTACCATCTCTTCTGTCATATGAAAGAAACAGCTGGCACCGAATTGGAAATGTGGTTTCAAAAGGTGGACCAGTCCGGCGGAAAGAGTGCGTATCTGCTGGATACTCTCGTCCTATGTCAGGAAATGAAAGCTGAAAATGACAGTGCCTACGGGAAACTAAGCCAGCTATACTTGTTTATGGGCTGCAAAGAATCTATGTTGAAAGAAGCAGCCGAAGCGGTCCAATTGATTCAGGAGAGAAATCGGTATAAATATCTATCATGCGAGAATCACACATGGAAATCCTTTGAGGGGAGAACAGGGGAATGTTACTTGAACTTGGTAGGCGATTTGAATACACCAGGACAGGTAGCACCTGCTAGCTATTATGCCCTATGGCCGGAGCAGGCTGAAAATGCAACAGGTGATTTTAAATATGCTCCCAAAGTGATGCTGAAAATCGAAGTAGCAGAAGGGGCCAGAGTGGAGAAAGGGCAGACGCTCTTCACTATATATGGAGCAAAGGAAGATACAGATAGAGGCTTTTTATCTGGGACGCATACGGTTACATATTGTGGGACTTCGGATTGGGGATATATTCTTCTGTGGAAGCATAATAGGCATATTCCTGGCGACTTTCGGGGGATGCTTGCGTTTGTGGGAAGAATGTGGGCTGATGATGCCAACATAAGGGAAGAACAAGAACAGTTAGAAAAATGCATACTGAATCGCTATGAGCCTTTTTCTGTGAAAGCGGACCGGGATGGCATCGTGCATTGGCAATCTTGTGTAAATAAAAGGCCATTTTGGTGTATTGAACAGATTGATTATGGTGGGATAGAGTGGCAATCAGCCTATTGGAATGACGCACAAAAACCGGTTATTGGACGGTATAGAGGTTGGATGGATGAGATGAGAGAGAAAGGAATAACTGCCATAAATCTACAGCCTGGAGATGTGTTTGTTTCTTCTGACTCTATGACACCTGCCACAATAGGGAAAAGGCCAATTTGCGTGGTAGAGAAAATGTAATACAGTACTAAAAAATGTTGTTGAATGTCTGGCATGTGCTGGATGCTTAGCAACATTTTTTATTTCATTAAAAATATTCAAAGAAATATTTCTCATACCCATTCCTTGTCTAATCTGCTACCATATACTGAAAGCTGATATACAGATAGCTGAAAAATTATTTTTTAGAGGGAAGAAAAGCTTTGACAAAATAGAGAAAATAGAATATTCTATACGTAGAGAACTGGCAACAGAGTGTGTCAGTATGGGTGTTGATGCTGAGAAGCGTGTCAGGAAGCGGGACTCAGCGTAGCCTTGTGTAGGGTTTAGCTATTTATACCTCAACCTGACTTATGCATGTCATGTGCAGACATAAAAAATAGCGAATTGCAAAATGGACGCTATTTTCTCAGTAGCGTCCATTTTGTTTTAGTGAGGTTATTTTATGGAAGCTGATATTTTGCAATTAGCGGCTAGGGCATATCAAGAATTAATGACCGTTGAATATCAGGTGGTTTTAGGGAGAAAAGGGAAAGCCCATACCATTGAAATTGCTTTTAGGGCAGATAATTTTTATCATCTGGCTGGGTTACATAAATTGAAACAACGATATCCGTTTCAGCAGCAGACCAGTAAGTGGGTATTAGACCATATTCTGCGTGGAACAATTTCTATGTCGTCTTTTTCTAAGGATCAGAATTTTTATAAAGTTGAAGAGCGGTTGCATGCTTTGTGCATTTTTGAAAAAGTATTGGATAGTAACCAAACGCAATTCTTTTTGTATGATAGAAGAAAGGTATCTTTTGCCACTAAAATTATGGCAAATTATTTGGCAAAGGGACACATAGAGAATGAGTTAATTCTATTTTCTTTTTTCGTACAAAATCATACTAGGTATTATGTCAATTCTATCTTTCCTGAAGGTACATATGATTATAGTCAGAAGCAGATGCAATTTACGGTTTTGGCAAAAACTAAAATTTGGAATGAGAGGAGTGGCATCAAAAAAATAGAGCTATATAGGCATAAAAAATATGATGCTTTATCATAAAATTTTATGGGGAAATATTTAATCACTATGGGTTATAACAGAAAATGTTGTTGAATGTTTGGTGTGTGCCGGATGTTTAACAACATTTTTTATTTCATCAAAATTTTTCAAAGAAATATGTCTCATACCCATTTCTTGTCCAACCTCTTGGATATACTAGAAGAAAAGCTGATGATCAGACAGCTAAAAAGTATTTCATAAGGAGGGAATAGGATGAGTGACAATGGAAACAATTTTCCTGAGATTCCATTTGGAAACAGGGATGATGCGAATGGTATGGCGAGTAAAGCGTTACAACAGTGGGCAGAGCGGTATTATGCTAAGATGGTGGAAGAGAAACAGGCAGAGGAAGAGCCATCCATGTTGGATCAATTATTAGA